>VOFI01003629.1_pt1 | contig 44324 bp, 74 predicted proteins | sample 5384131 | NCBI WGS metagenome assembly VOFI01 (sample SAMN12384728, study PRJNA508395) | human gut metagenome | isolation source: healthy gut H | host: Homo sapiens
CTCAATTGTAAGCCGTTTCAATTTACGTATTATTGCCAGGAGGGACAAGTCTATATCAGGACCATTGGCAGTATCTATAAATATGACTTCCTGAACGACGGAACCACTATATGCCCCACCAATTTCCTCCTTTCACAGTAAACTGCATTTTACGAGGAATCGCTTAGGAAGAATCTGGACCATGTTCAACCGCAGTTTCTTATAATCCGATCCGGCAATACCGTATCTGCCGTACGACAAAATTAGACACCCAGCGCCACCGTTTCGTTAACGACGCCTGCGAGACAAAAGATGGCAATATATGGTTTGCCGTAGAAGGGAGTTATCAAATACGACACAGGCCAGCGAAGATCCCACCATTGCACCGTCAAAGAGCAGTATGCCGAGCAATGTTGCTTTCCACATCCTACCTGACGAAAACAGAAACCTTATGGATCAAATTACAAACAGACTGGTCAGCCTAAAACAGGAACCAGTAAGATCACGACCTACACAAGATCCGGAGTAGACCGAGGCCCCGGCCTCGCTGACGATCATATAGCTCAGGCCGCCCCCCAGTCTGTGGATCAGCTCCACCGCCATCTGCCGCCCCTTCACCGGGGGCTGCATCAGCAGGGGCTTCAGATTCAGGGCGAAGGTGCGGATGGCCCCCTCGTCGGCCTGCTCAGTGAGGTGGGCGCGGATCTCCCGCCCATGGAGGGCTGGATCAGGCGGTCATAGGCGTCGTCCGCCGCCGCCCGGACAAAGTCCATGCAGGCCGCGCCGGGCACCACGGCCCGGCGCACCGCCACGTGGGCGGTCTCCGGGTCCAGCTCCACCGTGACCTTGAGCACCCCCTCCCGCTCACCTCGGTTGACGGCCAGCACCTGGTGGCCCTGGGCCCGGCCCACCGGGACCTTGAAGTCATAGTACAGGCGGTAGACCGTGTCCTCCGGCTCCTTGGCCGCAGCCCGGGAGGCCAGCATGCCCCGGCGCAGATACAGCTGCCGCAGCTCCCTGCGGATGTCGGCGTCGTCGGAGATCTCCTCGGCCAGGATGTCACTGGCCCCTGGAGGGCGTCCTCCGCCGTCTCCACCCCCTTGTCCGGGCCCAGAAAGTCCAGGGCCGCCTGACGGGGGTCCACCGCCGGGCCCTGAGCGGAGAGCAGCCGGGCCAGGGGTTCCAGCCCCTTCTCCCGGGCGATGGTGGCGCGGGTGCGCCGCTTCTGCTTATAGGGGCGGTACAGGTCCTCCACCTCCGCCAGAGTGGCGGCCGCAGCGATGGCGTCGGAGAGCTCCTGGGTGAGCTTGCCCTGGTTCTCGATAGCGGCGGCGACCTCCTTCCGGGCCTCCAGGTTCCGCAGGTACTGAAGGCGGTCCGCCAGCCGGCGCAGCAGCTGGTCGTCCATGGAGCCGTGGAGCTCCTTGCGGTAGCGGGCGATAAAAGGGATGGTGGCACCCTCGTCGATGAGGGTCGCCACATTTTGTACATGCTCCGGAGAGCGTTCCAGCTCCCGGGCGAGCGTTTGAAGGATGGCGTCCATGCAAAAGTCTCCTTGGTTCAGAAATCCCTCCCAGTGTAACCGAATTGGAAGAAAAAGTCCAGGGGAAAGGGTCACCAGGTGATATGGATCTCCCACTGGTCCCACTCCCCGTCCCAGGTGAGAGTGAGAAAACAGTCCTCCGCCTGAACGGCCTCCCCTTCCCGAAGCCCCCAGACGACCGTGTAGTCCTGGTTCTGGTCCAGCATCTGGAAGCGGCCCAGAGACTGGTCCGGCCTGTGGCGGAGGCAGTAGAGGAGGATGGGGCCCGGGTCATCCGCGAAGCGGACGATGCCCGTCCGGGCGGTGGAGGAGCACTCGCTGTGCATGCCGGTCCTGATGTCCAGCATGGAGACGCCGTCGGAGTGACAGTGGCGGTAGACGGACAGGGGCTCCAGATAGCCGCCCCTGGTGTCCCAGATGTAGGTCTCGCCGTTGCTGATGAAGTAGTCCTGGCACAGGGGGCAGAAGGCGCCGTTGGAGACGACGAAGTACAGGCCGGTGACCAGAAGGAAAAGCGCGGTCAGCCCCAGGACCATAACGTCGAATTTGGTGGGCTTGAATTTTTTCATCCGGATTCCTCCCTCAAAGACAACAGTTTTTCTGTAAAGCACGCCCTCCTGCAGAGCCCGGTGCCCCTGTCGGGCGGCGTGCCGTTTTCCCCAAAGCCTTCCCCTCTGGGGGGGAAGGTGTCACGGCGCATGCCGTGACGGATGAGGGGTCTTCCTTCCCGTGTCCCAGCCGTGGGATGGCGAAAGGGGTTCCGCCCTGCGGGGCGGGTCCCTTTCCCAGCGATGGGAAAGGAACCAAAGGATCGCCGGGGGGACACTCCCGGCGGGGACCACGGCTCCACGTGCGTTCCGCCTGGGTCCCACAGTCCGCTTTCCCCCGGCCTCCCAGGCACGTGAGCCACCGAGCGGAGTTGTCTGAAACCTGACCGGCGCGGCAATGCTTTCGCACTGACCAGCGCCTTGCGCCGCTGCCGCTGATGCCCTGCGTCATTTGGGTCCATGCGCTGTGCCAGCTTTGCGCCTAGTGTTTCCGGCCTGGCAGGGGTTGCGGCCCCTGTTCGCGTTGCTGCCGCGAGTGCGTTCAATGGGAGCGGCCCAACGATAATCTTGCACATTTGCTCAAGATACATGATATAAGAGGGAGGGGCTGTCCAGGAAGATATTCACAATGCATATATATGCAGTTTGAATATCTGGTAAAAAATCTCAGTTAATTTATAATGATATGCAGAGGTTTAGCTTATGAACTCTGCATATCACCGCCTATACAGAACATTAGGCATCAATATTGCCTATTATCGAAATATGAAAGATATGAGTCAGGAACAGCTCGGAGACAGGTTGGAGATCGACCAGAGCCATGTCAGCAAAATCGAGAGGGCTTCCATCGGGATATCCATGGATATGCTGTGTGATATTGCAAAGGAACTGGGGGTAGAACCGTACCTCCTGCTGAAACCGAAGGATTGAAAAGGAAAATAAAGTTGGGACCGGGCCGTCTGGTGATGCAGACGGCCCGGTCCTATTGTTTTGTGCCGCCCCTAAAGCCTTCCCCTCAGGGGGGAAGGTGTCACGGCGGATGCCGTGACGGATGAGGGGTCTTCCTACTCCCGTCTCTGTTCCAGTCATGGGACCTGTCAGAGAGGTTCCACCCTGCAGGGCTGGTTCCTTTCTGAGCGTCCAGAAAGGAACCAAAGAGACGCCGGGGAACGCTCCCGGCGGGACCACGGCTCCACGTGCGTTCCGCCTGGGGCCCGCAGTCCGCTTTCCCCGCCCCCCGATGCGAGAGACGCGGGCCTTGGACATGGCACCGGCGTCCGGCGCGGGTGGGGACGACACACAGTTCCCCCCGTTTGCGCTGCCGCCGCTGGTGTGTCCAATGGGCATGCACACCCCGCGGTGGTGTCGCGCCTGGATTGGCAGAATAGGGGCAGCAGGTGCGAAATCAGCGGGCGCGCAAAAGCTGAAGATATCTCCTCGCAGGGGCGGCTTCCAGCCGCCCGAAAAAGCCTTCCCCTCAGGGGAAGGTGTCACGGCGGATGCCGTGACGGATGAGGGTCTTTCTTTCCGCGTCCCAGTCACAGGATAGGGAAAGGGGGGGCGCCCCCCTTTGTGCCCCCTGCATCTCCCACTGTCCCCGAGGAGAAAACCATGGTATAATGAAGGACAAGAGACCCCTGAAACAAAAAAATAGAACAGGAGGGACTGCTGTGAGGACATTGGAGGATATCAACGCCGAGCTGGAGCAGGTGCGGCAGAAGCTGGACCGGGCCCGGAAGCTGTCCGCCGTGATGGAGGATCTGAAGGCCCAGCATGAGGAGCGCAAGCGGGCGGCGGAGGACGCCCTGAAGGTGCTGTACCGGGAGCAGGAGGATGTGGAGGAGCTGGAGCGGCTCTCCTTTGCCTCCTTCCTGGCCAGAATTCGGGGGGAGCAGGCGGAACGGCTGGACCAAGAGCGGGGGGGGGCGGTGGCGGCCAGAGCCCGCTATGACGCGGCCCGCCGTGATCTGGAGGATCTGGAGGCCCGCTTTCAGGCGGCCCAGAAGGAGCGGGCGGGTCTGAGGGCCTGAGGGGGCGCTGGAAGGCCCTGATGGAGGAGAAGGAGGAACTGCTCTGCCAGGCGGGAGGGGAGCGGGCGAAGCGCCTGATCCAGATCGGCTGTGATCTGGACAGCCTGGGCGCCCAGATCCGGGAGCTGGATGAGGCCATATGTGCGGGAAAAGATGTGGGCTATGCTCTGGACCAGATGATTGGCCAGCTGGACTCGGCGGCGGGCTGGGGCACCTGGGACATCCTGGGGGGCGGCATGCTGGCCACCATGGCCAAGCATGGACGTATGAACGATGCGCAAAACGCGGCTTTCCAAGCCCGACAGGCCATAAGCCGCTTCCGCACCGAGCTGGTCGACGTGTCCCAGCTCTGGGTGCCCGACCTTCAGGTGGGGGAGTTCACTTCCTTTGCGGACTATTTCTTCGACGGATTGTTCGTGGACCTGTACATCCAGGACAAGATCGGGACGGCCCGGCGTTCCGCAGAAGAGACGGCGGCCCAGGTGGAGGACCTGCTCTCCCAGCTGCGCCGGGAGCGGGACCGGACAGCGGAGCGGGCCGCCGAGCTGGAGCGGGAGCGGGAGAGACTGCTGGCCGGCATGTGAGGACAGCGGCCAGGAAAGGAGCATGGATATGGAACAGGAGCAGAGGACCCTGCAGAAATGGGTCGATGAGAGCAGACGCATCGTCTTTTTCGGCGGGGCGGGCGTGAGCACGGAGTCGGGCATCCCCGACTTCCGCAGCGTGGACGGGCTGTATCACCAGAAGTATGACTATCCCCCCGGAGGAGATCCTCAGCCGCAGCTTTTTTGATGCCCGGCCGGAGGAATTTTACCGCTTTTACCGGGAGAAGATGCTCTGCCTGGACGCCCAGCCCAACCCGGCCCACCGGAAGCTGGCGGAGCTGGAGGCGGCGGGGAAGCTGACCAGTGTGGTGACCCAGAACATCGACGGACTGCACCAGCGGGCGGGCTCCCGGCGGGTGTGGGAGCTCCACGGAAGCGTCCACCGCAACCACTGCATGAGGTGCGGCAGGGCCTATCCCGTGGAGTTCGTGCGGGACAGCGGAGGTGTGCCCCGCTGTACCTGCGGGGGCGTGATCAAGCCGGATGTGGTGCTCTATGAGGAGCAGCTGGACGGGCATACCCTGCAGGGGGCTCTTTCGGACATCCAGGGGGCGGATATGCTCATCATCGGGGGCACTTCGCTGGCGGTCTACCCCGCCGCCAGGCTGGTGAACTACTACCGGGGGGACCGGCTGGTGCTCATCAATAAGTCCCCCCCCCTACGACGCCCACGCCGACCTGGTGATCGCCGGCCCCATCGGGGAGATCCTGGGCGGCGTAGCGGTGGTGTGAGGGCGCGGGATGAAAAACGGCCGCCTGTTTGAGCTGCTCTATCTGCTGGTGGAGCGCCGCGCCCTCACCGCCGGGGAGCTGGCGGAGCGCTTCGAGGTGTCGGAGCGGACCATCTACCGGGACGTGGACGCCCTTTCCGCCGCCGGTGTGCCGGTCTATACCCAGCGGGGACAGGGGGGCGGCATCCGCCTGATGGATCAGTTCGTGCTGGACCGCTGCCTCCTCTCCCCCAGGGAGCAGGATGAGGTGCTCTTTGCCCTGCGGGCCCTGCTGTCCACCGGCGGGCTGGAGGGGGCGGAGGCCCTGGAACGGCTGTCCGCCCTGTTCCGGCGGGAGGCGGAGGGCTGGGTGGAGGTGGACTTCACCGACTGGGGCAGCGGGGAGCAGGAGAGGGAGAATTTCCGCATCGTGAGGGAAGGCATCCTGGGGCGCCGCCTGCTGGATTTTTCACCTACTACGCCTCCTCCGGCACCCGCACCCGCCGCAGGGTGGAGCCGGGCAAGCTGGTGTTCAAATCCGGCTGCTGGTATCTCCAGGCGTTCTGTCTTGCCAGGAGGGACTGGAGGATTTTTCGACTTGCGCGGATGGAGGGGCTGTGTCTGGAACGGGAGGGCTTTCCTCCCAGACGGCCGCCGGAGCAGCTGGAGGTTCCTTCCCGGAACAGCGGCAGAATGGGACCCTGACCCTCCGTTTTGCCCCCTCCGCGGCCTGGCGGGTGCGGGACTATTTTGCCCCGGGCCAGATCCGGGCGGGAGAGGACGGCTGCCTGCTGGTGGAGTGTGACTTTCCTCAGGACGGGTGGCTGCTGGGCTTTCTTCTCTCTTTCGGAGACCAGGTGGAGGTGTTCGCCCCTGCCTCTTGGCGGGAGGTCCTGGGCCGGACTGGGAAAAAGATCGCGGCCCTGTATGAAACTGGACATTCCGTGTCAGGTATCCAGGCGTATCCTGAGGGCACAGAGGAGGGGAGCACCCCTCCCGAACAAAAAAGGAGGAACCTGATATGGAAGAGCGGATCTTTTGCCAGTGCTGCGGCATGCCCCTGGATGCCCCCGAGGACATGGGGAGCAACGCCGACGGAAGCCCCAACCGGGATTACTGCCGCTGGTGCTATCAGAGGGGCGCATTCACCGCGCCGGAGGCCACAGTGGAGGACATGATCGCCTTTGACCTGAAATTTAATGAGGAGAACGGACATCCCTTCGGCCCCCAGGAGGAGGCGGAGAGGCTCCTGCGGGCCTGGCTCCCCACCTTGAAGCGGTGGCGGAAGTAGGAAATGGCAATTGAGGCACGGCCTGCGGCTGGCCGGCTTTTCTCCGTGCAGGGTGTCGGCGCATGATATGCGCCCCTGCGAAAATAGACGGAGCCCCACGCCTCCCCCAAGGGGGAAGGCGTGGGGCGTCCTTCTGCGGTGCCGGATCAACAGGATGGACAGGGCCCCCCCTCTCTGAGGGAGGTGTAAAAACAGCTGCTTCCGGGGCGGCCCTGACGGACGGAGCCCTCCGCAAACAAAAAACGGACGGATCTTGTAACAGATCCGCCCCTTGGCCGTTATACAGACAGAGGGGAGGGAGCCCGTTGGACTTTGGACGCATCTATGAGGAATACTTCCGGGAGCTTCAGCGGTACCTCCTGAGCCTGTGCCGGGACAGCCGAATAGCGGAGGAACTGACCCAGGAGACCTTTTTCCGGGCCGTCCGCTCCGCCGGGCAGTTCGGGAGGAGCGACCTGCGGGCCTGGCTGTACACCATTGCCCGGAACGTGTTCCTGGACCAGACGCGGCGGAAACGGAACACCGAGATCCAGCTGCCCCGGGAGCTGCCGGACACGGCGGGAGTCACTTTGACGGAGGCGCTGGAGGACCGGGAGGAGGCCCTGAGGCTCCACTGCCTGCTCCACGGCCTGGGGGAGCCTTACAAGGAGGTGTTCCATCTGCGGGTGTTCGGGGAACTGCCCTTTGGGGACATCGCCCGGGTATTTGGGCGGACGGAGAGCTGGGCGCGGGTGACCTTTTATCGGGCCAAGCAGAAGATCATCGCGGGATTGGAGGAGGAGAAGCATGGCGGATAGACCCATGGGCTGCGGGGTGATCCAGGATCTGCTGCCCCTGTATGTGGACGGCGCGGCGGGGGGAGGAGTCGGGCCCTGGTGGAGGAGCATCTCAGATCCTGCCCCGTCTGCCGCCGGGAGCTGGAGCAGCTGCGGGGGCGGGTGGTCCTTCCGCCGGAGACGGACGGAGGGGAGGTCGGGCCTGGGAGAAGGGCATCCGACGCCGGCTGGAGCGGCGGGTGACGGCCGCAGCCGCCGGGGTGGCGCTGCTGCTCATTGCCGCCATGCTGGCGGCCTCCCAGTTCGTCCGCTTCGGGATACCGGGCTGGCAGCTGGCGGAGCGGGACCGGGGAGAGGAGGGGCAGCCGGTGGTGCTGTCAGAGGCGCGGAACGGGGACATGGCCTTTTTCCTCTATCAGGAGGGCTCCAGCCTGCGCTACACCTACTATGAAAACGAGCCTGGGCTGGACTTCGGCTATCACTTTCGGGCCAGCGGCACCGGCCATGAGGTGACCACGATGGGGGCCAAAGATCCCCTTGCCCCAGGGAGGGCTCATCCATCATAATGATCTTGGGGTCGGGACATCAGGGCCCGGCCACGGCCAGCATCTGCTGTTCGCCGCCGGACAGAGTGCCCGCGGCCTGCCAGGAACGCTCCTTCAACCGGGGGAACAGGTCGTAGACCCACTTGATGTCGTCCTCCAGGCTGTCCTTCCGCAGATAGGCCCCGATCTTCAGATTCTCCAGCACCGTCAGGTCGGGGAAGACCCGCCGGCCCTCCGGGACCAGGGTGAGCCCCTTGGAGACGATGCGGTCGGGGGACAGGCCGGTGATGTCCTCCCCCTGGAGATGGATGCGGCCGTGGGCGGGCTTTACCAGCCCGGCGATGGTGCGCAGGGTGGTGGATTTGCCCGCGCCGTTGGCGCCGATCAGGGTGACGATCTTCCGCTCGGGTACCTCAAAGGTGATGCCCTTTACGGCCTCGATACCGCCATAGCTCACCTTCAGTTCATCAATCTTCAGCATCGTCTGCCACCCCCAAATATGCCTCGATGACCCGAGGATCGTTCTGGACCTCCGCCGGTGTGCCCTGGGCGATCTGCTTGCCGAAGTCCAGGACGTAGATGCGGTCGGAGATCCGCATGACCAGGTCCATGTGGTGCTCGATCATCAGGATGGACAGGTCGTACTCATCCCGGATCTTGTGGATGAAATCGGTGAGCTCCTGGGTCTCCTGGGGGTTCATGCCGGCGGCCGGCTCGTCCAGGAGCAGGAGCTTGGGGGCGGTGGCCAGGGCCCGGGCGATCTCCAGATGGCGCTGGAGGCCATAGGGCAGGGAGCCGGCCACCTCGTCCTTCAGGTGGGCCAGGTTCTGCTCCTCCAGCAGGGACATGGCCTCCTCCCGCATCCGCTTCTCCTCCGCCCTGTTGAGGCGGAAGGCGGCCGAAAACACGTTCTGCCTGGCACGCATGTGCTTGGCGATGAGCACGTTTTCAAATACCGTCAGGGCCGAGAACAGGCGGATGTTCTGAAAGGTACGGGCGATGCCCTTCTGGGTGATCCGGTCCGGGGTGGGGGGGAGAGGACCTGGGGAAAACATACCCTGGTTCTCCCCCTGATAGAGCTTCTGCATTCTGCCTTGGGGGTGGTTTTCCACTATGGGTTCTCCCAGAAAGGAGATCCGCCCGTTGGTGGGCTCATACACTCCGGTGATGCAGTTGAAGGCCGTGGTCTTGCCCGCGCCATTGGGGCCGATCAGCGCCACGATTTCTCCCTTGTTTACCTCCAGGGACAGGTCATTGACCGCTACCACGCCTCCAAACTGCATGGTTACGTGCTCCAGCCGGAGGACATTTTCCACTTGGCTCATTTCACCGCCCCCTTTCCGGACGCCTTGCGGCGGGCAAACAGAATGTCAGAGAATTCCTTGTCCCCCATGATGCCCCGGCGGAAGAACAGCACCACGATCATAATGACCACGGAGAAGACCACCATGCGGAAGCCGGTGCGCAGCAGGGGAACGGTGAGGGAGCCGCTGATGATGAAGAAAGCCAGCCAGACCAGCAGGGCCAGGGCCGCCAGGGAGACCAGCAGCTCCTTCCAAACCTTTTTGGTGGTGCGGCGCTCCCGGCGGATCAGCAGGAGGGCCCCGCCGATGACCAGGGCGGCGAAGACCAGGATGAAGAGGATGCGCCGGGTGTCGGTAACGGAGGTGAAGGTCATGGGGCTGTCCAGAAAGCGCAGCCACCACTCGGCGCAGGCCACATACAGGAAGGTGGCCAGGCAGGAGCCGGAGATGGAGCCGATGCCGCCGATGACCACGATGAGCAGGATCTCATAGGTCATGGTGGAGGTGTACACCATGGCCTGGGCGTTGCTGGCGTACATGGCGAACAGTGCGCCGCCCACTCCGGCGAAGAAGGAGCTGATGCAGAAGGAGAGCATCTTGTGCTTGGGCAGGTTGATGCCCATGGCCTCGGCGGCGATCTCATCCTCCCGGATGGCCTTGAAAGCCCGGCCGTAGGAGGAGTTGATGAGCATCACGATGACGATAATGCAGAGAATCGCGATGAGGAAGGGGGAAGGTGGACAGGCGGAGGAACACCTTCCCGCTCCCGTCGGTGAGGTTGAAGTTGTTGAAGGAGGGGATCTGAGTGATCATGTTGGCGCCGTTGGTGATGGGGCCAAGCGCCTGCCACTGGAACACCGCCCGGATGATCTCTGCAAAGCCCAGGGTGGCGATGGCCAGGTAGTCGCTCTTCAGACGCAGCACAGGCAGGCCGATGAGCCAGGCAAAGAGGGCGGCCACGCATCCGCCCAGCAGGATGGCCAGCAGCACCCCCAGGATCAGGCCCGCGGGGGTGTCCACCCCGCCGAACAGGTCAGGCAGGGAGAAGGGCACCGCCGAGCCCCCGTACAGGTAGTACACCGAATCTTTGGCAGAGACGGGGACGGTGAGGATGGCGTAGGTATAGGCGCCCAGCAGCATGAAGCCCGCCTGTCCCAGGGAGAACAGCCCGGTGAAGCCGTTGAGCAGGTTCATGGACACGGCCACCAGGGAGTAGACCGCCCCCTTTTTCAGTACGGTGAACAGCTGGCTGGTGGGCTGAAGGACGGCGGGGGACGCTGGGCAGCAGGCTGCTCAGGTTCTCCAGCAGGACCACCAGCACCAGCACCACAGCGGCGAAGATCAGCCCCGCCGCGGCGCCCTTTTTGCTTTTTCTGTCTTGGATCATGTCGTCATTCCCTCCTTACACCTTGTCGGTGGCCTTTTCCCCGAAGAGGCCGGTGGGTTTGAAGACCAGGACGATGATCAGCAGGGCAAAGGTGAAGGCGTCCACAAAGGTGGTGGCGCCGTCAAAGGGCATGATCTTCACAAAGTTCTCACAGATGCCGATGATGAAGCCGCCGATCACCGCACCGGGAATGGAGCCGATGCCGCCGAACACCGCAGCCACAAAGGCTTTCAGGCCGGGCATGGCACCCACAGTGGGGACAATGGCGGGGTAGGTGGTGAAGTAGAGCATGGAGCCCACCGCCGCCAGGGCGGAGCCGATGACGAAGGTGACGGAGATCACCGAGTTGATCTTGATGCCCATGAGCTGGCTGGTCTCAAAGTCCTTGGCCACCGCCCGCATGGCCATGCCGATCTTGGTATGGTTGATGAGCTGGGTGAGCACCAGCACCAGGGCGGCCACCAGGAAGGGGGTGAGGATGACTACCCACTTGATGGAGGTCCCCGCCAGGGAGATGGTGTCCGACAGGAAGGGAATGGGGGGTAGATCATGGGCTGACCGCCGGTGACGTAGGTGGCGGAGTTCTGGAGCAGGTAGCTCACGCCGATGGCGGAGATCATGACGCTCATCGGGGGGCGGAGCGCAGGGGCTTATAGGCTGCCCGCTCGATACAAAAGATGAGTCGCGTGGGGAGGATGCCGTACACCATGGTGTAGCCAATGGCGATCAGGGCGTACTGTCCCCCCCCACCGAGATGCCGAAGAGCAGGGTGGAGACAAAAATTCCATAGGGGTTCCTCCCATTTGCTGTTTTTCAGGCCGCAGGGCCTGGAGAGGCGGCGGAACGGTCTCTGTGGGACAGGTCTGGACTGTCTCAAAAGAGGCAGGGACTGCCTCCTTTTGAGGCAGCCCAGTCCGGTACGGCGGGGACCTGGAGGCCCCCCGCCGTACCGGAAAGCGGTATCAGTCAGAGAGCGGCGCTCACTGAACGGTCTGCTGGGGTCTCCAGCTCCCAGGCGCCGTCGTTGGTGGAGTGCTTGATGTAGGCGGTGTCACGGACGGCGTCGCCGTTTTCGTCGTCAAAGGCGATGTGGCCGGAAACACCGTCATGCTCCACATCCCACAGCGCGGCCTTGATGGCGGCGGGGTCCACGGAGTCGGCGGCCTTGATGGCCTCCAGAGCCACATAGTATGCGTCATAGCCCATGGCGGACACCGCGGCGACGGTGTCGTTTCCGCCGTTGGCCTCCAGAGCGCCGGAGGCGGTGTTGATGTACTCCTTGATGCCCGCGTCAAACTCGGGGTTGCCGCCCTCCTGATAGAAGGTGGACACATACAGCTGTACGTCGGTGCCCTGCGCGGCCTCCAGCACCATGTTGTCGTCCAGGGTATCGGAGCCCAGGAAGGGGATGTCGATGCCCAGTGGCGGCCTGGGAAATGATCTGGGTGGCGTAGGCGATGGAGACGGGGGTGAAGATGACCTCGGCCCCTCGCTCTTGGCCTTGTTCAGATAGGAGTTGAAGTCGGAGTTGTTGGTGGGGAAGGCGTCCTTGATGACTTTGCCGCCGGCGGCGGTGAAGGCCTGCTCGAAGAAGTTGATCAGGCCCTGGTCATACTCATTGCCCGCCTCGCCCAACAGAGATAGGCGGTCTTGGCCTGGAACTTCTCCATGGCGAAGTTGGCCAGGACGGTGCCCTGGAAGGGGTCCAGGAAGCAGATGCGGAAATAGTAGTCATTGCCGGCGGTGACCATGGGGTTGGTGCAGGTGACGCCGATGGCAGGCAGCCCCGCGTTGCCGAAGGTGGGGCCGGCGGCGATGGACACGCCGGAGCCGTAGGAGCCCAGCACCAGAGAAACGCCCTCGCTCACCAGCTGGGTGGCGGCCGTCAGGGCCTTGTCAGTGGAGGAGCCGTTGTCGGCGTAGACCAGCTGGATCTGATACTCCTGGCCGCCCACAGTGACGGTGGGGGTCTCAGAGTTGGCGTACTGCATGCCCAGCATCTCCTTCTTGCCGCCGGAGGCGGAGTCGCCGGTGGAGGGCTCGAACACGCCGATCTTGAGGACATTGTCCCCGGAGACAGCGGGGGTGGAGACGGCGGCACCGCTGCTGGCGGGGGGCATTGCCGCTGCTGGAACCGGCGCCGGCACAGCCGGCCAGCAGGCCCAGCATCATAGAGGCGGAGAGCACGCAGGCAAGAAACTTTTTTCATCTTCGATACTCCTTTTTTCAGTTGGATTCAAGTGATTCACCGCACTGAAATGTCTGTGCAACAAAAACACTTGTGCGCGGATATAAAGGAATTATACCTTGCCAGACGAAAAAAGCAATACAAAATGCAAAATGGATCAGAAAAATTGCAGAAAGGGGACAGGCCCAGGGAAACGCATTAACGGGGGAGACTGTCGGGCGGTGAGAAATACGGCCCATCCGCTTGTTCTCCGGGGAGGGGTGTGATACAATAAAAAACGAGGAAAGGAAAAGCGGGGCGCGGGACCCGGATGCCCCATAAAAAGCAGCCGGACCGCCATACTAGAGGCAGCACAGCGTGCCGCCCGGGGCGGCTCAGGGAGGTCATTTATGTCTCAGACACTGTATTTTGGAGGGCCTATCGTCACGATGGAGCGGGAGCTCTATGTTCAGGCGTTGCTGACAGAGGGGAGCGGATCCTCTACGCCGGCAGTCTGCACGGCGCGGAGGAACGAGCGGAAGGGACTGTGCGCCGGGTGGACCTGAAGGGGCGGGCCCTGCTCCCTGCCTTTGTGGACGCCCACAGCCACCTGACCGCCTATGCCAATACCTTCCTCCAGGCCGGCCTGGGGGAGTGCGCCGGCTGGGAGGAGCTGGGGCGGCGGCTGTCCGCCTTCGCGGCAAGGGAGGGCCTGGCCCCGGGAGAATGGGTCCGGGGAGAGGGCTACGACCACAATGAGCTGGCGGAGGGGGAGGCATCCCGCCCGCCAGCTGCTGGACGCGGCCTGTCCGGGCCATCCGGTGATGATCCAGCACCGCTCAGGACACGTGGGGGTCTTTAACACCTTGGCACTGGAGCGGCTGGGGGTAAATGAGGAGACCCCGTGCCCGCCGGGCGGGAGGATGGATGGAGAGGGGCCCTGACGGGAAGCTCACCGGATATATGGAGGAGAACGCATTCCTGGAGCTCCAGAAGCGGGTGCCCTTGCCAGACACAGAAGACCTGCTGGCGGCTTATGACAAGGCCCAGAGGAGCTATGCCTCCTACGGCGTGGCCACAGTACAGGAGGGGATGATGCCGGACCAGCTCATCCCCTCTACCGCCAGCTGCTGGAGCGGGACCTGCTCTGGCTGGACGTGGTGGGCTACGCTGATGCCGACGGACAGGCGGCGGAGGCGTTCTCCGGCCATATCCGGGCGTACAGCGGCCATTTCAAGCTGGGGGGTATAAGATATTTCTGGACGGCTCGCCTCAGGGACGCACCGCCTGGATGCGCACCCCTATCTGGGAGGCGGACCCCAGGACCGGGGCTACCCGGTCCTCACCGACCGGCAGGTGTATGACCGGATGGCCCTGGCCCTGGACCAGGGGATGCAGCTGCTGGCACACTGCAACGGCGACGCGGCGGCAGGGCAGTACTTGTCCGTGCTGGAGCAGCTGGAGCGGGAACGGGAGGCACATCTGGAGCGGCCAGTGATGATCCATGCCCAGCTGCTGGATCTGGACCAGCTGGACAAGGTGAAGGAGCTGGGGGTGGTGCCCTCCTTCTTCGCGGCTCATGTGTACCACTGGGGAGACGTGCATGTGAAAAACTTTGGGGCGGAGCGGGCGGCCCGGATCAGCCCCGCCGGGGCGGCCCTGGAGCGGGACATCCCCTTCACCTTCCACCAGGACACCCCGGTGCTCCCGCCGGACATGCTGGAGACGGTCTGGTGCGGGTGAACCGCCGTAGCTGACCCGCTCCGGCGCGGTGCTGGGGCCGGAGCAGAAGATCCCCGTGGTGGAGGCCCTGGCCGCAGTGACCATCCGGGCGGCCTGGCAGTATTTTGAGGAGGGGAGAAGGGCAGCCTGCGGGAGGGGAAGCGGGCGGACCTGGTGCTGCTGGAGCGGGACCCGCTCACTGCGGACCCCATGAGCCTGCGGGACATCCCCGTGCTGGCCACCTGGAAGGATGGACGGCTGATCTACCGCCGGGAGGGCTGAAGCCCTGGGGGCGCAAAATAAAGAAAGAGGTGCCTGACTATTATGAAAACCATCTTGCAGGAACAGCGGCGCAGCAGCGTCATCGTGGCTTTGATCACCATGGTGCTGGGGGCGGTGCTGGTGGTGTGGCCCGACCGGTCTGTGCGGCTGATGTGCACCCTGCTGGGGGCGGCCCTGCTGATCTGCGGCCTTGTGTATATCCTGGGCTGGCTGGTCCGCAGGCGGGAGGGGGGCATATCGGCCTTCACCCCTGATCCCCGGCGTGGTGCTCTCCGGCCTGGGGATCTGGCTGATGACCAGCTCCGACTCGGTGATCGCCCTGGTGCAGTATGTGTTCGGCGCTGTGGTCATCTTCCACGGCGTGCTGGATGTCCAGAGCTCGGTCTCCCTGATGCGCCAGGGAGAATGACCTGCGGGAGGTGGACCTGGAGCGGGGCATGCCCCGGGCCGAGCAGGCTATCCGTCAGATGCTCTTTGAGCTGCGCCGCAGCCCCGGCCTGGGGTGCTCCGCGGTGAAGCTTATCCACGGCTACGGCTCCTCCGGCGCGGGAGGGCGCATCCGGGTGGAAGCCAGGCGGCGCCTGGATCGGATGAAGGCGGGGGGAGAGATCTGGGGCTACATCCCCGGAGAGTCCTTTCTCCATCTTTGACTCCGACACCCTGGCCGCCTTTCAGCGCTGTCCCACCCTGCGGAGGGACCGGGACCTGGAGCGGCACAACAACGGCGTGACCTTCGTCCTGCTGTAAGGGAGCGGCAGAGTTCTGCCCTGGACAGAAAAAATGAAGGATAAAAAATTTTTCTTGCATTTTGGGGCGGGAACCCTTATAATTCCTTTCAAAAGAGCGGGCGGAGAAGGATGGGAGGCCCCGCGGGGAGAGTTCCGGAGATCAATAGAGCGCGGCTGCCTCGGACCGCGCTCTTTTTTTACCCTGGCCGGGCCGGACGCTCCCAGAAACAGGAAAGGAAGGGAAACCATGATTGAAATCATCACCAAGATCAACTCGGCCGTCAACAACTTCGTGTGGGGGCCGGTGATGCTGCTGCTCCTGGTGGGCACGGGCGTCTACCTCACCGCCCGCACCGGGTGCATCCAGGCCGCAAAATTTGGGTATATCATGCGCAATACGGTGGGCTCACTGTTTCGCAGGCGGGAGAAGCGGGACAGGATGCCAAGAACCTCACCCCCTTTCAGGCAGTGACCACTGCTCTGGCCGGCACCGTGGGCACTGGCAACATCGCCGGTGTCACCGGGGCTATCTTCGCCGGAGGGCCGGGGGCGGTGTTCTGGATGTGGTTCGCGGCTTTCTTTGGGATGTTCACCAAATTTGCGGAGATCGTACTGGCCCTGAAGTACCGGCAGGTTGACGAGAACGGGGTCCACTACGGCGGGCCCATGTATTACATCGAAAAGGGCCTGGGCATGAAGTGGCTGGCGGTGCTGTTCTCACTGGTGGCGGGCTTCGCCTGCTTCGGGATTGGGAACATCTCCCAGAGCAGCGAGATCGCCGGGGCGATGGAGGGGCTGTTCGGGATGAGCGGCCTGACCACCGGCGTGCTCCTGGCGGTGGTGGTAGGCATTGTGGTGCTGGGCGGAGTCCAGCGAATCGGCCGGGTGACCTCCTACATGGTGCCCTTCATGGCCATCTTTTACATTGGGGCGGGGCTGGCGGTGATCCTGCTGCGGATCGACCAAGTGCCGGCGGCCCTGGCCTCCATCTTCACCAGCGCCTTCAGCTTTGAGGCGGTGGGGGGCGGCGTATTCGGCTATGCCATTATGGTGGCTATGCGCCAAGGATTTGCCCGGGGCGTATTCTCCAACGAGGCAGGCCTTGGCTCCGCCCCCATGGCCCATGCGGCCTCCGAGACCCAGGAGCCGGTGGAGCAGGGCATGTGGGGCGTATTTGCGGTGTTCATCGACACCATCGTCATCTGCACGCTGACCTCCCTGGCAGTCATTCTATCCGGTGTGCTGGACGTGGGGCTGGACAGCTACGCCACCAACGGCGCGGCGGCGGTGGCCGCCTTCAATGCCATCCTGCCCGGGACTATCGGCGGGACCATCATTCAGATCAGCCTGCTTTTCTTTGCCCTGTCCACCATCCTGGGCTGGAGCTACTACGGTGAGCGGTGCTGGGCCTATCTGTCCAACAACAATAAAGCGGTGGTGTGGATCTTTAAGGTGGTCTTTGTTCTGGTGTGCATCGTGGGTGCCACCGGAAACGGCACCCTGATGTGGGACATCTCCGACACCCTGAACGGCATGATGGCCATCCCTAACCTCATTGGCCTGCTGCTGCTGTCCAATGTGATCATTCGCAGCACCAACGACTATTTCAAAAAGCACTGACTTCCGGGAGAGACCTGGTATTTTTGAAGCACCGGCCGGATGCCGGAAAAACCCGCGGCCCCGCCTGCCCCAGAGCAGGCGGGGGCTTTTGATGTGGAGCTGGCACCGCAGGGGCGCCAGGAGCCATCCCTGTTTTCGGACGGAGTGCCTTTTTCCGCAGAGGGGTGAGCCATTCCCCTGCAAGGGGCACAGGCGGCAAAAGAAAACCGGCGGATGGACGCTTGCGTCCGTGGGGTGGAACCGATATAATATAGAAAGAAAAACGGAGGTCCGCCTGAGGCGGGGAAAGGAAGGCCAGATCATGCAGGAGAGAGCACTACAATTTCATATCCAGTGCGGTCCGGGGGATGTGGGGGGCTACTGTGTCCTGCCGGGTGATCCGGGCAGATGCCGCTCCATTGCCCAGCGGCTGGAGGGGGCGGTCCATGTGCGCACCAATCGGGAGTTTGAGACCTGGACCGGCTCCCTGCTGGGGAGAAGGTGAGCGTGGTCTCCACCGGCATCGGCGGCCCCTCCGCCGCCATTGCCATGGAGGAGCTGGCCAACCTGGGGACCCACACCTTTGTCCGGGTGGGTACCTGCGGCGGCATCCGCCTGGATGTCCGCAGCGGAGACGTGGTGGTGGCCACCGGCGCGGTGCGAATGGAGGGGACCAGCCGGGAGTACGCCCCCATCGAGTACCCCGCTGTCCCTGATTTCCAGGTGGCCGGCGCGCTGGTGCAGGCCTGCCAGGCGCTGGGGAAGCCCTGGTACGCGGGGGTGGTCCAGTGCAAGGACTCCTTTTTTACGGACAGCACGACCCGCCCGGATGCCGGTATCTGGGGAGCTGGAGGCGAAGTGGGAGGCATGGAAGCGGCTGGGGGTGCTGGCCTCCGAGATGGAGTCTGCGGCTCTGTTCACCGTGGCAGCGGCCCGGGGAGTGCGGTGCGGCTCTGTGTTCCACGTGATCTGGAACCAGGAGCGGGAGCAGGCGGGGCTGGACCAGCAGGAGTCCCACGACACCGCGCTGGCCATCGACGTAGGGGTGGAGGCGCTGAAGCTGCTGATCCGCCAGGACGCCCAGAGCCGGGCCGGAGAAGGCCGCTAGACAGAAGAGGAGGAGCCCCATGGAGCAGGAGAAGAGACAGAAGGAGATTACCCGGCACGGCCTGATCCGGGTGGGACTGTGGCTCGGCGGGGGCTGGCTGCTGCTGGTCCTGTGCGCCTGGGGCATCCTCCCAGACCGGGAGGTGCCCGGGATCCTCTGGGTAGGGCTGGGCCTGCTGACCGCGGAACTGGCCATCCTGTGGGGGAAGACGTGGTGGGAGAGCCGGGGACGCGGCCAGGCGATCCCCGCCGGAGCGCACTGGTGGCAGGCAGAGAAGGAGGAGCTGGCGGCTGCCGCTGTGATGCTGGCGGTGTGGTGGGGCTTTCTGGCCCTGTGCGCCGCGGGGGTGCTCCCCCACATGGAACCGGACCGGTACAGCTGGCTCCTGGCGGGAGCGGTGACCATCCTCTTCGGGGCGGAGCTGCTGCTCTGGCCGAGAGGGAGGCGGGACCGGTAGCCGGTGGCGCCTGCCACCGGCGGGCCCCGGCCGTCAGGGGCTTTTTTTCCGGCTGACCGCTTTTAGTTGGCAAACGGGGAAAAGCGTGGTATAATGGCCCTGAATTTGAAGCAGGCCGCCCCAAATGGGACGCGCCGGGGAGGGAGCGGAAGATGGACCTGACAGAGCGCACCATTGAAAGCAAAAAACGATGTTCCAGGGCCGGATCATCACGGTCCTGCTGGATACCGCCGGCCTGCCGGATGGGGGACCGCCCAGCGGGAGGTGGTGCTCCACCCAGGGGGCGTGGCCATTTTGGCATTGGATGAGGCGGACAACGTGGCGCTGGTGCGGCAGTACCGCTATCCGCTCCACGGTCTGCTGCTGGAGCTGCCCGCCGGCAAGCTGGACCCGGGGGGAGGACCACCGCCCCGCCGCCCTTCGGGAGCTGAGCGAGGAGACCGGCCTGGAGGCGGGGGAACTGACCTATCTGGGCCATATCTATGCCTCACCTGGATTCTGCGACGAGGCGCTGCACATGTATCTGGCGCGGGACCTGACCCGCGCCCGGCAGCACTGGACGAGGACGAGTTTCTGGATGTGGTGACCATGCCCTTTGACACATTGGTGGAGCAGGTCATGTCCGGGGAGATCACAGACGCGAAGACAGTGGCCACCGTGCTGAAGGTCAAGACTCTGCTGGGCCGCTGATATGGACGACAAGGAGGGATTTCTGTGGGGAAAGACCATCCTGATCGTGGAGGATGAGCAGAATATCGTGGACATCCTGTCCTTCAACCTCAGCCGGGAGGGGTACGACACCCTGGAGGCATACGACGGACCCACCGGCCTCCAGCTGGCGCTGGAGCAGGACCCGGACCTGATCCTGCTGGACCTGATGCTGCCCGGGATGGACGGCTTTGAGGTGTGCCGCCAGGTGCGGGAGAGCGGCTCCTCAACCCCTATTATCATGCTCACCGCCCGGGAGGAGGAGACCGACAAGGTCCTGGGCCTGGAGCTGGGGGCGGACGACTACATCACAAAGCCATTCTCCATGCGGGAGCTGCTGGCCCGGGTGAAAGCCAATATCCGTCGTATGAGCATGGTGCCCGCTGGGAAGGGGCGGCAGCCTCCACCAACCGGATGGAGCTGGGCCGGGTGACAGTGGACACGGACCAGATGGCGGTGCTCAGGACGGGCAGCCCCTTCAGCTGTCTCAGCGGGAGTACGATCTGATCCGTTTCCTGGCTGCCCAGCCGGGGAAGGTGTTTTCGCGGGAGGCCCTGATGGAGCATGTGTGGGACTATGAAGGCTATGTGGGCGATGTGCGGGCGGTGGACGTGGCCGTCCGCCGCCTGAGAGAGAAGATCGAGGACGACCCCGCCAGTCCTAAATTCGTGGTGACAAAGCGGGGGATGGGGCACTACTTCGGCGGCTGAGCCGGAGAGGCCGAGGCGGGGACGTCCTCGGGGACCCGCCGCAGGGGGACGCCGGTGGCCCGGCGCGGACCCGGAGCGGGAGCGGAGGGTCCTCTCCGGGACGATCCATTCGTCCTGGAGATCAGAAAAAAAGGGCTCCCGCAGGACGAGTCCTGCCGTAGTGACAAAGCGGGGGGATGGGGCACTGCTTCGGCGGCTGAGCCGGAGACCGCCCAGGGTGCCGCAGAGGCCATTTCCCAGGGCGCCGAGGTGTGGTGCCTGTGACCGGCAGGCGGATGGAACAGAGCCCGCCCCCTGAGACAGAGGGACGGAGAGAGAGAGAGAGGTGCCCCGATGCTGCGCAGCCTGCACATGAAGCTGGTGATGCTGATGGTGCTGCTCATCCTGTCGCTGATGACGGTGGTGGGGGCTTTCCTCATCAACTCTGTGGTGGCCTTTTACATCCAGGACTTTTACAGCCAGATGAGCACAGTGTTCGGAGACCAGGAGATCGTCTCCGACCTGCGCACCGCTGCGGATGGGGAGACCGACGGGGCAGGGGCGCTGAAGACGGTGCTGAATGCCTATGCCGGCCAGCTGGGCGTGGATACCCGCAACCGCAATTTCTACATCCTGGACGGGGAGGGACCTCAGTGCTGGCCAGCTCCAACGGTGAGCGGCGCCTCCGGCTTGTCCTACACCGGGAACCTGATGACGGCTATCGAGTCCGGCCAGGTGGGAGACGAGAGCAACGCGGCCGCCGATTACATGGATGTGGCCATCCCCATCCAGCGGGGCGGCAGCGACTATATCATCTATATCCGGGACAACAAGGCCACCGTGTCCAACCTGAACAACCAGCTCTTCCTGCTGATCATGGAGGCGCTGCTGTTCGGTCTGGTGATCTCAGTGCTGCTGTCCTTCCTCCTCTCCAAGACCATGATCACCCCCATCCAGCGGCTGACGGAGGGAGCCATGCGGGTGGCAGAGGGGGACTTCGCCCATAAGATCGAGGTGGCCTCCCGGGACGAGATCGGCGTGCTCACCGACACCTTCAACGATATGGCGGGTCAGCTCCAGGACACCATCCGCCAGGTGGAGAACGAGCGCAACAAGCTCAACACCCTCTTTCTCCACATGACGGACGGCGTGGTGGCCTTCTCCCGGACTGGAGAGGTCATCCACTTCAATCCCTCCGCGGAGGAGATGCTCCACCGGCCCATCGGGACGGACACCACCTTCGGGGAGCTGTTCGGCGGCCTGGTCTCTCTGGAGCGGGTGCTGGCGGTGCCCGACTACCTCCAGGAGGAGCAGACGGTTGAGGAGCGATTCCTCCAGCTGCTGATGGCTCCCTTCGACCGGGACCGGCAGGGGGCGTACTGGTGGTCATCCACGACGTCACCGAGCAGCGGAAGAACGAGGAGATGCGCCGGGAGTTTGTAGCCAACGTCTCCCATGAGCTCCGCACCCCCTCACCAACATCCGCAGCTATGCCGAAACGCTCGTCGACAGCGCCGGAGACATGCCCCCAGCCATGGAAGAAGAAGTTCCTGGGAGTCATCCTCAACGAGAGCGACCGCATGACCCACATCGTCCAGGACCTGCTCACCCTGTCCCGGTTCGACTCGGGGCGCACGACCTGAAGCTGACCCAGTTCTCCTTTTCTGCGGTGCTCCATGACCTGTATAACGCGGTCTATATGGAGGCCCAGCGCCACAGCCACACCCTTGAGCTGAAGATCGAGCCGGAGCTGCCCGAGATCGTGGCCGACCGGGAGCGAGTGGTCCAAGTGATGATGAACATCGTGTCCAACTCCATTAAGTACACGCCGGACGGAGGGCGCATCGTCATCTCCGCCGGACGGCGGGGGGACCGGGTGTGGATGTTGGTGGATGACAACGGCATCGGCATCCCCCCGGAGGACCGGCCCCGTATTTTCGAGCGCTTTTACCGGGTGGATAAGGCCCGCTCCCGCCAGTCAGGCGGCACCGGACTGGGCCTGTCCATCGCCAAAGGAGATTGTGGCGCGGCATGAGGGCGTGCTGGAGCTGGTGGACCGGGAGGGCCCCGGCCTGTCGGTGCGGATGGAGCTGAAGATCGAGGGGCCGGACCATGAATAGAAAGAGCAAGCACGCCCGCCTGCTGGAGCTGGGCAAGGACGTGCTGATCGTCCTGCTGGCCTGCTCAGCGGTGTGGCTGACTACCAGGGTCCAACGCACCGGGAGCTTGGGAGATCTGCTGGCGGACACGCCCCAGGAGGGGCAGGGCCAGACCCAGGCCCCCGGCCAGATGGAGATGGTCCGCCCGGTACGGATGGCGGCAGTGGGCAGGAGCGGAGAGACCACCATCCGCTATGGGGCACAGTATGACCAGCAGAGCACCGACGCCCTATTCCAGCAGGTGGCCAATCTGCTGGTGGAGGCGCTGAGCGACGGGGGGAGAGATGAGCCCCGTCAGCCAGTGGGAGTGGCGCACCGCCCTGACCTCCCCCGCCCAGCCTGTACTTCGACCTGATGGAGGGGGTCCCCCTGTCGGTGCTGACGGGCTGGCTCACCGGGGAGAGCACAGGGGGAGGTGTTCGTGCGCCGGCTGGCACTGGCCGCCTCCCGGGGACAGGTGTTCCTCTACTACCAGGATGAGGAGAGCGGGCAGTTTTACGCCGGCCCGGTGGACGTGATTAGCGTCAGCCGGCTGGAGTCCGCTGTCTCCGGCCTGTCGGACAACGGCGCCTGTTTTGCCTTTGAGAAGGAGGGGTACAGCCTCCTGTCTCCCTACACCCTGCTGATGCCGGGCACACCCCAGCCGGCGGTCTATCAGGTCTACAACCCCCTCAGCCGGGAGGAGGGGCCTCAACAGCCTGCTGGAGGCACTGGACTTCCCGGCCAGCAGCAGCTACACCTATCAGGGGACCGACGGAGAGTTGGTGGTGCGCAACGGGTATGACACCCTGCGGGTATCTGCCCAGGGCACGGTGCGCTACCATACTACGGAGGGGGAGATATCCCGTTATCCGGTGGCCTCGGACACCGGCGGAACGGGGGTGCTATGAAGCGGTAGAGGCCTGCCGGGTGCTGGTCTCCGAGACACTGGGCACCCAGTGCGGGGCCGCCGGCTGGTGCTCACCCATGTGGAGCGAATCACGGGGGCTGGGCGGTGGAGTTCGGCTACTGTCTGGACGGCGCGGCAGTCCAGGTGTACGAGGAGGGATGCGCGGCCCGGTTCCTGGTGCAGAACGGACAGATCGCGGAGATCACCCCTCCAGGCCAGAAGCTATGAGGAGACGGCGGAGAGCGGGCTGGTGCTGCCCCGGCTCCAGGCCATGGCCGCCATGGAGGCGGCGGGGCTGGAGGGCCGGGAGCTGCTGCTGGGATATCAGGACAGCGGCGGCGGAACGGTCACCGCCGGCTGGATCGCCCGGTGAGAGAGACCGGAGGGGGGAGAGCCGTGGCCTGGCCCAAGATCAAAAATATCATCATCCTGATGCTGCTGGTGACCAACCTGTGCCTGCTGGCCTTTGTGGGCTGGCGGGAGATCCGGGACTGGCAGCTCCAGGACAAGGCGCTGGAGCAGGCCGTCTCCTTCCTGGCGGAGCGGGGCATCCAGGTGGACGAGCGCATCGTGCCCAGGTCTGCGGAGCTGCCGCCCATGGGCATGGAACGGGACCTGGAGGAAGAGCAGACCCTGGCAGCAGCGCTGCTGGGGGATGGCCTGACCCGGGAGGAACGCAGCGCAGCGAGGTCTATGTCTATGAGGGGGGAGCGGGGCTGCTCCAGTGCCACAGCAGCGGGAGTTCTGGGCCGACTTTCAGAGCGGCGCCTTCCCGGTCCCAGAGGGGGCGGAGATGGCGGGCATGCTCTGGAGACCATGGAGCTGCTCCACTTCCAGGGGAGGTGGTGAGCAGCGCGGCAACGCCCAGGACGGGAGCGTCACCCTGCGGCAGCTGTGGAACGGCGTGCCGGTGCTGCCCTGTCGGGCGACCTTGGTCTACGAGGGGGGCGAGCTGAAGCGGATCGAGGAGGGCCGGCGTCTCACCGGGACGCCCCAGACCACAGCAGGTACGCCCATCACGGCGACGACGGCGCTGATGCGCTTTTATGCGGGCCTGAGCGAGCGGATGGACATCTGCAGTGAGGTCCGGGAGATCGAGGTGCCTCATCACCACCGACACCGAGATATGAGCTGAACACCCTGGACGGGAGCCTGGCTGCGGCAGGCGCCGAAGAGACAGAGCGGACGGAGCAGTAGAACGAGACCACTGACATGTCCGGCCGGAAGGGCGGAGCGGGACAACAAAAGAAAGAAGGAGATCATCATGTTCAGCAAAGAAAGCCCCATTGGGATCATCGATTCGAGGGATCGGTGGCTTCAGCGTGGCCCGGAAGGTGCAGAAGCTGATGCCGCGGGAGAATCTGGTCTATCTGGGGGACGGGGCCAACACGCCCTATGGCAACCACACCGCGGAGGAGATCCTCACTATGACCCGCTACATGCTGCGCTTCATGGAAGAAAAGGGGGTCAAGGCGCTGCTGGTGGCCTGCAATACCATCTCCTGCCTCATCGACCAGTACCGGGATGAGATGAGCTGCCCGGTGCTCAGCGTAGTCCAGGCGGGTGCGGACGCGGTAAAGGACTTGGCTCCTCCAGGGTTCCGTCCTTGGCGGCCTGGAAGAGCTCCTCGGCGGAGATGCGGCGCTCCTCTACCTCATAGCCCCAGTCCTTCAGCAGCTGGATGCAGGAGCGGCGGGTGATGCCGTCCAGCACGGAACCGTTCAGGTCGGGGGTGAGGATCTTGCCGTTCACCTTGAACATGACGTTCATAGCGCCTACTTCCTCAATATACTTGCGGTGGACGCCGTCCAGCCACAGGACCTGGGTGTACCCCTTCTCCTCGGCCCGGTCGCCGGCCCGCAGGGAGGCGGCGTAGTTGCCGCCGGTCTTGGCCATGCCGGTGCCGCCCCTTGAACGGCGCGGACGTCCTGGTCCTCGATATAGATCTTGGTGGGGGCCAGTCCCTCGGGGTAGTAGGCGCCCACAGGGCAGACGATGACGATATACTGGCAGTGGTGGGAGGTGTGGACGCCCAGGGTGGGGTCCAGACCAATGACAAAGGGACGGATATACAGGGAGGTGTCCTTCTCATAGGGGACCCACTCCTGATCCAGCTTGACCAGCTCAGTGATACCGGCCAGGGCCAGGTCTTCAGGCACCTCGGGCAGGGCAATGCGCTCGCAGGACAGGTTCAGCCGACGCACGTTGTCCATGGGGCGGAACAGCTGGATGGAGCCGTCTGCGGTGCGGTAGGCTTTCAGACCCTCGAAGATCTCCTGGGCGTAATGGAGGACCTTGGCGGCTGGGTCGATCTGGAGGGGGGCATAGGGGACGATGCGGGCGTCATGCCAGCCCTGACCCTCGTCATAGTCCACCACAAACATGTGGTCGGTCATATACTTGCCGAAGACCAGCTTGGAGGAGTCAGGCTTCTCCTTCCGCTGCTCGGCGCGGGTGATCTTGATCTCTTGCATCTTGGTTTCCTCCTAAAGTAAACTCAAATCGAGCGGTCCTGGTTTGGAGGACGGCTTTTCTGGTATTTCCATATTATATCAGCCTTTTTTTCCAGACGCAACGGGTAATCGTGGGAAAAGTGGGGCCGGCCCAACTTTTAGGGAAAGAATTCCGCCATTTCCCCAGAGAATGGCCCCGCCTGGACGGTTTGCTATTGTTTTTCCCCTGGGGGTTTGATATAATATCACCAATCACCGCGCTGATACGGCGGCACGGCGCGGGAATGGGGCGTGAAGAAGGTCCTGCTGACGGGCGGACCTTTTTTGTTGTGATAGGAGGTCCCGCCCCCGGGAGGGGGAGGAACGGCCGCCCCGAAGAGGAGGAACGGATCTTGAACCGAAAAATGACGCAGATGCTTCAGCCAAGCTTTCAGCTCTATTTCGTCTGTCTGATCCTGTTTGCCGCGGCATCCGCCTTTTTCAGCCTGTATCTGGCGGCGGCGGAGGCCGTGGTGGTGGTCCCTGCTGGGGCTGTATTACCGGGAGAACAGCCGCCGGCGGCGGCGGGAGATAGCCAAGTACATCGAGAACGTCACCGGGAACATGGATGTGGCCACCAAGGACACCATGGTCAACTCCCCCTGCCCATGATTATTTTCCGGCCGGAGAGCGACGATATTATCTGGACCAACGACCGCTTTCTCCATCTGGCAGGGGAGAAGGAGCACCTGTTCGACGCCAAGCTGAGCAGCGTGATCCCGGATTTTGATACCCGCTGGCTCATGGAGGGGAAAAACGAGTGTCCCACCGAGGTCACCTTCGGTCCCCGCCGCTTTCTGGTGTACGGACACCTGGTCCGGGCCTCGGGCCGGGAGGGGGGCTTCCTGGCCACCACCTACTGGGTGGACGTGACCGAGTTCTGCCAGGTGCGGGACCAGTTCCGGGGAGCCGCCCGGTGATGGCGGTGCTGCTGCTGGACAACTATGAGGACCTGATGAAGAACCTGACGGAGAATGAGCGATCCACCATCTACGCCGAGATCAACGCCCGCCTGGACGCCTGGGTGGATGGGACCGGCGGGATGCTCCGCCGGATGGAGCGGGACCGGTACCTCTTCCTCTTCGAGGAGCAGTACCTCTCCCGGTTCGTGGACCAGAAGTTCGACATCCTGGACACCATCCACCAGGTGGTCAATCCCGGCGGCCTGTCCGCCACCCTGTCCATCGGCATCGGCAAGGACGGCGCCAGCTTCCAGGAGCTGATGCAGTACGCCAACCTGTCCATTGAGATGGCCCTCTCCCGGGGGGGAGACCAGGCGGTCATCCGCAACAAGTTCACCTTTGAGTTTTATGGAGGCCACTCCACCGAGACGGAGAAGCGCACAAAGGTGAAGAGCCGGGTGATGGCAAACGCCCTGTCCGCCCTGGTGTCCGACTCCTCCAAACTGTTTCATCATGGGCCACAAGATGCCCGACATGGACGCCACCGGCGCCGCGGTGGGCGTGTGCGCCATCGCCCGGAAAAAAGGAGTCCCCGCCTACATCATCCGGGAGGGGGGGACCAATCCCTCCAAGCCCATCCTGGATAAGCTGGACCAGCTGCCCGAGTACCGGGGGAATTTCCTCAGTGCCCAGGAGGCCCTGGTGGCGGCGGACAGCCGCTCCCTGGTGGTGGTGGTGGACACCAACCGTCCGGAGCAGGTCCAGTCCCTGGATCTGCTGCAGTCCTGCAACCGGGTGGCGGTCATCGACCACCACCGCCGGGCGCCACCTACATCGAGGGGAGCCGCCCTCAACTACCACGAGCCCTACGCCTCCTCCGCCTCAGAGCTGGTGACCGAGCTGCTCCAGTACATCGCCGACCCCACCGACCTGCTCCGGGCAGAGGCGGAGGCCCTGCTGGCCGGCATCGTGCTGGATACCAAGAACTTCTCCATGCGCACCGGCGGCCGCACCTTTGAGGCGGCAGCTTTCCTGCGCCGTTCCGGCGCCGACACCGCGCGAGGTCAAGCGCCTGTTTCAGAACGACCTGTCCGGCACCATCGCCAAATACGATATCATCCAGAATGCGAAGCTGTACCGGGACCACATCGCCATTGCCGTGGTGGACCACACGGTGGGCCGGGTGACAGCGGCCCAGGCGGCGGACGAGCTGCTGAACATCGTGGGGATCAGCACCTCCTTTGTGCTCTTTCCCGACGGGGAGCAGATCATCATCTCAGGCCGCTCCATGGGAGACACCAACGTCCAGGTCATCCTGGAGCAGCTGGGGGGCGGAGGCAACGCCGCCGCCGCCGGCGGACAGGTGGCGGGCAAGACGCTGGAACAGGTGGCCGTGGAGCTGACACAGGCCATCGACCGCTATCTGGAGGAGGACTCCTGAGGGAGCCGCTCATTCCCAAATAAGATATTTCCTAAAATTATTACTGATAGTATTTGGAGGAACACAACATGAAAGTGATTTTACAGCAGGACGTCAAGGGCCAGGGGAAGAAGGGCCAGATGGTGGAGGTCTCCGACGGATACGCCCGCAACTTCCTTCTGCCCCGGAAGCTGGCCGTCTCTGCCACGGCGGACAATATCAACACCATGAAGCAGCAGGAGAAGGCCCGCAAGGCCCAGGAGGCCGCTGAAAAGGCGCAGGCCGAGGCCACCGCCAACAGCTGGAGGGACTGATGGTGAAGATCGCCGCCAAGGCCGGCGAGGGCGGCCGCCTCTTCGGCGCCGTCACCGCCAAGGAGATCTCCGAGGCCCTGGCAGAGCAGCACCAGGTGGAGATCGCCAAGACCAAGCTGGTTCTGGACGAGCCCATCAAGGCCTGCGGCGGCTATCAGATCCGCGCCAAGCTGGGCTATGAGGTGGTCGGCACGGTAAACGTCATGGTGGCGGAGGCCTGAGAAGGACGGTGAGGGGTGAGGAGAGGGGCGCTGTGCAGAGCGTTGATGCGCGGCCCTCCCACCGCCCGGCGGTTCCGGGCACCAAAATCCCGAACTCTCGATTTTGAATTCCTGATTTGGAAGGCAGGTGGTCTCATATGGCGCTGGAAGAGGAAGAGCTGCTCCTTAAGCAGCTCCCCCATTCTGTGGAGGCGGAGCAGGCGGTGCTGGGCTCCATGCTCATTGACCCCGGTGCGTACCGGAGGTCATCGACCAGCTGCGGTCCGACGACTTCTATGTGCGGCAGAACCGGGAGATCTATGAGACCATTTACTCCATGTTCAACTTCTCCCTCACCATCGACCCGGTGACGGTGCTGGAAAACATGCGGAAAAACGGGGTCTACGACCCACTGCGGCCAACGTGGGGAGTACGTGGCCATCATCAAGGACAAGACCCTGCTGCGGCGCATCGCCGAGACGGCGGGGGACATGACCGCTATGGTCCAGCAGGGCACAGACAGCGGCCAGGACGTGCTGGAGGCGGCGGAGCAGCGGATCTACGCCATCCGGCAGGGGCGGGCCGCCCGGGGACTGACACCCATCTCCGCAGTGTTGCTGGATGTGTATGACCGGCTCAACTGAGCTGGCCGCCAGCGAATCGGCCATTCCCGGCCTGTCCACCGGTCTGACCGATCTGGACCGGGCCATCTCCGGCCTGAACAAGTCGGACCTGATCCTGCTGGCCGCCCGCCCCGGCATGGGCAAGACCTCCATGGCGCTGAACATCCTGCTCCACGCGGGCAAGTTCTCCGGGAAGAGCGTGGCCTTTTTCTCCCTGGAGATGAGCCGGGAGCAGCTGGTGCTGCGCCTGATCTCCAACGAATCCTTTGTGGACAACAAAAAGCTGGTGACCGGAAAGCTCAATGAGAGCGACTGGGAGAAAGTGGCCGCCGCCGCCGACGCCCTGAACCGCACTAAGATCCTCATCGACGACGACTCTACGGTGTCGGTGGCCGATATCAACGCCAAATGCCGTCGGGTGCGGGACCTCGGCCTGGTGCTCATCGACTACCTCCAGCTGATGACCTCCGCCGGCGGAAAGCGAGCGCAGCGGCGACAACCGGCAGCAGATCGTGTCCGATATTTCCCGCTCCTTGAAGATCATGGCCAAGGAACTGAATGTTCCGGTGATCTGCCTGTACCAGCTGTCCCGCGCCAACGAGAGCCGGACCAATAAGCGGCCCATGCTCTCAGATCTGCGGGAATCGGGGCCATCGAGCAGGACGCCGATATCGTCATGTTCCTCTACCGGGAGGACTACTACGAGAAAGAATCAGAAAACCACAACCTGGCCGAGTGCATCATCGCCAAAAACCGGCACGGGGAGACCCGGACGGTGGAGCTCAGTGGCTGCCTGAGTACACCACCTTCTCCTCCATCGACCGGACCCATGAGGAGTATTGACCATGGCCCATTCCAGCCCGTTCCATGGGCTGAACGCCCTCATCGAGACCTACGGAATGATCCCGCCGGGGAGCACGGTGCTGTGCGCCTGCTCCGGGGGGGCGGACTCGGTGTATCTCCTGCACCGGCTGTACCTGCTCCGGGAGCGGATGGGGTTCCGTCTGGCTGCCGCCCACTACAACCATCAGCTGCGGGGGGGAGGAATCCCGGCGGGACGAAGCATTCGTCCGCCGCTTCGTCGCCCAGTGGTGCGGCCCCGCCCAGGTGGACGGACATGAGGCTGCCCGGTGTCCCCCCTCTATGTGGGCCGGGGCGACGTGGCTGCCCAGGCCGGAGAGCTGGGACGAGGCCTGGAGGAGACCGCCCGGGAGATGCGTTACGCCTTCCTCCGGGAGACCGCGGCAGAGCTGGGCGGAGCCCTGATCGCCACCGCCCACACCGCGGATGACAATGGAGAGACCATCCTGCTCCACCTGCTCCGGGGCAGCGGCCTGCGGGGGCTGACCGGCATCCGCCCGGTGGGGGAGGGGCTGATCCGCCCCATGCTCACCACCACACGGGCCCAGGTGGAGGAATATCTGCGCCTCTACGGACTGCCCCATGTGGAGGACAGCTCCAACAGGGACGAGTCCTTTTCCCGCAACCGCCTGCGCTGGCAGGTGGTGCCGGAGCTGGAGGACATGTGCCCCGGCTTCGCCAGACGGACGGCGGAGACCGCAGCCCTGCTGCGGACAGACGAGGACTACCTCACCGGCCTGGCGGAAAAGGCGGTGGCGGACTTCCTCCCCCGCGCGGGGACCCTCCGCCTGCCCGCGGCAGCGGTGGGGGATCTGCCTGACGCCTTGGCGCCCCGGGCGGCCCGGCTGCTGCTGGCCCTCCTGCGGGACGGAGATGCCGATCTGGCCGCCCCCCATCTGGGGGGTGGTGGCCCTGTGCCGGGGGAGGGACCCCTCTGCCCGGCTGGATCTGCCGGAGGGCATCACCGCCCGACGGGAGTACGAGATGCTGGTGCTCACCCGGGAGACTGCGCCCCCCGGCACTGGAGGAGGCATCCCTCCCCATGCCCGGGCAGCTGCGGACGGGGGAGTGGACTCTGACCTGCGCGGCAGCGGTGTACCAAGGGGAGCCCCAGTCGGGCCGGGAATTCTGGCTGGCTGGGGCAGAGGGGCTCACCGTCCGTTCCCGGAGGACCGGGGACCGGCTGGAGCGTCCGGGCCGTCCGGGCCGAACCGTGAAAAAAATCATGATCGACCAGAAGCTGCCCAGGCACCTGCGGGATACCGTCCCTGTGTTGGACAGCGGCGGCAGGGTGGCTGCGGTGGCGGAGCTGGGGCCGGACGCGGCCTTTCTGCCCCGCCTGGGGGAGCCCTGCTGGCATATTACGGCGAAAAGAAAAGGAGAATATTTCATGTTGGAAAAGGATATCCAGGAAATACTGTTTTCAGAGGAACAGCTGGCCCAGCGGGTGAAGGAGATCGCCGGTGAGATCAACCGGGACTACGTCGGACAGGAGATCATGCTGGTCAGCGTGCTCCGAGGTTCCTTTGTGTTCATGGCGGACCTGTGCCGGCGCATCGATCTGCCCTGTACGGTGGACTTCATGGCGGTCTCCTCCTATGGCTCCGGTACCTCCTCCAGCGGCCAGGTCCAGATCACCAAGGACCTGTCCAGCGACATTGCCGGAAAGCATATCATCGTGGTGGAGGATATTCTGGACAGCGGAAACACCCTGAGCTATCTGCTGAAGGTGCTGGAGCAGCGCAGCCCGGCCTCCATCCGGCTGTGCACCCTGCTGGACAAGCCGGAGCGCCGGGTCAAGCCAGTGGAGGTCCACTACTCCGGCTTCACCATTCCAGACGCCTTTGTGGTGGGCTATGGGCTGGATTACGCAGAGCATTACCGGAACCTGCCCTACATCGGCATCCTGAAGCCGGAGGTCTACGGCGGCTGAGCCGGAGAGACTTGGAGGGCGGCGGCCTCCTGAAATTTGTGATCCGCCGGAAAGGACGTGGTTTTCCTGAAACGGTTCAGCGCGCGGGACCTGATCTTCTATCTGCTGGCCATCCTGGTGATGGTGTTCACCTTCAATGCGGTGCAGCAGATGAACGAGCCGGATGACCCCACTTATAATGAGATCCGCCTGCTCTTTGAGCAGGAGAAGGTGAAGTACTTCTCCGTGGAGGACAATGTGCTCTGACTCTGCAAGTCCGGGGGGAGGGAGAGGACACCTCCACCCTGAAGTACCACCTGGCCGACTTCAATGTGTTCTATAACGACCTGCACGAGCTTATCGACAGCCAGCGCCAGGCTGGGATCATCCAGGACTATGACTACCCCGCCGGCTTTGGGGGAGCCTGGTGGTTCGTCTATGTGCCCTACCTGGTGATCCTGCTGGGCTTCGGCATCCTGATGTACACCATGTATCTGCGGCAGAACACCGGGGGCGGCGGAGGAGGGGGGCCGTCCCGCTTCGGCCATGCCCGCACCCGCACCCTGGCAGACCAGGGGAAGAAGGTCACCTTCAACGATGTGGCCGGTGCGGATGAGGAGAAGGAGGAGCTGAAAGAGATCGTGGATTTCCTCCGGGACCCCCAGAAGTTTACCGCGCTGGGCGCCCGCATCCCCAAGGGCGTGCTGCTGGTGGGGCCTCCGGGCACGGGCAAGACCCTCATCGCCAAGGCGGTGGCCGGCGAGGCGGGGGTCCACTTCCTGTCCATCTCGGGCTCTGACTTCGTGGAGCTGTATGTGGGTGTGGGTGCCAGCCGGGTCCGCGACCTGTTCGATCAGGCCAAGAAGGAGGCCCCCGCCATCGTATTCATCGATGAGATCGACGCCGTGGGCCGCCAGAGAGGGGCCGGCCTGGGCGGCGGCCACGACGAGCGGGAGCAGACGCTGAACCAGCTGCTGGTGGAGATGGACGGCTTCGGCTCCAACGAGGGGGTCATCGTCATGGCCGCCACCAACCGCCAGGATATCCTGGACCCCGCCCTGCTGCGCCCCGGCCGGTTCGACCGGCAGATCTATGTGGGCCTGCCTGATATCAAGGGCAGGGAGGAGATCCTGAAGGTCCACGCCCGGAAGAAGCCCCTGGCGGAGGACGTATCCCTCTCCGATGTGGCGAAGGCCACCTCCGGCTTCACCGGTGCGGATCTGGAGAACCTGCTCAATGAGGCGGCTTTGCTCTCTGCCCGGGAGGACCGGCGTTTCATTACCCGCCAGGACCTCCACGAGGCCATGATGAAAGTAATTGCCGGCCCGGAGAAGCGCAGCCGGGTGGTGACGCCCCATGCCAGGCGGCTTACCGCCTACCACGAGGCGGGCCACGCCGTGGTCATCCACGAGCTGGACAGCCAGGACCCGGTGCACCAGATCACCATCGTGCCCCGGGGACAGGCGGGAGGCATGACCATCTCTGCCTAGCGAGGACAAGGCCTATCTGTCCCGCCGTGAGCTGGAGGAGCGCATTGCGGTGTGCCTGGGCGGCCGGGTGGCAGAGCAGCTGGTGCTCAACGACATCTCCACCGGTGCCTCCAGCGACATCCAGAAGGCGTCTCAGACTGCCCGGGCTATGGTCACCAAGTACGGCATGAGCGAGAGGCTGGGGACCATCGCCTATGGCAACGAGAACGATGAAGTGTTCATCGGCCGCACCATGGCCCAGGCCCGGACCTACTCCGAGGAGGTGGCAGGCCAGATCGACGAGGAGGTCAAGGCGATCGTGGACCGGGCCTATGCCCGGTGTGAAGAGATCCTGACCCGGCGGCGGCAGGAGCTGGAGCTCACCGCACGCTATCTGCTGGTCCATGAGACCATGAGCGGCGAGATCTTTCAAAAAGTGTTCACTGACCCGGCGGCCCCTGAGCTGGCGCTTCCGGAGGAGGACCAGCCGGCCCAGGAGGGCTGAGCGCGGCGGCAGCCGGGAGGTGGAAGGACCTCCCGGCTGTTTCATATGGATAGGGAGAGGGGGACGGAGGATGAGAAAAAGAAGAGCTGGAGGGACGGCGGCGCTGGTCCTGCTGCCGCTGCTGGCCGGATGCGGCGCCTCAGGGCCGGAAGCGGCGGGCTCCGGGCTGGAGGAGGTGTCCTCCCGATAGGGGGCCAGACGCACAGGGGGCGTGCCTGCTGGGCACGCCCCCTGTGCGTTATGTCATGTTACAGCTGACGCAGCTCCTGAATGGTCTCCTGGATGGTCCTCTGGGGGGCAGCCAGACGGCAGGGCCATCTCCGCCAGCGGGTGGAGCCAAACCGGGCTGGAACACAGGGAGGCCCGGTTATCCAGGGAGGTTTCTCCCCCACCTCCGCTCCCAGCGGGTGGTTCATGAGACTTTGAAAAACCGGCGCTGGAACACAGACCAGAATTGTGGGGAGGCCCGGTTATCCAGCACTGGCTGCCCCCACCGTAATGGTGTTGCTTTTCTCAGAGCTCCCCTGGTGAGGTTTAAAATTTCAACCTCCGCATCCATCCATTCTATGACCTGATGGGCGGTGGGCCCTGCTGAAAAATGAGCCGCCATGAAGATGACCTGATCTGCCACGTCCCGGGCGAAGGCCATCTCGTGAGTGACGATGATCATGGTGGTTTTCTGCTCCGCCAGGGACGGATGATAACCTTGAGCACCTCGCCGGTCAGCTCCGGGTCCAGCGCAGAGGTGGGCTCGTCAAAGCAGAGAATATCCGGGTGGAGCGCCAGTGCCCGGGCGATGGCCACCCGCTGCTGCTGACCGCCGGAGAGCTGACTGGGGATAGTGGTCCGCGCGGTCACTCAGACCCATCTTGGCCAGCAGCTCCCGGCCCTCGGCCTGGATCTCCTCCAGGATTGCTTCCGGTTGGCTTTGAAGTCGGGCCGTTCCTGGCTGAGGAGCTCCTTGGCCAGGGTGACGTTCCGCAGGGCGGTGTACTGGGGGAACAGGTTGAAGGACTGGAACACCAGGCCGAAATGGAGCCGCTTTTTCCGCACCTCGCTCTCCCGCTGGGTGGCGGGATCGTCGGCGTCGAACAGAGTGTCCCGGACGACGATCTGCCCCTGGTCGGGGGTCTCCAGAAAGTTCAGGCACCGCAGCAGGGTGGTCTTGCCGCTGCCGGAGGAGCCGATGATGGCCAGAGCCTGGCCCTGCTCCAGGTCAAAGCTGATGTCCTCCAGCACCCGGGTCGCGCCAAAGTGCTTTTCAATATGATGTACTTCTAAGATCGGCATGTTCGCTCCCCCTTATACCCGGAAGTAGTCCAGCTTCTTTTCCAGCCGGCCCAGCACCATGGTCACGATGGCGCTGAAGGCCAGGTAGTAGACCGCCGTGAACATCAGCGGCCACCACAGGCCGGAGATCCCCTGATTGCCCTTCATAAAGGACTCAGCCGCCCAGATGACCTCCTGCAGCGCAATGGCACGGGCCAGAGAGGTGTCCTTCACCAGCGTGATGATCTCATTGGACATGGGGGGATGATCCGCTTGACCATCTGGAGCAGGGTGACCTTGAAAAAGATCTGCCGCTTGGTCATGCCCAGCACCAGGCCGGCCTCGTTCTGCCCCGCCGGCACCCCTGGATGCCGCCCCGGTAGATCTCGGAAAAATAGAAGGCGTAGTTGATGATGAAGGCCACGCATACCGCCGCCATCCGTCCCACCTCGCCCCGGGGCCATGGGCTGCCATCCTCCAGTATCAGACCGGGCACATAAAACAGGGCGATGATCTGCAGGATCAGGGGCATGCCCCGGACAATCCAGACCAGCAGACGGGTGACCAGGCTGATGGGGCGGAAGGAAATGAGCGCCCGGGCCACCCGGCCGGGCTCCTGCCCCCGGCGGAGCAGGACCCACCGGGTGGGCCGGGACAGGGGCGTCCAGCGGTTCATGGAGCCGAAGGCGATGACCAGCCCCAGAGGGAGCGCCCCGATCAGGGTCACGAAAAACAGCTCCAGGGTTACAAGAAACCCTTGGTTCAAGGCTATCAGTACCGTCTGGGTCACTGGTGATTGAAAAAGTCGAGCATAGGGGTCGTCCTCTGTCTGTGATAGTGGGGGCGCAACCGCTCAAAAGCAGAGAGCGGACCCGCTCTCTGCTTTTGAGGGATTCAGCTGCGGAGATCGTTTACTCCAGGATGACGGCATCCTGCAGGCCATAGGTGGCAGCAATCTGCTCCACGGTGCCGTCAGCCACGGCCTGCTTCCAGAACTCGTTGAAAGCATCCACCAGGTCAGAGCCCTTGCGGAAGCCCACGCCGTAGAACTCAGATGCCTCTGCTCTCATGTCGTTAAGGTTAAGGTCGTACACCAGATCGCCGTAGCTGGTGCCCTCGCCGGTCATCTCGGCGGCCATGAGCACGTCGATAACAGCGGCATCGGAGGTGCCGGAGGCGACCTCCATCAGGGTGTTGGCCTGGGACTGCACGGGCACGGTGGTGGCCCCCAGCTCCTCGGCGGCGTCCTCACCGGCGGAGCCGGACTCTACGGCGATGCTCAGCCCCTCCAGAGAGGTCAGCCCCTCAAAGTCCGCTGCCCTGTCGGCGGGGTAGACCAGGGTCTGATAGTTGGTGCAGTAGGGCTCGGAGACGCCCATGGCGGCGGTGACCTCGGCGTTGATGGTCATGCCGTTCCATACACAGTCAATGGTCTTGGAGTCCCGCTAATGGACATTATAGTACCAGGAGATCTCCTGGAACTCCACGTTCACGCCCAGGCTCTCGGCAAAGGCCTTGGCCATGTCGGCATCAAAGCCGATCCACTCGTCACTCCCCCGCTTCCTTATAGTCCATCGGGGCGAAATTGGTGATACCCACATACAGGGTGCCCTGGTCCTGGACATAGGCCAGGTCGCTTTCCGCGTCCGCGGGAGTGCTGGATGCCCCCTGGCTGGAGCTGGCGGCGGGGGTGCTGGCAGCGGGAGACTGGCTGCTCTCCCCCTGAGAAGTGGTCCCGCCAGAGCAGGCGGACAGAGACAGGCACATAGTGATCGCCATTACAAGAGACAACATCTTTTTCATACCGAGAGATCCTCCAAAATGCAGATTGGTCAAAAACGGGGCATTTGACACTTTCACATTTTAGCACGCTAATGTAATGTTGTAAAGAGGTTTTTTAATTTTTTTTGATCTTTCGGGGAAAAGCAAGCGTCCCCCCGCAGCCCATAGGGGACAGCGGGGGGACGCCTTCCGCATCCAATCAGAGAGGCGGCAATTACTTCAGGCCGTTCTCGTAGGACTCGATCATCTTCTTGACCATCTGGCCGCCCACGGAACCGGCCTGCTTGCTGGTCAGGTCGCCGTTGTAGCCCTGCTTCAGGTTGACACCCACCTCGTTGGCCGCTTCCATCTTGAACTTATTCAGAGCCTCGCGGGCATTGGGGACCAGAGACTGCTTGTTGGTAGACATAATTCGTTTCTCCTTTACCTGTTCATTTTGATCTTCTTTGTTTCGTTGGATGGAACATCCGAGCATAGCATTGCCCTGGAGAAGCGGACTATGCAGGAAAAGGCTTTCCTGTTTTTGTTGATTTTCCATCATTTTCAGATCAGGGAAACGGCAGGAAGGAAACCGGCGCAGAAAACGGGGGCCGGGCGGACGGCGGGGCTCATCCGCGGCGGCGGAGACGGCGCAGCAGGCCGCCCAAGGGACCGGAGGGCAGGGCACGGGCGGCAAATTCCACCTCCCGGCAGCTCCGAACGGCCTCGTCCATGAAGAAGTCCTGAGAGGAGAGGCCGGGGGCGCCCGGGGCGGGCACTTTTTTTTGATAGCTCCCTTCACTGTCCAGGGCCCGGGCCTTCACGGTATCCCGCAGCAGGATGTCCAGAATGTGATTCAAGCGGGCCTTGGTGTGGGTGGCATAGACGGGACAGATGACCTCCACCCGGCGCTGGGTGTTGCGGGTCATCATGTCCGCCGAACCCAGGAAGAGGCGCTGGTTCTCTCCAGAGCCAAAGCTATAGATGCGGGAGTGCTCCAAAAAGCGCCCCACCACGCTGGTGACGGAGATGCGCTCCGTGTGGCCGGGGACGCCGGGCCGCAGGCAGCAGATGCCGCGGATGATGAGATCGACCCGAACCCCTGCACGAGAGGCCTCGGCCAGCTTTTCCATGACATCGTAGTCGGTGAGGGAGTTCATCTTCATGATGATGCGGCCGTGGCTGCCCCGGGCGGTCTCTTCCCCGATGAGCAGGAGGATGATCTGCTTCAGGTTGGAGGGGGAGACCAGGAGGTTGTGGTAGCTGCCCTCCAGATTGCCCACAGCCATGTTTTGAAAAATTCCGCTGCATCCAGGCCGATGCCCTGATCCGCGGTGATGAGGGAGAGGTCTGTGTACTGCTCTGAGGTCTTCTCGTTGTAGTTGCCGGTGCCGATCTGGGTGACGTACTGGATGCCGGATTTGCCTTTCAGGGTGATGAGACATACCTTAGAGTGGATCTTATAGTCGCTGAACCCGTAGATCACCCGGCAGCCCGCGTCCTCCAGGCGCTCGGACCAGTCGATGTTGTTCTGCTCATCAAAGCGGGCCCGCAGCTCAATGACGGCAGTGACCTCCTTACCGTTTTCCGCCGCCGCACCAGATACTCCACGAGCCGGGCCTTCTGGGCCAGGCGGTAGATGGTGATCTGGATGGAGAGGACCGACGGGTCGGAGGCGGCCTCCCGGATCAGGCGGAGGAAGGGCTCCATGCTTTCAAAAAGGGTAGCTGAGAAGCAGATCCCGGCGCTGGACCAGGTGGAGATAGGTCTCCCGCTTGGGCTGGGGGGCGTCTGGGGGAGAAGGGCGGGTAGAGCAGCGCACTGTGGAGGGGTTCCGGCAGCTTTTTCAGCATGGGGTGGACAAACCCCATGCGCATGGGAGCCCGGGAGAGGAAGATCTGGGCGGGGGCGACGTGGCAGCGCTTGCAGAGAAAGGCGGACAGGGCCTCGCTGAGGGGAGCGGCGCACTCCAGCCGGACCACGGCCATCCGTTTGCGCTTGTGAAGCAGCTTCTGCATCTGGCAGCGGAAGTCATCGTCCACATCAAAGCCCTCGTCCTGGGGGGCGATATCGGCGTTGCGGGTGACGCAGACACAGTTTTTCTCCGCCACGCCGTAGGGGTCAAAGACCCGCTTCAGGTTATCCAGAAGCAGCTGTTCGGTGCGCACATAGCGCAGTCCCTCCCGGGGAGATAGACTACCTCGGGGGCGGAGGGAGGCACAGGGACGATGCCGAAGAGACTGCGGTCCTTCCCATGGAGGCGGGCCACCACATAGACGCTCTTGTTCTGGAGGTGAGGGAAGGGGTGGTTGATGTCCACGATCTGAGGGGAGAGGATGGGGAGCAGCTGGGTCTTGAAGTAGGTCTTGAGAAAGTCCTTGTCCTTCCCGGCGAGCTGGCCGGGGGAGACTTCGCAGACCCCATAGGCCTGGAGCTGGGTCTGGAGCTGGGCGTAGACCTGGTCCCGCTGCTCCATCAGAAGGACTGCCCGGCGGTAGATGGCCTCCAGCTGCTGGGAGGGGAGCAGGCCGGTGCGGCTGTCCACCTGGTCGTCCCCCATGACAGCCATGTCATAGAGGCTGCCCACCCGGATCATAAAGAATTCGTCCAGGTTGCTGGTGAAGATGGAGACAAATTTCAGCCGCTCGGCCAGGGGATTGGAGGGATCGCGGGCCTCTTCCAGCACCCGCTCATTGAACGTGAGCCAGGAGAGCTCGCGGTTCTGCATGTAAGGTTGGGGTTCCCGGGCCATCAGACAGTCACGCTCCTTCGTTTCAATACCTCGGTGAGCAGGAAGCCCTCCCGGACGCCGTAGCTGCTGACCTCAATGGCGTCGCCCCGGCACCGATGGGCCAGGGTGGAGAGGATGACCAGCCCAGGGAGCAGGGTGTGGACCCGCTCGGGGACGATCTTCAGCAGGATCTGGAGGTCCGCCTTAGCGGGAGCGGAGAAGCGCTCCAGGAGGCCGTCCACCATGTTCAGGGTGATGGTGCGGTTGCCGGCGGGCAGCTTGTAGAGGTAGTTGCACAGCTTCCCGGCCCCGCGGATGGTGCCGCCCACCCCACAGATCACCGGACAGGGGAAAGTCGGGCAGGGGGGCGCCGTCCAGCGCCTTTTTCACCTGCTTGCGGATCTTGGCCTGTTCTTTGGGGGAGGGGAGCAGGGTCTCCACACAGCGGTTATACAGGTTCAGGGAGCCCAGGGGGATGGAGGCGGCGTGGCGTATCCTGCCCTGAGAGAAGCAGACCCACTCGGTGGAGCCGCCGCCGATGTCCAGCACCATGCCCTGCTCCCGCTCCTCCATGCCGGAGGTGGCTCCCACATAGTCAGGATGGCCTCCTCCCGGCCGGAGAGGAGGCGGATCATCAGTCCGGTGCGCTCCTGGAGCTGGAAGACCGCCTCCTCGCTGTTGGTAATGTTGCGCAGAGAGGCGGTGGCGAAGACCGCCCGGTTCTCAATGTGGAGGGCATCCAGGATGGACCGGAAGCGGAGCAGGGCATCTGCGGCCCGGTCGAGGCCCCTTCCCGGCTCATGGAGCCGTCCTCCCGAACATAGCCGGCCAGGCCGGCCGTCTCCTTGCTTTGAAAAAATGCTGTGGATAGCTCCGTCCTCCTCCACCTGATAGACATTCAGGCGGATGGTATTGGAGCCGATGTCGATAATAGCGTACATGCAAGCTCTCCTCTGTGGCTGCGGTCCGCTCGGAAGCGGGACCGGATCATCTGAGTCGTATGATATCAAATGCAGGGGGCTGGGTCCAGAAATAGGATGCAGAATTTTGGTTAAATGTATGTAAAATCACTGGCTGAACAGACAAGACGATGATTTTTTGACGGCAGAGTATAGAGATCCCCGGGGAAATGTGGTAAACTTCCTTCATCTGGAGATCTTACAGAGAGGAAGGAACTGAGCATGCTGTCTTTTGTCAACGACTACTCTGAGGGGGCCCACGAGCAGGTGCTCCGGCGGCTGGCGGAGACCAATCGGGAGCAGCATCCCGGATATGGGACCGATCCATACTGCGCCCGGGCAAAGGAGAAGATCCGGCGGGCCTGCGGCTGCCCGGAGGGGGACGTCTTTTTTCCTGGTGGGCGGGACCCAGACCAATCAGGCGGTGATCTCCGCCCTGCTGGCCCCCTGGGAGGGGGTGATCGCCCCCGCCACGGGACACATCTGTACCCATGAGGCGGGGAGCCATCGAGGCAACCGGGCACAAGGTGCTGGAGCTGCCCCAGCGGGAGGGGAAGCTGTCAGCGGCGGAGCTGCGGACCTATCTGGAGGGCTTTTACGGGGACGAGAACCACGAACACATGGTATTTCCGGGCATGGTGTACCTGTCCTGGCCCACTGAGCTGGGCACCCTCTATACCCGGGCGGAGCTGGGGGAGATCCACAAGGTGTGCCGGCAATACAAGATACCGCTGTACCTGGACGGCGCCCGGATGGGCTATGGGCTGGCCAGCCGGGGGAGCGGCATGACCCTGGCGGACCTGGCGGCCAGCTGCGACGTGTTCTACATCGGGGGGGACCAAGGTGGGGGCCCTGTTCGGAGAGGCGGTGGTCTTCCCCCGGCACAACGCCCCCGGGCGCTTTATGACCGCCGTGAAGCAGCGGGGCGCCCTGCTGGCCAAGGGCTGGCTGCTGGGGGTGCAGTTCGACGCCCTGTTCACCGATGGACTCTACCAGAAGCTGGGCAAAAATGCCATCGAGACGGCGGAGCGGCTGAGAGAGGATTCCGGGAAAAGGGGTTCTCCTTCTATTTGGACACCCCCACCAACCAGATATTCCTGGTGGTGGACCGGGCCCAGCGGGAGGACCTGGCCCGGAAGGCCGCATTCAGCTTCTGGGAGCAGCTGGACGAGGAGCGGACGGTGATCCGCTTCGTCACCAGCTGGGCCACCCGGATGGAGGACGTGGAGGAGTTGATCCGCCGGCTGTGAAACGGGCTGTTTGAATCATTTGGGAGGAAAAAAGAGATTGTTCTTGTTGGAAATAGACAAAAAAGATTGACAAATAAAAGAAAAAGATATATATTATTCTAAAAAGGAAGCGGGGGCGATGGTCAGATAACGGAGAGATGTATGAAAAATCAGTGAGAAATTTCATAAAAATCTATTGGGAAGTTCTGCTTGTAGTGGCTGCTGGAATTGCAGGTGTGATACTTTTTAAAAGTAAAAGGTGAAGATTGGCCTGCTGCGTTGAATTTTCCCACAGAGGCAGTAGCGGCTGGCTATTGGATCTTGATACTGGGAATGACGGCATTAGAAGGAATCCTGATTTTCCGTTTTCTGGTGAAAGGGCTGGAATATGTAATATATACTGTTCTGCCGCTATGGCTCTACCTTATGTTTGCCTCGCCAGGAGGACTGCTTTTCCCAAGCCTGATTTGGACATACAGTTTGGTGATCCTGATCGCCCGGCTTGTGATGCTGATAAGGTGCAGGCTAAAAAAAAACAGGACCTGCAGTTTTTTCTCATCTGTCATCTATGATATGTATTGATGTGATCAGCACCATAAACATCCTTCGAGAATTTGTATTGTTTGGATAGCGGTAAAAAGCATCGGCCCCATCCATCACGGATGGGGCCGATGCTTTTTATCGGTAGGAATCGGCCAGGGCCTTGAATTTGGGAAGGGCCCGCTGGATCATCTCTGTCTGCACGCAGTAGGCCAAACGGAAGTGGCCGGGGGCGCCGAAGCCGGAGCCGGGGACCAGCAGCAGATCGAACTGCTTGGCCCGCTCGCTGAAGGCCATGTCATCGGGCTCCAGAGAACGGGGGAAGAGATAGAAGGCGCCGCCGGGCTCCACACAGTGGTAGCCCATCTCCCGCAGGGCGGGGACCAGCAGCTTGGCGTTGCGCTCATAGACCGCCAGATCGGAGGTGAGGTCGCAGCACAGGGAGGTGACCTGCTGGAACAGGCTGGGGGCGTTGACGTAGCCCAGAGACCGTCCGGCGCCTGCCACGGCGGCGTAGACCTCCCGGCTGTCGGTGACGGAGGCGGGGACCAGCACATAGCCCAGCCGCTCGCCGGGGAGGGAGAGGGACTTGCTGAAGGAGTAGCACACGATGGTGTCCCGGTACAGGTGGGGGATCCAGGGCACCTGGAAGCCGGAGAACACGATCTCCCGGTAGGGCTCGTCGGAGATCAGGTAGATGGGGTGGCCGTAGGCCCGGCTCTTTCCGTCAGGATGGCGGCCAGCCGCTCCAGCGTCTCCCGGGAGTAGACCACGCCGGAGGGGTTGTTGGGGGAGTTGACCACCACGCCCTTGGTGTGCTCGCTGATGGCGGCCTCAAAGGCGTCAAAGTCGATCTGGAATCCCTCGATCTCCGGGGGGATCAGCACCATTTTGGCCCCAGCCCCCTCGATAAACACCTTGTACTCAGGAAAATAGGGGGCAAACACGATGAACTCATCCCCCGGGCAGGTCAGCCCGTGGAACACGCAGCACAGGGGAGGCGGCGGCCCCCACGGTAATGTAGAACTGGTCGGCGGTATAGCAGGTGCCGAAGCGGCGGTTGAGGGAGTCGGCGAAGCGCTGGCGGGCCTCCTGGTCCCCCCTGGGCGCTGGTGTAACAGTGGATGAGCTCGGGCTGCTCCCGCAGGATGCGGACGGCGGTGTCGTTGACCTCCTGGGGGAGGGGACGCTGGGGTTGCCCAGGGAGAAATCGAAGACATTCTCCGCCCCCACCTGGGCGGCACGTATCTTGCCGTATTCAAAGAGCTCGCGGATGACGGACCGGGCGGTGCCCAGCCCCAACATGCGTTGATTCACCATGAAGATGGCCTCCTGTCCTTTGTCTGATTTGAGCCTATTATAGCACCGGGGCCAAGCCCCGTAAAGCGCATCTTTTCCCGCAGAAGGGAGGAAAAGCGGGCCGGGCCCGCTCTGCCGCACGCGGCGGCGGCGTCAGGAGGCGCCTTGAAAAGTGACCATATCAGATGCCGAGTCAAAACATATAGTAATTTAAAATTGGTATATTGCGATAAGTTTTAAAAATCTGGGGGGAGATCAAGCCGATCCAGTCAGCGTCCCGAAGAAATGGTGCCCATGCGCCGCCGTCGAAAAATGCCCAGAAGAACAGGCGTAAAAACGCCGCACTCCCACGGGAGTGCGGCGTTCAAATTCTCACATCTCCTGACGGCCCTCCAGGGCCCGCATCAAGGTGGCGTCATCGGCGTACTCCAGGTGGCTGCCCACCGGGATGCCGTAGGCCAGACGGGTGACCTTGACGGAGAAGGGGCGGAGCAGCCGGGAGAGGTACATGGCGGTGGCCTCCCCCTCCGTGTCCGGGTTGGTGGCCATGATGACCTCCTCGATGCCTCCAGCAGCCACCCGCTCCACCAGAGATTTGATGTGCAGGTCATC
>VOFI01003553.1_pt1 | contig 44317 bp, 60 predicted proteins | sample 5384131 | NCBI WGS metagenome assembly VOFI01 (sample SAMN12384728, study PRJNA508395) | human gut metagenome | isolation source: healthy gut H | host: Homo sapiens
AAGGCGCGGTTCTTCTGTATTCCTCCCAGCTCAGTCGGTAGAGCATGCGGCTGTTAACCGCAGGGTCGTTGGTTCGAGCCCAACAGGGGGAGCCAGAATGAGCCTGTAAACATTAGGTTTACAGGCTCTTCTTTTAACGCTTAAGCGGAAAGAACCCCGGTTATACCGGGGGGTAGAAAAGCTTTAGCAAAAAAAAACCAGCTGATGTAAAAATAGTAAATGGTTTGGCGACCGTATTACTAAAGAACATCAGGAGGTTTTTGGCATGGGAGAGATAAAAGAATCAGCACATACAAAGTGGAGATGCGAGTACCACATCGTATTCGCACCGAAGTATCGTCGAAAAGAGATATATGGGAAGTTAAAAGCAGATATTGGGCAAAATACTGCGAAAGCTATGCGAAGAGAAGAAAGTGGAAATATTAGAAGCACAAGCGTGTTCGGATCATATTCACACAGTGTTCCGCCACACCTGAGTATAGCACAATTCATGGGATATTCAAGGGAAAGAGCAGTCGACCAGACATGCCAAACTTAACAGTGGGTCGAAATGAACGCGCAATTAAAGAATACATATTCACTGGTGGTTTTGATTTTTTTCGTGGTATTGCGATATCATTAATAACGGAAAAAATATTACATCATTTCCCTTTTTGGACTTGGCATGAAGTTATTATACGAATCTTTTATAAGTATTTGGAAAAGTTTTTCTTGACGGACACTTCAAAGAATGATATGATAATATATAAGAAACCGAAACGTTTCGGTTTTGCTTTTAGATTGGAGGAATTTTTATGCCATTAGTAACATCAGAAGCTATGCTGTTGGCAGCACAAAAGGGCGGCTATGCTGTTGGCGCCTTTAATGTGGAAAATATGGAAATGGCTCAGGCGGTGATCGCGGCTGCGGAAGAACTTCAGGCGCCTGTAATGATTCAAACGACTCCTTCCACTGTGCGGTATGGCAGCCTGGCATTATATCGGGCGAATGTGGCGGCCTTAGCTAAAGCCGCCAAGGTTCCGGTCGCCATGCACTTAGATCATGGAAACAGTTTTGAATTGGCGGCTCAAGCTTTGCGGGAGGGTTATACCTCTATTATGATCGACGGTTCTCATGAGATCTTTGAAGAAAATATCGCTTTGACCCAGAAGGTTGTGGCAATGTGCAAGCCAAACCAGATCCCTGTAGAAGCGGAGCTGGGAAAGGTCGGCGGTAAGGAAGATGACCTAAATGGCGGTGCCGGAGGGTATACCGATCCTTCAGAGGCGAAAGAGTTTGTAAAGCGGACGCAGGTTTCTTCCCTGGCGGTAGCGATTGGTACCGCTCATGGCGTTTATGTCGGCGTGCCCAAGCTGGATGTGGAGCGTTTGAAGGAAATCCGGAAAGTGGTAGAAATTCCTTTGGTGTTGCACGGTGCTTCAGGCCTGACGGATGAAAGCGTCCGAGAGTGTATTGCCGAGGGAATTTGCAAGGTAAATTTTGCCACAGAACTGAGAATTGCCTATTCTGATGGGATCAAGCAGGTATTGTCGGAAAAGCCCGATGTATTTGATCCAAAGGTTTACAGTAAGGCTGGCCGTGAAAAGGTCAAGGAGTTAGTGAAGAACCGGATGCAGGTCTGCGGCTGTCAGGGCCGGGTATAAGAAATACCTATCATTTCCAGCGAATCAGTTGGAATGCCTTTTTTTGATCTATAAAGGAATGGGAAAGGGAGAACCAGCTGGAGAGGATAAAAACAGGATGAAAAAAGAGGTGAAGGGATAAGCTGCGTTTCTTGCTGAAAAGAAGCGCCGAAAGCCCATGTAGAATGGCGGCAACGATGAAGGATATCGCGAATAAAACGGGCTTGGGTCTGGCAACGATTTCCAAATATTTGAATGGCGGTTCAGTGAGGGAAAAAAACCGCCTGGCGATTGAAAAAGCGATTGCAGAGCTGGATTTTACGGTAAACGAGTTTGCCCGCAGCCTGAAGACCAGCAAGTCCAAAACGATCGGCGTTCTTATTCCGGAGCTGAGCAATGTTTTTATCACTCGGTGATTACAGTTTTGGAGGATATTTTACGTCAAAACGGCTATGGCATTATTGTATGTGACAGCCGGACCGACGAAGAACGGCAGAAAGATGCGATCGAATTTTTGCTGAGCAAGATGGTGGATGGTATCGTTATGATGCCTGTGGGAAACGACAGTAAGTGCTTAAAGCCGGCTTTGGATAAAAAGCTTCCAGTGGTTTTGGTAGACCGGACGATACCCAGTTTGGAAAATCAGGTAGGGGAGGTCATGGTGGACAGCCGAGGAATTGCTAGAGAATGTACCTTGTGCTTTTTAGAAAGAGGCCACAGAAAAATAGGGATGATCGCCGGCCCCCGGGCGATTTCTACCTCATTGGGACGTCTCTCCGGTTACCGAAGCGCATTGGAAAAGGCCGGGGTTCCCTATGAGGAAAAGCTGGTGGTTTATGGCGGTTATACAATGGAAGGCGGCCATGAGGCTATGAATACCCTGCTGGATCGGAATCCAGAGCTTACCGGCGTTTTTGTCTCTAATTATGAAATGACAGTGGGGGCGATGCTGGCGCTTAACGAGAGAGGACTGCAATTTCCCAGAGAGTTGTCGTTGATCGGGTTTGATAATTTTGAATTAGCCCGGGTAGTCAAGCCGCGCTTAACCATAGCGGAACAGCCTATCGAGGAAATCGGCAGGAAAGCCGCTCAACTCCTTTTGGAGCAGCTTCAGGAGAAAAAGCCGCCCCGGAGAGTTGTGCTGGATGCTCGTCTCAGGCTGGGCGACTCTGTCCGGCGCATATTATAGCTGACGGCCCGCTTGATGCTGGGGACAGAGCTTTTTGCTGGCTTTGTTTAGAATTCATTTGAGCTGTCTTTTATAGGACAGCTCAGCTTTGCGATCAAAAAGCGAAACGTTTCTTATATTTTCAGAATAAAGGAGGGTATCCATGGCTGACTTATTACTTGGCATAGATATCGGAACCTCGGCATGCAAGGTCGCAGCCCAGTGCAGCGAGGAATATGAAGTGTTTTACCCCCAGCCGGGATGGGCGGAGCAAAACCCGGATGACTGGTGGAAAGCAGTGTGTGCTTCCATTCAGCGGATTGGGCAGCAAGGAATTCCTTTGGAGGAAGTCCGCGCAGTAGGAATCGACGGCCAAAGCTGGTCCGCGATTCCTATGGACCGTGAAGGTCAAGTACTGCATCCGACACCGATTTGGTTTGACACTCGGGCGGAAGGAATCTGCCGGGAATTGAAAAATCGAATCCCTGAAAAGGAAATTTTCGACCTGTGCGGAAACCCTTTGCAGGCCGCGTATACTTTACCTAAGATTTTATGGTTTCAAAAAAGTATCATCCTGAAATTTATGAACATACCTATCAGTTTTTACAGTCCAACAGCTTTATTGCCTACCGGCTGACAGGGGAGTTTACCCAGGACCGCTCCCAGGGCTATGGGCTCCAGTGCTATGATATTCAAAAGGGAGAGTGGGACTTTCCATGTGCAGCAGAATGGGGATCGATTCCCGAAAGCTGCCGAAGCTGTTTGACTGCCACGAAATTGTAGGAACGGTAACCGCCAGGGCATCGGAGGAAACCGGTTTGCTGGAGGGGGGTTCCCGTGGCCGCGGGGGGCTTGGACGCTGCCTGCGGTACTTTAGGGGCCGGCGTCATTAGAGACGGAGAGACTCAGGAGCAAGGCGGCCAGGCCGGGGGAATGAGTATCTGCATGGAGAGCTTTCATTCAGATCCCAGGCTGATTTTGAGTCATCACGTGGTGCCGGGCACCTGGCTTTTGCAAGGCGGCTCTGTGGGTGGCGGCGGCGTGATGCGCTGGATCTCCCAGGAGCTTGGCGCCGCGGCCAGGATGCAGGCGGAGAAAAACGGCACTTCACAGTTGTATGAGCTGGACCGGGAGGCGGAAATGGTTTCTCCCGGTGCGGATGGCGTAGTATTTCTGCCCTATATGGCGGGAGAACGTTCTCCCATTTGGAACCCCAGGGCAAAGGGAGTGTTCTTCGGATTGGATTATTCCAAAACAAGAGGGCATATGATCCGTGCTGCCATGGAGGGCGTAGGCTTTTCCTTGCGGCATAATCTTCAGGTTGCTGAAGAGGCTGGCGTGAGGGTCAGCCAGCTGAGGGCCCAGGGCGGCGCCGCCAATAGCAGGCTGTGGACGCAGATGAAGGCGGATATTACTGGAAAGGAAATCCTGGTTCCCGGTTCGGACACCGCGGGAGCGCTGGGAGCTGCTATTTTAGCCGGCGTAGGCGCGGGGCTTTACCAAAGCTTTGAGGAGGCGGTAAGCCGTACTGTGACGATTCGCCGGTCTCATAAGCCTGCCGAGGAAAACCGTCCAATCTATGAGGAAGCCTACCGGCAATACCGGTACCTGTATGAAAACCTGAAGCCTATGATGAGCGATAAGGAGGAACAATAAATGAAAGCAGCAGTTTTGTATGGCAACGAAGATCTCAGATATGATGATTATCCCACTCCTGAGGTAACGCCTGGTACGGTAAAGGTGAAAGTCCGGGCTACCGGAATCTGCGGTTCCGATGTGCCTCGGGTGCTTCACCATGGAGCCCATTTCTATCCCGTTGTGCTGGGCCACGAGTTTTCCGGCGATGTAGTAGAGGTGGGGGAAGGCGTAACCAAGCTTAAGGTGGGAGATACCGTGTCCGGAGCGCCCCTTCTGCCGTGTATGAAATGCGATGACTGCCAGAATGGAAACTTTTCTCTGTGCAAGCATTACAGCTTTATCGGCTCCCGGGAGCAGGGAAGCTTTGCGGAATATGTTGTCTTTGCCGGAACAAAACGCGGTAAAATACGACAGCTCCATCCCCTATGAGCAGGCCGCTATGTTCGAGCCGTCTACCGTAGCCTTGCACGGCTTGCTCTGCAATGACTATCAGGGCGGCGGTAATGTGGCGATCCTGGGCGGCGGAACCATCGGCCTGTTTACCGCTCAGTGGGCAAAGATTTTCGGCGCCAAGCAGGTGGTGGTTTTTGATATTTTGGATTCCCGTTTGGATCTGGCCAAACGTTTGGGCGCCGACGCGGTGATCAATTCTAAGGAGGAAGGCTATCAAAACAGGCCTTGGAGCTGACGGAGGGCAAGGGCTTTGATTATGTTTTTGAGACCGCGGGAAACCCAGTGACAATGCAGATGGGCTTTGAGCTGGCAGGCAATAAGGCTAAGGTTTGCTTTATCGGCACGCCTCATGTGGATATGACCTTTACGCCGAAGCTCTGGGAAAACATGAACCGGAAGGAGTTTAAGCTTACCGGCTCTTGGATGAGCTATTCTTCCCCGTTCCCAGGAAAGGAATGGGAGCTGACTGCTCATTATTTCGCTACAGGCCAGCTGAAGTTCGACCGGGAGCTGATCTATAAAACATTTCCTATGAGCCGGGCCCAAGAGGCTTTTGCGCTTTATAAAATTCCCGGCGAGGTAAAGGGAAAAAATTATGCTGGTAAATGAGTGAGGCGGTTTCTATGATCACAACAGTAACGCTGAATACCTCGGTGGATAAGCTGTACCTAGTGGAAAAGCTGGAGGATTACACCGTAATGCGGGTAAAAAGGTAAGCAACACAGCGGGCGGCAAGGGCCTGAATGTATCTAAGGTAGCTTATCTGCTGGGAGAAAAGGTATCTGCCCTCGGCTTTGCCGGCGGGTTTAATGGAAGCTATGTGTCCAGCCTGCTGGAAGCGCAGGGAATCCGGGCTGGATTTACCCGTATTCAGGCGGAAACCCGTTCCTGTATCAATATCCGGGAGCTTTCAACAGGAAGGCATACGGAATTTTTAGAGCCGGGAGCACCGGTCACCCATGCGGAATGTGATGAGTTCTTGAGCGGATACCGAGAGACTTTGCCAAATTCCCAGGTAGTAACAATTTCCGGCGCGTTCCTGCCGGCGTAGAAGTGGATTTTTACGGAAAATTGGTTTCCTTGGCGAAACAGGGGGATTCCAGTAATTGTGGATACCAGCGGAGCTTTGCTGGCGGAGACCGTAAAGGCAAAGCCCACGATGATTAAGCCGAACACGGATGAGATTGGACAGCTTTTGGGAAGAAGAGTTCAATCCCGGCAGGAGGTCATCGACGCCGCTTGGGAGCTGCACGCAATCCGGGATTCCTTATGTGGTGGTGTCCTTAGGAAAGGATGGCTCGGTTATGGCCTGCGAAGAAGGAATCTTCCAGGGGATCACCCCGGACAGTCCAGTAGTGAATACCGTGGGCTGCGGTGACAGCATGGTAGCTGGGTTTGCGGCAGCTATGGCACGGAGAAAGGGGCCAGAGGAAATGCTGCGTTTGGCGACGGCGGTTTCCACCGCGAACGCTTTGACAATGCAGACAGGACATTTTGAACAGGAAGATCTTGACCGGGTTCTTCCCTTGACGGCAGTTAAGAAAATAAAATAGCGGGAAGATACGGGGCAGGAACGATAAAAGCGGCCTAAAGAGCGGAGAAACCTAGAATAATCAGAGGCTTCGCCGGCGGTTTCCTGAAATGGATAAAAATTGGCTTAACCAAGATTGGGGAAAACGCCTTGATAGGACAGCTTGAATCAGCTTCTGTTAGAGAAGATCAAAATAAGGCTGAATGCGGAAAGCAAGAGATGACCGTATCTAAATTTAGTAAAAAGCAAAGCAAAGTTAGAAGAAATAAAACAGATAGGAGAGAAGAGGATGAGCAAATTCATTGATCCGGCGAAGGTGCCGAAGCGCAGGCTGTATACGGGAGAGGAAATCCCATGTATCGGAATGGGGACCTTTGGTTCCGACCGTTTTAGCGCAGAGGAAATTTCGAACGCGGTTTACGGGGCGGTCCAGTGCGGCTACCGGCTGTTTGACTGCGCGTCGGTGTATCAGAACGAGGACCAGATCGGGGAGGTGTTTGAAAAAGCGTTTCGGAAAGGTCTGGTGAAAAGGGAAGAGCTTCACATCACGTCAAAGGTGTGGAACGATATGCACGGAAAGGGAGACGTTCTGCTTTCTCTGGCGAAGACCTTAAAGGACTTAAAGCTGGATTATGTGGATACTTATTTTCTCCATTGGCCATTTCCGAATTATCACGCGCCGGGGTGTGACGGAGACGCCCGGAACCCGGATTCGAGGCCGTTTTCCGTAGAGGAGTTTATGGCGACCTGGAGGCAGCTGGAGCGGATTCAAAAGATGGGGCTGGCGAGGAATATCGGCATGTCCAACATGACGGTAGCGAAGCTGGAAGCGGTCTTTGCCGCTGTGCGAGATCAAGCCGGTTCTTATCGAGATGGAGCTGCATCCGTGCTTCCAGCAGCAGGAGCTGTTTGATTACTGCGTAGGACAGAGCATCCAGCCAATCGGTTTCTGTCCCATTGGTTCCCCGACAAGGCCTGAACGGGATAAGACGGCGGAGGACGTGGCGGATATTCAGGTGCCCGAGGTGGTAGAGATCGCGAAGGCTCACAACGTCCACCCGGCGGTAATCTGTCTGAAATGGGCGGTTCAGAGAGGGCAGATTCCGATTCCGTTCTCCATTTATGAGAACGAGTATGTAAGCAACCTGCGCTGCACAGTGGAGGATCCTCTGACGGAGAAAGAGATGGAGGTTATGAAAACTGTGGACCGCAACTGCCGTCTGGTCAAGGGGCAGGTATTCCTCTGGGAAGGCGCCAAGGGCTGGGAAGACCTCTGGGATTTGGACGGCACGATTACAAAGTGAAGGGATTTTTTAGTAGTGTTATAGACTGCAACAGAGCGCTTTTTTTGCAGTTTCACTATGGGGCCCATTAGGAAAACCTATAATTATGCGGCGCAAAAAAATTGGCGCCGGTACAGATGACCCTGTTTTACAAGTGATATCCATTTTTGTGCTGTCAGCTGGCGCGTAATAGGAAAGCCGGCTGACAGCTGTTTTTATTTTTTACTGATCAAGACTGCTTTTTGGCGCTGACTCTTCCTATTCCGCATAATAGCAGGAACGATAGGCGTCAGTTAGGTAATCCGTGAGCCCCAGCCTTGTTTAAAGAAATTTTAGAATCACAGATGTTGAAAATAGTTTGTCGGAGCGGCCGAGTTTATAAGTTTGCTTCTCCGATTTTTTTATTGTGCAATACCTGGCGATAGGGAGATATGCTTATGCTTTACAAGCTCGCTCTTATGAAATATAAAGTCAGTTTTTTATAAAATCTAAAAAAATAAAGGTGCTTTTTCGCTTTTTTAGTTGAAGTTTTTTCTAGCTTTCGGTATACTAGTCCCATATCTATTTTAATTGCGGAGGGGAATTTAAGTGAAGAAGGGAAATCCTTGGGCTCTGCTGCCTATTCTTTGTTTTCTAGTTGTGTTTATCGGTATGGGAGTCTGGCTTAATGATTTTTACGCTATGCCGGCAATCGTAGGATTTCTAATCGCCCTAGGGGTGGCTTTTTGTCAGAACAGAAAACGCTCCTTTTCGGAAAAAATGGAGGATGTCACTCATAGTATGGGGGATTCCAATGTGATGATTATGTGTCTGGTCTTTGTAATGGCTGGGGGATTTTCCGGCGCAGTACAGGCTGCCGGAGGCGTAGACAGCACAGTAAACTTTTTTCACTCTCCATTTTACCGCCTTCTGTTGCGGTAGCCGGCTTATTTATTATTGGATGTTTTATTTCTACCGCAATGGGCACCTCGGTGGGCACCATTGCGGCCTTGGCTCCGATCGCAGTGGGAATTAGTGATAAAACCGGAATCGCGGGAGCGTTGTGCATCGGTGCCGTGGTTTCAGGCGCAATGTTTGGAGATAATCTTTCGATGATTTCAGATACCACGATTGCGGGCACTAGAACTCAGGGCTGTGAGATGAAGGATAAATTCCGCGAGAATTTCAAAATCGTGCTTCCCGCGGCAGTAATATCCTTGGTTTTATTTTTAATACTTGCCAGCGGCGGCGACTATACGTTTACAGGGGATCGTTCCTATAATCTTTTTAAAATCCTTCCTTACCTGGTGGTTTTGATTGGGGCGCTGCTGGGAATGAACGTCTTTGTGGTTCTGGCGCTTGGAATTGTTTTATCCCTTGTAGTCGGAGTAGCTACAGGTGCGTTTGCTTGGACGGATATGTTCCGCGTGGTATTTGAAGGACCTGATGGAGCCGGCGGCATCAAGAATATGTACGATATCACAGTGATTTCAATTGTAGTGGCAGGCATTATCGGCCTGGTAAAGGCAAACGGTGGAATTGATTTCATTTTAAACGGCATTAAGAAGCGGGTGAAAACTCCCAAAGGAGCGCAGCTGGGAATTGCCGCTTTAAGCTCATTAGTGGATATTTCCACGGCTAACAATACGGTTGCTATTGTAATGGCAGGGCCGATTGCGAAGGACATTTCAAATGAATTTTCTATTTCGCCTAAACGTACGGCGGCTATCCTGGATATTTTTACCTCCGTGTGGCAGGGAATTATCCCCTATGGCGCCCAGATTTTATATGCGTGCGCAGGTGCGGCCGCGGTGGGTATGACCCTGTCGCCAGTGGAATTGTTTCCTTACTTGTTTTATCCGATTTTAATGGGAATCAGTGCGGTAGTGTTTATCCTGTTTTTTGGGAATCGTAAAAAAAGTAAAAATTAGAGTCCGCAGCGGCAAATAAAAAATGGAGATGACACTGTCATCTCCATTTTTTTATTTGTTTTTTTATCTTTTTGATGTATTTAGGCACAAATAGTCTTTTTAACTTTAACAGATAATCCAATTAAAGCGAAAAAGCGCTTGTTTTATGTCGAAAAGATAAAAATGGCTTAATACCGGGCTTTTTTAGACTTTTTTAGATGCAAAAAATTGTAAGGGAAAAATATATTAATATCAGTAAGTAAACAATATTTAATTAAACACTGTTTACTAAAGAAAGAAAGAAACTATTTTTTGAAATTATTATTGACAAATAAATAATAAAATTGTATACTAATACCAAGCTTAAAGGAGCTTTTACAAAAAAGCTTTTTAACTTTTGAAAAACTAGTCAAATTTAGTAAATGTATCTGGCGAAGATAAAAAAATCTTTTTTTAATTTAAAAAGTAATTACTAGATTATTACATTTAATTTTTGTTTAAACTGAATTTTACATCGGGATTTAATTACCTTTTATTAAACGATACAAATAAAAATTATGCAAATTACTATTATTTATTTCGATAAATAAAAATAGTTAAAATTGAATAAAATAATGGAGTTAAGAAATTAAGGATTATACCCCAGTGGGGTTTAGAAGGAAATTATGCTTAAGAAAGCGTTTTAAATTGAAATTTTGTTTAGTTTGTGAATGTATACTTTTGTGGACGAGTTTATTTAGGCAAAAGGAAGCGTTATTTTGCCTAAATAGCAAAATAACGCTTCCTTAATCAGGGATTGCCTTTTATCTTTAAAAGTATAGATTTCACAATAGAGTTCTCAAGACTAATGGGTATCTTATGAGCAACTTTGGTAAAAATGTTTGTGATGGTTTTCTTTCTGCTTATCAGCATGCGTGGTGAAGACGTTCGCTGAAAACGAATGGGAAATCAAAAACATTTTGGTATAGTCAATTAATTCAGAAAACAGGAGGAGAAGTTATGTTTAAGAAATTATTGGCTGGCTTACTTGCTGCTTCCTTAGTGCTGTCTTTAGCAAGCTGTAATAACGGCGGCGGAGAGACTTCCAGCACCGAGTCTACCGGCGGCGATTCTTCTGCCGCTGAATCTACCGGCGGCAATGAAGGCGGAGACGGAAAGTATTCCGGCACCTTGACCATCTGGGATGGCGATCCTAGCAGAGCACCTACTGGCGATGCTTACAAGGCCTACTTCGCTGAGAAGTACCCGAATCTGGAATTCAAGTTTGAGATGAAGACAGAGAACACCTATCAAAGCGCGCTGTCATCCGCGTTCGGCGCCAACCAGGGCCCCGATGTGTTCTGGAACTGGGGCACCAAGAACGGCATCCTGGAGAGCATAGTTGCTGAAGATTATGTAATGCCTTTGACCAATATCGCTGATATGTCCTTGTTCGAGAAGGACGGCGAGAAGACCATGATCAGTAATATCTGCTATGTGGATGATACACTGTATGGTGTTCCTACCGCTGCTATCGATACCCGTACGATTTACTACAATAAGGATATCTTTGAACAGCATGGCTATAAGCCCAGCACTAGCCTTGCTGATTTTGAAGCCATGTGCGATCAGATGCTGGCTGACGGTATCATTCCGTTGACTGTTGCCGCTACCGAGTTTTCTTCTCTGTTCCATGTCTATGACTTTATTCTCTGTGCTGTAGAAGGCGGCCCGCAGTTTGTTAAGGACACGGAGGCCGGTACCGCGAAGATGAATGATCCCAGAGGCGTGGCTGCTCTTGAAAAGTATATGTCCTGGAAAGACAAGGGTTACTTCTCCACTGCTTCTACCGGCAACGATGCTTCTGCCGCTGTTCTGGAGTTTGCTCAGGGCGGCACCGCGATGATCATCTGCGGCTCTTGGCTGCTGTCCAACGTCAAGAGCGCCAACGAAAGCTTGAACTTTGACGTTTACAAGCTGGCTAACGAGGAAGACAATAAGACTTACTCTTGTGTAACCGCTAACGGTGCTTACAGCATTGCCGCTAATACTCAGAACCTTGACAATGCCAAGATGTTCATCAACTGGATGTGCACCGCTGAAGCTCAGAAGACCTGGATGGATGCCATGAACTCTGTACCTGGTATTCCTGAGGTTGAGGCTGCCGATCCGATCGCTACTGAAATCGGTACTTCCGATGAGCAGATTTCCGGTTACTATGAGCTGCTGTCCGGTACCGCAGAAAATGGTACTCCGAATAAAGTCTACGAGGAGAACTGGGTGCCGCTGTGGAACGGCCAGATTACTGTGCAAAGCAGTTTGTGGATGCTGTTTCCGAGCAGCAGGATGCTGTTAAATAATTGATAGTTATCTTATTTGGTTGAATGTATTGTGGCGGGCAGGGGCTTCACCCCCCTGTCCGTGATTCATATTAGGGATGCGGCTGATTAAAAACACCGTGTCGCCAAAAAGGAGAATGGTTCTATGAAGAAGTCAAAGCCTTATATCTGGTATATGTTACCCGGCTTGATTTTTTTATTCGGCGTTCATGATTTTGCCGATCTTTTTGACTGCTTTAATCAGCTTAACTGGGTTTAACGGCGTTAACTGGAATACGCTGACCTGGGTGGGCGGAGACAACTATATGAGATTGTTTACCGATCCTAACAACTCTGCCACTTATTGGAATGCTTTGCTTAACAATTTGAAGTTTATCGCGGTTGAATATGTTATTATTATTCCTATTCAGCTGCTTGTATCTTATGCGTTTTACCGCAAAATTCACTTCCACAAATTTCTGGAAGGCGTTTTCTTCCTGCCCTATGTGTTCAGTGCCGCAGTTATCGGCTTTTTCAGCACAATCGTTTTCAACGAGAGTTTTGGCTTGATTAATAAGGCGCTAATCGCAATGGGTGTTTCAAGAATGAACTTACCGGTGTTCTATGCGGATACCAGCCATGCTTTCGCTTTAATGATGGGAACCGGTATTTGGTACAGCTCTGTTATCGGTATGATGATTCTTCTCTCCAATATGAAAAATATTCCTGCGGATGTTATGGAAGCGGCTACCGTGGACGGCGCCAATGAGTGGAAGAAGTTCATTCACATTATTTTACCTGACCTCGGACCTGGTATGATTAATATTATCGTACTGGATGCTATTTGGGGAATCACTACTTTCGATCTGCCCTATATTTTAGGCGGCCCTTATGGACTTAGGCGGCTCAATCGACTTTGTAAACATGATGTTCTACCGTACTGCGTTCGGCAGTGGTGCTGTAAGTACTGTACAAACAGATTACGGCTTGGCCGCGGCAATCGGTACTACTACTTTTGTGGTTATCTTAATTTTGACTGGTATTTTGCAGTCCGGCTTAAGAAGAGTAAAAGTGTGGAACGAGTAAAAGCGGATTGATGACTGACCCGAAACTGAAAACCGAGGTGTTACTATGAAAAAGAAGATTGGGAGGACCAGTTGGATTCCGACCATTTTATTTCTGATCTATGGTTTGATCGTTTTCATCCTGCTTTATGTAACGATCGTGTCCTCTTTTAAGAGCAAGACTGAAATTACCACCAATATGTTCGGCTTGCCTCAGCAATGGAGGATTGAAAACTATGTTAGAGTTATTAAAGACGAGCATTTCCTTACTTACATGCTTAACAGCCTGATCCTTTTGGTAGGTTCTGTCATTGGGCTGCTGATCGTATCATCTCTCTTGGCTTATGGACAATCCCGCTATCAATTTAAAGGCAAGGCGTTTTTAGAAACCTTTATTTTGTTCGGTATGATGTTTCCGATCCAGCTGGGCGTTTTGGTCAACTATCAGGTTATCAACGCTATGGGCTTGATCAGCACTCTGTTTGGCCTGATGCTGGTTTATATTGGAAATATGTCCCTGGCATGTTTTCTGTTCATGAAGTTCTTTAAGCAGCTTCCTGGCGAGCTTTCTGAAAGCGCTAAGATTGACGGGGCCAATGAGTTCCAGATTTTCTATAAAATCATGATGCCCTTTATGTAAGCCTGTAATCGGCACTGTGACCCTGGTTTGCGGCTTGCAGATTTTCAACGACTTCTATATGCCTTTGATTTTCCTGTATGGCGATTCCAGAACCGCGCCGGTTATTATTCAGACTTATGTACAGAACTTCTTGCTGTTTATTGATGTTCTGTTCCCAATGGTAGTGATCAATATTATTCCGATTTTGATTCTGTTCCTTGTGGCGCAGAAGCAGTTAGTAGAAGGCTTAACTGCCGGCGCTGTCAAGAGCTAAATCTTGGAATTTGATGATTGATTTTAGTTTTGGATATCCCTTCGTCATTTGACTGGATTATATAGCGTTTGCCCAGAAAGCAGGGCGGATAAACTGCTTTTGCTTTTAGACAAAATAATAATTGCGTACGACGAGTAAATCATTCTCTTTTTTGGCTTATCCATCAGAAGAAGGGTTTCTTCACAAAAGCGCGGCCACGAAAGCGGCCGTGCTTTTGTGCGTTCTGAGAGAGATCAAGACATGGAAGTGGTTAAGGTTGATTTTTGCATAAAAACTCCCTATAATAAGGATAGGTGAAAATGCTTTTATATGCCGGAGCTATAAAATGAATTGTAAAACGCTGAGAGGTGCTATTATGTATTATCCTCCTTATCCGCCAAGATCGCAAAGCAAGATTTAAGGAATTATCACCAGTTTGTGCCCAGCTATGAGGAATATGAAGAGAAAAATCAGATCAGAAGACAAGCCAATAAAATCGGCTTAACTATGGTGGGAAACCGCTTTTTTATTTGATCTTTTCTCTTTTCAGCAGCTTTTTCCTGTTGCTCATCGGACTTATGAGCGTGGACTATTACAGCGGAACTTATGAATATGATCTAACTGGTATGACTCTTTTTTCCATGATTATTTACAGCGTATGCTTTTTTTTTCCCTTCCTGATTTTGGCAAAGGCCGGTGATGAGTCTATCAGCAGCCTTTTGCCTTTGAGAAGGTAGGAGGAAGGGTTACTGCTCTCTTGGTGCTGGCGGGTGTAGGAATCTGTATGAGTTTGAATATTCAAACCAGCATGATGCTTACTATAGGGGAAATTGTGGGAATCCACATTCCTCTGCCCGAGAGTCCTTACGAAAATACGGTTTCCTATATCATTGTTAGTGTATTAACCACAGCCCTTTTACCAGCCCTTTTGGAGGAATTCGCTTTCCGGGGCGTTATTTTAGGTTCTTTGCGCAGATTTGGAGATGGCTTTGCGGTGATTATTTCCGCGATGCTGTTTGGGATTACTCATTTTTATATTACACAAATCCCCATGGCCTTTATTCTGGGCTTGGTGATGGGATTTATTGTCGTAAAAACCAATTCCCTCCTGCCGGGAATTTTGATTCATTTTTTAACAATTTTTTGCCGCAGGAATTGACGCGCTTTCCCATAATATTTCTCCGAAGCTTTATATTCTTATTTTTTATGTGGCTACCTATCTTTTGCTGGGAATTGGAATCCTTTGTGTGCTGAAGCTTTCAAAGTCCAAAAGCAGCTTGATCTCCTTTCCTGAAAGAGCAAAATGCGTGTTACCGCTAAAAAGCGAGTGGCTGTTTTTTGCTCTTCTGGTGTGATGATTTCCGCTTTTGTTTTGTTTGGAATTTGCATCCTTTTGGGAAGCCTGGGAGTTTTATAAATGGAACCAGATAAGCTGACAGATTTGGAAGACAAAGCTTGGATGCGCGAGGCCCTAAAGCTTGCGGATTTGGCTGCGGCGGAAGGTGAGGTACCGGTAGGGGCCGTGATTGTGAAAGACGGCGTGCTGATTTCAGCTGGAAGAAATCGCAGAGAGCTAGGAAAAAATGCTCTGTATCACGCAGAGCTGGAAGCGATTGACGGCGCTTGCAAAGCCTTGGGCGGCTGGCGGCTGTGGCAGTGTGACCTGTATGTTACCCTGGAGCCATGTCCCATGTGTACCGGCGCTATCATCAACGCCCGGATTCGGAGGCTTTGTTACGGTGCTAAAGATCCAAAAAGGCGGGTTCCTGTGGGTCAATCGTCAATCTTTTTGAGCTTCCGTACAATCATAAGCCCCAGGTGATATCCGGTGTCCTGGAGGAAGCATGCGCTGAAAGGCTGAGCGGATTTTTCCGGTCACTGAGAGAAAGAAAAAAGAATGGCGAAAGATAAAAACTCCCCTCTTCGATTTTATCCAAAGAGGGGAGTTTAGCTTATCATCGATAATTTACATTTCTCTCACAAATTCGTTTTTATCTAAAAGAACCGGTCGCCGTTAAAAGAAAAATGATAGGTATTGATTTGTTCTTTTCCAAGGACAGAATAACGAATTTCAATTGTGCCGTTTTCGTTTAAGACATAGGTTCCAGGAAAATCGACAAAGCCGTAGGTTGTAAGAATTAGATTTTGATCGTCTAAAAAGCTGTATTCTGTGAGGCCGTATGTATCCTTCCATTGGCCTTGCAAGGGATTCTCAGAATTCGGTTCCAACGTGGCGGAACAGCTGGCAAAGAGGAAAAGAGAAACGGAGAGCAAAATACCGGCAAGGAGTTTTTTGAATTTTTTTCGCAATCGGCACACCTCCTGACGAGATATATTGTAGCATATTGGCAGAATGGGAGCAAGGCGGAGTTTATGGGAGAAAAAGTGACAAAACTTGACAAGGGCTTTCGCCGCGGGTACACTTATACTATCGCGGGTATAGGAAAGGGGAGTGGGAAATGGTGGTACTGACAGAAAATGCAGTCTTCATCTCGAAGCTGGTAATCAGCTTTGCCTTATACAGCTTATTGGGATGGGCGTGCGAGTCAACCTATTGCTCAATTCCAGCTAAAAGGTTTATTAACCGGGGCTTTTTAAACGGCCCGTTTTGTCCTGTGTATGGGGTAGGAGCCTTACTGGTCATTTTTCTTCTGCGTCCCTTTACTCAAAATCTATTGGTGCTTTTTGTGTTTGGCGTACTCGTGACCAGCGTCCTGGAATATATCACAGGCTTTTTGCTGGAAAAATTATTTCATACCACTTGGTGGGACTATAGTAAACGAAAGTTTAATATTAAGGGCAGAGTATGCTTGAGAAATTCTTTGCTGTTTGGAATTTTATCCGTACTTTTGCTGCACTTTATTAATCCTTTTGTCGAGAAGCTGGAAGCTTGGATTCCTGAGTGGGCATTGCCGGCCATCGCCTTTGTTTTTTCTCTTTTATTTTATTACCGACAGCGTGATTACAGTGCGCAGTATCCTGGCTATGAACGGTAAATTGGATGAACTGGAAAAGGTGCTGGAAGAGATAAAAAATAAGGGCGAGGAGAATCGGGAACGGCTTCAGCAAAGCTTTGAAAGTAAAGTCAACGCTACCAGGGAAGCGGTTTTGGAGCTGCAGGCCGCATCTGTTGAGCGCCTCCAGGAACGAATGGAGACAATCAGCAAAGGGCTTAATTCCGGCGCGCAAAGGCGTTTGCTGAAAGCGTTTCCAGGCATGAAAGCGGGAACCCGCCGCGCTTCTATTCTACATATGAAAGAGACTGTGGGACATCAGCGCGCGAAAAAAAGAGAACGAAAGTGAACAGAGGCCAAGGAAAAATCCTTGGCCTCTGTTCAGCTATTCTTTAAATAAAAAACACATGAAAAATTTTCTGAATGATGGGCGTCCTTCATGGATTCTCCTTAAGGCGTGCATTAAACCGTTTCGATAATGCCGCCGCCAAGGACCAGATCTCCGTCGTAAAAGACTGCGGCTTGTCCTGGCGTAACGGAACGCTGCGGCTCCTGAAAGTCCACTCGGATTTTCCCGTTGTCCAAAGGAGTAAGCCGCGCCGGCGCTGGAGGCGCCTGATAACGAACTTTTACCTGAGCGGAAATGGGAGCCTCCAGAGTATCTGCTGAGATAAGGTTTACCTTGCCGGCAATCAGCGAAGAAGCGTATTGCGACCCATTTTCCCCTAAAGTAACTGTATTGGAAATCGGATCGATTTTTGTGACAAACATGGGCTTTCCAAAAGAAATGCCCAGGCCCTTGCGCTGGCCAATCGTGTAATGGGTGATTCCCTTATGCGTGCCCAGCACATTGCCCGCTTGGTCGATAAAATTTCCCGGAGGCGGTTCCTTGCCGGTATAGCGGCGGATAAAGGAAGCGTAGTCGTTATCCTGAACAAAGCAGATTTCCTGGCTGTCAGGCTTATGGGCTACCGGAAGGCCGGCCTCGCGCGCAAGCTCTCTGGCTTCCGATTTTTCCATACCGGCTAAAGGCATCAGCGTATGAGCCAGTTGATGCTGGGTTAAATGATAGAGCACATAGCTTTGATCCTTAGAGCAAGGAGCTTTCTTTAAAAGCCGGCGTCCCTCATCGTTCTGGGTGATCACCGCATAATGCCCAGTGGCCACGTAGTCATATTCCAAAGACAAAGCCTTGCGAAGCAAGGCGTCGAATTTGACGTGAGCGTTGCAGGCGATGCAGGGATTAGGCGTTCTGCCGGCTAAATATTCCGACGCGAAATAGTCGATCACCTTTTCTGAAAATACCTGCGTGAAATTAAGCACCAAATGCTCGATCCCCAGCCGGTACGCGACCCGGCGCGCATCGTCAATATCGTCTAAGGAGCAGCAGCCTCCGCTTTGGCTCTCCGTCATATATTGATCCGGGCGCAGCTTCATGGTTACGCCGGTAACATCGTAGCCTTGCTGCAATAAAAGAAGAGCGGCAACGGAACTATCCACGCCGCCGCTCATACCTAGCATTACCTTTTTTTTCATAAATTGAACCCTTTCTGCCTCATATCAAGGGGTAAATGTAAGATAAGTGTCGCTTGTGTAAAAATATAGGTCAGGATCGCTTATGGCTTCGTCGATCACAGCGAAAGCAGTGACCGAGCCGGAGTCACCGGCCTTCAGCGATACGTTTTCCACTTCAACGCCGTTTTCCGGATAATTACCGATTCTTACATCGTCTCCGGATTCCACAATGTCAAAGCGGAAATACTGGGGGTTAAACATGACAGCGGTAGAGGAATCGGTGCTGTGCAGCTTGATTTGAAAGGTCGCTGTCACATATTCCATTCCATCGGGCAGGCCGCTTAGATCCCCGCCCATTTCTAAAATTTTATCGGCGGCCTGGTCTCCTCTGAGATAAGAGGTTAACGTGACGTCCGCGTCAAAGGAGCAGGCGGAAAAAGAGAGATCGTAAAGAGTACCGCTTACCCCGGCTGTTTCATTTAACCCATAGGAATGGGCCGCGCCGTAGTTATATGGATCGTCATATTGGCTCCAGCTATTATCGGAAATCTCCGACGCTGCCATGCTGAACGCGGATAAAAAGACACCGGTAAAGATACCAAGGAAAAATGTTCCGAGGGCAATGAGTACGACAGCCCAGGCACGAAGGCCGCCCCCTATGGGGCGGCTGAGCCCAGACGGATCTCCATAGGGGGGGATAAGGCTGCTGATAGGAATACGGCGGGCAGGGCGGTTGATAAGAGGAAGGCTGATAGGGGGGAGGGGGGATTTGCTGATACATAAAAAGCTCCTTTCCCAAAAGGCGTTATAAGCGGCTTTCAAATTGTTCGGTGAATCCAGAGATGTGGTCTAAGGAAAGCTTCTGCCCTGGAACGGAAAGCTTGCCGCTGAAGGAGCCGAATACCTGTTCATGACGGCAGAAGTTCATCAAAAAGCTGGAACGAACCTCATTTTTTTGCAAGACAGACATTTCCAGCCGGGAGCCGGATTGGGGAAACCGGAACTGCCAAGAGCCATTTTCTTCGGGAAAAACGTTGATTTCGTCCAGCTTATAAAATTGATCTCCATAATACAAGGCGCTCTCCAGAGGGCCGCCGGCAAATAGCGCAAAAAGGAACCTGCTTGACCTGGCCAACCAGGGTCGCGCTGGTAAACCCGGCCCTGGTTGGAAATACCCCGCGGCACCAGCTCAAGGTACCAAAGCTGGATTCTGGCCGGAAAGAGTATTCCGCGCCGCCGTAACGGATCACGCCGGAAGCCGGCATACAGCTTACCTGGTATCGATAAGAAAAGCAGCCCTTTTTGCCGCCAAAGTCATCGGCGGAAGCGATGGCGTATCGGTCGGGTTCATCCAGAGAAAGATTTAGATAAAGAGTTTTTCCTTCACAGAAGTTTACATATTCGCAATTTAGAAAGCGGGATTTTGCAGAACGGGAAAAACGCATCCCTACCTGCTTGCTGGTGTAGGTGGTATCCCCTGATCTGGCGGAAAGGGGGAGACTCATGCGTCCTCTGGGGTAGGCTCTGGTGATGGTCTGGCTGAAGGTACGGCAAGGCTTTTGCGTAAAATCCGTTAAAGAGGCGAAAATATACCCGAGATTACCTAAATCCGCGATACTCAAGGTAACGGCGCAGTCCGGGCTTACCACGGTGTACCGGTCCCATTCCTTGATCCGGGCCAGGGGCGCAGCACAGTCAATTTTGTTATAATCCAGCAGGTTGCTGCTGGCCCAGCCCACAACCGTGGAGCCGTCTTCTTTTAATAGGGGAGTAGGTTTCGTAATCTCCTGGGGCATAGGGTTCCCTCCTGCCTGCTGATTTATCATTCAAAAAAACGGAAAGTCCATGCATCCATGCATATAAGATCGTTTGTTTCCAGAAATGGTTCCGGCAAAAGAAAGCTACGCCGCCGTTAAACGGCCTAAAAACACTTTCCTAATGAGTGCCTAAACATAAAGGAGGGTGAGCGCAAAAAGCGCCTGGCCTCCGAAATAGGCAATGGTATTGCCTATTTCAGCCCATTCCGCCTTACCGTTGAGGAAAAGCTTATAGCATAAAAAGCAGGTCGGAAATGAGAAATAAAACCGCGCCAACGGCGGCGCAAAGAAAATAGGGCGAAGAAGCTTCCAGAGTAATGCCGGTAAAAAACAAGAAGCCGTTGGCGGCCATAAAGCCTAGGGCTGCCAGATAAATCAGTGAAAAAATGCTGAACAAATCAAGGCGGCGTTTCACCCGGGCCAGCATTCCCAGCTGGATTCCGGCCAGTCCCAGGGCCGCGATTACCGTGCCCCAATGAAATCCTCGATAATACACAAAAACAGCTGAGAACAATACGTGGGATGAAAAGAAGGAAATGCCCCCCAGGGTAAAAGGATCAAATTTCTTTCTGCCGGCTTCTCCTTTTTGCAGAACAAGAAAAAGATCACCCAGAGCGGAGAACGCCAGAGCGGCAAAGATCCCCCAGCTCCAGAGTGGTTCTTTCCGGAATCCTGATTCCAGACCGCAAGCCGCCGCTACAAGCAGGAATCCGACGGAACAGAGCATTTTAGAAAAGATACGAAGCCATCTTTGTGACCGGAATTTTTTCTGAAAACAATATATCGTTACCAAAACGGCATAAATCACCAATGAGAGCTTGAGGAGAAGAGACATGAAGCGCCTCCCTTCACATATACACTATCATTATACCAAATATTTGTTTAAATTCAAGAGAGAATCGATGATTTATCAGCGGCATGGCTGTAATGGCGGCGGTAAGGGCAATTGAAAAACGCAGGGAGGATCAATTCAGGCAGATGAGAGCAGATGAGACCGGGCGGAAAAATAAGGAGGAAGATAGGAAATGTGAAGGGAGACGATTGGACAGGACAGCAAAAAAAGGCTGTGTAAGGGAGAAATCGGGTGCTTCGAAAGGGTTCTGCGCTTTTGAGCGCTCCGTCTGGAGACTGCTCCCCGAAAGCAAATGGTAATTAGGAAAGGAAAAGGCCGGACGCGCAGCCCGGCCTTTTTTTCACTTTTTCATCGGGATATTATTAATCCTTGTATTTGTCGTCGTTCCAGGCGTACATTTTACGCAGCTCCGCGCCGACCTCTTCCAATTGATGAGAAGCCTTGATACGGCGGCAGGCGTTGAAGTGGGAACGGCCGTTTTTGTTTTCCGCGATCCACTTGGAAGCAAAGGTGCCATCCTGGATTTCTTCCAGAATCTTCTTCATTTCCTTCTTGGTATCCTCGGTGATAATCCGCTTGCCGGTCTCGTAATCGCCGAACTCAGCGGTATCGGAAATGGAATAACGCATCATCTTGAATCCGCCGGCGTAGATCAGGTCTACAATCAGCTTCATCTCATGGATGCACTCGAAATAAGCATTTTCCGGAGCGTAGCCCGCTTCCACCAGGGTTTCAAAACCGGCCTGCATCAAAGCGGTAACACCGCCGCACAGTACGGCCTGTTCGCCGAACAGGTCGGTTTCGGTTTCAATTTTAAAGGTGGTTTCCATAACGGCGGCTCTGGCGGCGCCGATGCCTGCGCCATAGGCCAGGGCGACGTCAAGGCAGTGGCCGGTGTAATCCTGGTACACAGCGACCAAAGCCGGCGTTCCCTTGCCCTCCATATATTCGCTGCGGACGGTGTGCCCCGGAGCCTTGGGAGCGATCATAAACACGTCGATGTTTTTCGCGGGGACGATTTGGCCAAAGTGGATATTGAAGCCATGAGCGAAGGCCAAAGCCTTACCCTCGGTCATGTAAGGGGCGATATCCCTTTTGTACATATCGGCCTGGCGTTCGTCGGGAATCAGGATCATAACGATGTCGGCGGCCTTAACAGCCTCTGGAACCGTCATGACGGTTAAGCCGGCCTTTTCGGCTCTTTCCTTGCTCTTGCTGCCCTCGTACAGGCCGACGATTACCTTGATGCCGCTGTCATGCAGATTCAGAGCATGAGCATGGCCCTGGCTGCCGTAGCCGATAATGGCAACGGTTTTATCCTTCAGCACATTGATGTCACAATCGGGTTGGTAGTAAATTTTTGGCATAAAATTACCTCCTGACCGCTTTTCGCGGTACAAATTTTGAATGATATCTGTTAAACCGTGGTCTTGCGCACAGTGGCGGCGCCTTTTTCGATGGCCACCGTCCCGGTGCGGACGATCTCACGGATACCATAGGGCTTAATAAGACTGATCAGGGTCTCAGTGCGCTCACCGGTGTCAGCGAACTGAAAGGTCATGCTGTTTGGGGTCACATCCACAATATTTGCCTGCATCAGCTCGGCAATCTTCATCAAATCAGGCCGCTGCTTTGAGGTACAGCCCACCTTAATCAGAGAAAGCTCCCGGCTGATCAGCTCCTCCGGGTTCAGGGTTTTTACCTTGATGACGGGAATCACCTTGTTCAGCTGCTTTTTCTACCTGTTCCACAATGTATTCATCGCCGTTCACTACAATCGTCATGCGGGAGATGGTAGAATCCTCGGTGACGCCGACCGCCAGGCTGTCGATGTTAAATCCGCGGCGGGAAAATAAGCCGGATACCTTAGAAAGGACGCCGGGATGGTTTTCGACCAGAACGGAAATGGTATACTTCATAATCGGCGCCTCCTTATCGTGACGGGGTATCGGGATGGACGTTGCATACCAGTAAGTAGGGGCCGGGAGTGCTCATCATGATTTCGGCCTGCTTCAGCGCTTCCTCGTTGGAAGAAGCCATAGCGTGGGGGATTCCGTAAGCCTCCGCGATTTTGAGAAAATCCATGGTTTCATCGAGAATCGTGGCGGCGTGACGATGGCCGTACAGGTTGTCCTGAAGCTCACGGACCATGCCTAAGCGGGTGTTGCGCATAATGATGATTTTCACTCCGATGTGATTCTGGGCGATGGTGCCCAGCTCGCACATGCTCATTTGGAAAGCGCCGTCGCCGCAGATAGCCACTACCTCGCGGTTAGGCCGGGCGAGCTTAGCGCCCAAAGCGGCGGGAATAGAGTAGCCCATCGTGCCCAGGCCGCCGGTGGTAAGGAAACGGCCGTCCCGGATCTCAAAGTTATTGGCGCACCAGATTTGGTTTTGCCCAACGTCAGCCGCCAAAATCGCCTTGGACGGCATAGTGGCGGAAAAGCTGCGGATAAAGGTTCGGGGCTCCACATAGCCTTCAAAGGTAGGAGGAACCCGCCTTGGCTCGTGCTTCAGGTCATCCACAATGCTGGCCCATTCCTTGGAAACATGGTAATCTGTCTGCTCCGACAGGCTGGTAAAGACCTTATTCATATCCCCTACAATTGGAATATGGGCCTTCATGTTTTTCCCGATTTCCGCCGGGTCGATATCAATATGGATAATAGTGGCTTTTTCCGCGATCTGATCCGGGGACGCTACCGCCCGGTCGCCTACGCGGGCGCCGCACAGGATAATGCAGTCGGCCTGATGGATCGCTTTATTGGCGCAGGCCTTTCCTGAGAGCCCAGCATCCCGAGATACAGAGGATGCTCCGAGGGCATTACGCCGATTCCCATCATGGTGGAAACCACGGGGATACCGGTTTTTTCCGCAAAGGCCAGCAGCTTCAGCTTGGTTCCAGAGGAAAGAACGCCGCCGCCCGAACAGATCAGGGGCCGCTTGCTTTCCTTTAGGGCCGCCGCCGCCCGCTTGATCTGCAGGGGATGTCCGCTGGAACGGGGCTTGTAGCCGATGATCTCAGCCTTTTCCGGATAGTGAAACTCGCTGGTTTCGTTTTGCTGAATATCGATGGGAATGTCGATCAATACCGGACCGGGACGCCCGGTAGCGGCGATGTGAAACGCCTCCTTGAAAACCCGGGGCAGGTCCGCCGTGTTTTTCACCAGGTAAGAATGTTTGGTAAAAGGCTCGCAGGCGCCGGTGATGTCCACCTCCTGGAACACATCCCGGCCTAAAAAGATCGCTCCGCACCTGGCCGGTGATGGCGATGATGGGGATACTGTCCATATAGGCGGTGGCCAGGCCGGTGATTAAGTTGGTGGCGCCGGGGCCGGAGGTGGCGATGCAGACGCCGGGCTTTCCACTGGCGCGGGCATAGCCGCTGGCGGCATGTCCGGCATTCTGCTCCTGCCGGACCAGAATATGATGAATTTCAGACTGGTATAGCTCGTCGTAAAACGGGCAGATGGCGGCGCCAGGATAGCCGAAAACGACCTTTACGCCCTCCTTTCCAAGCATTTCACCATGATCTGAGCTCCGTTCACCATGAAATCAGGCCCCCTTTCTTTTAATTTCGCAATGAATTTTTAGAATGTTTTGTCTATACAATAATATAGAAATGAAAATATATGGAAATCAAACCTAAAAGCACCGCTCCGGGGAATTTTATTTTCCAGTATAAGCTCCTCAAAGCACTTTAACGAGTTAAATGATAAAATACCACTTTTCTTTATGATAGCATATCGTCCCTAAAGATTCAATTATGGTTATACACAAAATTCCCAAACTAAGAAAGCTGTTTTTTCGCAGCTTGAGCATGGACTTTTTCAGTGAATTTTCGAGGAAGCGATGGAATAGGCACTGGCAAATTTCCAACAAAAATTTTAAAATTTATTATAGCATCGTTTTTTTACGGGTGCAAGTGCAAATTTTACAATTAACCTAGATTCTTTGGCAATTCCTTGAAAATCCCTGAGAAATCGTTTATGATAAAGAAAAACAAAAGCTAACGACGCAAAGGGGCGCTGTCTTTGAAGCATTTGGATTTAAAAAAGGGGATCATCCTAATCACCTATGGTATCCTGTTGACTATGGTTATCATCAAATGGGATTTCTTTTCCGGGATGTTCTCCAACGTTTCCGGCTTGCTGGCACCGTTTATTTATGGGCTGGTGCTGGCGTTTTTGGTAAACGGGCTCTATGAGTTTTTCCGGCAAAAGGTTTTCCGCCGGTTAGGGGGAAAAGAAGAATGGAAAATATATTAGGCAGGTGCGGGCCCCTATCTGTGACGGTTTCCTATCTGTTGGTATTCCTGTGCGTAACCGCTATGGTGTGGATTGTTATCCCGCAATTGGTGGTCAGTATTTCTCAACTCGGCAAGAATATCGGCGGATATGCGGAATCCGCCGAAAAAGCGGTGACCGATTTTATTGCCGGTATGGGGTTAAACGCTGGCTTTCAAAAGCAGATAGATCTTTTTTGGAATCAGCTGGGGACTCAGATTACCAATATCGCCGGCCAGGTAGCCCCAAAGCTGATCGACTTTACCATGGATTTTACGACCGGCGTGATCAACTGGGTGATCGGACTGGTGGTGTCCGTTTATATGCTGTACAGTAAGGAGACCTTAATCCGACAGGTGAAAAAGCTGGTGGTGGCGGTTCTGCCCGTCAAGATCTCCGACAAGGTTCTGGAGGTAGGCGCTGTTTCCAACCGGATTTTTGTCCGGTATCTCCTGGGCAGGATTTACGATTCCCTCATCGTTCTGGTGCTTTGCTTTATCGGCATGTCGATCCTTCAAATGCCTTATGCGCTGCTGATCAGCGTAGTGGTGGGCGTTACCAATATTATCCCGGTGTTCGGGCCGTTTCTGGGAGGGGTTCCCAGCGCGCTGATTTTGTTGATGGTAGACCCGATGAAAGGGCTTTGGTTCATTATTTTCATTATCGTGCTGCAACAGGTGGACGGAAACATTATCTGTCCGCTGATCGTCGGGGATTCTCTGGGGATATCTGGAATCTGGGTGCTGGCGGGAGGACCCTGGGCGGCGGTCTGGGCGGCGTAGCCGGCATGGTGCTGGGCGTGCCGATTCTGGCGGTTCTCTACCTGCTGCTAAGCGAGTTCGTGAATAAGCGGCTTCAGAAGAAAGGAACTGTAGTCGCGGCGGAGGGACCTGCTGCGGCAGGGCCGGAAGGAGAACAGCCTCCGCCGTACCGGGAGAGCCTTCCGGAAAAGCAGATAGGGCAGGCGGCTTCCGCGGAAAAATCAGAGGGAGAAGCGGCAGTGCCTCAGGGAGACGATCCGGAAGATCGGATTGAAGATCACGGGGAAACGGAAGTGCGAAAGCCGCAGGAAGGGAAGAACCATAAATGGACCGGTTAGCCGGGCAAAAGGAAGTGGCCAAACGGCATAGACGGCAGCATCCCAGCAGGCTGTTCAGCCGGCGCGTGGTGACGGTGGCTCTTCTTTTGGCATTTCAAGCCGCTTTTCCGATCGTCGGCCTTTACGTTTTATCGGATTACTTTATCTATATCAATACGGTTCTGCGCATCGTCAGTATCGCTGTGGCCGTTTATATTTTCAATCGTCCGGGAAATCCGGAATATAAGCTGGCGTGGGTAATTCCTATCCTGATTTTCCCCTTGTTTGGAGGATTGTTTTATATCCTTTACCGCCTTCAGGCCTCCATTAAGCATTTGAGACTCGAATGCTGGCGATTTTAGAAGCGACTCAGCCTTTGCTGGAGCAAAATCCGGAAACTATGGAACGGCTGAGGAAGGAAAATCACGGCGCGCAAAGCCAAGCGAATTATCTTTTTCAAGATGCGGGCTATCCGGTGTATGATAATACCACCACAGAATACCTGAGCACCGGAGAAATTAAATTCGCCCGCCTAAAGGATGAATTAAGCAAGGCGCGGCACTATATCTTTTTAGAGTATTTTATCATCCAGGAAGGAATCATGTGGAACAGCGTTCTGGAGCTCCTGGAAGAAAAGGTGAAAAAAGGGGTAGACGTGCGGCTTCTTTTCGACGGCATGGGCTGCCTGACCACCTTGCCGGCGGATTATGAGAGAGCTGAGGAAAAAGGGAATTCAATGCAAGGTGTTCAATCCCTTTGTTCCAGTGCTTTCCACTGTTTACAATAACCGGGATCACCGAAAAATCGCCGTGATCGACGGACACACGGCGTTTACCGGGGAATTAATCTGGCGGATGAATATATTAACGCCTATGTGAAATACGGCCATTGGAAGGACAGTTCTATTTTGGTCAAGGGAGAAGGCGTCTGGAGCTTTACCATGCTGTTTTTGCAGATGTGGTACTGCGACGACCCCTGCGGCTCTGTGCGCCCTGCCCCGTTCGGAATTTGACCAATACCGCCCCAGCTATTACCATCCCCAGGAGTTTGATTCAGACGGGCTTGTCCAGCCATACGGCGACAGCCCGATGGACAACCAGCGGGTGGGGAAAACGTGTATTTAAATCTGATCTACGGCGCGAAGGACTATTTGTATATTACCACCCCTTACCTGATTATGGACAGCGAGCTCCGATATGCCTTATGCGTCGCGGCGAAGCGGGGCGTTGATGTGAGATTTATCACGCCGTTTGTTCCGGATAAAGCCTTAGTGCATATGACTACCCGCTCCGGCTACCAGGAGCTGGTCGAGGCGGGAATCAGAATCTATGAGTACACTCCGGGCTTTATCCATTCCAAAACCGTAGTGTGCGACGACCAGGTCGCCACGGTGGGAACCATTAATTTTGATTTTCGCAGCCTGTACCTTCATTTTGAGTGCGGCGTATGGATGTACCGCACCAAAGCTATGAAGCAGGTAAAAGCTGATTTTCTGGAAACACTGCAAAGCTGCCGGGAGATCACTCTGGAGGACTGCAAAAGGGTGCCGGTATACCGCCGGCTGTTCTGGAGCGTGCTCCGCCTGTTTTTTCTCCGTTAATGTAATAAACAGCCCAGGATTGAGATCCTGGGCTGTTTGCTGTGCAGAGGCAGCCGCCGAAGCCTATCGCCGTCAGCCCCACCAACGGAGGCCTCTCCTCAAGCCTATATCTCAAGCGCTGAGTAAAATACGACTCCGGCGACAAATATGCGGCGGATATGAAAAATAGAAATCCGCTGTTCATAGGCTTTCCGTTTAGGGGATAAAGCAATCGGCTTTGGGTGTGAGGCAAGCGATGCGGTTATTAAATTGATTCCTATCCCTTGAGCTTGTCAGCAGCCTTTTAGCGCCTGCTCAGACCGCTGAACGCCCACAGTGACTCAGAAAAATACTTTTTCATTTTCCGCTCTAGGGTCAGCGTCCGATTTGGCCGTTTCGCTTAGCGGCCTCTAAACGCTGGGGATCGTAGTAATGCAGGCGCTTGGCCTTTTGTACAGGGAAAGCATCGCCTGCGCCTGGGCGTCCTTGGAAACTCCTTCTACAGTGCTTCTCACCATCCGGTGAAGCGCCTCCTTGCCGCTGTAATCCAGAGAGGCGATCCGGCGGACATAGTCGGTAAGCTCATTGGAGCTGGAAAAATAAAAGCCGTTTTTTCCGTGCTCCAGCTGGCCCGCGGGACGGCTTTTATCGCTGACGATACAAGGCAGGCCGGCCAATAACGCCTCACAGACCGCCATGGACATCAAGGGCGTTTCAGAAGCGCTGACAAAAAGGTCGCTGGCGGCGTAATAGGCGGGCATATCCTTATTCATGACCTCGCCGGTAAAAATCACCTGCTTGTCCAGATTTAAGCTTTTGCTGAGCTGCTGCAAGGCGGCTTTTTCTGGACCAGTGCCGACAATCAGCAGGCGCAGCCCCCGTTCAAGCTTTAGATGGCTCGCCCATCGCTGAAGAAGAATATCCACACCTTTTCATACAGCAGCCTTCCTGCGAAGACCGCTACGGTTTTATCAGTGAGATGGTATTTCATTCTGACAGCGTTAACCTGGTCCGGGTCGGCGTTCTGCCGGGAAAACCGCTCAGGATCAGCATGAATGGGTATTAGGGAGAGTTTGCGCTTAATACCGGCACTGGCCAGATAATCTCCGGCTTTTTTGTTGGTGGAGGTGATCATATCGGCATAGTCCGCGATATCGCGGAACCTGGCCTTCTGCCGGAAGGCGGCCCATGGCTCTAGAAGCTTGGTGTTGGTTAAGTAGGGGATGGCATCCTCGTAAAAATCGCTGATGGAGAGCACCAGAGGCAGGTCGAAGCGATTAGCAAACTGCATTCCATGAACCGCCATTTTTCCGCAGGAAAATACGTGGACCAAATCAAATTCATAGGCTTCCAGAGCGGAAAACAGCTCGGCCTGATCCGCTTTCCGATTTTTTGAAGGAGCAAAAACCATACTGGTTCGGGGCGGGCTTTCCCGGAACCTTGACCACTGTCCGCCGGGCTTCTATCTTCTTGCATTTTGGGTCGCAGGTGACAACGGCAGCGCGATGTCCCAGCTGTCGGTAGGATTGTGCCAGAAGAAAGCTTTCAGAGGGACAAAGCCGGTGCTTGGCGCGTAGCTCTCTGTAAAAATAGCGATGTTCAAAAGAGACACCCGCCTTCTTTATAAAATCATTACATCTTATTATAGCAGGTTTTCATCCTCATTGCACGTGAAAAAAGAAATTTTGTGGTTTCGCTTTAAACTTGTCTCATCATGAGGTATAATAATAATATCCGGTTAGGTCTGCCGCAGCGGGGCTGGAGGGCGGCCGGCGTGGAGGCGGCCGGAAACGGCGATGCTGTGAAGAGCGCGATAAGCTGAAAACGACTGAAGGCAGGTGTGTTTTTTGAGTCAAACATTTACTGTGCCCCTATCCAGTGTGATGAAGGAGCTGGGCCTGGAAACGATTTATATGCCGGAGAATGGGGAAAATATCCTGATTTCGTCTAAGGATGTCAACCGCCCCGGCGTGGAATTTACCGGTTTTTGGATTTTTATGATAACAAACGCATTTTAGTGGTTGGACATACGGAAAACGCCTTTTTTAGGCCGCTATTCCCAGGAAGAAAGGGAGAGGGCTTTGGAAGGCTTGATTTCAGAAAGCCTCCGGCTATTATTATCTGCCGGAGCCTCAAGCCATATCCTGAGATGATGGAAGCGGCGAAGCGGCACGGCGTGGCGCTGCTGGGCACAGCGGATACTACTTCCAGCCTGGTAGCGGCTTTGGTTTCCTATATGAACGTGGAGCTGGCTCCCCGGGTGACCCGGCATGGGGTGCTGGTAGAGGTTTACGGCGAGGGAATCCTCCTGGTAGGCGACAGCGGCGTGGGAAAAAGTGAAACCGCCATTGAGCTGATTAAGAGAGGCCACCGCCTGATCGCAGACGACGCGGTGGAAATCAGGAGGGTTTCCAAGAAATCTCTGGTAGGTACCGCGCCTGAGAACATCCGGCACTTCATTGAGCTGAGAGGCATCGGCATTATCAACGCCCGCCGGATTTTCGGTATGGGCGCCGTAAAGCTGACGGAAAAAATAGATATGGTCATTAACCTGGAGATTTGGGACAAAACAAAGGTATACGACCGAATGGGAATGGAAAACGAATATACGGAGATTTTGGGCCTGAGGGTTCCCGTGCTTACCATACCGGTAAAGCCTGGAAGGAACCTCGCGGTGATTATTGAGGTGGCGGCTATGAATAACCGTCAGAAAAAGATGGGCTACAACGCCGCTAAGGAGCTTCTGCAAAATCTGGGGATGACCTATAACGACGACGATAACGGCAATCCGAAAATCAATTGGAACCTATAACTTTCAGCGGAGAGACCGGGGTTAAGAAAACTAAGGCAGGAGCGCATTTTTACATTGAAAGGCGCCCTTGTCGGATGTCAAGCTTTTTCTGTTTGATAAAGCGTTAATAAAAAGGATGATACTATGAGAATTATTGCGGATACACATTGTCATACAATCGCTTCTACTCATGCCTACAGCACCTGGATGGAAAATATTCATGCCGCCAAAGAGGCGGGACTGTCCTATCTGGCGATTACCGATCACGGCCCTACGATGCCCGGCTCTCCCGGCAGGTGGTATTTTAAAAACCTGAAGATCATCCCTCGTCAGGTGGAAGGGGTGTTCCTCCTTACCGGGGTGGAGTGCAATGTGGTGGATTTTGACGGAACTATCGACTATGTGGAGGATGAACACAAAAATTTGATTGGGTTATCGCCTCCATTCACTCGTCTACTCTGCTGACAAAAGAGCCCCCACGGTGGAAAGCTGCACCAACGCCTGGCTGCAAATCGCCAAGGATCCCAGAGTCTGTGTAATCGGCCACTGCGGGCAGCCTAAATTCAAATTTGATTATGAGCGGGTGATTCCGGAATTCGGCCGCGGGGGAAGCTGGTGGAAATCAACAACAACTCCTTTCATGTTCGAAGGGATGCCGTCATAAACTGTAGAGAGATCGCTTTGCTTTGCAAAAAGCATGGGGTACGGGTTATCGTCAATACGGATTCCCATTTTGCCACTCAGGTGGGCCATGCCGGCCTGGCTCTGAAAATGCTGGATGAGATCGGGTTTCCCGAGGAGCTGGTGGTAAACTCCAGCGTAGAACGGTTCCGGCAGTATCTGAAGGAAAGAAATATACATTTGGAGGATTAAGCATCCATGACGCAGCAAAACCTACAACCGATCACCCGGGAGCTTATCGGCGCCCTGCGCCAAACAGGGGCGCAGGTTCAGGAAAATGAGCCTATGAGCCTGCATACCAGATTTCAAATCGGCGGCCCGGCAGACGTGTTTGCCACGGTATCCGATGAAAGATCCTTGCGCGGCGTTTTGAAGCTGTGCAAAGGAAGCCGGCGCGCCGGTGTACGTAATTGGCAACGGCTCCGACCTGCTGATCCCCTGACCAGGGGCTACGGGGGTCGTCGTCAGCTTCGGCGGAGACCTGTGCCGGCTTCGGCTGGAGAATGAAACAACCATCGTCTGCGGCCCCGGCGCAACTCTGGCGAAGCTCTGTAAATTCGCCCTGGAAAATTCCCTGACCGGCTTGGAGTTTGCCTGGGGAATCCCAGGCTCGGCCGGCGGCGCCGCCTATATGAACGCGGGCGCTTATGGCGGGGAGATGAAGGACGTTCTGATCAAATGCCGTCACCTGGACGAAAACGGCAATCCGGGTGAGTTCGCGGGAAGCGCTCTGGATTTCTCTTACCGGCACAGCGCCTATACAGATCAAAAGCTGGTGATCACGGGTCTGACCTTTCAGCTGGAGAAAGGGGATTACAGTGTGATCAAGGCTCAGATGGAGGATTATCTCGGACGTAGAAAGGCAAGGCAGCCCTTGGAATATCCCAGTGCCGGCAGCGTGTTCAAGAGGCCCAAAGGGTATTTTGCAGGTCAGCTGATCGAGGAGTGCGGCTTAAAGGGAGAAACGGTGGGCGGCGCTCAGGTCAGTGAAAAGCACGCGGGCTTTATCGTCAATACCGGCGGAGCGACCTGCAAGGATGTGCAAAGCCTGGTTAAGATGATTCAGGAAACGGTCAGACGGGGAAAAGCAAGTGGAGCTGGAATGTGAAATTAAACTGATGACATAACAAAAACGGAGTTTGAATCTATGGATTTTATTATTGTAACCGGATTGTCCGGGGCGGAAAGTCCCGGGCGGTGGACGCTTTAGAGGATATCGGCTTTTACTGTGTGGATAATATTCCGCCCAAGCTGATTCCGGTATTTTATACCCTGTGCGAGCAGGCGAAGCCGGAGATGAAGCGGGTAGCTATTGTCACCGATACCCGAGGCGGCGATATGTTCAGCAGCCTCTTTGAAACTTTGGATGCCCTGAGGCAGGAACAGAAAAAGTATAAGATTTTGTTTCTGGACTGCAGCAGCGACGTGCTGATCCACCGGTATAAGGAGACCCGGCGCCGTCATCCGCTTTCAGACTCCTTTGAGGGCTCCATTACCCAGTCGATTCATTATGAGCGGGAGGTTCTGCGGCCGGTAAAGGAGGCGGCGGATTACCTGATCGATACCACATTTTTATCGCCCGCTCAGCTGAAAAACCGGATTTCCGCCCTGTTTTTGGAAAGCTCCGATTTATCCTTATTGGTCAACTGTGTTTCCTTTGGCTTTAAATATGGGCTGCCCAATGAGGCGGACTTGGTATTTGACGTGAGATGCCTGCCCAATCCTTTTTATGTGGAAGAGCTGAAAAACCTGACTGGCTTAGATGAGCCTGTGAGAAGCTATGTGATGAAATGGGACCAGACACAGGGGATTTCTCCAGCGTTTTTTGTCCTTGATCGATTATATGCTTCCTTTGTACCGCTCGGAAGGGAAAAGCCAGCTCTTTGTGGGAATCGGGTGTACCGGCGGGAAACACAGATCTGTGGCCCTGGCCCAGCTTCTTTATAACCATCTTCTGGAAAAGGGCCAGCGCGCCAGCGTACATCACCGGGATATTAAGAAATAGAAAAGCCCCTGCTGGTATCGGTGGGGGTGCCTGAAGGAGGGAACCGTGTGTCGTTTTCTTCTGATACCAAGCGGGAGCTTTCCGCTTTAAAGCCCAACGGAGCGTCTGAGGATGCTCTTTCTTTAAGACGGTTGTTTTTAGAAAAAGGGACGATGACCAATCCGGCCCGGGACTATCACATGGAGTTTGCCTGTGCCTCTCTGGAGGAGGCGCAAGCGCTTTGCTCCTTTTTGGCATACCTGCCTGAGCTTTCGATAACTCCCGGCGTGACGAAACGGAAGGGCCAGTATGTGGTTTATGTCAAGGGCAGTGAGCAGATCACGGATTTACTGGCGTTCATCGGAGCGAATAAAGCGGCGATGGAATTTATGCAGGTAAAAATGGTGAAGGAGGTTCGGAATTATGTGAACCGAACCACAAATTTTGAAACTGCCAATATTGGAAAAACCGCATCCGCGGCTGCGGGACAGCTGGAAGCCATTCGAAAGATACAGCAGGTAAGGGGACTGGCGTCTTTACCGGAGGAGCTGAGAGAGCTGGCGGAGCTGCGGCTGGAAAACCCGGAATTTTCCTTACGGGAACTGGGAGAAAGTCTTACGCCTCCGATCACCCGCAGCGGTGTAAACCACCGGATGAAGCGGCTTCTTCAAATTGCCGATGAAATTTTTCCGTAATAATGGGTTATCAAACATAAACAGCCGAATGCTAAAAAGCGTTCGGCTGTTTTTATGTCATTTATCAGAGGCCGCCTAAACCATTGACGGTGCTGACGGAGATATCATACATTAAGTTTGGAGCAAAACGAGCGGATTATCACAAGCCTTTTATGGCACAAAACTAATGCTTAAACGGTGCTCCTCCGGTTCGTACGGTCTCCATGAACGGAGGAGCACTTTAGGAGCTTTCAAGCATCTTTGGCAGTGCTGGTTCGCTTCCAGCATCTCCGCAAGCCTCCAGCTTTTATATTAAGATTTAGAAGATTTTTTAGGCTGGAAACAGCCTTATCTCTTTATGAATTATTCGCCGAGGAGCCCTTCAATCAAACGGGGAAGCTCACTGGCATGTGCCGCCGTATGCTCCACCTGTTCCATTTCATAGGGGCGGAAGCCATAAACGCATCCAATGAAAGGAATTTGATTATCCACAGCGGCCTGCCGGTCTAAAAGAGTATCACCGACCATAACCGCTTTTTCCGGAGAAACCTCTCTTAAAAGCTTGCCCAGGCTTTGGCCCTTGTGATCCATTCCAGCCTCCAGTTCCTGAAGATAATCCATTTTGTCCTTCAAGCCAATGGCACTGACACACATTTTGATATAGCGGATGTTGGAATTGGAGCAGACTGCCGTTTCGTACCCTATGGCGTGAAGGCGGTCCATAGCTTCCGGAATACCATCGTAGGGCATGGCGCGGTCCAGATACTTTGCCTGTATTTCCCCGCCATGGGTAAAATAGAAATCATAAGCCTTTTGATCCCAGCCGGGAAAAATAGCATCCATAGTGTCCTTATAATTGGTGCCAAAGGAAGCGATAATATGAGAAGCCTCCTGGACGGGATAGCCCAGTAACCGCTCCATCTCCTGGGCTGCGGGAACGGAGAACAGCTCCGTACGGCTTAGGGTGCCGTCTAAGTCGAAAACAGCCAGTTTCTTTGTCATAGGGGGATTCCTCCTTTACAATCAGAACCATGCTGTTTTCTATTATACTGTTTTTTTGTCAGGATGAAAGAGAAAAATAAAAATATTATGGTTTTGATAAAATCGGAAATCTGGGAAAAGAAAATCTTAGAAGATGTTGCCGTTTTTAGGGGCTTATGGTAGACTAAAAAGGGGGGATGCCAAATGAAAACAACGGATGAAAAACGTGACCGCCGTTCGTTATCAGTACACGAAGGGCTGGAAGCATTAGAAACATCTGAAAGCTATGCGGAACGGCGCTTGCAAAATCAAATTGCGGCCCTCCTCGAAGGCAGAAAAGAGCTGAATAAAGAAATTGAGCGTCTTCAGGAAAAATGGTTGAACGCCCAGCGTCAGGATGACGAATTAATACGTAAAAGCCGGCAGTATGATGATATCCAGTTTCACCTTTATGAAATTCATCAAAGGGCAGAGGCCGATGCGCAGGAAATCCGGGATTCGGCCAAAGAACAGGCTATGGACGCTGTTTTTGTCATTGACGATATCAAGGAAGCGGTGGCGGTTTTTCAGCAGGATCTCAAGGCTTTAAAAAAAGATTTGGAGATTGGAAGTGATACGCTGGAAGACCGGGTTACATCGTTTCTTTATTCCTTAGAAAGATTAAGTTGTTTTTGAGAATACATTGGACCAGATTAAGACTGCGTTTTTACCAGGATAACCATTTGCCGTGGGAGAAACCCGAGCCGTTAGAAAAATGATAATACAGCCAGATATGGGCCGCTGTGTGATAAACTGCGGGGCGGTGTGGAACCTGCTCGGTATAAGGATTACATTTTGACACTGCTGTTTGTGAAGTATGTGTCCGATCGCTACCACGCCGAGATTGATACGATTCCATACGCTTAAAAATGCCGTGAAACCGCCGTTTCTGGGCGGTTTTTATTTCCAACACTGTGGTGTGGCATAGACAGAATGGCAACCTTACAAGGGCAATTCACGCTTTTTGGCAGTATTCTGTAACGATAGAAAAGCTATCGTTAAGAAGCATAGGCCTTCACCCAAAAAAAATAGGCACAAGAATCGCGCCTTTCAGCAAAGCAAAACTATAAATATATACTTGACAATAAGCAGCGAAAGTGATATGCTATACAGTGAGGTGAGACTATGCCCAATTTAGGTGAAATGATAAAGAACAAGCGAGAAGCCGCTGGGCTGTCTCAGAAGAAATTAGGTACTGCCTGCGGATTGAGCGACAGCGAAATCATGAAGATTGAAAATGGACAGCGCAAAACGCCAAGTTGGAAAAATTTGTGCAAAATCGCACAGGCGTTAGACTTCCATCCGTTCGAGATTTTGTTGGTAGCAGGATACATTACTGAGAATGACATCAATCCTGAAGTAAGGCTTCATGGACTAGATAAGTTGAATGAGAATGACATAGAAACCATTCAGCTGTTTGTTGATTTCGTGATTTCAAGAAAAGGCATCGACAGGAACCCAGAAGGAGGGCTTTAATATATGCCATACAGATTAGGAGAATTGTTCTGCGGTCCTGGCGGAATCGCCTGGGGCGCACTCCATGCAGATATAGGAAATCCAGAGTATACAATAGTGCATCAGTGGGCAAACGACTATGATGCGAGTACTTGTGACACATACCGCTATAATATTTGCCCGAATGCCCCACAGACTGTTTACCACGAGGATATCAGGAAACTTGACATGAGCAAGCTGGCACCAATTGACGCACTGGCTTTCGGCTTTCCATGCAACGATTATAGCGTTGTAGGTGAACAAAAAAGGAATGGATGGCGTTTACGGTCCTCTCTATTCCTACGGTGTTGCCGCATTGAAACTGTTTAAACCTCAATGGTTTTTAGCGGAAAATGTCGGTGGGTTGAGGAACGCCAATGAAGGCAGAGCCTTTACAAAAATCCTCACAGAATTGAGGAAAACCGGTTATACAATCACACCTCATCTGTACAAATTTGAGGAGTATGGTATTCCACAGGCACGACACAGGATCATTATTGTTGAGTCAGAAACGACATCGATGTGACATTTAGGATACCCTCAACAGAGCCATATAAGGGAATTGACAAATCATGCAGAACCGCTATTGAAAATCCGCCTATTCCGGAGGATGCTCCAAATAATGAGCGGACTCGTCAATCAGAAATGGTTATTCGAAGATTGCAACATATCCTTCCCGGCCAGAATGCATTTACAGCGGATCTCCCGGAAGATCTGCAACTGAATATCAAGGGTGCGAGGATTAGCCAGATATACAAACGCCTCGATCCAGATAAACCATCTTACACAGTAACGGGAAGCGGCGGAGGCGGAACGCACATCTATCATTGGATAGAACCACGGGCATTAACGAATCGGGAAAGAGCCAGACTTCAGACATTTCCGGACACCTATATTTTCCAAGGAAGCAAGGAAAGCGTCCGCAAACAGATAGGTATGGCAGTTCCATGCAAAGGGGCTCAAATAATCTTTGAAGCGATTCTGAAGTCCTTTGCAGGCATTGAGTACCCATACACAGAAGCAAATATTAATGAATAATAACAGCCGGAGAGTAGTATCACTGAATGTTGCTCCCCGGCTGTTTTCATTTATTGTTTACGATGTCCTCATAGAGTTTTTTTTAGATTGTCTTCGGCCACAGCTCGCTTTAATTGACACTCCCATATCGTGATAACATTCCATCCTTGGGATTCGAGCTGTTTAATATTTTGTTCATCACGTTCTACATTTCTGGTAATTTTCTTATGCCAATATTCCTCGTTAGAAGTGGGCCACACAAAGCGTCCACAATCATGGTGATGCCAGAAACACCCATTCACAAATACAACAGTTTTGTATTTTGGAAATACTAAATCTGGACATCCAGGAAGCCGGCGATCGTTTTTCGATAGCGAAGACCACGGGCAAACAGATACTTTCTAACTTTTCCTCTGGTTTGGAGTTGGTGCTTCGAATATGTGACATATTCATACTGCGAACTTCTTTTGAGTGATTATCTGCCATAAAACTATCCATTGCCTCCAGACGAAAAATCCATATAATACTGTTCATCATCGATTTTGTAGAAAATCACATCCGTCCGTCCATATGCCTTCAGGTCGCTGGTATGCACATATGCACCATTCGCCAGTCCGAGTCGATTACGAAAATACTCACCAAGTTGGGCGTTGCTTGCCGGTGTCGTAATTGCCTTGTTGTTCTGTTGTTCTACACGGAGTTGCAACGTATGATGGTCATCTGTAACTACGAGAAAATGCTGTTTATTTAGTGGGAAAAAGCCGCTCTTTGCTATCCTGCTGGGGAGAGGAATGTACGCCTCATTTTTATTGCGCTTGTTCCGTTGGCCCCAGTTCAAACCAGAGCGTTTTCCCGGTTCCCCTGTCTTGGTTATGAGGGGCAGGTGAACGCAGTTGTCATGAAACTTGGCATCAGTGGAAGAAGGAGAAGTCGTTGACGAACGAATTATGATATATTCTTCAACCTCCGAATGATTACAGAAAATAGAACGGGTAACAGCGTTTTCATATGATTTATAGGCGTGTGCCGCCGATTGCGCTGTTATGGAGCCTCCGTTACTTCTTAGAAACGAGGTTTGCATAAAATCATAAGTACAGTCAAACGCCTGGACGGGCATATCATCCTGAAGCCAAATAAACAGATTACTTTTGGATGTTGGCGGCTGGAACAAATAGTTGCAGGAAATGCTACACTTATTAGAATATCTGCGCCTATGAAGTTCTTTGAATCCCTCGTGGGAAATGCTATCAATACCATTGTCCATCACGGCCTCTATAATAAGTTCAATTGAAATACCAGTGATGCCCTGCTCCTCATAGGTTGTAAGAAGCCATGAAGCCATACTCGGTGTTGCGTGAGATGAAAGTATACAAAGCCTATTTGCTCCAGAGTCTATGGGATCAAACAAGATAACTTTTGCTATGCTTTCTGTATATTGCGATTCCATATCACTTAACCTTCCTCTTCAAAAACATTGTAATACAGGGTGTTGTCGGGGAGTTTTATGTTCGGAACCCACAATGGCTTTCCTCCCCATCCCTTTGTTCCCGTAACCTGGTACATAGTCAGAACAGTTTTATCAGAGAATGAACCGCCAAGCTGCCAGTCGTTAGGGGGACAGCAATGCACCAGTCCCTTGGGCAACATTTCTGCCTCTGCGGACAATAAGGATTCCTTGTGCTGTGGGCCGTTCGGCAAGGATTGTATCCATAATAGACTGAAATGCCTGCAGTTTAAAATCAGGACTTGGTATTATGTGCGAGAGTATCTCTTTAAGCAACCGCAGACTAACTTGATAATATGGTTCTGTTTCTGAAAACGATTCAAGCAGTTTGGAGATGGCTTCAATAGAATCATTATCAGGATAGAACGGATAATAGTTCGTTCCTCCTGAAATGATTTCGACATGATCGTTATCAAGAACATTTTTTCCTCGTAGGATTCAGTCCGTTGGGGTAATACAGTTTAACATCATCAATACCGCGTTCTACTTGAGCAATAATTGAATTGTTTGTAGCATTGATATCTGCAAACAACTTATACAATTTTTCATCAATAAAGACCATCATCATACCAGAATCACGGTCATAACCGAACATCCTACTATGTTGCCACATAGTATCCGCTTGAGGCTTCTTACTTGTGCGAGTGTAGTAAATGGTTTGAAGTCCAGGAAAGGTCACACCACGACCAAGAGTATTGCCCCCTATAATAAAAACAACAGCCATTAGAATATTCGGCGCTGTCAATATCTGTCTTTCCATTCATGACAAGAACCTTTATGCTTTTTTCTGTAAGCAATTCAACTGCTTTTGAAAAAATAACTTCGAATGGCTGTTTTTCAGATTTGATGGGGTTAGCCCTTCATATTGTGACTGTAGTTCTGTCTTGAATTCTGAATCTGCATTTGCGCGGCACCAATCCAGTTCTTTTTCTACTTCGTCAGCAAACCTTTGATGAGTTGCTACTCTAACACTTGGGTGGAATAAGCAATTGGATACCTTCCCACCTGAAGACAGAATTTGAGCGGATACCGCCAAATGGCGCAATACGACAGTATGGGTGGGCTTTTTAATAGTATCCAAAAAAGAGATACAATCTGGCTTTCCAGAGACAGGGAAAAGAAATCCCCGCCAAGATAAGCATCACCTGGCTGAAAATAGTATGTAAAATATGGATGCCAACCAGAGGCAATTGTCTGAAGGAAGATTGCCTGCGGCGTACCTGTCACCTGTAGATACAGACTGCTCGAAGCACCATTCTTGATAATATCAAGATACTTGTTGATAGACGATTGACGATCTCGATTTACAAGTGTATTGAGGATCTTCGCATCAGCCTCATCATCAATTATGAAAAGAGGATTCCCTTTCATAAATCCTGTAGAATTCAAAATATTTGACCACAATTTCAGAACCCGTGTATTTTTCTTCAAGACAATAATTGAGGGCTGGATCAGGCTGTTGTCGGCAAAAGGCGCGAATCATTCTCGCCACAGATACAAAACCCTTCTAAATCGGACTTTACTCGATCTAAAGTCTGTTGCTGGAGTACGACATTATCAGTTGTCAGCAGGACAAAAGCTGGGAAACCAAGGTCTGCGGCTTTGCACATGATGCCAAACATTTGCCCAGTTTTTCCAGATTGAACATTGCCAAAAGAAGACCAATCTCGTGACTCGAAAATGAGAATGTTTTTATATATCGATTTCCGACATCTTCAGCTGTTTTCTGAATAGACTCAGCAAGTTTTGTATTTCCACGGTCTGTAATTTTCTGTAAATATGTTTTTAGATACTGCATTTTCATTCACCTCACTTCGCTTCATCACATTGCCTATAAAGGCAAGAAGCCACATATCCAAGGCTTCACCATTGCTGTCTAATGCTGTCTGCCCGGTTTTCTTAAACAGAAGCCGGTCACAGCCATATTCGTCTAGCATTTCCTGTGTAATCATCCTTCGCGGTTTCTGTCCTCTGCTGTGTTGTTGACTGGTTTTACAATCCCGGCGGCGGCTAAACGGCCTTTAAGCCAGCGCCCCATGATAAGCTCATCACCAACCGCACTGAATTGCTTGTTGTTGTCACTCGTGGTATGTGCTTTAAACCAGTATCCATCATCGGTCACAACGAAAAAAGGTTTATTCTTTTCAGGATAACCTTCCATGTGGTATATTTCTGATCCTACGGTCAGCTGTGTTTCATACCAATCCGTGCTTTCCTCTTGCTACGAGGAGCGGCATAGCATACATTGATGTTTGATTTAGTAAAATGCTTGCCATCATCTAAGAAGCGTTCATCAGCCTTCGGAACTTTAAGTTGCAGGAAAAATGAAACGGATGTTTCACACTGTTCATAGAATGCAACATTGGACTGAGGAACAGATGTGACTAATTCAATTCCATTTAACGCTGTATTGATTTCACGGATGAGAGGCATACCGTTTATGTCAGCAATATTTGCAGAGCAAAACGGCTGTTTGAGTTTTTCAATATGTTCGGCAATATCTGAAATTTCAGTTGTGTTAGTCGTAAGAGCTGATATTTCATATTGCCGGCGGTTTGCGGCTTCAAGTTTTATTGCCCCAAGGTTTGCCGAGCCTATAATGGCAGCAAAAGGTTTTTCATGCTTATAAAAAGCAGTACACTTTTCCGTGGTATTTAAATGGTTTTACAAGCCGAATTTCACCGATTCCCATATCATGCCATTTCTGGTTCAACTTCAGTGCTGTATGATAAGCTCCTTCAGGCATTCCTTCGATGTAATACATACCAATTGTAAGGCATATGTTTTTATCCCATATTTTTTCCACCATGTTCGCCAATTCATTGACGGAAGCGGTGGAAATATACCCCACTGCAATTTCGACACGGTCAGCCCGTGACAGTTGTTCTGTAAAACAGTCGATAATTGTTTGCTGGGTATCTTCGATTCCAAGGGGAAGGATATTTGAATAAAGCAACTTCATAGCAGTCCTCCATTAATCTTTTTACAGTTTTCCATAATATCTTCTACTATGCAGTCCAAGGCCTCGCAAATTTTAAGCAACACATCCGTGGTGATGTTTGCGCATTTACCGAGTTTCGCAACAGATGCGGCGCTAATTCCAGCGGCATCTTTTTAAGTCCATTTTGGTCATGTTCTTATCAATAAGAAGTTTCCATAGTTTATTGTAGCTGATACGCATTCGTCTGTCCTCCTCGTTATTTCATGCCTATCATCATTTCATAATGCTGATCCTGCCCCATGTGATGGAAAATCATTTGGAAAGTATCTCTGCACTGCTGTATCTATGCAGTCGTCAACATAATGAATACCGTCATTTATGCCAGACGAATTGGCGGCAATGTACGAAAGCATCGCGGAGGCCAACTCGAATTTAGAATAATCCTCGTTGCCAAAATCATCGTGAATAAAAGCGACTTTATTCTCTTCAAGTATCCGATTTCGCAAATCACTGCCCTTATACCCACAACGCCGCATAAGAATTTTTGACAGGGTTTACATTCATTCGCTCTGAAGGGCAGTCAGGGTCTTAGTAGGCACACAGCCTTATGGAGGATTTGTTGTCCATTTTACGAATCGCTGATGTATTCGGAAAATCCGAATGGTTCTACATAGGTGCTGATCTTCTTTACCAGACCAGTGCTTTGAGTGTTTCCATTGTAATATGCCTTGAAGGATTCCTTATCGTACCCGTCAAGAATATCCAAGCTATTCTCAGTGACGATTGCTTCAAATAAAGAACGAGCAAAGGCGTGAGTTCTGTTCCCAGCCCCGATGACAGGAAAAAGCATATGTGCAAAGTCCTTAAATTTCATCCTCTCATTCTTTCTGCCCAAGCCCAAAGATATGGTAGACTACTACCATTATTTCTGCGGTGTCAACACCGAATCTTTCGACTTGGATGAATTGGAAGAAAATATGCCCAAGCGGGAACAGCTTTATAATTTGTCAGCAACAGCTCTTCGCGCAGGATCAGATGACCATGAAAAGAGTACATCGACCCGTTTACGGGTAGCAAGAACAAGTAGGCAAAAAAAGAACAGTCGCTTAAGCGGCTGCCCGAAATTGTAATGCGGTGTCAAACTTCCATGTCCCTTTAGGGACTAAGTCCGTATTTGGCCCTTCCAGGCCTGTGCATACCACCAGTTCACTGGTGGTTTTGATTACTCGCCACAGATTTCCTGAATAATAGCCTCTTGCCCAATCATCCAGTTCATAAATTGCACTGTAGATAACTCCCCGTTCTGAATCTGCTTTTTTGCGCTGACCAGCTTCCTTTCGGAACTGCCGGAGAGCGGTTTTAGCCCTTTGGATCTGTTCCTGTGAGGCGTGATTCTTTTCCAGCTTCTTGATGCGGTTGTACCAAAACATATACTCTCGCTTGTAGGCCTGCTCGTATTCTTCATCTCTGGATTTGCTGTCGAAACTCTTTTTTGCCGCCTTTTTACTAGCTTTACGACACCGTCCGCTGCACAGATTGCTGCGGGTATCCGGAGCGAAGAACACCCTCCCGCATTGGCTGCAGGTACGCATGACCATGCCGGCATCCAGAATCCGCTGGCGGTAATAGATGAGAGACGAACGCAGAGAGCCGCTTACCACCGCACATTCAAAGGGAATTTCTCCATGGGGATACCACAACTCCAGCTTGGCATCTTCCCGATGATTCCACACAGGTACAACCGGCTTTTCCCGTTTCCAATTTGCCATCTCCGGCGAGTATTCTTGGCTGGGAAAGAAAAAGAGAGCTACAGAAAAGGAGGGGTGTCAGCCAATCAAGTCGTTTTAGAAAACAAGACAGAACCAATACCGCAGTCAGCGGTTGAAAGTCTTGCCCGCACATTGCTTCCCCAGATGCAGGCGTTTTTTGAGAGTGAGCAGGGCAAACAGGCACTGAAGGAATGGCATGAAGAAAGGGAGCGACACAGTTGAAAGCTCCCGCTGGGCTGGGAGAGTTTTTCTTTCCCAGCCGGTACTTTTTTGATAGATTTGAGGTCGGAATTTGTACAGGTTGGTGATAGCTTTCCGGCAAAGCAGTTGTGGTAGTGTGTGGTGCTGGGAAACGGTTTTTCCAGCCGGTGACTGGTTTTACCAAGTATAGCGTTTGGATATCCACCAAACGCACCTTGGGAGAACCCAAACCCCTTAAAGCAGACAAACGGAGGTGATGTGGATGAAGGCGGTGATTTACGCCAGATACAGCAGCGACAATCAGCGGGAAGAAAGCATCGAAGGACAGCTTCGGGAATGTAA
>VOFI01003152.1_pt1 | contig 44242 bp, 49 predicted proteins | sample 5384131 | NCBI WGS metagenome assembly VOFI01 (sample SAMN12384728, study PRJNA508395) | human gut metagenome | isolation source: healthy gut H | host: Homo sapiens
GAGACCATCAACGTGATTCCCGTGGGCATCCTGTATCTAGACCCGAGGGGCCGTCCGCTGCTCATGAACCGCTGCATGCGAAAAAAAACCTTGGTGGAGCTTCATGCCCACCGACCTAGGCGATATGAGCGGAACATGGAACGACCTGCGCAAACTCAGCATGCAAATGCCCGAAAGCAGCCAGAACCGCGTGCGTATTAGTTCGGACCGTTTTGGTGAGGCGCGCGTTGTGGTCGAGGTTTTCCGCCGAGATTCGCTTGTTTTGCACGATGACGTTAGGAGTAAATGCCTCTTCGAGCGCATTATCGGCGATGTAACAGAGTATGCGCATGCTCATGATCGCCCGGCGCAAGCCATCCACCTGCTTTTATTTTTTCAGGGCCAAGAGCTCCGCTTGTGATCGAAGAAGTCAAAAGTTGCTGATTGCGGCCTTATCTGCGTATGCGCGCTCGCGTGCACGACGTGATCGGGCAGCGTCTGTCCATCCTCCATCGTTATCTGGAGGAGGGGCGCCTGGATGACGAGTCACTCGAGCAGATCGACCCGCTGCTGCGCTTCAATCGCTGCCGATCTGCGCAGTGCGACACCGAACCGGCAGAGCAACTGGGCGATATCGTCCATGCCTTTTGGCCCGGTGAGCGTGCAGATCGATGGGAGGGCGAGGCTGCCAAGGACACGCGTGTCGCCGCAGCCTTCTGCAGAGATTATCCGTGATGCCTCCTACTTCAATGCCACCAAGCATGCACAAGCCCATCAGGTTCATGTGCGCCTGCGGCAGGAGACGTCGGAAGACGGCGCTGTTGCGCGGATGGCCGTTTTAACGACGGCGCGCCTGCACCCGTATCGTATCGCGAGGGAACGGGTATCCCAGGTATGAGGCATGTCGCACAGAATCTGGGCGGCAGCCTGGTCCACACCGCCCCGCCCTTCACGCTTACGGTGTCCATCCCGCTCGCCTCCAATGCCACGGTCCAAAGGAGAAGCTCATGATTCGCGTCCTTATAGTCGAAGACCAGGCCATCCTGCGCGAGAGCCTGGCGCGCTCCGTTGGCGACCAGCCCGATATGACCGTCGTCGCCGCGATCGCCGACGCCTCGAATGCTTTGGACGTTGTGCTCAAGGAGCGTCCGGACATGATACTGATGGATGTGTGCACCGAGCACGATTCCAACGGCATCGTGGCGGCGGCGCGCATCAAGGAGCAGCTGCCCGAGTGCCGCATCATTATCATGACCGGCATGCCCGAGATCACCTTTGTGGACCAGGCACGCGAGGCGGGCGTCGACAGCTTTGTGTACAAGAACGTCGGTATCGATGAACTGTTCGCCGTGATGCGTTCCACGCTGGCGGGCTACTGCACGTTTCCCAAGCCGCCCGAGAGCATTTTTCTCGGGTACGGCGGCGCTCGACGATGTCGAGCTGTCGATTTTGCGCCTTGCCTGCGAGGGCAAAGAGCCGCCGCGAGATCGCGGCCGAGCTGTTTATGAGCGAGGGCACCATCAAGCGCCGCATCTCGGAGATTCTAAGCAAGACCGGCTACGACAACATCATGCGCCTGGCCGTGCGTGCGGTGACGGAGGGCAGCATCGTTCCCAACATGGAGCGCTAGCGCTCGTTACGCATCGGCATAAAGCGGCGGGGCCGCAGGATATCCCCTGCGGCCCCGCCTGGCATGTGCGCGGATGTGTCCGCCAACCCGCGGCTGATGTTACGTGCCGTTACGCGATGGTTGCGCTGTAGGAGGCGACGTCCTCGTAGGAATCGGTCAGGTAGGCATCGATGCCGATGGTCGTGTTGACGAGGTCGTCAAGGCTATCGAGTGTGCCGTTCGAGAAGGTGAACTCTTCGGTGGCGTTGGTGCCGGGCATCAGGTGAGCCGAGAACCAGGCTTCCTTCATGGTGCCGTTGACGTTGGTCTTGCCGGTGGGGGCGTAGAAGGTCAGGTCCTTGTCGTCTTGTTGGTGAGGTTGACGACAAAGCCGATGTCGCCCCAGTCGTCCTTGAACTTCTCGGTGATGGTGATGGTGCACAGGTCGTCATCGGCGACGGTGACGGCGGGGGAGATTTCGACGCTCTGACATCTTCGTCTTCGACGGCCTCATCGATCTCTTCTTCCTTCTCGGCCGCCTCGCGATCCTTCTTCACCGTACCGGACAGGTCCTGTCGGACTTGGTAAAGACAAGATTGCCGTCATCTTCTTCGAGGATGAGTTTGCCGTCCTTGAGCTTCATGTCATGCGACTCGTCTTCGGCGGTGATGGTTACGGTGGTGGCGTCCTTTGCCTCCCATTTAAGGTCCATGACTTCAAGGAACAGGTCGAGGGCACCTGTACCGTCCTCATCGAGAATCAGAACACAGTGGACACCCCAATCCTCGAGCATCTTCATGTACTCATCGGTGAGCTCTTCGCCATCCAAGGTTCCACCCGAGTACTGCCAGCTGCCGACGAAGTTGGCCTTGGGGTCCTTGCCGCCGCCGCTGCAGCCCGTCAGGGCAAAGGCGAGCGCCGAGTACGCATGTCAGAAATGCGAGTACGGACTTTTTTGAACGTTGTCTTCATGGTGTCCTCCTTCATCGAACGAAACCCATAGAAGGCAGCGGGGGTGGCGGATCCCCCGCCAATTACCAGTTAGGGGCGCTAGGGCCTGGGCGTTCCGCAGTTGCTGCAGAACTTGCCGCCGTTTTTCGCTACCGCAGTTGGGGCAGAACCACTTGGCCGGTGCGGGGGCGGGCGCGGACTGCCGCACTCGGAGCAGAACTTGCCGGTGTTGGTGGCACCGCAGCTGCAGGTCCATGCGCCGGCCGCGGGGGCAGCGGCGGAGCCGGTGCGGGGCGGGTGCCGGAGCTGGCTGCGGGGCGGCCTGCTGCGTGCTGGCCGGCGGCGAACAGCTGGCTGGCATTCATGCCGCCCATGCCGCCTGCCATGCCCATGCCCATAAAGCCCGCCATCGCGCCGTTGGGGTTGGCGGCTGCCGCGCGCATTGCGTCGCTCTGGGCGCTGGCAATGTTGGCTGCCGCCATAGTGGGATCGCGCATGACCGCGGCTTTCTGCAGGTCCTGATCATCTGCTCGTCCTCTTGCGAGGCGGCGATGGAGTTGACGCCAAAGCTCACGATTTCGACGCCACGCAGGTCACGCCAGTCGGCAGAGAGGACCTCGTTGAGCGCACGGGCGAGCTCGGTGGTGTGGCCGGGGATGGCGCTGTAGCGGATGCCCATCTCCGAAATGTTGGCAAAGGCGGGCTGCAGGGCGGTGAGCAGCTCGACTTGCTGGCTGTCGATCTTGTCTCGCGTATAGCTATCGGTCACGTTGCCGCATACGTTGGTGTAGAACAGCAGCGGGTTGGTGATGCGATACGAATACTCGCCGTTGCAGCGCACGGAGATGTCGACGTCCAGGCCAATGTTGTTATCGACCACGCGGAAGGGCACGGGCGAGGCGGTGCCGTACTTGTTGCCGATGATCTCCTTGGTGTTGATGAAGTAGACGCGCTGGTCCTTGCCCGCGTCGCCGCCAAAGGTAAAGCGGCTGCCGATATTGGCGAAGGTCTCCTTGATGGAATCGCCCAGGCTGCCGCTAAAGACGCTCGGCTCGCTGCCGGAATCGAAGACGAACTCACCGGGCTCCAGCGCGACTTCGATGATCTTGCCGTTTTGCACCACGAGCATGCCCTGGCCGTCGTTGACGGCGATGACCGAGCCGTTGGAGATGACGTTGTCCTCGCCGCGCGTGTTGGAGCTGCGGCCACCGGTGCGTTTGCTGCCCTTGCAGGCCAAGACGTCAGCAGGCATCGATTCGCAATAGATAAATTCCTTCCACTGGTCGGCCATGACGCCGCCGGCAGCTCCCAATCCAGCTTTCAAGAGTCCCATGGTAATCTTCCTTTCTCGTCAAAGGCCGGGTGGTATTGGTTGGATTGCTTAGTCGTCCTTGTCGTCTTTCATGACAACGGTGGTCTCGGTGTGGCTGAAGGTGTCGTGCTTCTCGGTCAGGTCGAGCTCGCCACAATACTCATCGGCGCAGGTTGCTTCGTTGGCCGTCTTGAGCTGGCCTACCAGCAGCACGTCTCCGATAATCACGATGATCAGCGGCGCGATGACGTTGATGAGGATGCCCTTGATATCAAAGGCGAGGTAATCCGGATCGAAGGCGTATTCCCCCATAAAGAGAATCTGGGAGAGGATAAATCCGATCATAAAGAACAGCACCGAGGCGATGGCGAGCTTGGGCTTGGAGCAGGGGAGCTCGCCGACCAAGCGGCCGGTCTGACCGTTCATGGCAAACAGGTAGCTCTTGCCGTTCCACGAGGTGGAGAGCATCCAGACGGGGAACAGGGCGTAGTCGCTGTCTTCCCAGGTGTAGTCGAGCTGCTTGCTTTCGACCGTGGCATCGTCGTATTCGTCGACGACGGTCTCGCGCAGGGCCGAGATTGTGCTTTCTTCCATACGGCGCTCGGCGCGCGCCTTGCAGGTCTCGCAGTCCTCGTCGTAACGGTTGGCGATGTAGCCGGGCATATAGGCGACCGAGAACGGACGCAGCGCGTCGTAGTCAAACGGCTCGATGGCATCCATGTGGCCGTCGGGCATCTTGGACGATCCGTCGACGGGCACGCGCTTAAACGAGATATTGCCCTTGCGATAGGCATCGTAGTGGTCGGTGGTCGTGACGGTACGGTCGGATTCCTCGGTCACGGTCTCGTTGGTCGCGTCAAAGTATACTTCGCCGTCCACGCGGGCACCGTAGAGCCAAAACGGCACGTAGACACCTTGGACTTCGTCGATGTGGTTGCCGGTGACAAAGCTCTTGGGCAGCAAGATCTTGCCCTTGTAGTGCTCCTTGAGTGCGGTCATGACATCATCGCGTCCGAGCTTAAATGGAATCACCAGGTCGGGCGAGAAGTCGCCCGAGAGCTGACCGGGCGCTACGGCGGAGTTGCCGCAGTACGGGCAGGTGGTGACAGCGACGGTGCCGTCGGACACGAGCTCGGCGCCGCACGACGAGCAGATGTAGCCGGCGTTTTGAGCCAGCTCCTGCACGGCATCGTCGACAGCGGGCTTGGGGGCCGCGGCTGCGGCATCGGCTTTGGCATCGGCCTTGTCCTGGCGCTCGCGATAGAGGGCCTCGACTTCTTCGACTTCAAAGCGCGAGTCACAGTAGTCGCAGACGAGCTTTTGCTCGGCGCTTGCAAAATGCAGGGGGCCACCGCAGGCAGGGCACTGATAGTTAACGCTCTCGAAGGCCATGATCGGTCCTTTCGCTGCCGGAGGCTATGCGCCGATGGCGCCGCCGCAGTATTCGCAGCGCCCACTGGCATCGGGAATGGTGGTGGCTCCGCAGAAGGGGCAGGTCACCGCGGTCTTGGGGGCCTTGGCGGCCACGACGCTGTCGCGTGTCTCCTGGCGCAGCTGCACCAGCGCATCGCGGACTTCGGTTGCCTGGCGCTTGGCCTCGCGGTATTCGATGGAACCGCGCTGATCGATGGTGGAGTCGTTCACGCGCAGGTTGATCTCGGTAAAGTACGGCGTATTGACGTGGATGGTCAGATTAAAGTCGTAATCCAGGTCGTAGCGCGGCGGGTTGTAGCTCTCGCGCTCGCCGTCGTTGGTCTCGCGATAGATCTCGGTGCGCTGCTCGTCGATATCCATATCGCAGCCGAGTACCTGCGAGAACTCGATGATGTCGGGATTGGCGTCGCGCCAGCGGCTCTGCGAAGTGATGATCAGCAGGCCCGCGTCTTCATCGAGCATAATATTGGTGCGCCCGGCAGAAAGCGTGCGCGTGGGGTTGAACGAAGACAGGCGTTCGGCGTTGGCCTCGCGGTAGGCGAGCTGCTCACGGATGTCGTCCGCGGTGCTGGAGCGATAGCCGCCAAAGAAGGGGGAGAGCTTGCCGACGCACTCTTTGCATAGGTAACCTTCGTTGATCTTGGTTTTCCCCAAAAGTCCCAGCTCAGTACCGCAGATCGCGCACTCTTTCTTCTCGAACATCTTGTCAAAGAAGCCCATGGCTGCCTCCCATCAACTGGTAGCGTGTGTCACTTTTGATGATGGGGGAGTGCGCGATCCTTCGCGATACCCAGACGGCTCAAGGAGTCTCCACAACTGGGACACATGGCCCATTTTTTGACTAGTCATTGGGGACGTTCTTAAACGACTAGTCGCGGGGACACTCTTCGGCCACTCATTGGGGACGTAACTTAAATGAGTGGTAGTTGGAGACACTCCTGGCCGAGCTAGAGATCGCGCGCGTCCCTTCTGGTCCATGCGGCTCAAAATCGCGGCGTGATGTGGACGGCTGGGGTCGAATTGGCAGCATTTCGAGCCTGGCTTCGATATTGAGACTGGTTCTTTATTAAAATAGATTTCCAGACAATTGAGCGGCTGGGGGTTAACCATGAGGGGCATGGGAGACACAACTGCATATTTGCGTCGGGGCATTCGGGAGATTATATGCCTGGCGCTGTTCTTCTTCACGTTTTTGGCGTGCGAGTATCTTTTTGATGTGCGCATGGCCGAGTTCGTGTCTCCGAACGAGGTCGTTATTTATGAGAGCCTTGTCATCGGCGCGAGCGTGATTGGCTTTTTCGTGCGCCCATTTCTGTACTATCGCCTTCCCCAGACGATCGATGCGACGAGCGATATTACAGGCGTGCTGTTGGTATCGGCGTTGCTGCTGATGATTACGGCAGTGCGGTTTGAGGTAGTAATTGCCGGCGGCCTGGTGGCGTGCTGCGCCCTGGGCTATTGCGGATCGACCGCCCATGCCAATCTTGCGCGGCGTTTTGCGCAGACGCCCTGCCTGGCGCGCGCCGCCGCACTTTCCTATGCCATGGGCGTTCTGGTACAGGTGATCAACCACATGGTGATGCCTGTCGGTATTCCCCAGCAGGCTGTTCTGGTCGTCTGTGCAATCGCGCAGGTGGCGTTGCTCCACGGTGCCCGACGCGCCAAGCTGCGCGACGAGTCCGATCCCAGCTTTGAACCCAGTGCTGCCGGGCTTTCGGTAGATGCTCTGGAATATGGCGCCAAGTGGCATGACGATCCCGAGGCAAAGGCGGCATTCCGTCGCGCCGTAGTTCGCCTGACCGTGGCGACGGCGTATCTTTCCAGCGTATTCGCCGCTCTCAACGCGGGCTTCACGACCCTGTATGCTGTCGGAGCCGTCGATTTGGGCGATTGGCCGCGCCTGCTGCTTGTCGTGAGCTCGTTGGTCGCTGGCGCACTATTTGACCTGCACGGCCGCTCGTATATGAATATCGGCATGACATGTGCCGCCATACTGTCCACGCTTTCGTTCTTTGTGCTCATCGTCGATGGCAATGGCGGCAACGAGCTTGCTGCCACGATCATCTTTTATCTGGGCTCGGGCTTTTTCGTGGTGTTCTTTACCACAAAATATGCCGCCGTCTCGCTCTATGCGCGCTGGTCATATTTTTGGCCGTGCATGGGTCGCGTCGTCAACAACGTGTGCTCGATGTTCGTGACGGCGCCGGCAGTGGCGATTATTTCGAGTCAAAATGTGCTGGCTGCGATCGGTGCGGCGCTCGTGATGTTTGTGGGCATTGCGATTACGCTGCTGGGGCAGTTGGGGCAACGAGCCGATGATGCCGCGATGCGGGACGGACTGCCGCTTGCCACCGACGATCTTGGTGGGGATCTTGCGCCCACATGCTCCGACCCCGAGCCCGTGGAGGCAGCGGAGCCCACGTCCGATGAACGCCTCGATGCCTTCGTCGTCACCTTTGGGCTTACAAGGCGCGAGCGCGATATTCTTGAGGTCTTGGTCGTTTCGGACCAGAGCGTTCAGGACATCGCCACAACGCTCTTTCTTTCGCGCTCCACGCTCTATCGTCACATTTCCTCGATCAACAAAAAGACCGGCACCGCCTCGCGCGTGGCCCTCATCAACTTCTTCTGGTCCTGGACGCCCAAGGACTAGCTAATCCTCCAATAAGTTGCGGTGGAATAGTCCCTAAATTAAAGTCACGGGGCTTTAAACAGGAACTATTCCACCGCAATTGCTGAGGGGATAGATTGCGGCGGCGACAGAGGCAACGGCAGCGGCAGAGGCGTCGGCAGCTGTGGTAGCGGTAACGGCAGCTGGCAGGGTGTTTTCCGTCTACTTGCTACAGCAGCTCGCCGTGGCGTGCAATGTAGCGGCGCTTTGCCAGCTGGGTGAGCGCGATATAGGCGGTAACGATGCCAATGAGCAGCCCAAAAAAGCTCGTGGGCAGCGGCATGAGGCCGAGCGCATCGGCGATGGGGCTTGCCGGCAGCCAGGTGACGAGCGCCAGGCCCAGCACGGTAAGAACGCACAATGCGGGCGCGGCGTGGTCGCGCGGGCTCGGCAGATGCGGGGAGCGCAACATGTGGACCACGAGTGTCTGCGACCACATGGACTCGACAAACCAGCCGCTCTGGAAGAGCGCCGTAAAGGTTGCCATGCCGGCAACATTGCCCGCAGCGGCAAGCTCGAACCAGCTTGCGTCCACGGCGGCGGGGCACACGACAAAGAAGAGCGCGGCGAAGGTCACGATGTCAAACAGCGAGCTCACGGGGGCCCAGCTCGAGCATGAAGCCCTTGATGGACGCGGCGTCCAGGCACGCGGGCGGGCAGTCCAGGCATCGTCGACGGTGTCCCACGGCAGTGCGATGCACACGATCTCGTAGACCAGCGACAGCAGTACCAGCTGCAGGGCGCTCATGGGCAAAAACGGCAAGAACAGGCTCGCGACGGTCACTGACAGCACGTTGCCAAAGTTGGAGCTCACCGTGGTCTTGAGGTACTTGAGCAGGTTGCCGTAGGTGCGACGGCCTTCGATGATGCCGCGCTCGAGCACGCCCAGGTCCTTCTGCAGCAAGATGATGTCAGCGGATTCCTTGGCGATATCGACGGCGGAGTCGACCGAGATGCCGCAGTCGCTCGCACGCATGGCTGCGGCGTCGTTGATGCCGTCGCCCATAAAGCCCACGGTGTGGCCGAGCAGCTCGCGCATGACACGTACCAGGCGCGCCTTCTGCAGCGGCGAGAGCTTGGCAAAGAGGTGGGTCTGCTCGGCGCGCTCGGCAAGTTCGGCGTCATCGAGCGCATCGATCTCGGAGCCGAGCAAGACGTTGCTCGCATCGATACCAATCTGCTCGCAGACGGTGGCGGCGACGCGGTCGTTGTCGCCGGTTAGGACCTTGACCGCCACGCCCTTGGCCTCGAGGGTGGCGACGGCGCCCGCGGCACTTGCTTTGGGCGGATCGAGGAAGGCCAAAAAGCCCATCAGCACCATGTCGCACTCGTCGGCGATGCCAAACTCGCCCACGCAGCGCGGATTGGTCTTCTGCGCCACGGCAATTACGCGTAGGCCCTCGGCGTTAAGTCCGGCGATCTGCTTGCGAATCTGGGCGAGCTTCTCGTCGGTGAGCGGCTGGGCGGTGCCGTCCACCTCGACGTAGGAGCAGATCTCGAGCATTTCCTCGGCGGCGCCCTTTTGGTAACCATCTGGGTTTTGCCTTGGGCGTCGGCGACAACTACGCTCAGGCGACGGCGCGAGAAATCGAAGGGAACCTCGTCGACCTTGGTGTAGCGGTCGCGCAGGCTCTGGCCCAGCATGGAATCGGGTGCGACGGTCGAGGGTGTCACATCGGCACGGTCGATTACGGCCAGGTCGATAAGATTTTTGAGGCCGGTCTGGAAGAAGCTGTTCAAAAACGCATGGCGCAGCACGCGCGCGTCCTCGTTGCCATCGGTGTTGAGGTAGCGCTCGAGCACGATGCGGTCTTCGGTGAGGGTGCCGGTCTTGTCGCAGCACAGGACGTCCATCGCTCCGAGGTTTTGGAATCGCCGGCAGCTCCTTGACGATAACCTGGCGACGGGCGAGGTCCTTGGCGCCCTGCGACAGGCTCGTGGTCACGATGACGGGAAGCATCTGCGGCGTGATGCCCACGGCCACGCTCGTGGCGAACAGCAGCGCATCGATGACGTTGCCCTTGGTGGCGGCGTTGATGGCAAAGACGGCCGGCGCCATAACGAGCATCAGGCGCACCAGCAGCATCGAGACGCTCGAGACGCCGCGGTCGAACGCGCTCTTCTCGCCGCGCCCGTTGAGCATCTTGGCGATGCCGCCCAGGTAGGTGTCCGAACCGGTGGCCACGACAAGCGCCATGGCGGTACCGTTTTGCACGGAGGTGCCGGTAAACGATGTTCTTGCAGGCGGAGAGCGGCAGTGCGGAGCCGTCGGCGCCCTCGACGACGGTGACGGCGGTGGTCTTCTCGACGGCCTCGCTCTCGCCGGTGAGGGCGGACTCGATCACAAACAGGTCGCGTGCGGTGATGATGCGGGCATCGGCCGGCACCATGTCGCCGGCGGAGAGGCGGATCACGTCGCCGGGGACGAGCTCATCGAAGGGTATCTCGATGCGCTCGCCGTCGCGCAGGGCGGTGCAAGTGTTGGAGACCAGGTCCTTGAGGGCCTCTGCCGCATTGCCGCTGCGGGCTTCCTGGATAAACTTCATGCCGCCCGATACCAGTAGCATGATGCCGATGACGATGACCGTGGAGGGGTCGCGCTGCGGCTCGGGCACGGCGAGCACGTCGATGTAGAGCGAGACCAGCGCGAGCGCGGCGAGGATGCCGGCGAAGGGATCGATGAACGCGTCGGCGATGCGGCGGGCGAGTGTCTTGGTCGGCGCCTCGATGGTGTTGGGGACCGACGGCGTTCAGGCGCTCGGCGGCCTGCCCGGCGGTGAGGCCGTTTGCCGTGGCGTCAAGCAGTACGAGGGCGTCCTCGGCACTATGGGTTGCGGCGAATATGGTGTTCTTGGACAGGCCGGTATGAGCGGCAGGGCGCGCCGTGCGGCGGCGCTTGGAGATGGCTTCGAGTACCGTGACGGTTTTGAGCATCAGCATAGGGTCCTCCTTGTTGAGGGGAGTTAGCGTACGTATCGTATTTGCTTCAAAAAACCTAGATGTCGCTCACGTCATGCTCGCGAATCACCACAAAGGGGACAGGCATCTTTGTGGTGGTTTTGGCGATCTGCTGTTGGCGTTTATGCGTGTGCGGAGTCCTCGCGGCGTGCCGAGGGCGACATGCAGGTTTTTCGACTAGGACTGCCTTCCATGGCACACCTCCTAAAGGCTGAGCGCAGCGCGCTTTGGGTATCTCGTACCCCTTTTTAATCCGCCCGTATTCTTGATGAGGGGGTTTGCCATGTCAACCCCATTGTTCGGAAAACCATTCCCCCTGACAAAGCCTTTACAGAATGCCGTGGCCCCAAAGCGCGCCCGCATCGACGCTTCGCCTGCGCTAAACTGGAAGGCACGTACGCGATTACGAGAGGAGCCCGCATGGAGGCTTACAAGCAAGAGTTCATCAAGTTTATGGTCGAGTCCGACGTTCTTAAGTTCGGCAGCTTTACGCTCAAGAGCGGCCGTCAGTCCCCGTTTTTTATGAACGCCGGCGCTTACGTGACGGGCTATCAGCTCAAGAAGCTGGGCGAGTATTACGCCCAGGCCATCCACGATAACTTTGGCGACGACTTTGATGTGCTGTTTGGACCGGCCTACAAGGGTATTCCGCTGGCCGTCGTGACCGCAATTGCCTACCACGAGCTGTACGGCAAAGGAGGTCAAGTACTGCTGCGACCGCAAGGAGGCCAAGGACCACGGCGCCGATAAGGGCAACCTGCTGGGTTATGAGCCCAAGGACGGCGACCGTGTGGTCATGGTCGAGGACGTCACCACCAGCGGTAAGTCCATCGACGAGACCTACCCCAAGGTCAAGGCTGCCGCAGACGTCGAGATCAAGGGTCTCATCGTGTCCCTCAACCGCATGGAGGTCGGCAAGGGTGGCGTGACCACCGCGCAGAAGGAGATTGAGGCCAAGTACGGTTTCCCCGTCGCGAGCATCGTCTCCATGGCTGAGGTCGTCGAGACCCTCTACAACCACGAGATCGACGGCAAGGTTGTCATCGACGACGAGCTCAAGACCGCCATCGACGCCTACTACGAGCAGTACGGAGCACGTTAGTTACGGCGTTTTACCAAACGCCGTAACGGGCCGACGCTGCGCGGGCCGCATTTGGACAATCTGACGTTCAACTTCAAGGGCGCGACCAGAAGGTCAGCGCCCTTTCGTTTCACGTCACCTTGTCTCAAATGCGGCCCGCTCGCTGTCCGTCCTCTACCTGCGGCGTTGTCTTACTCCGGATGCGGCTCGCTCGCTGTCGTTGCCGAAACATCGGCGTTGCCGGACTAGTCATTGGGGACGTTCATAAATGACTACTCAGGAATGAGAGTGGATAATCTCCCGTTTTTGGCCTGTGTGCAGGCTCAAAGTGGGAGATTATCCACGCTCGCTTTAATTTGCTGGGTTGCGATGCCTATCTAATCGGCTCGGCGTCTTCCCTGAGAATCGAAAGATACTCTTCATACCCGTACTGCCGGTATCTCTGTCTTGACTCGTCGAGCGGACGGAGGATACCCAATTCTTCAAATGATTTGACGAGCGCGCTCGCGGTACTCCTGCCGATATCGAGTTGGGCAGCGATGAATGCGGTGTCGACGATGGGGTGCTCTTCAAGAATGCCCAACAGCCTTTGCCCGTTTGCAGCAGTCCTTCCGAGATTTTCGGTAATGGTTGCTGTGGAACGGTTATGGAGGTCAACAAGGTTTTTTAAAGACCCTACCGAGTCCTTCGCACTTTCGAGAAGACTGTTGCAGAAAAACTCTATCCATTCCTCGTAAGTGCCTCTCTCCCTTACGGATGTGAGTTGCCAGTAGTACTCGCTTCGATTTTTCTTGAACTGGAACGATGGATAGAGCAAGCAAGAATGAAGAACGCCATCATTGATGAGCATAAGTGTAATGAGAAGCCTGCCCAGGCGACCGTTTCCGTCTAGGAATGGATGGGCAGTTTCAAATTGGTAATGGACGAGCGCCGCCCGCACAATCGGATCCATTTCGACTTGAGGCTCATTGATAAAGCGTTCGAGGTCCTGGAGCGTGTTACTCAAATCTTCAATGTTTGGAGGGACAAACGATGCGGTTGCAATGGTGCAGCCTGAGGGGCCAATCCAGTTTTGTGAGGAGCGCAGCTCGCCTGGATTCTTCTCCGTTCCGCGCGCTCCGTCCAGCAGGACCGCATGAACTTGCCTAAGAAGTCTCGTGCACAAGGGCATCTTTTGAGCAGTTCTACGCCGCGGTCGACAGCACGGACGTAATTCACGACGTCTGCGACATCTTTATGATGGAGTTGTGTTTGCGATGGACTAAGTAGGTCGTCAAACGTGCACTGGGTTCCCTCAATTTGCGAAGAAAGGAGTGCTTCTTTGCGCACGTACATTGTCAGATACATATCGGCGTTGGGAACAAAGTAGAGCATGCCTTCAAGCTCTCCAAGCTTTCGTGAGCATGCGGAAAGCGTGCGATAGGTTTCCTCGGTGAGGTTTAGCTGCCTCAATGATTGCAAGGGCGTTGGAAAAAACGAATAGTAAGCCAATTTCCCCGATAGATTATTGCGGAGCGTTCCGGCCGTTCTCCTCGATTTGCATCGCGCCTCCATATCTTTAGTGCCGGAAACTCGTTATTAGGCTAATCATATGATGAGCAATTCTAATGGAACGAGTTTAAGGAGTAAATAGTTATTAGAATTGCCAAATGCCAAAAAACGGGTTTAACGTTTCGGTCTCAGGAATGATGAGAAGTCGGGTTTATTACTTGACCACGAGCACTACCGGGAAGGGCTCGCGATTGAGCCCCCACCTTAGCATTTTGAACCATTTGGCACTATAATCACCATAGGCATGCGCATAACGTTGCGCTTAATCAAAAGGAGAAAACGTATGGGTCTGTTTGACATGTTCAAGAAGAAGGCTGAGCCCGCGGCAGCCGCTGCCCGGCCCCATCTCTGCTTCTGCCGGTGCCGACGTGCTGTGCTCGCCCGTCAAGGGCAAGGTCATCAAGATGTGGGCCTGCAGTCCGATAGCGGCATCGAGGTTCTGGTGCACGTTGGCGTCGATACTGTCAACATGAACGGCGACGGCTTCGAGGGCTTCGTCAAGGCCGACGACGTCGTGAAGGCCGGCCAGCCCTTGCTCAAGATCGACCGCGCCAAGATCGCTGCCGCCGGTTACAAGGACTGCGTCGTCGTGGCCGTGTCCAACACCGCCGAGTTTGCCGATGTCGAGCTCGCCGTCGAGGCCGAGTCTGCCGTCGCCGCCGGTGACGCCATCGTTAAGGTCGTCCGCAAGTAAATTGCGGCATCCAAAGGATGTGCAAGGTGGTCGGGTTTTCCGGCCACCTTTTTTATTGCACCGCGGGAAAGCGTTTTATTGCACGTTGGGCGTGCTTGCAAACCGTTCGGACGCTAAAACGAACCGACCGCGCCTTCGCGTTGCCGAGGGTGTTCATAAGTGGATAGTATGGGCTTACTTATTACAACGTGTGCCGCGTCCGGGAAGCGCGGTCATATGACCCAATCCGCTGTCAAGAGCCACAATGGCCCCGCCGACCGCTTGCAATCGGTCGGCGGGGCCTGCCGTTGAACCCGTCCCGGTCCGCCCCCGGCATGTCGTCGACGCCTTCGGCTCAGTCTCATATCCGCGGATACCGTTCTGTCGGCCCGCACTCCATTCCTTCGGCGGGGTTCCCCAAGTCTGTCGAGGCGCATGCGGAGGGCTCCGCGCGCACAGCGAAATAGGGGGTATCCCCGAAGGCCGCCCGGCTCGCCGGGACGGGGGCCATGTCTATTCCGCGCCCTCCCGGCACATCATGCCGAGGGCCCAGAGCCACCTCACGAGCTCGGCCGCGGTGGCCGCGTTGGCCTTCGCCGCGGGCATGCCGCGGGCGAGCATCTCCTCGCGCCGCCGCAGGAGCCGCTCGGACCCCTTCCTCCCGTGCATCCTTATCTCGAGGGGCACGCCCGTGTCCCTCGGCATGAGCTTCGGCTGGTGCCGCGCCGCGGCGTAGCACCATGAGCCCTCAACGGCCAGCTTCCTCACGAGCGCGTTGCCCGCACCGCTGATGCCTCCGAGCCGCACGGAGTCGCCGCTCGACCTCTGGCTCGGCGCGAGGCCGAAATAGGCCGTGACCTGCCTTCCGGAACGGAACCTCGTGAAGTCGCCGACCTCGGCCGAGAAGGCCGCGGCCAGCGCGAAGGCGCAGCCCTTGATCGACTGGAGGGCGGCCACCTCCGCGGCGATCGGGCTGGCATCCACGGCCGCCCTGTACTCGGAGAGCAGGTCCGCCCGGGCCTCCGCCGCGGCCTCGACCTCGTTCCTCAGGGCGGCGAGCGCCCGAACCCCGCCATCGTCCTCAGGCCTGACCTTGTCGAGCCACCTCAGGAAGTCGTAGGTCCAGTACTTCCTCGGGTTGCCGGCGGGCGTGGTGCCGCCGTAGACGAACCCCCGCTTTGCGAGGAAGGCGAGCAGCCGCTGCTTGGCGGTCGCCAGGCGCGCGGTCGCCCCGTCGTAGGCGCCGGCGAGGTCCCTGATGCCTTCGACCTCGGGGGAGGGGACCCATACGGGGGGAGATGTCGTGGGCGAGTATCGCCTTGGCCATCCTGGCGGCGTCGTTCCTGTCGTTCTTGGAGGCCGAGTCGGCGGCCGACCTGGGGATCTTCGAGACCGCGGCGACGACGCACTCGACGCCGAGCCCGGCGAGCTCCCTTTGCGGGGCGAAGCCGAGGTAGCCGCTCTCGTAGGCCGCGAGCGACGGCCCGGGGAACCCATCCATCCACCCGGCGATCTCGCCCCAGGGGTTACCGGGGAACCTCCTCGTCACGGCCTCGCCGGTGTCCGCGTCGAGGGCGCAGACGGTGGTCGACCTCAGGTGGACGTCCATCCCGAACGCGGTAGAATACTTTGGCATGGGAGCCTCCCAACCTCGTTGCGGCACCCCGTGACCCCGGACTCGTACACGCACCTGGCCTTTGGGTCCACGGACCGGACCCACCCCGCGACTGCCCCGGCGTCGTAGCCGAAGGTCGCGGCACGTACCTCCCCGGTCATGACGTCGAGGGAGACGGCCTTTATCGAGCGGGCGTGGACGTCGAGGCCGATGAAGGTGGTAGTATCGAGCATGGGAGCCCCTTCCATGAATGCGGCGTGGCCGCCACGGTTGGATTAGACACTCACCATTGTCGGCCTCACCTTTGTAGCGGTACTCGTCCACGGCAAACGTGGGCCAGCCGTGCATCTCGCAGGTATGGTTGCCGGCTGCCGTCAGGTCCTCGAGCGTATTGAGGATGGTGCCGTCCAGATCAAAAATCACATGGGAATAGGCTGCTGCCATGGGTGCTCCTGCCGTTTGAGTTGTAAAGCGCACCCCATGATACTGGGCTTGCGTGTCGGGCGCGTTTGGAATCTGAACATCTTTAACGGCATCGGGCGCATCGCGCCAGCGCAAGCCTTTGCCGCTAGCAGATCCTGGGCAGTTGCTCTCCCACGAGCATGTCGAGGATGCGGGTCGATCCCCAGCCGGTGCGCACGCGAACGGCGGGTCGAGCGCCTTCGGCAAGTGGCAGCACGCGACCGATGATGGCGGCGTTCTTGCCGTAGCGGGCGGCGCGCATGGCGCTCAGCGCGGCGTCGGCTTGCTCGGCCGGCACGACGGCAACCATCTTGCCCTCGTTGGCAACCTGCAGCACATCGTAGCCGAGCATCTCGCAGGCGGCCTGCACGTCGGGGCGCACGGGTACAGCGTCCTCGTCAATCTCCATGGCAACGCCGCTGGCCTGCGCAAACTCGTTGAGCGTCGAGGCCAAGCCACCGCGCGTGGGGTCGCGAAAGCAGCGTGTGTCGGGGTGCTGCAGCAAGCACATCGGCAATCAGGTGGTTGAGCGGCGCGGCGTCGCTTTCGATGGTGCTCGAAAACGCCAGACCCTCGCGCTGGCTCATGATAGCGATGCCGTGGTCGCCCAGTGTACCCGAGACCAGGATGACATCGCCGGGCCGGCAGTTTGCGCCGCTGAGCGCCACGCCCGTAGGAACCTCGCCCACGCCGGCGGTGTTGATGTAGACGCCGTCGGCCCCGCCGCGCTCGACCACCTTAGTGTCGCCGGTGATGATTTTGACGCCTGCCTCGCGCGCCGTTTCGGCCATCGTCTGCACAATCTGGTGGAGCTTATCCATGGGATAGCCCTCTTCGAGGATAAAGCCGCACGATAGGTAGCGCACGTTGGCGCCCGAGGTCGCGACGTCGTTGACGGTTCCGCACACGGCGAGGCGGCCGATGTTGCCACCGGGGAAGAACTGCGGCGACACTACAAAGCTGTCGGTCGACATGGCGATGTGCCCGCTCGCGGGCAGCGCGGCGACGCCGGCGTCGTTGCCTTCGAGCAGCTCGGGCGACCCAAAGGCATCCAAAAAGACCTCATCGATGATGCGCTTCATCATCTGTCCGCCGGAGCCGTGGCCCAGCAGGACGGTGCTATCGGTAACGCTATGGGACATATCGAAAACTCCAATCGAGGGTGTTTGGGCTAGTCATGATAACGATAATGTGCCGCGCAGCTGCCCTCGGAGCTCACCATGCAGGGGCCGACGGGATGCTCGGGCGTACAAGCGTGGCCGAACAGCGGACAGTCGCTCGGCGCTATGGCCCCGCGCAGTACGTCGCCGCAACGGCATCCGCGCGGCTCGACCGTCGGTTCAACGGGCACGTCATAGCGGGTGCCGGCATCAAAGCGCGAGAACTCGGGGCGGATGGAAAGGCCCGAGTTGGCAATCAGCCCCAATCCACGCCATGTGGTATCGCACGGCTCAAATACCTGCTCGACCAGCTGGCGTGCTACGGGATTGCCGTCGGCATTGACGCCACGACGGTACGCGTTGTCGATCGCGGGCCGCCCCTCAACGACCATCTGGACCAGCATGCAGATGCCCTGCAGAATATCGACCGGTTCAAATCCGGTAACCACGCCCGGGGTCTTAAACTCGTCGGCCAAAAAGCCAAAGGGTGCAAGCCCAGTGATGGTGGCGACGTGGCCCGGCAGGATAAAGCCGTCGATGGCCGTCTCGGGATCGTTGGCGATGGCGCGCAGCGCCGGTGGCGTGGTCTTGTGGGCGCAATAGACCGAGAAGTTCTGGAGCCCGCGCGCATCTGCCTCTAGGATGGCGGCGGCGATGGTGGGCGTCGTAGTCTCAAAGCCCACGCCCATAAAGATAACCGGGCGATCGGGGTTTTGCTCGGCAATGTCGAGTGCATCGAGCGGGGAGTACACAATGCGAATGTCACGCCCGGCCGCCTTTTGCGCAGCGAGCGAGGTGGATGATCCGGGCACGCGCATCATGTCACCAAAGGTAGTGATGATGGCGCCGTCCATCTTGGCGAGTGCGATTGCGTGGTCGATGTCGCGGTTGGCGGTGACGCAGACGGGGCAGCCCGGGCCGCTCAGCAGCTTGAGCCCGGCCGGCATAATGGAGCGAAAGCCATAGCGGCCGATGCTTACGGTGTGCGTGCCGCAGACTTCCATAAGGTTGATGGCGCGGTCGCCGACAAGCTCGTGAATGCGCTCGATGAGCTCGCGAGCCAGCTTGGGATCGCGGAATGCCGAGAAGTCGATACCGGAGCGCGCCGGTTGTTCGGGCGCCACTAGTAAGCCTCAGCCGGGTTGGTGGCAAGCTGGTCTTCTTCGACCAGCTCGGACATGGCATTAACAAGCTCGAGCGTTTCCTGCGCTTCCTGCTCGTTGACAATCTGGATGCCAAAGCCGGCGTGCACGAGAACATAGTCGCCTACCTGCGCCGTCGGCACGAGTCTCAGCGACACAGGGCGCTCGATGCCCATCATGTCGACGGTGGCCTTGAGGTCGTCGTCGCGTTTGACCACTTTACCGGGAACGGCAAGGCACATAATGTTCCCTTTTATACGCTTTGCGCTGGATGGGCGCTGGATTATCCATCAGTTGATGGTAGCGCTCGCGGGGGCTGCGGGCAAACGCGCTACACCTGTGAGACGGCGGCGCATGGGTTGGCCAAACAGCCTATTGCGGTGCGACCTGTGCGAGGCGAGTGCGTGCGACTGCCGCCTGACCGTAGGCGATGCAGCCGTCGTTAACGGGCACGGTGTGGGGAACCAAGACGGCAAGACCGGCGTCTTTGAGCTGGCGCGTGAGGAGCCGAAGCAAAGTCGGTTCATGAACACGCCGCCCGAGAGCGCGACGATGTCGATGCCTTCGCGCGCGCAGATTTCGCGTGCGATTCGTGCCGAAGAGCGCGCGATGGCGATATGGAAGTCGAGCGCGAGCTTGTCGGCCGGCACACCGGCCTCGATTCCACTCCAAAAGCGCCTCAAAAAAGCGGTTTGGGATCCAAAATGAGGGGGTTGTCCGAGGCCGCCTGGACAGTTAGTTCAGATACGTATTTTTGTGATGGGCTCTGGGTGGCAAAAGCCGTCTGCGATGATCCCAAATGGGTTGATTTGGGGTGTTCGGCAGACATATTTGCCGCAAATAGGGTGTCTGGAGAGCCTTTTTTGGCCAAATCTGAGGCAAAAATGCGGGATAGGGGGTCAGTAGTTAATACATATCTGAACAAACTGTCCAGCGATGTTGAGACGGATGCGGATACGCCAGCCTGATTGCCAGTGAAATGGCTGTTTTCGTCGCTAAAAGCGCGCCAAGCGGCGGCCTCGAGCTCGATGGCGGGTTCGCCCTCGTAGGTTGCCGTGCCGCAGATGTCCAAGATCGCCGCCGCGGCATCAAAGAGACGCCCCATGCTGCTGGTACGCGGGCTGTTGATGTTCCGCTTGATCATCGTGGTCGTGATACTGCGCGTCTGCTCATCGAGGCCGCCCAGGAGTCCCGCGGCACCCGGATGTTCGAGTAGATCGAGCTCGCTCAGCAGGGCAAAGGCGTTGCGTCGGGCGTCGCGCACAGATGCGGCGCCACCGGGAGTGCCTGCGGTACGCAGGTGCGTGGTGCGCTCAAAATCGGCGAGGCCGGCGACAAGAAACTCACCGCCCCAAATGGTTCCGTCGGTGCCAGCGCCCGTTCCATCGAAGGCGATGCCAAGTACGCGCGCATTGGGTGCAAGCTGTCCTGTGGCGATGGCCTCGGCCATTACGCTCGCGATATGCGCATGATGGTGCTGGACTTCGATAAGCGGCAGATTGCGCTCGCGCGCCTGTTCGCGTGCCCACTGACTCGATAGGTAGCTGGGGTGCAAGTCGCAGGCCAAGGCGGCGGGCGCCAAGTCAAAGAGATCTTCCAAGCGCGTGCGCGCGGCGTTCCAGGCATCGAAGGCCCCGCCGTTTTCAACATCGCCGATATGCTGCGACACAAAACAGGCCGACGTTCCATTCGCGTCTTCGCGCGTGAGTGCGATCGTGGCCTTTTTGCTGCGGGCCGCAGGCGACACAGCAGGCGCGGCGCGCTGGCGAGTGCCGGCAGCGGCAACGGCTGCAGGGGCGTACCCGCGAGCGCGGCGCACGGGCATAACGACCCCGTCGACCATTACACGTACCACGGAGTCGTCGTAGCGCGAGAGGATCGCGCGGTCGTTACCGAGCAACGCGTCGGCGATGCCGGCAGCAACGAGGTGTTCCCAGGCAAGGTCGTCGTCGGTCTCGATGGGTTCTTCGCTCAGGTTTCCGCTGGTCATGACGAGTGCGTGCATGCCGTGCGACGCGGCAGCTGCAAGCAGAAGATGCTGAAGCGGGGTATGAGGGGAGCATGACGCCGAGCTCGGGCAGATCGTGCGCAACGGACGGCGCAAGTGCGAGAGCATCGAAGGAATCTTCCCATGCCAACACCCGCCGGCGCAGCAGCACGATGGGGCGGATACTGCCGGCCAGCAAGTCGCGCTCGGCGTCGTTGACACGGCGCAGGCGCTCGGCATCGGTAAGGTCGCGCACCATAACGGCAAGCGGCTTGTTGCTGCGGCGCTTGTGACGGCGCAGCTCGACTACTGCTTGCTCGTTGGCGGCGTCGCAAGCCAGGTGGAATCCGCCCAGGCCCTTGATGGCAACAATGCCGCCGGCCTCGAGCAGCTCAACGCAGCGCTCGATAATGGCGTCGCTAGACCTCGCGCGTGTCGCCGACAGCCGGCGTCGCCTCTGAGCTCTCGAGCACCATGCCGCCTGCCGCCTCGCGCCACGTAATATGCGGCCCGCAGTCAAAGCAGGCATCGGGCTGCGCATGAAAGCGCCGGTCAAGTGGGTCGGCATACTCCGCGGCGCATTCGGGGCACATGGGAAAGCGGTCCATCGAGGTAGCCGCTCGGTCATAAGGCAGCGACCGGATGATGGTAAAGCGTGGGCCGCAGTTAGTGCAGTTGATAAAGGGGTAGTGATAGCGTCGGTCGGCGGGATCGAACAACTCGCGCAGGCAATCGTCACAGGTAGCGATGTCGGGCGAGACGAGCGTCGTGTGTGCGGTCTGGTCCTGCGATGCTACGATGCGAAAGCCCTGTTCGTTGGCGGCATCCCAAGTGCCGGGCTCCAAATCCGCAACGTCGACGCGCTCCACGCGGGCAGCCGCGGGTGCGTGCTCCGACGGGGCGGCGACAAAGCCGTCGACGGCCGCACCCGAGGCATGCGCCTCGACATGCACGCCGTCGCCCGCATTGAGCACCCATCCACAAATGCCATGTGCCATGGCCTCGCGATACACAAACGGTCGCATGCCAACGCCCTGCACAATGCCCGTCACATGAATATGCGCATGCCGCATGCGGCTCTCCCTCATCAAAACCGACCAAAAAGGGACAGGTTTATTTTGGTAGGTAAAACATCTAAACCTGCCAAAATAAACCTGTCCCTTTTTGGCAGGTGCGCTGCGGGAAATCCCGCTACAGTCCTAGGCTTTGTCCGGTGGCGGCACACGTGAGCTCGCCGTGCTTAACGCCGCGCAGTCCCAGCAGACGGTCGGCCAGCTCGTAGACGCGCTCGCCGCGGCCCTTAAGCGCCAGAATCTCCAGACAGTTGTGGTGGTCCAGATGCACGTGCAGGGTCGAGACGATCTCGTCGGTGTAGTCGTGCTGCACTTCGTCCAGACGGCGCGTCAGGTCGCCGGTATGGTGGTCGTAAATCATGGTGAGCGACCCGATAACCTGCTCGTCGGGCGTGCGCATCTGCTCCTTGGCGATCGAGGCGCGAATCAGGTCGCGCACGGCCTCGGAGCGGTTGGCCACGTCACCGCGGCGCGATCTGCTCGTCAAAGCGGCGCAGCAGGTCGTCGGGCGCGGTGACCGAAAAGCGTACCAGCTCGGAGCTGGAGCCGGCGCAACGGCAGCTCGCCTGGTCGGCCGGACCGTGCGGATGCTCGTGCTCGTACCCGCAGCCGTGCTCGTGTTCGGCCACTTTACACCAGCTTCACGGAGCCGACGGAGTTGTGGTCGGCCTCGATGGCTTCCTCGTAGCCCTCGAGCGCGTCATGCGCCTCGTGCAGCGCGGCCATGGCGGCCTCGAACTTGGCGCCGATGCGCTCCATGTCAAAATTCTCGGTCGCATGCAGCAACTGATGGCTCCATTCGTGAGCGAGCTCGATGGTGTCGTCGACCCTGCTTGACGCTCATGGCAAGCTGGCTCATGTTCATTCCAACATCATGCATGGGAAATCTCCTTTTGTATGGGGCAGTTCTGTGGTTCAGATTTTACTACGCCCGCTCTGCGCGCCGCCGCATAAGAAAACGGGCGCGAGTCCGTCTGACCCGCACCCGTTCACTGGGGGCTGTTTGTGTCTACCATACTATCCGTGGTCGCATGCCTTGCGTTTGGCACTCCGGCGAGCGGTGCGAAACCGCTCATGGACGGCGGGTAGGTAACAAGCGTATTACAGATGCTTTTCCAGCAGCGCCTGCAGCCTCGCCTTGGGCAGAGCGCCAACTGAGCGGTCAATCTCCTCGCCGTTCTTAAACACAATCAGCGTGGGGATGCTCATGACGCCATACTTCATGGCCAGGTCCTGGTTGTCGTCGACGTTGCACTTGGCAACGGCGAGCTTGCCCGCCAGCTCATCGGCAACCTCGTCAACGATGGGCGAGAGGGATCGACAGGGCCCGCACCACGGTGCCCAAAATCGACCAGCACGGGCAGACTGTCGTTAACGACGGAATCGAAATTCTCGGGGGTAATCTGATTAATGTCAGCCATGGTGACCTCCATAATGCGACGCGGCTCGGCCGCGTAAAACTCAGTACGACCGTGCTTATACCCAGCCGCCCGCAAAGCAACCACTCGCGGGCAGCTCTTTTATATAATGGTGGGCACGCAAACGATTGGAGAGCGCATGTCCACGTCACAAAGCCAGAAAAAAGAAGCCATCGTCCAGGCGGCCGAGCAGGAGCTCGCATCGCTCGCGGGTCGCGGTGTGCGTATCGCGGGCAACGCGTGCTCGCCGATTGTGCTGGTCAAAGGCGATTTGGATGAAGCCGAGTGCTCGGGCGGCGAGCTGGCTGCCGGCGCGGATGGCGCCGCGTTGCGCAAGGCGCTCGGCGCCATCGGATATGCCCCCGAGGATTTCTGCGTGCTGGCAAGCGTCGCCGGCGTGGGTGATGGGACGGTCGCGGTGGGCGAGACTCTGCCGTGCGAGCTGTTCCGTGAGGCGCTGGAGGCCTTGATCCCGAGGCGGTGCTGCTGCTCGACAACAACGCGGCCGACGCCATGCGCGAGACCTACGCCGATATGCTCGTGGCGATTGATGACTTCGACACCGCCATGCTCAAGCCCGGCCTGGTCGCCCATGTGCAGGGGCGCCGCGTGCTGGCGCTCGACGGTTTTGAGGCGGCGCTCACCGACAAGGCCGCCAAGCAGCGTATGTGGGCCTACATTAAGCAGCTGCCCCCGGCGGCTGCACCGCTGTAGCGAGGCTGGCGGCAGCCCCTACATCACGGCGCGCAGCTCAAACCGGTCGCCATTAATGCGGAACTGGCAGTTGCCGTTCATGCGCTCGACGGCAAGCATAATGCTCTTGGTGCCAAAGCCGTGACCGGCATGTTGGGTCACGGGCATGCCGTCGACCATGCGGCGGCGCGCGCCCAAACGTATTGGAAACCAAAAGCAGCAGCTGGCCGTCCTCAAACCGCAGGTTCAGGTCGACAAAGCGTTTGCCTTCGGGGGCGGCGCTTGCAGCGATGATGGCGTTTTCCAGGGCATTCGAAAGCACGCTGAACAGGTCGGCATCGCCCACGTGAACGGTTTCGGGCACGGCGGCGCGCAGGTCGGCGGAAATGCCGCGCTTGCTGATATCCGAGCCAAACGACGAAAGCGCGATGTTTACGGTCTCGTTGGCGCAGAAGCGGCGTACGGCGGTGCGGTCGCCGGCTTCGCAGAGTTCGTCGATGCGATCGAGCGCCTCGTCGGTGTGGCCCTCCTCAATTAAAGCGGCCAGGCCGCGCAGGAAGTGCCGCATATCGTGGCGAAGAATCGACAGCTCGCGCCCAGATTGACGCCAGGCCTCGAGCTCTTTGATGGCGGCGCTGTCGCGTGTCTCGAGCATCCAGCGTTCACGCTCGGCAGCTTCTTTTCTTCGTATTCGCGTAGGTAAACGGCAAGAAACATAAGATAGAAGGCACAGAGCGCAAATGCCAAAAACTCAACCGTCACCACCGAGCCCGAGTGGAACAGCGTGGTATAGACGTTGGTGGCATAGTCAAAGACGTAGTAGACAAGCGGCAGAATTAAAAGAATGCCCAGCTCAGTAGGGTTTTTAATCGCCAGGCGCGGACCGATATCGCCGCCCCAGTGCAGGAGGACGGCAAAGACGGCGAGTGTGGTCGCGATGCGCGCCAGATAGTACGCGATCTGAGAATCGGTTGCGGCAAATGCGGCGATGCCCATCCAATTGCTGAACTGGCAGCTCAGATAGGCGCTGGTGACGCCCAGTGCCGCGAGCAGCGGACTTAAGCGGTAGCGCGTGCAGAGGAACATGATAAGCGGCAGGTGCACGACGAGCGGGTAGGCCTGACGGGCAAACAGTTCTCCACCAACGGCATTGGCAATCGAGAAGGCGGCGCCGGTCGCGGCGCCGATCCCCAGCAATTCGAGCGCATGGCGCCGGTTGATCTCGACACCGCACAGCGCCGCCGAGGCAAAGACGCCAAAGAGCAGCGTCGTGGCGTGGTGGATTGCCCAAAGGATCATTTCGACCGATGCAGGCATCAGCGCCTCCCGCCCTCAAAGCGCACCGCAAAGTAGGCGTCCTGGAATCCCTGCTTGCTGCTGCGCGAAAGCGGGATGCACGCGCCCGAGCGCATGACGATGTCCGTGCGGTCAAAGTGATCGATATTGCGCAGGTTGACCTGGTAGCTGCGGTGGCATTTAAAGAAGACCGCGTTTTGCTCCAAGCGGTCCTCGACGCTGCGGAACGACTCGAGCGCCTCGATATCGCGTCCGTCGCGCAGGTGGAAGACCACGTGCTTGTTGCGCGCCTCGGCATATTCGATGTCGGACAGGCGCAAGGCGTGGTAGCCAAAGGAAGTTTTGATCACGAGCTCGTCGGTTGCCGCCGGGCGCATGCTCGAAAGCTCGTCGAGCAGCTGTGCCAGGCGTTCGTAAGTCACGGGCTTGAGCAGATAGTCGAAGGCGCGGACCTCGTAGGACTCCAGCGCAAACTCGGGCGACGAGGTGAGGAACACCAGGCGCACGGCGGTGTCGGCCTGGCGCAGTTCGCGTGCGGTGTCCATGCCGTTGACGAGCGGCATGATCATGTCGAGCAGAATGATGTCGGCGCGCGATGCGGCATGGCGGGCCAGCAGGTCCTCGCCGCGCGTGACGAGCGCAACATCGACCGCCGTGCCCGTCTCGGTCGACCAACGGTCGATCATCCGGTGCAGTCTATCTAGAAAAGCGACATCATCGTCGCAGGCAATAATCTTGAGCATTCGGCCCCCTTAAGTAGTTCGATTTTGCCACATTGGGTGCGGACCGCTCGCGGAGGCGTGTCCCATTTGCGCCCCACGGCGTGCAGCTCGCGCCAAGCGGTGTTGCGGTGGCGAAAGATGCCTCCTGCGCTATCGAGAGCTCGGCTATCCTCAGCTTGTCAGTTCGAAAATGGACCTGCCATATGATTGAATCTTTATTTCAACTTTACACCTAGGTTTACAGCTGTCTTGTCAGCTGTAAACCTAGGTGTCATACTAAAGCCCCAAGATTCGCCAAAAGAGAGGGGCCTTGATGGCACAGAGCGCGAACATGGATGCGTCGGAGCTTGCACGCGATATCGCGGCCGGCCTAGCATCGGCAACGACGGCAACGGAGCGCGCGGCACTGGTGCCCGCAGAGCTCGTCGAGGCCATTCAGCAATTAAAAACCCAACGTGACGCGGTGATCCCTGGCGCACTACTATGTGGTGCCCGAGGTGCAGGCCGTGGCTGATTACGTCGGTGACAGCTTCTACTTGGCTAAGCTCGCCAAGAGTCTGCCGCAGCAGACCATCGTGCTGTGCGGCGTGGAGTTTATGGGCGAGAGCGCCAAACTGCTCAACCCCACCAAGACCGTGCTGTTGCCCGAGCCGGGCGCGGACTGCCCCATGGCGCACATGGTCAAGCGCGAGACGGTCGATGCAGCGCGCGCCGAGTACGGCGACGACCTTGCCGTGGTCTGCTACGTCAACTCGACGGTCGAGATCAAGAGTTGGAGCGACGTGTGTGTCACCAGCTCCAACGCCGTCAAGATCGTGTCCGAGCTGCCGCAGCAACACGTCCTGTTCATCCCGATCAAAACCTGGGCCGCTTCGTAGCCGAGCAGGTGCCGCAAAAGCACGTCATGCTTAACAAGGGCTACTGCCCGCGCCACCACATCATCACCGTCGAGCAGATTGTCGATGCGCAGGAGGCGCATCCCAACGCGCTCGTACTGGCGCACCCCGAATGCAAGGCCGACGTCCTGGCCGAGGCCGACTACATCGGCTCCACCGCCGGCATCATCAAGTATGCCGAGGAGTCGGACGCCAACGAGTTCATCATCGTGACGGTCCGCGGCGTGCTCTACGAGCTCGAGCGCCGCTGCGAGGGCACCGGCAAAAAGTTCTACTTCCCTGCGGTGCAGCCCACCTGCGTCAACATGGATCTCATCACGCTCGAAAAGCTCGTGCGCTGCCTGGAGACGGGCGAGGGCGAGGTGCAGATTGGCGTGTCGGACGAGGCCGCCGATCAGGCCAAGCTCACGCTCGACCGCATGCTCGAGTACGCGGCGCGCTAAGCCAATGTGACATGAGAGATCATCCCTTACGCCACATTACAAGGGAGAGGATTCCTGTGGAAACCAAGCAATACCCCGACATGGAGTGCGACGTCGTCATTGCCGGTTGCGGCGTGGCGGGCCTATACGCGGCCCTCAATCTGCCGACGAGCACGCGCGTGATCATGCTCTCCAAGGGCACTGTCGACGAGTGCGATTCGATGCTCGCGCAGGGCGGCATCTGCGTGCTGCCCGAAGGCTCAGACTACGATGCTTTCTTTGAGGACACCATGCATGCCGGTCACTACGAGAACCGCCGCGAGAGTGTTGACATCATGATTCGCTCGAGCCGCTCGGTCATCAACGACCTGCTAGCCATGGGCGTGGATTTCGAGCGCAAGGCCGACGGCAGCCTCGACTTTACCCGCGAGGGCGCTCACAGCCGCCCGCGCATCGCCTTCCATGCCGACATTACGGGCAAGGAGATCACGACCAAGCTGCTCCAGGCTGTCCGCAAGCTGGACAACGTGCAGATTTTGGAGCACGTGGCCATGACCGACATCCTGACGGGCGAGCGTGACGGCGACACGGTGTGCACCGGTATCGTCGCCGTTCCCGTGGACGAGGACAACTCGGTTCGTCCCGCCGACGAGCTGGTAAATGCCGCTGAGGGCGCGCATGCCGGCGAGCCGTTTAAGATCCATGCCCGCCACACGCTGTGGGCGACGGGTGGCATTGGCGGCGTGTACGACCACTCGACCAACTACCCGCAGCTCACGGGCGACGCCTGCTACATCGCTCAGGAGCATGGCATTAAGATGGAGCACCTGGACTACGTGCAGATCCACCCCACGGGACTGTTCTCACCGCAGCCGGGCCGCACCTTCCTGATCAGCGAGAGCTGCCGCGGCGAGGGCGCGATTTTGCTCAACGCCGCCGGCGAGCGCTTTACCGACGAGTTGCAGCCGCGCGACGTTGTCGCCGCCGCCATCCGCGAGCAGATGAAGCAGGATGACACCGAGCACGAGTGGCTGAGCTTTGCCCCCGTCGAGCGCGACGTGGTGACCGGGCACTTTGCCAATATCCGCGCGCGCTGCCTGGAGGACGGCCGCGACATCTTGGACGAGCCCATCCCCGTTACGCCCACGCAGCACTACTTTATGGGCGGCGTGTGGGTCGACAAGGACGGCCACACCTCGATGCCCGAGCTCTACGCCGCGGGCGAGACGGCCTGCAACGGCGTTCACGGCAAGAATCGCCTGGCTTCCAACAGTCTGCTCGAGTCCTTGGTTTGGGGCCGCCGCGCCGCTTGGCATATGCGTACCGGCGAGTCGCTTGCCGTGGAGCAGGCGGGCGAGCCCGCGCTCGACGGGCGTCACCGCGCCTTGAGCGCCGACACCCTTGCAATCGATGATTTGGCCCGTGCCGCCGGCACGCAGGCCGTGGAGGAGTAGACCATGAATCCCATTACCATGAAGCTCGTCGTCGATGATCTGATTCTGCAGGCTCTGCGCGAGGACATTACGTTTGAGGACGTGAGCACGGCGATCGTGTGCCCCCACGGCGCGCCCCGCCACGGTGGAGCTTATCGCCAAAGGCCGATGGCATCATCGCCGGTCTGGATGTGTTCGCCCGCACCTTCGAGCTGCTGGATTCGCAGAGCTCCGTGCTGTTTGATGTTGCCGACGGTGACGAGGTGCACGCCGGCGATCACGTGGGCCAGGTGCGCGGCGACGCGCGCGTGCTGCTTTCGGGCGAGCGTGGCGCTCAACTACCTGCAGCGCATGAGCGGCATCGCCACCTATACGCACCGGATGGCCGCGGCACTCGAGGGTACCAAGACCGTGCTCGTCGACACGCGCAAGACCACGCCGGGCATGCGCGTGTTTGAGAAGGCGGCGGTTGAAATCGGCGGCGGCAGCAACCACCGCTACAACCTGTCGACGGCCGTCATGCTCAAGGACAACCACATCGATGCCGCCGGTGGCGTGACGCGCGCGATCGAGATGGCGCGCGCCCATGCGTCGTTTACCACGACGGTCGAGATTGAGTGCGAGAACCTGGACATGGTGCGCGAGGCCGTGGAGGCCGGCGCCGACATCATCATGCTCGACAACATGACCCACGACGACATGGCTGCCGCTATTGAACTTATCGCCGGCCGCGCCAAGACCGAGTGCTCGGGCAACGTGGACGCCGACAACATCTCGCGCCCTGGCCGATCTGGGTGTTGACTATATTAGCTCGGGCGCCCTGACGCACTCCGCGCCGATCCTCGACCTCTCGCTTAAGCACCTGCGTCTGCTGGACGGTAAATAATGGACGCCCGCGAGCGTCGCCGTGCCATCATGGCCGTGCTCGAGCGGGCCAAGGGGCCCGTATCGGGCAGCGCGCTTGCTCGTGAGGTGGGTGTGAGCCGCCAGATCGTGGTGCAAGACATCGCCCTGCTGCGCGCCGATGGGCACGATATCGTGGCGACCAATCGCGGCTACGTGCTGCAGGAGGCCCCCAGCAGCCCCGCTGTGCCCACGCGCTTGGTCAAGGTTCGCCACAGCGTGGAGCAGGCAGGCGATGAGCTTACGAGTATCGTCGACGCCGGCGGCGCCGTGCTCAACGTGATTGTCAATCACCGCGTGTACGGTAAGATCACGGCCGACCTGGACATCCGCAATCGTCGCGATGTTGAGCGCTACCTGCGCGATATCGAGAGCGGCAAGAGTTTCCCGCTACTAACGGTGACCAGCGGCTACCACTTCCATCGCATCGCAGCAGAAGACGAACAAACCCTCGACGAAATCGAGGCCATGCTCAAGGAAAAAGGCTACCTTTGGCGGATCTAATGCCCGGAGGACGGCTGCTACGAAGACGACCCGTGTCCTAGTAACGACGAATGCAAAAGGAGGTCTCCGCGGCGATGCGGAGGCCATCTCGGTGATCGCGCCGGGGCAAGCGTCCTGGCAAGCGCCACAGGCGACGCAGGAGTCCTCGTCGGCGACGGTAGCGACGTCCTGGGCTCCAGAACGCCAGCGGGGCAGGAGTCGACGCAAAACGCCACAAGCGATGCACTCGTCGGCATCAATTACGGGATGAGCCATGGTAGTTTCCTCTCTGTTGACCGACGCTACAGGCGATGCGCGTCGGTTTGATTCGGGCAAAAACATACCACGGGAGCGACCGTTTGCAATACCCTCTGACCGGCATCTTCATACCGTTCGCCGAGTATGCCAAGGTTTACTAAAAAATGCGCAGGTGGGGTCGTTGAGCTGCGCAAATGTTAGCTAAAGGTGACTTGAAATATAGAGCGATTGAGCGTGCTTGCGGAAACCGCATCCCTGGGATTATTTTGGACGTCGAAAAACGGGTTGCAGTTTCGCTCTCAAAACGGGGGATGCAGTTTCCACCGACGCAGGCTCCGGAAACTGCGTCCCGGAATTGGCGCTCAAATTGGGCTGCATTTTCCGGTTGAGCCTTCTGGCGGAAACTACGATCCTGTTTCGGAATCGGCTTCAAACCGGGATCGCGCTTTCCCCGGGGCCGCCCCAGAGCCTCCCGCGACAAGCTCAAACCTCAGCCATCTCTACATAGATCTCAATAGATCTGCCGAGAACTCAAACAGTGCGTCTACCTGCGCATTTGTGAACCTAAACTCTCAGAGATAAGAAATCTTATATGAAATTGACTTAGATTTTGTATATTCCGGCCCATAAGGGGATACACTACATCCTGAAAGACAAGCCGAAGCGCCGCGCGACGGACCGTCGAGTCGGTGCGAACGCACAAGAGAGAGGGAATTTCTAATGGGCAAGATTCTTGGTATCGACCTTGGTACTACTAACTCCGCAATGGCCGTTCTCGAGGGCGGTTCTCCGACCATTATCGTGAACGCCGAGGGCGACCGCACCACCCCGTCCGTCGTGGGCTTCCGTGCCGACGGCGACCGCGTCGTGGGTAAGGCCGCTAAGAACCAGGCTGTCACCAACCCCAAGAACACCGTGTTCTCCATCAAGCGCTTCATGGGCCGCAAGTACTCTGAGTGCACCTCCGAGATCAAGACCGTGCCGTACGAGGTCAAGGAGGGCCAGGGGGTGGCCGTGCCGTCGTCGACATCGAGGGCAAGGACTACACCGCCGAGCAGGTGAGCGCCATGACGCTCGCAAAGATGAAGGCCGACGCCGAGAAGTATCTGGGCGAGACCGTCACCGACGCCGTCATCACCGTCCCGGCCTACTTCAACGACGCCCAGCGTCAGGCCACCAAGGACGCCGGTAAGATCGCCGGCCTCAACGTCAAGCGTATCGTGAACGAGCCGACCGCTGCTGCTCTTACGGCCTATGGCCTGGACAAGCAGGGCACCGACCAGCGCATCCTGGTCTTCGACCTGGGTGGCGGTACCTTCGATGTCTCCATCCTCGACCTCGCCGACGGCGTGTTTGAGGTTCTGTCCACCTCGGGCGACAACCACCTGGGCGGCGACGACTGGGATCAGCGCGTCATCGACTGGATGGCCGATAAGTTCCAGCAGGAGAACGGTGTCGACCTGCGTCAGGACCCCATGGCCCTGCAGCGTCTGAAGGAGGCCGCCGAGAACGCCAAGAAGGAGCTCTCCGCTGCCCAGCAGACCACCATCAACCTGCCGTTCATTACCATGAACCAGTCTGGCCCGCTGCACCTCAACTACACGCTGACCCGTGCCGAGTTCGAGAAGATCACCCGCGACCTGCTCGAGCGCTGCAAGCAGCCTGTCACCAACGCGCTCCGCGACGCCAACCTCAAGCTCTCCGACCTCACCGAGGTCATCCTCGTCGGCGGCTCCACCCGTATGCCCGCTGTCCAGGAGCTCGTCAAGACCATGACCGGCAAGCAGCCCAACATGTCCGTGAACCCCGACGAGGTCGTTGCCGACGGTGCTGCCGTCCAGGGCGGCGTGCTCACCGGCGACGTCGAGGGCATCCTGCTGCTCGACGTTACCCCGCTGTCGCTGGGCGTCGAGACCATGGGCGGCATCATGACGAAGATGATCGACCGCAACACCACGATCCCGACCTCCAAGACCGAGGTTTACTCCACCGCTGCCGACAATCAGACCAGCGTCGAGATCAACGTGCTCCAGGGCGAGCGCGAGCTTGCCCGCGACAACAAGTCGCTCGGTAAGTTCCAGCTGACCGGTATCCCGGCTGCCCGCCGCGGCGTGCCGCAGATCGAGGTCACCTTCGACATTGACGCCAACGGCATAGTCAAGGTCTCCGCTAAGGACAAGGGCACCGGCAAGGAGCAGCAGATTACCATTTCCGGCTCCACCGCGCTTTCCGACGACGAAGTCGATCGTATGGTCAAGGACGCCGAGGCTCATGCCGAGGAGGACAAGAAGCAGAAGGAAGAGGTCGAGGTCCGCAACCAGACCGACAGCCTGTGCTACTCCACCGAGCAGACCCTCAACGAGCTCGGTGACAAGGTTTCCGCCGACGTGAAGTCCAAGGCCGAGGCCGCTATCGCCGACGCCAAGAAGGCGCTCGAGGGCTCTGACGTCGAGGCCATCAAGGCCGCCGGCGAGTCCCTGCAGTCCGTGGCCTACGAGCTGGCTCAGGTTGTCTACGCCGACGCTCAGCAGCAGACCGACGGTGCCGCCGGTGCCCAGTCTGCCGACGATGACGTCGTCGACGCCGACTACGAGGTTGTGGACGACGAGGACAAGTAATCATGTCCGCCCGTAAAGCTCGCACGGAGGCGGCTGCCGCAGGCACCGCCCCCGTTGACTCTGAGGAGAAGGACGTGAAGATTCCCGTAGAGGCCGTGACGATAGCGAGGCCAACGAGGCCGAGGCCGCCGCGGCTGCCGAGAACCAGGTAGAGGATTCCAACAAGGAGGCGACGATGACCGAGGACGAGATGGTGGAAGCTGCTATCCGCGCCGGTGAGGAAGCCGCCGACAACGACTTTAAGCTCAAGTTCGAGCAGGCCCAAAAGGAGCTTGCCGACGTGCGCAATGAGCTCGATGCTGCGGCAGAGGCTCAGAAGGCCGCCGAGGACAAGGCAAAGGACGCCACGGAGCGTACCGCCCGTCTGCAGGCCGACTGGGAGAACTTCCGTCGCCGCACCGCCAATGAGCGTATCGCCGAGCGTGAGCGCGCGACCGAGAAGCTCGTCACTGCGCTGCTGCCGGTGGTTGACGATATCGAGCGTGCGATTGACCATGCCCGCAGCCAGGAGCTTGCCGATGATCTTTAAGCAGTTCGTCGACGGCGTCGACGCGGTGCATGCCAAGCTGCTCGATGTGTTTGCGCACGAGGGCGTTGAGCCCATCGACCCCAAGGGCGAGGCGTTCGATCCGCTCGAGCACCAGGCCGTGGGTCGCGTTGAGGACGCGTCGCAGTACGACGAGACCGTCAACGACGTGTACCAGAAGGGCTACCGCATGGCGGATCGCATCCTGCGTTCCGCGATGGTGACGGTGACCTACGGTGGCGAGAAGCGCCCCGCACCGGAGCCCGAAGCGGCGCCCGAGGATGCGACGGGCCGGGCGGCAAGAGCAAACAGATGTGAGAAGGGCCCCGGGCAACACCTGGGGCCCTTTCTGGCCGCATCCCGTCGTCAGCAGTGACGGCGGATGTAACAGGAGAGGAGCTACGATGGCTGCAGGCAAAACCTTCTATGACATCCTGGGCGTATCCAAGAGCGCCTCCGACAAAGAGATCAAGAGTGCGTTTCGCAAGCTCGCGCAAAAATATCACCCCGATGCCGGCGGCGACGAGGCCAAGTTTAAGGAGATCAGCGAGGCCTACGAGACGCTTTCGGACGAGAAGAAGCGCAAAGAGTACGACCAGATGCTCATGTTCGGCGGTATGCCGGGCGCGGGCGGCGCGTATGGCGGCGGCTACGGTGCCGGCGCGGGTGCCAGCGGCTGGGGCGACATCTTCGACAGCATCTTTAGCGGCAACGGCGCTTGGGGCAGCGATTGGGGCTCAGGCTTTGCCGGGGCTGCGGGCGCTGCCGGTGCCGGCGCTGGCCGCAGCCGTGCTCGCAAGGGCGGCGACCTGTCGCTGACTGTCGACGTAACGGCCGAGGACGCGTTTCGCGGTGTGACGCACAAGGTCACCTACCGCATTCCCTCGACGGGCGAGCAGCAGACCATTACGGTCTCGGTGCCTGCGGGCGCGGTCGACGGAGGCAAGCTGCGTTACAAACGTCGCGGCGAGTACGGCGTTGCCGGAGGCGAGCGCGGCGACCTGGTCGTGACCACGCATGTGGAGGAGCACCCGCTGTTTAAGCGCAAAGGCGCCGACGTGACCATGGAGGTGCCGGTCTCGGTCTATGAGGCGGCGCTCGGCTGCACGGTGGACGTGCCCACGCCCGGCGGCGCGACGGTTCGTCTGAAGGTGCCCGCGGGTACCCAGACGGGCAAGAAGTTCCGCTTTAAGGAGATGGGCGCGCCCGACGTTAAGCATCGCGGCCGCACGGGTGCGCTGCTCGTCGAGATCAAGGTGCAGGTTCCCACGAACCTGTCTGATGACGAGCGCGACGCGATGACCAAGCTGCGCGAGGCCGACACGCGCGACTACCGCGAGAAGGTCAACCGTTACAAGGCGACGTACTAGGGCGGTCGTGACGCACGACCGCGCCCGCGGGCTTATGATGGACGATAACGAGACGGAAAGGGGTCAGGTAGCATGGCCGAGGACAATAGGAACAAACCGCTGTACATGATCAGCGTGGCGGCCGAGCTGACCGGCATGCATCCGCAGACTCTGCGCGTCTACGAGTCCAAGGGCCTGGTGAACCCCCAGCGCTCGGGCGGCAACACGCGTCTGTATTCGCGTGCCGATATCGAGCGCCTGGAGCTCATCAACCAGCTGACCGACGAGGGCATCAACCTCGCCGGCGTGGTGCGCATCCTCGATATGAAGGAGCGTGCCGAGGAGCGTGAGCGCGAAAACGAAAAGCTCCGTGCCCGCGTGCGCCAGCTCGAGGACGAGCTGCACGAGTACAAGATGCAGAAGAAGATCACCGCCCTGGCCCCGCGCGACGGCTCGGTTAACCCCGAGCAAGTCATGCGCAAACTTTTGGGCGCCGGCGGGGATTTGTAGTTACGCGGGTTTACCAACCCGCGTAACGGGCCGACGCTGCGCGCCGCCCAGGGCGACAATTTGTCATTCAAAAGGCGCGGCATGACCAGAAGGTCTATGCCTTGCCTTTTTCATGCCAACTTGTTCGCTCTGGACGCCGCTCGCTGTCCGTCCTCTGCCTGCGGCGTTGCCTTGCTCCGATACGGTAGGGTAGTCATTGGGGACGTTCTTAAATGACTAGTCGAAAGGGACACTCCTTGCACCAAATCTGCCGGCCCTCGCCGGGTTCGTACCTTTGCTTTACTGAGATAAAGTGAACGTGCAGATTCGTAACCCACTCGCAACCGTTCTATGGCACGATATTGAACGAATGTATGCTATGCGCCCAAATCTTTTGGGCAGAGTGGGAGACAGTATGGTTAAGCTGTACGAGGACGGCATCTACCTGCGCGGTGGCAGCGAGGTTGTGCCTGAGGCCGAGGCTGCCGAGCGCGGTATTACGCAGACGCCCGAGGATGCCAAGCGCGGCACCATCGCGTATTCGATCCTCCAGGCACACAATACGTCCGGCGACCCCGAGGCGCTCAAGATTCGTTTCGATGCCATGGCGAGCCACGACATCACCTTTGTCGGCATCATCCAGACGGCGCGCGCCTCGGGCATGGAGCAGTTCCCACTGCCCTACGTGCTCACCAACTGCCACAACTCCCTGTGCGCCGTGGGGGGCACCATCAACGAGGACGACCACGTCTTCGGTCTCTCGGCTGCCAAAAAGTACGGCGGCATCTTCGTCCCGCCGCACATCGCGGTCATCCATTCCTTTATGCGCGAGAACTTCGCCGGCTGTGGCAAGATGATTTTGGGCTCCGACTCGCACACCCGCTACGGCGCCCTGGGCACCATGGCCGTGGGCGAGGGCGGCGGCGAGCTGGCAAAGCAGCTGCTGCGTGACACCTACGACGTCGCCTATCCCGGCGTCGTTGCCATCTACCTCACGGGCGCCCCGCGCCCCGGCGTCGGCCCGCACGATGTGGCGCTCGCCATCATCCGAGCCGTCTTTGCCAAGGGCTACGTTAAGAACAAGGTCATGGAGTTTGTGGGCCCCGGCATCGCGAGCATGACGACCGACTACCGCAACGGCATCGACGTCATGACCACCGAGACCACCTGCCTGTCGAGCATCTGGGCCACCGACGAGGACACGCACGCGTTTTTGACCATGCACGGCCGCGGCGACGACTACCGCGAACTCAAGCCCGCCGATGTTGCCTACTACGACGGCTGCGTCGAGGTCGATCTGTCGAGCATCAAGCCCATGATCGCGCTGCCGTTCCATCCTTCCAACGGCTTTGAGATCGACGAGCTCAACGAGAATCTCGAGGACATCCTGCATGAGGTGGAGCTCGAGGCCGCCAAGATCGGCGAGGGCAAGACGCACTTTAGCCTGCTCGACAAGATCGTCGACGGAAAGCTGCACGTGCAGCAGGGCGTTATCGCCGGCTGCTCGGGCGGCAACTACGACTCCGTGGTCCAGGCTGCCCGCGTGCTCAAGGGCGCCAACACCGGCTGCGGCGAGTTCTCGCTGTCGGTCTATCCCACAAGCCAACCCGTGGCGCTCGAGCTTACACGCCGCGGCTACATCTACGACCTTATGGAGGCCGGCGCGATTGTGCGCACGGCATTCTGCGGCCCGTGCTTCGGCGCCGGCGACACGCCTGCCAACAACGGCCTGTCCATCCGCCACACTACGCGCAACTTCCCCAACCGCGAGGGCTCCAAGCCGGGTAATGGCCAGCTGAGCGCCGTGGCCCTGATGGACGCCCGCTCCATTGCGGCGACGGCTGCCAACGGCGGCGTCCTGACGCCGGCGACCGACCTGCCCGAGGAGACTTGGGACGAGGCCTGCGAGTACACCTTTGACGACGCGCCGTACAAGAAGCGCGTGTACTGGGGCTTTGGCAAGGCTGAGCCGGCCGACGAGCTGGTCGAGGGCCCCAACATCAAGCCGTGGCCCGCGATGGAGCCTCTCGGCGACGACATCCTGCTCAAGGTGTGCTCCAAGATCATGGATCCGGTCACTACGACCGACGAGCTCATTCCCTCGGGCGAGACGAGCTCCTTCCGCTCCAACCCGCTGGGTCTGGCCGAGTTTACGCTCAGCCGTCGCGACCCTGCCTACGTGGGCCGCTCCAAGGAGGTCGACGCGGTGGAAAAGCGCCGCGTTGCCGGCGAGGCAGCGGGCGACCTGGCGGCACTCGATGCCGAGCTTGCCAGCGTGTTTGAGGCGCTGACCGGCGCGGGTGTCGCGGCCGATGCCAAGGCGACTGAGTACGGCTCCATGCTCTATGCCAAGAAGCCCGGTGACGGTTCTGCCCGCGAGCAGGCCGCGAGCTGCCAGCGCGTAATTGGCGGCCTGGCCAACATCGTCCACGAGTACGCCACCAAGCGCTATCGCTCCAACGTGATGAACTGGGGCATGGTGCCCTTCCAGATGGAGGCCGAGCCCAGCTTTGAGGTGGGCGACTACGTCTTTGTGCCGGGTATCCGCGCTGCGCTCGACGGCGACCTGAAGGACATCGCCGCTTACGTGGTTCGCGCCGATGGTGCGGTCGAGCAGATTGAGCTCTACATTGCCGATATGACGGCAGAGGAGCGTGCCATCGTCAAGGCCGGCTGCCTGATCAACTACAACAAGTTCAAGGCCGCTGCCGAGTAACTCTACTGTAATTGTCCGCCGGGGCTTATCCTTTCCCGCGTGCTCACGCGCTTCGCGAGGGTCGCGTTCGGGAAAGGGTAAGCCCCGGGCTACGTTTGGGCGTTCTCGTTGGGTCTTGAGGGACGCTAATAAATAGACTTTGTTTGATGCCGCCTCTGTTATCGGGGCGGCTTCTTTTTGTCGAAAACCACCATGAAGGGGTAGGCGCCTTTGCGGTGGTTCCGTTTGTCTCGACCTGTAACATCTGGGCCCCTATTTGACGAGCGGTTGTTACAGATTGAGACAAACGATCGCCGCCGATCATTTCATCTCAATCTGTAACATCTAGGATCGAAAAGGGCCGCTAGATGTTACAGATCGAGACAGATGGAACATCGGAGCCGAAACCACCACAAAGGCGCCTGCCCGGCGGGTCCTTATTTCGATGGGGTCCAGGTTATTTCATCGTCAAATAGCCAAGTGCGTGCCGAGCCACTGTTGCGCGCTGTCTGCGGATCGGGCTCGCAGGTTTGTTCGTAGGCATCCTCGGTACACCGATCCATAAAATCGACGACTGCCGTCTTGTCGCCCTCCATGACGTAGATTACGTCGCCATCCGAGATATAGACCCCCGGTCCTTCATTGTCCACGCAGCCGGGGTCGTATGAGACGTTGCACAATTTGCTCCCGTTTGCCGCATCGAGCTCAAGGGTCGAATGATACCCGCCAACCATTTGGCCGTTCTTGGCTCGATATGTTGCGGCGCCGTACCACCGCTTAAACGTCTTGCCTTTGAGTAAACTGGTTGCCTTACCGATAAGCTGCTCATCTTGGGTATAGCGCGTGGCTCCAAGTTCGATTCGGGGATAGTTACTGACCCCAAGCGCTGCGGGCGTACCGTCGAAATCGACGGTGATCGAATCGGGTTTGACGATATCGGTGAGGATTTCGATGGGGTAGCTTACGGTTTCAACCGCCGCCTGCGTTGCCGAGGCAGGGAGAAATGCGAGATAGATAATTCCTACGCCGACTGCGGTAATCGCAAACGCTAAGACGAGCAGGCCGATATAGGTGGAGCGTTTCACGGCGGGTACCTCGCAAACAGTATGCATTCATTAAGATAAGTGATACCAGCTTACGACAATATTCAAAAGAAAGCGATCGGTCGAAATGACGGGGCGAAAAGGCCCTATTGGGCTTCGATTTGACCTCTAATAGGAATATTTGCCCCACTCATTCTGGGCGAGAGGTCAATAATTCAGTTCACGAGTCTTGAGCGATACTATTCTCACTAAACTCACTATTTTCACAGTAAGCACTATAAATACGATAGGGAGGACGACGAGAACGTTGTGACGTGCGATAGCTAAGCCGTTTAAGCCGGACTCTGACCTTGAATCTCCGCCTCTATCTGTGCGAACGGGCTATTGTCGGTTCTCGATTCCATCGCTGCGTTTTCGTTGGGTCTTGAGGGACGCTAATAAATAGGCTTGCTTGATGCCGCCTCTGTTATCGGGGCGGGTCGAAAACCGCCACAAAGGGGACAGGCACCTTTGTGGCGGTGGGGGACGAGCTCGATGTTGTTGTGATCGTTGAGCGGCATGTTAATGGGCACCTCTACAGAATTTCATCTGGGCTGGCGGGTTTGGTTGTTTTGGGGATGCCGAGTTTGGATGACGCGAAATCGTCAACATTGTCCTTAATTCCGTCTTTGGTGTAGACAGTGACCATATAGGTGCTGTGTCCGAATTCGCCCTTGTCGCGTGTCGCCCAGGCCTCCCAGTAGGCGGCCCCGTTTCGCCCTTTGATTTTTCCGATACGGCGGAGTTCTGTTCGCTTTATTTTCCGGTCGCTATAGATGGTTCGACCGGCCTCCTCGGTGAGTCCGCACTGCCCAAGCAGCTTGTCGAGGACTTGGTTCATATGGCGCTCGTCGGTGTTTGGAGCGTAGTCGTAGGCGAGGGTGATGGAGTCAAGGGGCTGGTCGTCGATCAGATAATTCATTGTCTGAGGTTCGAGGCAGAAATAAGGAGAGCATCCGTCGACCTTGCCGAGCAACGGTAACTTGGACTGCCAACTTCCGGTGGGAATTGCATATTCGTAGAAAACACCGCGGCAGATAAAGGAGAGCGAGGTGGCACGCGAGCCAGCGTCGACCATTCCGCATAAATCGAAGGGCGAGGCGATACCAAAGGGAAAAGGGCGTGACGACGATAAAGAAGAACATCGCGATGGGTATGGCGAGAATGGCGATGACGTTGCGACCGGTGGAATGAGACGGCTTCATATGCGCTCCTCGAGACAAAGATCTGTTGAGGATAGGCAGAAATGGATATGTTCAGAGAACAATTCAAGTTTAATCTCATGGCGTGAGATGGTCGACCGTTAGCGTCGAAAACCACCACAAAGGTGCCTGTCCCCTTTGTGGTGGTGGGGAGCGCGCGGCTTCTTTGGTGATAGTGTTAGCCGGCGGTATCATTAGGACAAATGGCGCGGGTTTGCATTGTGAGGTGCTTTGCTGTGAGAAGTCCTGCCCGTATTGGATTGATTGTCTTGGCGCTTGCGATCGCTGTGGTTGGCGCGGGCGCTGTCGGTATGGCATTTCTACCTGCTGCGGTGACGGAGCCGGTGGTCAAGCCTGTGACTCAATCTGTCGAACTTCTGACCGGCGACGACAAGCCTGAGACCATTACCGTTGATTTTGATGAGCAACCGGCTGCGCTGGGCATTAGTAATTATCCACTTATTCAGCTTGGGGCTATGCGCTATACCACGGATTCTAGTCTGATCGACAGGGCGTCCGAGCTGCTCAAGGGCAAAACCTTTAAGCGCTGGTATGGATATGCATCCTATCGGGCAAAAGCGAACGACATGGTTGGCGGATGCCGCTCGTCCATCGAGTTGGACACCGCGAATGGCACTAAGTTATGTGATGTTTCGTACGATCCGGGCTACGAGGACAATGAGGGTCCGGGCATCTACATCATGGACGGCGATGTCGCCTATGTCATGGAGGGCGACCAGACCGAGCTCAACGATTTTATGGGCCAGTGCATCCAGGATGCCTATAAACAGACCTGCTTGCCTGACCCGCAGGCTGCACGCGATAGTGGGTCTGCCCGTACATGGCTGTTCGAGGATGAGATGCCCTGGACCGCCGAATCGGGAAGCACGGGTTCGGCGAAGGAGTAGAGACCGCGACCACCACAAAGGTGCCTGTCCTCTTTGTGGTGGTTTGCATGTCGTGGGAACACTCAGAAAATCTTATATATAGAGACTTAGATTTATGTATAAGATCGCACAAAGCTGGCAACAATACTTCTCGAACAACGTGAAGCCGCCCCGTAGGGGGCGGCCGCCCCAAGAGAGGTGATTCCATGAGAATCGATAAGCTAGCAATGACGTCGCGCGAGGCGTTGCAGACCGCCATGAGCACGGCTGCCGATGCGCAGGCCGGCGCGGTGGAGCCGATTCACCTGCTGTCTGCCCTGCTCGGTGCCGGCGAGCGCAATATCTCCGTGATCATCGAGCGCATCGGCGCTGATCCGGCCCAGCTCGCACGCTCCACGCAGGATGCCGTCGACCGCGCGCCCAAGGTTTCGGGCGAGGGTCAGCAGATGGGCCTGTCCAACGAGCTCGTCCGCGTCATCGAAAAGGCCGAGAAGAAGGCCACCAAGATGGGCGACAGCTTTGTGGTGACCGAGCATCTGCTGATGGCGCTTGCCGAGGACAAGGGCGAGGCTGGTCGTGTACTGCGTGACGCTGGCGTGACCAAGGAGCGCATCGAGCAGGTCTACGAGGAGCTGCGTGGCGATGACCGCGTGACGTCTGCCGAGGACAAGACCCAGTTTGAGGCGTTGGAGCAGTACGGTCGCAACATCTGCGATCTTGCCCGCGCCGGCAAGCTCGACCCGGTCATCGGCCGTACCGACGAGATCCGTCGCACCATTCAGGTCCTGTCCCGCCGCACCAAGAACAACCCCGTGCTCATCGGCGAGCCGGGTGTCGGCAAGACGGCCATCGTCGAGGGCATCGCCCAGCGTATCGTGGCCGGCGACGTGCCGAGTACCCTGCGCGACCGCGACCTTATCGAGCTCGACATGAGCGCGCTGGTCGCCGGCGCTAAGTACCGCGGCGAGTTCGAGGACCGCTTAAAGGCCGTGCTCAAAGAAGTGCAAAAATCCGAAGGTAAGGTCATCCTGTTCATCGATGAGCTTCACACCATTGTGGGCGCGGGTGCCACCGAGGGCTCCATGGACGCAGGCAACATCCTCAAGCCGGCGCTCGCCCGTGGCGACCTGCATGCGATCGGCGCGACCACGCTCGACGAGTATCGCAAGTACATCGAGAAGGACGCGGCGCTCGCCCGTCGTTTCCAGACCGTTATGGTGAGCGAGCCTACCGTCGAGGACACCATCTCGATCCTGCGTGGCCTCAAGGAGAAGTACGAGATCTTCCACGGTGTGCACATCACCGATAGCGCGCTCGTGGCCGCCGCTGACCTCTCCGATCGCTATATCGCCGACCGCTTTCTGCCCGACAAGGCCATCGACCTGGTCGATGAGGCCGCAAGCCGCCTGCGCATGGAACTCGACAGCATGCCGGTCGAGATTGACGCCACCACGCGTCAGCTCACCCAGCTGCAGATCGAGGAGCAGGCGCTCATGAAGGAGACCGACGACGCCTCCAAGGAGCGTCTGGAGGCCCTGCGCCAAGAGATCGCCGAGGTCCAAGAAAAGCTCAACGTGCAAAAGGCCGGCTGGCTCAACCAGAAGAACGCCATCGACCACGTGCAGGAGCTCAAGGGACAGCTCGACGAGGCCAGGAGCGAAGAGGAGCGCGCGACGCGCAACGGCGACCTGGGCCGTGCGTCCGAGCTGCGCTACTCCGTGATTCCGGGCCTGCAACAGCAGATTCAGGATTCCGAGGCTGCGCTCGAGGCGCAAAAGCAGCAGGACGGCGAGGGCCTCAACGAGCAGGTGACCTCCGATGAGATCGCCGAGGTCGTGAGTGCCTGGACCGGCGTGCCCGTGTCCAAGATGATGCAGGGCGAGCTCGACAAGCTGAAGGGCTTGGAGGGTGAGCTGCATAAGCGCGTCATCGGCCAGGACGAGGCCGTATCCGCCGTCGCCGCGGCTGCGCCGCAGCCGTGCGGGCCTCTCCGATCCGGACAAGCCCATCGGCAGCTTCTTCTTCCTGGGCCCCACCGGCGTGGGCAAGACCGAGCTCGCCAAGGCACTTGCCGAGTGCCTGTTCGACGACGAGCGCGCGCTCGTGCGTATCGACATGTCCGAGTACATGGAGAAGTTCAGCGTCCAGCGTCTGATCGGTGCGCCCCCGGGATACGTGGGTTACGACGAGGGCGGCCAGCTCACCGAGGCCGTGCGCCGTCGCCCCTACTCCGTGATCTTGCTCGACGAGATGGAGAAGGCCCATCCAGATGTCTTCAACGTGCTGCTGCAGGTGCTTGACGACGGCCGTCTGACCGATGGTCAGGGCCGCCAGGTGTCCTTCAAGAACACGATTATCATCATGACGTCTAACGTGGGCTCCAAGGCCATCGCCGAGCTTTCGGGCAAGGACGAGGAGGAGATGCGCCATCAGGTCGACGCCGCCATGGCTCAGACCTTCCGCCCCGAGTTCCTCAACCGTATCGACGATATCGTGGTGTTCCATCCGCTCGGCATGGCGCAGATCGAGAAGATCGTCGACATCCAGCTTGCCGACGTCCGCGCACGTCTGGCCAAGGAGCGCATGACGCTTGCCATCACCCCGGCAGCCAAGCAGATGCTCGCCGTGGGTGGCCTGGACCCCGTGTTCGGTGCCCGTCCGCTCAAGCGCCTGGTCCAGCGCGAGGTCGTGGATGCCATCGCCGCCGCCATCATCGACGGTACGGTGCGCGAGGGCGATCAGGTGACGGTCGATGTCGACAAGGACGGCGGCTTTACCGTCGTGTGCGACAACACGCCGGCGGCCACCTACGAGGTCCCCGACGCCGAGTAGATTTTTGGGACATGCTTTAAAATCTACCCTTTATCGCAAAACGCCAAGGGCGACGGATCCAATTGGGTCCGTCGCCCTTTTTCGTGCGACAATCGATGGTGTTGAACACGATTGCACGGCAAGGAGATATGCAGATGATAGACAAGAACAAGACGAACAAATACGCCGGCGACCGATGCCGCACCCGCCGCACCAAGCCTGCGCCTAAGCCGGCGCCCAAGCCGCGCGACCCCTATATCCGTGCCGAGAACGAGGACGACGACGGCTACGATCCCTACAGTGATCGCCGCCCCGAGCGCGAGCCAATGTTCGAAGCCGACCCGTGGCGCTGAGTGCCACCCAAAAAGGCCACCAATAAGTTGCGGTGAAATAGGGACTGT
>VOFI01003738.1_pt1 | contig 44210 bp, 62 predicted proteins | sample 5384131 | NCBI WGS metagenome assembly VOFI01 (sample SAMN12384728, study PRJNA508395) | human gut metagenome | isolation source: healthy gut H | host: Homo sapiens
AAGCTGAACTCAGAACACTACACGGTGTCCGGCCCCAGCTTCCAAGAGTGTAATGAAATAGGATACCCCACCTGATCCAGACCTCTGGGAAACAACAATGAAAATGGTCTTCATTGTTCACCATTTCTGAAAGTGCAAAATAGCATTTGAAACGATCGATAGTACATCTTATTCATAATTAGAAAGCATTGTCATATTGAATCGGAAGACAGGTCGACGCACTGTTTTCGCAAAGATATAATAAATGATATTTTACATAAAAAACAAGCTGTGGTGTGATGGAAGAGGAGTTATTCATATGAGACAAGTTTCCAGAAAATGCATTGTACCTGGCGCCTCTGTTCAAATAACAGGTATCCTTCACAGCAGTCAGTGCCAATGCTTTATAAATTGTTATGGGTTGCCTGCACCAATGCAAAAAGTAACTCATATTGCTTGGGAAATTTTAGAAATGTTTTTGGCGCAAAAAGCGAGTGCATTGGACACATCTGCGCTATGACACGTTACTCTATATCATCAAAACCTATGGCAATGATATGCTTCCCCTTAAGCAATGGTGAAGCTGCCAAAAGAGATTTATCTCGATGAATCAGAGGCCGCAAAAAGCATTCAAGCAAGATGGCTTGTGACTCCGGTGCGGCTCTGGGAGAGGAATTTGAAGCAAGTTTGAATCTTTCCTCATTGAAACACAGGCATGAATTATCTTCAGGAACGCCCTGAGGAAGTTGCGAAAGCCCACCTGAACATGGATGGCATTTGAAACATCAGCAAGTTTATTTGAGTAATTCATACCACATCCCTATCAGATTGGAAGAACATGATGAACCACGCCAGGCCGGTAATCGATGAAATCCGAAACCGATTGCCTGCTATCAATTGCCACCATGGGGTACCGGAAATCTTCAGAACCACAGCCAATTTGAATCAATATTACACTGCCAAGGGTTGCGTGTGACAGAAATGCCAAAGAAATTTTTATGATTCTCCGATCTTGAGACTGTTTATTTGTCAAATTCAAAATTCATTTATTTCATGACTGCCATCCAACATTCCTTCTGACCTGAGATGTGTAATCTGTAACCAATCACCATCTTCAGAAAGCTATCTCGGCGATCATTTCCGGCTCAGATTCAATAATTAGGCCTGCCGCTAAGCATTAAGAGCATTGTAGAAAGAACCAAGAAAAACAGCGGTTTGGGAAGAACATGGATGGACCGAATAAAAGGTGCCGAGCAATGCAAGAATGTCTGAGGAGATGAAAATTCAATTTCATAGCACTCAGCCAGCAGCTAAAAATTTGGGAAGAAATGATTTGACTCCATAAATAGTTTTATTTTATTACTGCTATTTAAACAAAGCCCAGTAGCCCCCAGGGAGGTGAAACTTCTAAAAAGCGACGGCACTAGCTTGATTTTGGCACCGGGATTGGTTACTATTATCACAGCAATGCTCAGAAGCTTCCAAGTGAAGCTGAAGACATTTCCAGTAAAGTTGTAAAAAACATTTATCTGGATACAATTCACGGAGTTACCTCGAACAGGCCGCCCGGCCAGAGCTGGTGGTTTCGGTTCCAAAAACAAGTGAGCGGTAATTTAACGGTGGTTTGATTAAAGATTTGCATGGAAGACGATTTGATCGACCCAACATTGACATCCGGTATTGAAAACCAGGTAACTGCCGCACAGAGCGTTATGTTGATTTCCAAAAAGCAGAGACGATTGTAAGCGCTTTAAAACAGCAGGGTCTCAAATTGCAAGTGTAACACTGCTTACAGCAGTAGTGCGGCGGATGGTGATGGACATTTATTACTGATGATATTTGACACGATTTGAAGTGCCATCAACTGAACACAGTATACTCGCTTGTTATCTCCATGATTTAGGAAGGACATGTAGCTACGTGAAAATTTCTCGTTTGGCAGTTTGATTAGCTATGCAGGGTCTCAGTCAGTTTTTGGCAATGAGTTGGGACCAGACCAAATAGATATCAATAATCTTCTGGCTGCAAATCCATATTATATGTGCAGCAGGTGTAAAAAGAACAGCTGGAACAATCGGAAGACTTTTACTTTAGATGCAGTACGGACGTGTCTATGAAATGAGCCTCCTCTGATGCAGCGTTAGCGAAATATTGATGTTAGATACCGTTACAACCATGTTGGAAAACATGTGTATCCTGAGTTATTTGTAACCAAAGAATCGACAAAAGGACACCTCCGACAGTTCTTTCCTCAACCAGATGTTTCCTCTCAAGTCGGATACCACTTCCAGTGAAACGCCGGCAGAGACAATTCCTCTTCAAATATCAGCAAGCGCTCAAGTGTACGCTACCAAGCCGGATGCGGTAGCAAACGCCGGTACTTTACAGTACGGCAGTTCCGGGGAAGCGGTAACACTTTCAAGCAAGAAACGATTGTACGAATTAGGTTATATGTTTACAACTGTAAAACGGGTACATTTGATGATGGGACTATGCAGGCGGTAAAAGATTTTACCATTAAATGGATTTTCCACTTCAGGTAGTGCAACGCACAGAAGTGCTCGACGCAATGTAGCACTCCAACGGCACACCCAGAACTGCAATATCACTGACGAAAAGGTACGCGGAATATCCTCAAAGGGCACCCGTGGATATGTCTTACCCAAGAAAAAGATAGAAAAACGACTCCAGTGGAGAGTCGAAACAGGCTCGGCAACAGGGTCTCTATTTGCGGAAGGCATGAAAACAACGCATCCGGTATTTTTAGTGCAAAGTGTTCAAGTCACCACGGGACTCAGACTACGGGGAAACGCCGCGTCGTACAGTCGCAGGACGACAGCAAATACGGGAGTCGCTCTCTTTAGAATATATGCCGTGCCTTTTCTCAAGACGATCGCAAAAAGAGCGACTTTCTATTTAGAAAGTCCTCAGACATTACAGTCACATTTTCGTGAAATTTTATTAGTGGCCCCAAAATAACTAGTTTAATGAAAACCGATGGAAATGTATCCGGCATACAAGAGCCTACACACAAATGCAAGGGAACAAGCCGCTACGCAAGACTGCACGCACCACAATTGCAATGGTGCAGGAATTTCCGTCTCAGTCTCAAATTCATTTCTCTAGCAATAGACGGCCAAACATCGATACCAATGGCGGCACCCTAGGCAAATGCAACTGTTCCCCCAGCTGGTCTCAAACATACCGTCAGTGATGCGTGGCCGCTAGTATAAATGATGTGATAATCAGGCCATGTTCTGTTTCAGAATCGTTTTCCGAAACAAACAAAACCATAAAAGAATCATGCCGAAAAGAACGCCGTATGCCAGGTATCCGTTGCCACAACGACAATAGTCGTCAATCAGTCATACGACAGCATCTCTACTAGGACATGACGCATTTTGGTATGAGCGTAGGCCATTTAATTGTGCCAAAGCATACGGTGAACATGCTACCAGCGATTAATGCAGCCAGCGGAATTAATTCGCATAAACCATCCAAGGTTGAATGAAGAGAATCGCCATAAAGATTACCAATTAAAATGTTGTGGAAAGTCGGCCTCTTTACCGCCTGATCGTGATTGAAAATCGCCATAGCAATCACGCTACCGCAGCCGGAGCTGCTCCCTAACATACTGCGTGCATCAGTTTAAGCACGCCAATCCGATGTACATTCACGGTTGCTGACGGCTGTACACCGTTTCTTCTTCCAACAATCTTGGTTGTTAACAAGCATCTCAGCAATGGCTACCAGAGCAATTTGAAAAAGCGTTGGCAAAGTAGCCACAAGACCCTCTGTTTAAATACACCGAGATATTTTGTAAATAATCGTCCTGAAATGCAACGAAACTAGGAAACAGAAACCCACGCTTTCCCACTTTTTCTACGCCGCTGCCGGATGCCAACGTGTATGTAGTAATCCATACAGAGCACCTGTAAATGTCAGGACACGCGTCAGAAGAGAACAAATACATAATTGCAGATCTTACCGTAATTAAGATATAGGTTTCCCAGCTTTCTACCGAGACATAATTTCTACCTGAAATAAAATAACTGTGGCAAGCCGTTGACAAAACCGTTCATAACGGAAGTTGGTATATATTTCCTTACTAAACTACCAAACTGGTATACACCCAAATGACCATAATAATACCTGGCTACGAAGCATGTACTCAGGGATGACCATTGTTAAAGTATTGAGAAATCAGTCCGCCAAGCACCAGTGCTGGGTAGAGCCGCTCCTGCTGAAAAACAAGACCCGATATCCGCCTAAAAAGGAAGTACCATGCTGAACATACAGGTAAACAGTCCCATATATAAGGCGGCAGTCCCACAACAATCATAAAACCGATTACCTCCGAATCAGTGCAAAACGCGAGCCACCAACGAGCCGCATAAATCTCCGAATAGGATTACCGAAACCATTCTTTTCGTTCGTTCTGCAGCCACGCTCAGCTGGATCGCGTACAAAATAATACCTCTATTCTACAAATTAGTTGCAACCGCGGTGGCATAACTGATTCTATGCTGTTTCTGGTCTCACACACAATATGGCAAGCCACCATATTATCCTCACTGTTTCATGCAAAACAAATTGCTCGGCATGTTTTGTTTGATAAATGTCAATTTAATGATTTTCTTCAATCATATTATTTATATATATTCGGCACTTTCTTCATACGAGACTAGATAGCAGGTCTATATAGAACCTGCTTTTTGTTACTTTACTGTTATTATTTTGCCTGGATTATGAGTTTTGATATTGGTTTTACCCAATAAGTAATCAGTTGATACATGATAATTAATCCGCCAAAAACCAGAATGGCGCAATGGAAGTCGTCAAACTCTCTTTTCACACTCATAATCAGAATAATGATGCTGGCGCAGTTTTTAATAGAGAGGCTACATCGCTTTGTTGCGTTAAGTTTCTTTGGCTTTTTCTCAATGCTCGTAAAATCATTCCGCTTTGCATGATTATGGATTCGATCCTTTCATGACGACGTCATCCACATGTAAAAGCTTCACTCTAAAAAGCGTAACTCTTATTCTCCACATTTTATTTCTTTAGAACCGCCTAATTGTTTGTTGAGCGAAAGATAATCAACGACATTAATCTGACTGACATGTACATTAATGATTTCTCTGAGACATTTTTCGTGAAACCTCACTCTCCTCTAACAGAAAGGCATGCGTTTCTTAGCTCACTTTGTTTAAAGTATATAATTCAGTGTATAAGGATTCGCAGGCAGATAAAGTGCTGGAAAGTGCATAAAAGTCTTTGGCACACTTAAAATCGAAGTGATCAAAGGGTATTTGTTTGATCTCTGAAAACTCCAGGTTCATCATTTTGGTCTTACAAATATCAGTGGTGATTTTCACGCAGCAGAGCCAGCATGACGTCCGTGCTAACAGGCGGTCGCGCTAAACTCCTGACCTATACTACGGAGGAATCTTAATGACAGCAACACTGCATTTACGCCAGCATCGCCATTTCGGTGCAGGCGGTTGGCCGTCGATAGCGGCTATTTATGCCGTCTTAACAGTTTTTTCTTGCGCCATCGCTGAACTTGGCGTGCGGTCCGGTGCCGCATCTCAGAATTTTAACGGTTTTGCCCATGTTTACCCTTTCTGCGCCATACCGGGATTTAAATTTTGGGATGTTTCTTTGTAAACCTGGCCAGTCCGTTTGGACCGGTGGATCGGGATTTTTGGTTCTGTTGCTACTTTGTTGGCAGCAGCGGGTTTTATTTACAAGAAATGTTAGAATCAAAAGATATTCCATTTTTGGTTCCAATGGCGCCTGTGCTATTTAATCCAGTTGTGGGGGGTTGAATTGGGGTTGAATGTTGGCTTTTTGTTTCCAAAACTTTGTTTGATTTTGGTTACAAACTTTGGCGCAGGGGAGTTGGTCATTTGTTATGCACTGGGATTACCATTTGCGGTTTTCCTATTAAAAACAAGTTTGGAAAAAAATATTCTTAATGAGGAATTAAAGGATTTATGAAAGAGCCATTGTCCATCGGAAAAAGAATCAAGAACATTGCCCCTGTACGGTTAATTGTAATTAGTTTTGTTTTGGTTATTTTAATTGAGCAACATTGTTAACATTGCCAATTTCGCAAGAGATGGTCAACAAACCAATTTTGTAGATACGCATTGTTTACAGCTACATTCGCAACATGTGTAACAGGTTTGGTAGTTGTAGATACATGGACCCACTTTAATGGATTGACAAGCTGTTATTTTATTTTTTAATACAAGTAGGCGGGTTGGGAATTGTAACATTTACAACAGGTTTTACTGTTTTAATGCGCCGAAAAAGTTTGAAAGATATGATGCTTGCTTTGGAGAACACTCAGCGGAAGTGGTTTGGAAATACCAAGATTATTAAAGACTATCTTGTTATTTACAAAGTTACCGCTGATTGATTGGCGCATTGATTTTGATGATACGGTTTGTCCCTTGTAAATTTGGCGGATATGGCGTCTGATTTCTATTTTTCTGGCAGTATCGGGCTATTGTAATGCCGGATTTGATGTGCTGGGCTTTGAGTTAAAAGACGGAAGTCTGACAAACTATGCGGGTGACCCATTAGTTTCCGTAACTTTGGCTTTGCTGATTATATTGGGCGGTTAGGGCTTCATCGCAATTAGCGATGTATACTTTAAAAGGTATTTCCGCATATTCAGCGTATCTATCATCGGAATAAAATGCGGTCAAAGCAAAAAAAGTCGGTTAAATTTTCATACTCAAGTTGTTCTTATGACAACAGCTACGTTGCTAGTAATAGGTACCGGCGTTATTTGTTGTGTGAATGGGATAATACCATGTCGCATTTAAATTGGGAGAAAAGATAAATGCTGCCTTTTTCCAATCGGCATCGGCGCGAACAGCCGGATATGCTTCTATTAACATAGGCGGTGAAAGAAGTATTACGCAAGTATTTACCATACTTTTGATGTTTATTGGTGCGTCTTCGGCCTCTACCGGCGGTGGTATTAAAACAACCCACATTGGTTGTTTTGCTTGCAACTGTATTTAGCGTTATGAGAGGCAATGAAGACACGGTATTACTGCGCAGAATGATTGATAAAGCAACGGTGTACCGTGCATTGGCCATTACATTTGCCGGCATGATTATTGTTGCAGTTCCAACTGTTATCATAGAGACAACCAATCACAATGTAGGATTTTTAGCTTCGCTGTTTGAATCGGTTTCAGCATTTAGTACCACCGGCTTAACCATGGGCATTACGCCTACATTGAATATTGCCTCTAAACTGGCGCTGACGTTTGCAATGTTTGCAGGGCGTGTAGGGCCTGTATCGTTGGCTTTGGCACTTGCTATGCGTAAAGGAAGACATTCCAGCTCTGTTTTGCCGGAAGGCAAAAATTATTGTTGGTTAATGAAACTCTTTATAAAATATAAGATTGAGAGTTTGTTCTGTTTTTTATAAAGATATGATTGAACAAAGGACTCCAACGGCATAATGGTCGTTGGAGTCCTTTTATTTGTGTTTGCAAATTTTATGTACATTATCCTGTGAGCAAAGTAATACAGCCGCAAATTCAGTTTTATTTGGTATGTTAGCAGCACAGTGAATTCTTTTTACTGTTGTTCTGCTGATTCTTCTGCTTCGGTTTGTTCAGTATCCGTTATTGGAAACAATTCAACCAGTAAGGTTGCAATACGGTTGTCTTTCATCAATTCTACCGTAAACTGTACGTTTTTTTATATGTAATGGTAGGGTGTTCACCTTCACGTGGCAAATGCCCCAGTAACTCCACTACAAAGCCTCCAATGGTATCATACTCTTCCTGTGGAAGTTCCATATCCAATTCATCACTGACTTCGTCAATAGAGGCTATCCCTTTCATACGATACGTAGTTTCATCTATTTTACAATCTCTTGGTCTTCCCCTGTCGTATTCATCTTCCATGTTGCCTAGCAAGAGATTCCAAAATATCCTCCATGGTTACAATGCCGGCAGTTCCACCGTATTCATCGATTACAACTGCAATTTGTATCTTACGTTCAGACAGTTCAGTAAATAACTCACTGCATAGTTTTGTCTCCGGTACAAAATAAGGTTTTCGCATAATATCGATAACAGATGCGGCGTTATTCATATGGTTGCCGACATATTTCAGTAAATCTTTTTACATATACGATACCTACGATATTATCTAAATCCTCGTGGTATACGGGTACACGGAGTATCCTCCTTTTAACGACAGCTGAACGATATCGGAAAGGGTAGCAGTATCTTCCACAGCTACTACATCTGTTCTGTGGGTTGCAATATCGGAGGCAGTGGTATCGTTAAATTCAAATATTTTGGTAATCAGTTCTTTTTCATTCTCTAAAATTGCTCCAGTTTCTTCACCTTTGTCTACCATGGTGAGGGATACCTTCTTCGGTGATTCCTTTCCTTTTTGCGTCAGGTGCCACGCCAAAGATACGGCTGATTTGTGCCACAATGGTATACAAAATCCATGTAATAGGGAATAGAAGAATACAAACGCCGTTGTAAATGCCACATATACGCATAGCAACCCCATCTGACCTGAAAATACCAATACGGCGGGGAATCATAACACCAAAAATAAGGAAAAAAGATAAGCAGAATAAAAGCGATGATAACCAATGCAAAACCGCTTAAAAACAGTGTGATGAATTGGCATAAATGTTTCCATCCAACCAATGAGACTGGGAGCAAATTTTTGGTATGCAAATGCACAGGCAAAGAACGCAAACATGGTGGTTAATACCTGATATGTTGTAATGGTTTTAGGGTTGTTCATTAATTGTAAAATACGTTTTGCCTGTTTATTGCCTTCTTCTGCCTGTTTGTTCATGTTATGTACATTTACGTTTAAAATGGAACTTTCGCATAGAACAAAAAAAAATGCATTTAAAAATGTAAATAGCAGAAGAATTAAAATTGTTAAGAAAATATTACTGTCGGGTTGGGTCCCATAGTATTCCCCTTTCAAAAGGAATTTGTTATTTGCTTATATCACATATATGTGAATAGGTGAAAAAAATAACAATAATTTAGAAAAATTGCACATTTTACTTTACAATTATTCAATAAAATGATAAAATTTGTTGTATGTATAGGTTGAGTTCCTATCGTTATTATAGGTCCAAATATAATAGAGTTTGGCCAATCCTTTAAGGGGGAAAATACCAATGGCTAGAAAAATGAAAACCATGGATGGAAAACAGTGCTGCAGCGCATGTTTCCTATGCTTTCACAGAAGTTGCAGCAATTTATCCGATTACACCTTCATCCGTTATGGCGGATGAATCAGATAAATATGCAGCAGCTGGTAGAAAAAAAAATCTATTTGGCAGAGAAGTGCAGGTAACAGAGATGCAATCCGAAGCAGGTGCTGCTGGTGCAGTTCACGGTTCTCTATCTGCCGGTGCTCTCACTACAACATATACAGCCTCTCAAGGCTTATTGTTGATGATCCCTAACATGTATAAAATGGCGGGTGAGCTGTTACCAAGCGTTATTCATGTGTCTGCACGTACCATTGCAGGACATGCGCTTTCTATTTTTGGTGACCATTCCGACATTTATGCATGCCGTCAAACAGGCTATGCTATGCTATGCTCCAATAACCCTCAAGAGGTTATGGACTTGGGCGCGGTAGCACACCTTTCCGCAATTAAAGGCCGTGTTCCATTTTTACACTTCTTTGACGGTTTCCGTACTTCTCATGAAATTCAAAAAAATTCAAACATGGGATTATGAAGATTTAAACGATATGTTGGATCATGATGCTGTGGACGCATTCCGTCGTCGTGCGTTGAATCCGGAACATCCGGTATTACATGGCAGCGCACAAAATGGTGATATTTTCTTCCAAAATCGTGAGGCTTCCAACAAATATTATGATGCTGTACCTGAAATTGTTGTTGACTATATGAATCAAGTCAATGAAAATGCGGTACTGATTATAAACCATTCAACTATTACGGCGCTCCTGATGCAGAAAAAAAAGTAATCATTGCAATGGGTTCTGTATGTGATACTGCAGAAGAAGTGATTGATTACTTAACTGCAGCCGGAGAAAAAGTAGGTCTTGTAAAAGTAAGACTGTACCGTCCGTTTGTAGAAAAATATTTATTAGATGTTTTGCCTAAAACAGTAAAATCCATTTCTGTATTAGACAGAACAAAAGAGCCGGGTTCCATTGGTGAACCTTTATATCTTGATGTTGTGGCTGCATTGAAAGGTACAGAGTTTGAAACCACTCCTGTTCTTTCAGGCCGTTACGGTTTGGCATCCAAAGATACAAATCCAAGCTGTATTGTTGCGGTTTATCGTAATATGGATGCAGCTGAATCTAAAAACGTTTCACAGTAGGTATCAATGATGATGTTACCAATACATCTTTACCTTTGCTGGAGAATCCGGATACAACACCTAAGGGTATTCACTCCTGTAAATTCTGGGGTCTGGTGCTGACGGTACCGTTGGTGCAAAAACAAAAACTCCATTAAAATTATTGGTGACAAAACAGACATGTATGCACAAGGTTACTTTTGCATATGACTCTAAGAAATCCGGTGGTGTTACCATTTCTCACTTGCGTTTTGGTGACAAACCGATTAAAAAGTACATACTACATCAACAAAGCAGACTTTGTTGCTTGCCATAATCCATCCTATATTGACAAATATGATATGGTAGAGGATTTGAAAAAAGGCGGTAGCTTCCTTCTAAACTGCTCTTGGGATTTGGATGAACTAAACCAAAGATTACCTGCTAAAGTAAAAAAGATTCTTAGCAGAAAATGATATTAATTTCTATACTATCGACGGTATCAAAATTGGTAAAGAAATTGGTCTTGGCGGACGTATCAATACCATTCTTCAGGCTGCTTTCTTTAATATTGCAAAAAATTATTCCGATTGAAAAAGCTGTTGAGTATATGAAAGATGCAGCAACAAAATCTTACGGTAAAAAAAAGGTGAGAAAGTTGTTGCAATGAACCATGCTGCAATTGACCGCGGTGTAACAGATGCAGTAAAAGTTGAAATTCCTGCTGATTGGAAAAATGCAGTGGATGAAACTGTACAAGAAGCAGCAGTAGAAGGCCGCAAAGAGGTTGTAGATTTTGTAAATAACATTCTAACTCCAGTTAATGCACAAAGAGGCGATGCACTTCCTGTATCCGCATTTGTTGGAATGGAAGACGGAACCATGCCTCAAGGTACCGCAGCATACGAAAAACGTGGTATTGCTGTTGATGTTCCGGAATGGATGCCTGAGAATTGTATTCAATGTAACTTCTGTGCATATGTATGCCCTCACTCTGTAATTCGCCCAATACCAATGACAGAGGCTGAAGTGGCGGCAGCGCCTGAAGCAACCAAATCTATGAATATGACAGGTATGCCTGACCTGAAATTTGTTATGACGGTTTCTACACTGGACTGTACAGGCTGCGGTTCTTGTGCGCAAAGTATGTCCTGGTAAAAAAAGGCGAAAAGCATTGGTTATGAAACCAATTGATACTCAAATGCCTTTCCAAGAAGTATATAACTATGGTCAAACCATTGATGAAAAACCTGAAGTATTTGAGAAGTTTAAAACTTCTACCGTAAAAAGGAAGTCAGTTTAAACAACCATTATTTGAGTTCTCCGGCGCTTGTGCAGGCTGTGGTGAGACTCCTTATGCAAAATTGGTGACTCAGTTGTACGGCGACAGAATGATGATTGCCAATGCAACAGGCTGTTCTTCCATTTGGGCAGGTTCAGCTCCATCCACACCATATACCGTGAATAAAACAAGGGCCGCGGTCCATCTTGGGCAAACTCTTTGTTTGAAGATAACGCAGAATTTGGTTTGGGTATGAATTTGGCACAACGTGCAGTTCGTGACAGATTGAAAGAGCATGTTGAGAATATTCAGAATGCAGATGTAGCAGCAGAAACAAAAGCTGCTTGTGCTGCTTATCTTGAAACATTCGAAGACAGTGATACAAACTTTGAAGCTGCTTTGACATTGACAAAAGAGCTGGAAAAAAATTGCTGATTGTGACTGTGATGCAGGTAAACTGGCGAAAAAAAGTTTTGATTGATAAAGACTTCTTAGCGAAAAAATCTGTATGGATTCTTGGTGGTGACGGCTGGGCTTATGACATCGGCTTTGGCGGACTGGACCATGCAATTGCTACCGGCGAAAATATCAATATTTTAGTATTTGATACAGAGGTTTACTCTAACACAGGCGGCCAGGCATCGAAAGCTTCTCCAATTGGTTCTGTTGCTCAGTTTGCCGCAACAGGTAAAGGTACTAAAAAGAAAGACCTTGCAGCAATTGCTATGAGCTACGGTGATGTATACGTTGCAAGTATTGCAATGGGTGCAGATTACAACCAAACTCTAAAAGCGGTAAGAGAAGCAGAAAGCTATAATGGTCCATCTGTCATCATTGCTTATTCTCCATGTATCAATCATGGTATTAAAAATGGTATGAGTACAGTACAGGATGTTGAAAAACGTGCAGTAGCTGCAGGTTATTGGAGCCTATTCCGTTATGACCCACGTTTGAAAGAACAGGGTAAAAATCCATTTATGCTGGATAGTAAAGCTCCATCCGCAAGTTATCGTGACTTCTTGATGAGCGAGGTTCGTTACAATGCGTTGACACGTTCTTTCCCAGACCGTGCAGAACTCTTGTTTACAGAAGCAGAAGAATTTGCAATGGATAAATATCAACAACTGGTAAAATTGGCACAAGGCTAAATAGAGTATATTTCGATATAAATAAAAGCTTCTTTGCATACTTATGCAAAGACGCTTTTTTATTTTTGTTGTATCACAATTTTATGTATATCAAATGATAATTCTATTATAACAATGACGTATAATAACACATATCTGCTATCAGAGGATATTATATATCGAAAGATATGGAAACAAATGAAGTAAGTATGTAATCACAACAGATAATTTGCAATTGGTATAATCGGTGTGTAAGAGTTTGATTCATCAGATACAAGAATTCCCTCCTACAATTAATAGGAGGGAATTTTTTAAGCAGATACTTCAACAGAGGTTTCTTTTGAAGTAGATTGTTTTAATTTTTTTCCATATATTCGCATTCTCAATCATCAGTAGAATAGCCACAATTAATACGCCGATGAACAAGTATATTAGTCTTGCAGGCCAAGCAACTGCGCTTTCTAATCCTAGACTATGGGCGCTGCCCAATGCACTGATTACAACAAAAATTTGCTGGAATTGATATTTATTGATGTAGGTATAAATATATCCTGCAACGAGTAAACCAATGTTGAGATATTCAGCCGGAATGATAAAGTCAAAAACAGATATGTAGATGAGACCACCGATAATTGTAGCAAAGATACGATAAGCAGTCCGATGAGCAGTTTCATGCGGTTTTAATTGAGTCAGAGATAGAATAGGTAGGCTGAGCCATAACGTACGAGCGGAACCAATCATATCTCCTATAAACATGGCAATGGTCATGCCAATTGCCATGCGCAAGAAAAAATTTGGTTTTAACGGAAGTATAGGCACTGGCTGTATTTTTTATAGCATCCAAGACACCTACTTTAGGGCAGGGCTTTTTTCTATGAACAATAAAGTAAACAATTCCAACTAATGCGCCTCCGGCAGCTAAACTTGCCATACGCATACCGAAATCAATGTCGTATACGGGAGTGCTTTGCGTGAAAATATAACAGAGTAAAAATGGCATAAAAAGAACGGTACTCTGCTCTTTGACCGGACAATACCATAATGGCACATACGGTAATAAAGTTTATCAACAGTCCAAGCCACGGGTTTATGGCTGCTACAAATGCAGATAATCCGGTTAATACAAATAGTCCAAAAATAACAAAGGGAGCTTGGGTATGTTTTATACCTATATCTAATTTAAAAACATTAATAAGCCTGTTACAATACAAACGCCTGTGTAGGTCGCGGTTGAACCAAACAATGCGCTGAAGCCAACGATAAATAGAATAATAAAAGCAAACAGAAGTGTTTTTGTACCAATTAACTTTAACACTTTTATACTTTTTTTTCGTAGGCTTTTTCTCATGATTCAATTGAGGGTCTTTTTTGTTAGATGCTGTATGTTCACGGTCTAACGTCTCCAGTTCAACGTGTTCCATGACAATATGACTTCCTTTCTAAAATAAAAATTACAATCATCTAAAGTCTGCAGGCTTTAAAATTATATACTACTATTTTTGAGAAATAATGTAATGATAACATATTTAAAATATTAAGTTGTGAACAAATTTTTAATCTTATAAAATTTAAACCGGCATTATCAATCGAGTAATGCCGGTTAGGTTAGGTAGATGATTTTTTTATGGCGTGCTTTCATTTTTTGTATTTGCCCGTAAATTCTGTCCATTAGACGGAATTTTGCACATAAACTAATAAAAACTACAATTGCAATGCCGATTAACACGAACAAAATACGCATTTCGAATGCCACATCTGCTTGCAAGAAGACCATTGCTCCGCTTAAAGAGTTTAGGGTAATAAATATCTGTTGTATCCAGTAAGTGCGCAAAAATAAATAAATATATCCTGTTAATATAAGCAGTACAGGATGCCATGGATCCGGAACGACCCATTCAAATAACACAAAATATAAAATACCGCCAATAATGGTTCCAATAATTCGATTTTTTGCGGCTTTCATTTACAAAGGGATGAACTAAAGAAAGTACTGTAAAGGAAATCAAGCAGGTTTTTTAACACATGGTAGAAATCTCCAATTAACATGGCGATAGTTAATCCTGTTGTTAAACGAATAAAAAAATTTAGTACGAATCGAGCAGAAATGAGTCTCTCTGAAAATATCTGTAATATTACGTCTTCTTTTTACTTTGCGATGACGCATATAATAATAATTGCGACAATGAGCCCTCCTCCTGCAATGCCTATCATACGTAATCCATAATCTATGCCGTATACAGGGCTGCTTTGTGCAAACAAATAGCAAGATAAAATAGGGTAATAAGCTTTTGCCATCGGTTGATGGCTGGTTAGCGTTAATATGATATAAATAGATGCGAAATTAACAAAAACGCCAATTGCAGGATGAAAAGAAGGAAGGTAGCTCCGCCTGTCAAAAAAGAAATGAACCCCAAATTACAAAGGCGCCTTGCAGCGGTTTAATGCCAATATCTGTTCATAAAAAGCTAATAATTGCAAGAGAAATGGTCAGACCGATTAGACCGTTGCCGCTTCCCAGGCAAAAAGGTATATAATCCTCTATCAAATCCAAACATAAAGGCTATGATAAAAGATTCATAAGAGCTCTTTTAAAAAGCCTTTATTATTATGACCGGTTGGAATAGCTGCGGGGAGACATAGACTGTGCTGCGCTGCCAATACCGTCAAAAGAGAATTCCACTTGTACTCACGAACTTTCTATAATATTTTTTCTTTTTATGTGAAAATTGTTAAAAAATAAAAAGAAAATATATGCTATATAACTATCATACGCGAAATGTTGAGAAGATATGTGAATAATTTATGACGTGACCTGTAGATTTAACTAATGAAATATTAGTTATTATATGCAGATTGCAATCAATTATTTTATTTTCTCTTACCTATTTGGCAAAAATAAAAAAATATAGTTTACAAATTGCAGACGATATGATATAATCATTCGGTAAATATCCCTTTCCCCGGATTAAGGAATAAGCCCAAATTTAGGAATTCACCAGCCTTTTTTCTGTGGTTAGCGGATAAATAATAAAAAAGGTGGAACTATTTTTATGTTACTAAAAAGAAGAAAAAAAGCAAAGTAATTGCTGAGTATGCAACACATGAGGGAGATACAGGTTCTCCGGAGGTTCAAATTGCAATTCTAACAAAAAGAATTAACGATTTGACCGAGCATTTAAAAACACACAAAAAAGACCATCACTCTCGCCGTGGACTATTGAAAATGGTTTGGTCAAAGAAGAAATCTACTAAACTATGTCATGAAAAAAGGATATTGAGCGTTACCGTTCTATTATTGCTAGACTTGGTATTCGTAAATAATAAATTTCATAAAAAGCAGCTGTTTTACGCAGCTGCTTTTTTACTTTTTTCAAAAGAATATAAAATTTGTTGAAATATCATATATTTTTTGTGAATGATATATAAAATATTGACATTTTTATATATGTGATATGATGTAAAATATGTCTATTAAAATCAATGGATGATAAAAAAAAGGAGGAATTTTATGAGGTTTTTAACTGGAAAACGGCAATTGTCAGTTTGGTTATTTTTGTTGTTCCTATCTTTTTTTATCCTGTATCAGGAACCATGACAAATGGTGTAAACTACATATTCGTATGGTTTCCCTTCTAACTGGTTGTCTGTACGGTTTGATACACAAGGCGGCAGACTGTTTGGTTTTGAATTATTTGGAGCCAATATTGTTGGGACAAATGTCAGTATTTTAACAGCTTTATTGGACTTACTTGTTATTTATTTGGTTGTGACCGCATTTGTAAAGGTGTTTTGGATCAATCACTTTTCTATTAAATTTTCAAATTGGAGAGAAAAACGTCGTTGTAAAAAAGAAGGGATTCCTTTTGTTCCTTCCCACTTTCATCAAGAGGAATCAAAAGTAGACGAGAACACTGTATCCAATGCCAAGGTGTATGAGAGCGAAGAACGGATACTCTATCTAGGACAGAGCAAACTGTGAGGGAATCATTTGAAACACATCCTTATAAGGGGATGAATTACAGTCTAATCTTTTGGGAGAGATGGAAAAGGATAAGACGGCTTAAATCCCTTTTTAAGTGTATTAGATGAGCGATACTTGGGATTACTTTCCCCCTGCTGGGAAGAGGTTGTCGACATCAGTGCTCCTGTAGCTACAAATAAAATATTGTTTAAATATCCTGCTTTTATGTCATTTAACAGTTTAGAGCATAGACAGAGGCGGAGCATCCACACCCGGATCCGCCGGCGTGAACATCCTGTTTTTTGCGGTCAAACAACATTTTTCCGCAGTCGTTGTGTACACTGCTGATATCGACGCCTTCTTGTTCCATTAATTGCAGCAAAGTTCGCTTCCAACATGTCCCAAATCTCCCGTTACAATTAAATCATAATCAGCAGGTTTTGTATTGGTATCCGATAAAAAAATCTAATATAGTTTGCGCTGCTGCAGGCGCCATGGCTGCACCCATGTTATTGGCGTCTTTAATGCCCATATCTGTAATTTTTCCAATACATACTTCTGTGATAACAGGTATTTTCTCCGAAGAATTGTTTTCTTTGGAGTTTTTCATTTTACACTGTTTTCTTCTATAACGATAGATTGAGGTACAACAATTGCAGCGCCTGAAGCAGTTGCGGTCCATTGTGCTGTAGGAGGACGTTGTCCACCGTATTCCAACGGTAGTCGAAATTGTCTTTCTGCAGAGCAAAAATGTGATGAGGTAACCGCAGCAGCAATTCTCGCTGCTCCTGATTCTACAAATAAAGCTGCCATTGCAAGTGTTTGTGCCATAGTAGAACATGCGCCGTATTGTCCTAAAAAAGGAATATTTAAACTGCGTAAACCAAATGTGGAAGAGATACATTGATTTAGTAAATCACCCGCAAAATGGTGTCTACATCGTTTGAATGGATACCGGCTTTTGTAGGGCGATTTCTACAGCTTCTTTTTGCAAACGGCTTTCTGCCTTTTCCCAACTGCTTTCTCCAAGGGAGGTATCTTTATAACTGCGGTCAAATTCACTGCCGAGAGGTCCTTCTTTTTCTTTCTTACCTACTACAGAGGCATATCCTGCTATTTTGGGGGCGGTTTCTAATAAAATTGTATATCTGCCAACACGTTTCATCGCTGTAAACTCCTTTTATCTGGTCAATCGTTTTCTTTGAACATCATGCAATTAAAAATATTTGGTGGTTTCTTTCCTTTATCTTACCCGAAATTTTCTACGGTATACTTTCCTTACAGGTTGCAGCTAGTTGCGTAAAATTTATCAATACCTTTTTTATAGGATTGATTTTTGCCCAACAGTACATTAACATGAAAACAGAATCCTACTATATTTCAAAATATGTAAAATAAGGAGCTTGTTATGATGAAGGAAAACGGATTTTACTGTTAGGAGCTTATAGCATGGAAGTTGTAGAGTGCGGAGGTGCTCTGCTAAAAATGCATTAAACGGAGGAAAATCTCACGCGGCAATTGCCTTTGCGGGAGAAAAGATGCAGTCTGATTTGAAAAATCAGCTGAAATTCTACAAACTTCCGTTGAATTTTTAAATATGGATACGGGAAAAATTACAGCTTCTTATGAGGAAAAGCTGCAAATGATTCGTGTTATTCGTTCTTTTCGTCCTGATATTATTATTACACAAGATACGGAGCATTGTGTATACGATTTAGATCCGGGCAGACGTCCTTTTATGACGTTGGTGTTGGAAGCAATGGCATTGGCAGGCAGAGAATATGCTTTGGAAGAGCTGGATGGTTTAAAACCATGGGGCAATTTTACAATTTACTTTATGACACCGGAACACCCAAATTGTGTACTGGATATTTTCGGCGTTTGGGAACAGAAATGTCAGGCGATGGATTTGCTTGAAGCACAGTTAGAATTTTTTGGAAAACGTGAACAGATTGACGGAAAACAATTAGAGGAACGAAAATCCTTGGTTCCTCAGTGGGATTCTCTAACCACAGACCTTGAAAGAGGCCGTGCGCTAAAAGAGAGAGATGGATAAATCTTATTATACATATTTACATTCAACGGGACATTGCCGTGTAACATATGCAGAAAGCTATCGCAGAGAAGGCTTTTTTTGTTTTTGATGAACTAATCGAATAAAGAGAAAAGGGTAACATTACGTTACCCTTTTTTTTAGAATAGGCTAATAATATAAAGTACAATACCGTATATAATAGAAGAGATGATGCCATATACCAATACGGGTCCGGCGATAATAAACATTTTTGCACTTAACCCTAATACATAGCCTTCACTTTTAAATTCCATAGCCGGTGAGGCGATAGAGTTGGAAAATCCGGTAATAGGAACCAGTGTACCGGCACCGGCAATTTTTGCGATATTATCATAAACTTTGAATGCAGTTAAAATTGCTGCTAATCCGATTAAAGTAATAGATACGGCAGCACGCGCATTTTTTTTTACATCCATACCCAACATAAGGTATCCTTCTAAAATACCTTGTCCAATGGTGCAAATAGCGCCTCCAAATAAAAAAGCCATTACAGAATTTTTTACAAATGTACTTGGAGGAGATGCTTGTTTTGCCATTTTTCCATAAATATCTTTTGTCATTTTCATGGATAAAACCTCCCTTATTGAAGTTAGTTTTCCAAACATCGTTTGGTTTATACGATTTTTTTTTTTACAAATAAAAATAGACAAGCAACTGCTTGTCTATTTTCAAAAAGATTAGGAAACACTTTTAAATTGGTTGTGATAGCGTAAGTATTTCCATCTGTTTCAGCTAAAATGGTACCGTCTGAGTCTGTACGATATACGGTGATATGGTCATTGTTTAATCTATTCATGGTTTCTTTATGAGGGTGTCCATAGTCATTATCTTTTCCGCAGGAAACAATTGCGATAGCAGGCGAAGTCGCTGTTAGGAATTTATTTGTTGTAGAAGTGGAACTGCCGTGATGACCCAACTTTAAAATATCACACGACGAATCATATCCTTTGGAAAGCATTTCGTTTTCGCTTTCTTTTTCAGCGTCACCCGTAAATAAAAAACGATTGTTTCCGTATGTTAGCTTTGTCACAATAGAATAGTTGTTTAAATCTTTATATTCTGAATTGTTGGGAGCTAATATTTCTAATGTAGCATTATCATTACTGAAAATAGTAGTGCCTGCTTTTGCTTGATTGATTTTCATACCTTTTTGCTTGAATTGCTTCCAGCAATTTGGTATAAGTAGCGGTAGTTGGTACTTGGTCATCCGCTACCTTTGGCATGTATATTTCACCAATTTCAAAATTTTGAATTACTTTTTTCCATACCGCCAATATGGTCTGCATGGGGATGCGTTGCGATTAAAATATCAATTCTATCCACACCAAGTTCTTTCAAATATGCTGTGAGCCGGTCGCTTCCGGATTTCAATCCCGCATCTATTAATATTGTTTCGCCTGTAGGTAAACAAATAAGTTCAGAATCACCTTGACCTACATCAAGATAATATATTTGTGCTTTATCGGCAGATATGGAAGAACTTGTAGTACCATAAGAGGTATCAATTGAAATATTGCATCCAGTTAGTGTAAACATACATAATATGGTAATGAATACACCCAGTATCTTAAAATATGTCTTTTTCATACGATATTCCTTTATTTTAGAAAATTTGCTATATGGTAGTTTATTATAACATAAAAGAAATTGCTGTGCAATTTCTAACAGAAAAGCGTTAAAACGTTCCAGCAACAATCAAAATCTGCGATTTTGAGTTTGTTGCAGGGTTGTTATAACATAAAAGAAATTGCTATGCAATTTCTAACAGAAAAGCGTTAAAACGTTCCAGCAACAATCAAAATCTGTGATTTTGAGTTTGTTGCAGGGTTGTTATAACATAAAAAAGAAATTGCTATGTAATTTCTAACAGAAAAGCGTTAAAACGTTCCAGCAACAATCAAAATCTGTGATTTTGAGTTTGTTGCAGGGTTGTTATAACATAAAAAGAAATTGCTATGTAATTTCTAGAAGGAAAACGTTTCAACGTTTATCAGTTAAAAATTGCTTTGCAATTTTTTCTATGCTATAATAATCTAAAATTTCGACAAAAGGAGATTTTATATGGATAGTATAGCCGAACAGCCGTCTTTAAGGCTGGAGTTAGGTTCTATGGAGGACTTGCCTACCATTTTTCATTGTTTGCAAGAGCAATTTCCTCCCGATGAATTTTATAATTATGAGCGTATGGAGCAGATGATGCACCACAATCAATATAAAATTTTATTGTATAAACGTGGAGACGACTTAATTGGTTACGCTACCGTATGCAGTATGGTAGAATCTCAAACCCTATGGTTAGATTTGCTGGCTATTTTACCGCCATATCAAAAATGACGGCTATGGAGGTAAATTATTTGAGGCAATCTACCAAAAATACTGTGGTCCGTTTAACGGCGTTTTACTTTGTGCCGAACGTGTCGATTCTAAAGACCCTGACTATGCATTACAGCAGGAACGCCGATTAAAATTTTATGAAAAGCATGGCGCTTACCGCTTGAAAACGGATTTTTAATTTTGCCTACCAAAACAGGCGGTATGCACATGTATTTGTATTATAAACCGCATAAAGGAATTTTTCATATTTCACGTCGAGACCAAGTGGAAATGATAACACAAATGTTTGATTATTGTTATTCGCATATTAAACACGCGCCGCAGTTGCTGCACGACTTTAACCAAACAATTGTAGATGAAATATTTAAAGATGAACGCAAAGCAAAAAAAAATAAAGGAGTAAAGATATGTTGGACCAATTCTGGAGCAGCTTAAAAAGCGGAACGGATATTCGCGGTGTTGCCAGCGAGGGCGGCGGATACGAAATTAATTTAACAGATGATGTGGTAAAACGGATTTGTAAAGGTTTTGCCATTTGGTTGGAACAAAAATTTCACATGTCATCTGATTGTCTTGTAGTTGCAGTAGGACATGACTCCCGTATTTCTGCTGGCCGCATTTCAAATGCTGCGATGACAGCGTTATCTGAAACAGGAGCAAGAGTATTGGATTGCGGATTGGCTTCTACTCCTTCTATGTTTTTTGCAATCGAGGAATTTGGATGTCAAGGCGCAATTGAAATTACAGCAAGTCATCATCCGTTTTATAGAAACGGCTTGAAATTTTTACAAAATACGGTGGTTTGGACAGCAAAGATATCACTGAAATTTTGCAATACGCACAAGAGAACAAAACTCCGCTTAAAAAAAAAGAAGGAATTGTTGAAAAAAAGTGATTCTATGGACAGATACTGCCATAGATTACAACGTATGATTTTGGAAGGTGTGGGAGCCAAAGAAGGGGAACTGCCTTTAACAGGATTCCATATTGTAGTAGACGCAGGTAACGGAGCAGGGGGATTTTACGCACATCGTGTGTTGAAACCTTTGGGAGCGGACATTACAGGGAGTCAATTTTTGGAGCCGGACGGTATGTTTCCAAACCATATTCCAAACCCCGAAGATAAGAACGCAATGGAGTCGGTGTGTAAAGCAACTGTAAAAGCAAAAGCAGACCTAGGGGTTATCTTTGATACGGATGTTGACCGTGGAGGTGCCGTAGACAGCACAGGAGCCGAAATTAATCGCAACCGTTTGGTTGCACTGGCTTCTGCAATTGCTTTGGAGCAGTGTCCGGGTGGAACAGTTGTGACAGATTCCATCACTTCCAGTGGTCTAAAAGTATTTATTGAACAACATTTAGGTGGTAAACATCATAGATTCAAACGTGGGTATAAGAATGTCATTAACGAATCCATCCGTTTAAATGAACAGGGAATTTCTTCTCCTCTTGCAATTGAAACTTCAGGACATGCGGCTTTCCGTGAGAATCAATTTTTAGATGACGGTGCATATCTTGTTACAAAAATTGTCATTCAAATGGTAAACCTAAAAAAAGAAGGCAAACAGCTGCAAGATTTGTTACAGTCTTTACAAGAGCCAATCGAAACTGTTGAGTTGCGGTTACCGATTACAGAAACGGATTTTCGTAGTTGTGGTAATCGTATTATTCAACAGTTAAATACCTTCGCTGAGAAAAAAGCACATTGGCAAATCGCGCCCGATAATCATGAGGGGATACGCTGTTCCTTTGACAAAGGGAATGGGGATGGATGGTTTTTGTTGCGCCTAAGTGTTCACGACCCTCTTATGCCTTTAAACATTGAGAGTAATCAAACTGGCGGCACTAAATTGATTGCACAAGAATTGGAATGTTTTTTTTGAACAGTGCCAAGGATTAGATATTACATCTATCAAAAGAATTTATCAAGTAAATAATTGCACAAAAAAGACCTACCTTATTATAGGTAGGTCTTTTTTCCCGTTTTCAAAATTTTCGACAGAGCGATTTAGGAGTAATCATGAAAAGGGATCTACATGCGTATCCGTGATGTTGAATTTTCATTACTTTGTATTTATTTAATGAGAGAGAGAAAAATGGGAGAGAGTACAAAATAATTGAAATATAATCGTGTTCATCGCACTAAAACCGGTTTTGTTTTGGTGTCATAAAAACAAAACTTTCAAGATACACGCACGCTATCACAGTAAGGAGGATACCAGCAATATTGTATGATACTGTTCGTACCTCCTTTTAACACTTATTATTTTATTATTAATAAGAGCTAAAAGGAAGTGCGAATTTGCAAGTTAATTTATATTTTCTTGCAAAAAATAAATTGGTTTTTAAAAATAATAAAGAAGATATCATCTATGCTTAAATATATACAATTTTACATTTTTAATATAAAAGATATATTCTTCTTTATGACTATGAATTCTATTATAGACCAGAATCACAACAAAGTCAACAAAAATTTAGAAAATATTTTGATATTTCTCACAATCCATTTTTTGTAAAAAAAATATCTCTTTTATTATTGAGAAAAAAATAGAATGATATTTCATGCAATAATACTTATGTTTATTATAATTTTACAGGATTTGAATTATTTCATTCATATTATTGAGAATATATGTCTTACTTACACCTTTTTTATGTGCCAACTGACAGTTTGCAAAATGAATCATGTCATAAATTTATGCACATTTGTTGCAGTAAAAATATTTTTACTGCAACAACACAATATTTCATTTTAGAGATGGACCGAACAGTTTCATATTAATACAAAAAACATTACCACAATATTTTATCTATGTTATAATAACCTCAAAACAGCAACAAAACAAACCTTAAAAATATCTTTCAATATTCATAATTTTGGTTGTTAAGAGAGCGGTTTTTAATGTTCTGTCAATTAGAAATTACTTTGTAGTTTCCTGCATGTTATACCATAATTTATTAAAATGAGGAAGTGTGAAACAAAATGAAACAATTGTCACCGGATGAAAAGAATTTTATTTTTCAAATTGCGAATCGTATTCGTTATCCTATCGTAAGACTGGAGTTAAGAAGCTCAAAGGAACGTTCTTTAATATCAACTGCATTAAACCATGTGCATTTAGAGACAAAATATGATAGCATGGAAATTGTCAAACAACGTGCATCCGTTTTACAATCTTTATGTGAAAAAGGTTTCATAAAAATAAGTTATAAAGTTTTTATTACCGTCCAATCTGATTACGCAATATATGAGGTCAGCGATATCTTTTTATTGTTACATCAGTTAGTGGAGCAAGGAAAGAAAAAATCGGATTATTTATTTGATATACCTTATATCAAACGAGGACAGGTTATGTTAACTGAAATGGGCAAGTCTTATGTCGCACAAGATAATCTAAATCGTTAATATTTAACATTTTCTATGTGATATTTTGCAGAAATCTTGTATAAAACGTGTTCTTATGTTAAAATATAGATAGATTTAAGAGATATGGGGAATGTCAATGGAATGGTATTATGCACTGATTATTGCGGTTTTAGCGGTAGGGGTGATTGGAGCTCTTATTTATGTTCGTACAAAAGTTTCTAAGAATGTTATTAAGCATGTACGTGCAAAATTGGCTCGTACAGAAACAGAACGTTCAGAATTTGAGGGACCAGATGGGAAAATCTATTCGAAAATAACTGCTATGGTTTTAGTATTTTTTGGTAGAAGATGGAACTGAATTGAAATTTGCTGTTAACAATAAGATGAAAGGCAGAGTACAAGAGCAACAGTGGGGGTATTTAATGTATTGCGGAGATAAGCTGCTTAAATTTGAATGTAAACAAGGCAAAATAGGTATGAAACGTTATTTGAATGACGGTATTCTAAAATCTAAATATTTTCGTTCTTAATATTAGACCAAAACAATCCGGCATTATCGTATGAAAAAGCATTTTCCTAATAATATACGTTAATTTGAATTTCCGCATATAACTTATTTGGATTAGGATGCATTTTCTAATTGTGATTAACATATACAGTACTGTAAAAGCATATGGGGGCTCAATGCAAATTGAGAATGTTTTTGGGGATTGTTAAAAATAAAAAGCAGTTTACATAATTTTGATTTTTTGTTTTAAATAAAATTAAAAAGTCTAAAGTTTTATTTTTGATATTTTGTACTGAATATGTTGTCAATATAATTGATTGCCAGAGGGCAGTGGGGAGTATTGATGGGCTGTGAAATATAAATGTACTGAAGTAACAAGAAATAAAATTAAAAGAGCATTTTTGAGTTAACAAATATCAAACCTGCGAATAAGATTTTTGTAAAAGAAATCATCCAGGTAGCAGGTATCTCACGAGCATGCTTTTATGTGCATTATGAAAATATAGCGGCATTGATTCATGAGATAGGCAATGATACTGTAAAAAGTATTATGGAAATAACAGAAGAGAAAAAATATACAGCAGATATGTCACGCGAAATTGCATGTAATCGTGCATTGGCACAGTATGTACAAGAAAATAAAAAAGACCGTATCTATTTTAATGAGTGAGTACGGAGATCCTGATTTTTTAAAAGAATGGCATATCCATGTGAAAAAACAAGTTTTATTGCGTTTGGAAAAGGATCATATTCCAATTAATCATGATATAGAGGATATGGTAGAATTTGCAATGAACCGTGTTTTTGATACCATACTGCAAAATCTGGATGATCCTTTTTGATGAAGTATTCAAAGCGTTAAATATCATGGATAAATTTATGCTTTGTTTGGTGGTAAGTACACATTACAGCAGATTAAAGTTATAATAAAAAACGGTACCATTAGGTACCGTTTTTTTATTGTTTGATTTTTATCCGTTTGCTTTTGGGATAGGCGGGTTTGCCAAATTTAACCGAATTAAAGCTTTATAAATGCCGTCGTCAAAAAATAGAATCTGTTACAAAATCCGCAGCTTGTTTCGCCTCTTCTGTCCCATTGCCCATGGCAATGCCGCAATGGACTAATTTTAACATAGATACATCGTTATTTCCGTCTCCAAAGGCAATCGTATCTTTCAGGTCGATATTTGCATGTTTGGTCAACAGTCGTATGGCATTTCCTTTATCATTTCCTACAAATGCCAAATCAGCAGAAGCATTCCCCTATGTCTGTTTAGTATCATGCTGCCGTCAAATGCAGTTTTACAGCGGTCAAATTCTTCTTCCGTATCAAACATAAACTCAAGGCTGTTTGCAGTTACATCACCGGGATTCCATTCTGTCTTTGCAAAATCATTCATTCCATATATGCGGTTAAAATAGCGAATAGAGTCCGGGTCCATATTTCTGCACCAAGCACAAACTTTTCCAATGAACGCATACCGTGCTTTTTACATTATCAAAATGCTTCATCAGATAAGATACTTCTTCGTGAGAAAAATTCTATCGTAAATGATATCTCCTTGATAAACAATGTGAGAACCGTTCATAGTAATATAACTTTCAAAGATATTAGGAAAATATTTTTTCAAAAAGGCCTCGTGTCTGCCGGTACAAGCAATGATTTGGTGTCCCTGTTGCTTTAACAATTGAAGTGCTTGCCGATTACTGTTTGGAATGGTAAATGGTTTATTGTGCCAACAATCCAATAAGGTTCCGTCAATATCGAAAAAAATTGTTTTTTTCTGCACGTATTTTCATCCTTTCTATATTGTGCCTCTTTCTATAGTATACCTTGCATAATGATATGCTATTAGGGGAAAAGATAGTCACTGAGGTGAAATTTATGGAATTCTTAATCGCATTTGTTGTTGGAGGTCTTATTTGTGTGGTCGGTCAGCTATTAATTGATTTTACCAAATTGACACCTGCCAGAATTTTAGTTCTTTTTGTTACTTTGGGAGTATTTCTAACAGCTGTTGGTTTGTATGAACCATTGGTTAACTTCGCGGGAGCAGGTGCTACAGTGCCATTAACAGGTTTTGGATATACACTTTGCAAAGGGTACAATGGAAGCCGTTGAAAGTTTAGGTTTTCTGGGTGCTTTTACAGGTGGTGTTACAGCTGCCGCAGCCGGAATTGGAGCAGCAGTATTTTTTGGTTATATTGCAGCATTATGCGCAAAACCATCGGATAAAGGATAAAAAACAAATGCGAGTAGGCATAATACCTACTCGCATTGTTTTATAGATTACTGATAGAGCAATCTAAGTAGTGCTCAAGATCCCTTCGTCTTTCTTTTTCTTTTCAAGATAAACTACAACAGCTGCTACAGTTGCCGCGACAACAGCTGCCAAAGACAGAATCTGATTAGCCAGCGAAATTTATTGCAATGTTTCATTTATAGAGCACCTCCAATAATTATAAATCTGTGTTTAAGTATATGATACCCAAAAATATTGAAAAGTCAACCTATCCACATAATTTGTCATGGAGAAAAAGGAAGTAAAACTAGGAAATTTTTTAGGCTTTGCTACAGTCCTTGTCATTACAAAATGCAAAAAGCAGAACCCTCGGCGCGGCTTTTGTGTTATGCATAGCAATTATGCGTTAACAGCGTTAAGCTTTTGTGCAAGCGCAGATTTTTTTCTGGCAGCAGTATTCTTATGAAGAATACCTTTGCAGTAGCTTTATCAATTGCTCTGATTGCAACTTTAACAGCCTCAGCTGTATTTGCGTCTTTATTTTCAAGTGCAATGTTTGCTTTTTAATATCAGTTTTCAAAGCTGTGTTAATTGCTTTATTTCTAAGAGTTTTAGTAGCAATCACTTTTACGCGTTTTTTTTGCGGATTTAATGTTAGGCATAATTCCACCTCCTTATATTTGTTCACGTACAGATAATAATAACATGGACATGCTAAAAAGCAATATATTTTTGCTTTTATCCATAGATTTTTTAACAGAATGATTATAACAGAAAAAGGAGTCAGATTGCAAATGTTTTTTCGTACAGACTTAGCATTGAATTAAAAGAAGGCGGACAATCCGAATTGTCGGATGTACCTTGTAAAATCAAAGAGAAGGACTGCTGTAAAATTAGTCATATTACGGTTCCGTGTCATATAAAAGATACAGGTATGGCACCGGGAGAATACATTACCATTGAAATGCCTCCTTTAAGCGATGCATTAGACGAAAACAATCGGTTTTTACAGGTCGTTTCAGATGAAATTAAACCTTTTTACCTGAAAACGGCGAAGTGCTGGTAGCAGGTTTAGGGAATGCTGCAATTACTCCGGACGCTTTGGGAGAAAAGGTAATTGCACAAATATTGGCAACCCGCCATGTAAAAAAAGGAACTGGAGCGTATTACAGGGATATCGGAGCTCCGTTCGGTAGCGGCTGTAAGCACAGATGTATTGGGAAATACAGGAATGGAAACAGCAGAAATTTTAAAAGGCTTAACACAGCAATTAAGACCCAAAGCTGTGATTGTAATTGATGCAATGGCCGCCAGAAGTTTAGAAAGATTGGGCAAAACAGTGCAAATCAGTACAGCAGGAATTGCACCGGGAGCAGGTGTTGGAAACCGCAGACCGCAAATAGATCAGGCATTATTGGGTGTTCCCGTGATATCTGTTGGAGTACCTACGGTGGTAGATGCTGCAACAGTTGCTGTGGATTTACTTGGAGAAGAACATGTAACAGATGAAGAAAAAGAGAAGCTCAGAGAAATGGTAAGCCCAAACGGAGCTGCTATGTTTGTTACCCCCAGAGAAATTGATTTGTTGATACAACGCGGGGCCAGAATGATTGGTATGGCAATTAATGCTGCGTTAAATCCTTGTTTTTACTGTCAATGATTTTGAACTTTTAACAAAATAAAAGCCTCGACAGAAACCGCCGTATTTTATTCAATAATATTAATATAATGATAGAAACGAAAAATAATAGAATTCTAGTATTACAGGAATGTATAAAAATAGGAGGTAGGCGGTTGCAGTGAAACACTTCGGGAGGTTGTTTATGGTCATAGAAACAAAACGCGGAAGAAAACTGTTGCTGCGGGTAGGCGCTGTTTTAGTTACCACCGTTGCAGTAGCTTGTTTTTCTATTCGTCTTGTACCGGCATTGTTGTCTAACCAGAACAATACAGCGTTAACAGCCGCAGGGTTTATTATGCCTGACGGAGCTGTAGAGGTGATGAAAAATGGATATGACGATGCATACTTTAGCGTGTCAGAAGTAGAAGAAATGGTTTCTCAGGCGTCTTCTGTACCGGAAATTACAGAAAGTACCGTTACATCTGAAGAAACGGTTGGGCAGTCATCCTCAGAAGCGTATGTGCCTCCTGAGCCGGATTATACGGTATATGAAGGGACAGCATACCCTATTAACGAAATGCAGATTGCAAATGTAGGATTAAAATATGAGAATATTACAGTTCGCAACGATACAGATTATGAACTGGATATTGCACAAGAGTTGGGACTTTCACCTGATGTAAAATTAAAAAAAGACGGAACACCGCAAGTACTAATTTATCATACCCATACGGGAGAATCCTTTTTAAAAACGGAAATGCCTAATTTTATTCCAGTTTAGATACACGCTCCAGAGATGAGAATTTAAACGTAATTGCGGTGGGCAATGAAATTACAAAGAAACTGGAAGAGGCAGGCATAGGAGTCATACATGATACAACGATTCATGATGACCCTTATACAGGCGCATATAATCGCTCATGGGAAACGATTCAACGTAATTTAAATGAAAATCCGACCATTCAAGTTACAATAGACGTTCATCGCGACGCATTGGGAGGAGAATCTACCAGAATCAAACCTACAACTGTGATTAATGGCAGAAAAGCAGCGCAAATTATGATTTTATCCGGCTATGACGGTGATGGTTCCCTAGGTTTTCCGGATTGGGAACTAAATTTACGTTTGGCATTACGGTTGCAGCAAAACTGTGCAAATATTGAACAATCCTTTATCCGGCCTCTCAATTTTACAAATAGTCGTTATAATATGAATGCAACATATGGTTCATTGTTGGTAGAGTTCGGTACAGAAGTGAATACCATTGATGAAGTAAAATATTCGGGGCAGCTGTTTGGAGATGCACTGGTAAAAACGTTGGAATCGCTTATGTAGGTGATGTATTTATATCCTCTTTACAATAGATTTGCAATTGTTCAAAGAAAGTTAAAGGAATGTGTCAAAATTTTTGCTATAATCTGTTATAATAGAAAAAGTATGTATACACAAAAGTATAACACCAGATAAGTGATGAGGAATATAAATGAAATTAGCCAGAGGGATTGTATCCATTCTAATGTTTATGCTATTGTTTTCGTTTATGAGCTTACCGGTATTTGCAATGCAGACGCAGAGTAATGGAAGAACCGGAAGTTCAGAGCAATCCAGCGTCGGTTCGAAACAAAATGTGTCAGGAACTATGGAAACAGGCAGTGAGGAAACAACGTCTGTTTCATCTGAGGATTCTACCTCACAAGATAACAGCCTTTCTCAAAGCAGTGAGATTTCTCTTCCGGAAGTTTCTGTAGACAGTGAGGCTGCAGGTATTATTTCAAAGGGAACCGATGTAACGCCATCCAATACCACACAAACTTGGTTGGGAGTTGTATTCTGGATTTGTATTGCAATTGGTATTTTAATTGTTGTTGTGGTGATTGTGGCGGCAACCAGAAAACCTCAAAAGGAGGAACCGGTAAAAGAGATATGAGCGAAAACCTATGACGCCAAAAGGCAAACGAATTTTGAATGAAAAGTATTATCGCAACATTAAGAAATAATGCAATAAAAAAGAGGGGTAAATAAAATACCCCTCTTTTTTATTTATATTTATGTTTCAAGTTCGTTGTAAAAAATGACCTAACATATCTTTTAAATCAATTTCAAGTATCAAACAGAAACATGCCAGTTCGTAGTCTGTTACAAATCTGGCGTTATTTTCTATTTTACTAATCATTTGTTGATCCATGTTCACATTCATGGTCTGCATTTTAGCGGCAAGTTGGCTTTGAGATAAGTTCTTTTTCATTCTGTAAATTTTTTAAGTTGGTGCTGATAATATTTTTATTCTTTCCGTAAATAATTTTCTTCATGTTGAACGCTCCACGTCTATATAACGTATTTTACTTGACTTTAGCATATGTTTTTCAATGAAATACGTTATATAAACGTAATTTGATGAAGCTGATTTAAAATAATGATGTTTGTTTATTCATTCGGTAAAAAAATATGAGATAATTGAATGGTTCATCAAGTATTATGTTATACAGTACTTATTTTTATATCAGAAAGTTTATTTTTCATGTTGAGAAATTACAGAAATAATGATATTTATAGGAGTAGTTCTATCAAACAGGCAATAGTGAAAAATTTTAACATATAGAGGTTGAAAAACACTGATATTATTTATTGCAAATATAGATTATTTTATACATTTTTTCTAAAAATAGGAAGTGAGATAACATATAACCAGATATTTAAAAAGAGGTAATTGTAAAATTACAATTACCTCTTTTGATTGTTCATATGACGAAAAGATTAGGAACTTTTCTTTTGTTGTGATGTTTCCATAGATGTATCTACATTTAAATCGGTTAATTGAATTGGGGTATCAGAAAATCCTAATATAAAATCGGCACTGACATTGTAGTACTTGCATAGTTTAATCAAACAATCAATCGTCATGTGTCTGTTTTTTCTCCCAATGTCCTACGGTAGAATCAGACACATCACATAAAAGGGCAATATCTTTTTGCCCCTTTTTTATTTTGTATACGCAGTTCTTTTAATCTATCGCGATAATCCATGGTATCACCTCTTTGAAAAGATTATAACATAAAAGAAATTGAATCACAATTTCTAACAAATAAACGTTACAACGTTCTTAACAACAAAATTTCTAATTTTGAATTTGTTGAAAGGTTGTTATAACATAAAAAGAAATTGAATCACAATTTCTAACAAATAAATGTTACAACGTTCTTAATTAACAAACAAAATTTCTAATTTTGGAAAAGTTGCTATAACATAGATGATTTAAAGCATTTCCTAACGGAAAAATTTTCATTTTGCTACCAATAGGAAAGTGTGATAACAATATTAATTTGCCCAGTAATTTTATAAGACAAACTACCTTATAAAACATTATAAATGTTAACATAATATTTATAAAAAACTATCTAAAAGGTGATTATAATTAACAACGTTGTTAATTATTTGGTATTTTTTTCCACATAAGCATCTATATGCTGCTGTACAACTTGAAATGGAGCTATTCCACTTTCCAGTAAAGCTGTGTGGAACTCTTTTTCATGAAAGCGACTTCCAAGCACCTGTTGTGCGTCCTCTTTCATGTTTATAATTTCATGATATCCCACATAATATGGCTCAAATGCAGCAGGATTTGCCTGTAATTGAGCGTATTGCGTCTGGATGGATGCATCGTCCAGAGAAAATCCTTTTGATTCCATAAATTCTTTGAATTCCTCGACTGACCAGCCATCATAATGGATGCCGATATCTGCCAGAATTATCATACAGTACGTTGCCAACTCATTTTCTTTATATGCTTCCAAAAGTGTTTGGTCTACTCCATCAAGATACGAGAGCGCTTCATATTGGGCATAGACGGCATATCCTTCCGTATACGCGCTGATATTGGAAAGAGCCTTAATATAGTTGCTTCCTACATTTTCATACATATATGCATATTGGTACATGTGCCCCGGAAAGCCTTCATGTGCTACTGTTGAAAAGGTAGAAATAGAGGACACATCATTGGAGATAGGGTTCACACGCAATTGTTTTACGGAATCTCCATCCAATGTTGGAATATTGAAATAAGCAGTTACACCGGACTTAGAAGCCAATTCTTCATTCATATTTTCAATATGATAATTTAAATTGCTCACAGGCGGAAACTCTTCGGAGATAACGTTTTTCATATCATCTAATATATCAGTATAGCTGAGGTATCCTGTCTTGGGAAGCGTATTAGAAATTAACGGTTCTACGGATTCAGGGTTGCTGATAACAATTTTTTGCACAGTTATATAAGTGTGTGCTGAATGCTTCTTCCATCATTTCTCTGATATCTTCAACAGATTTATTGCTTCCAATGCTCTGTTGCAGAAGGAGCTCATAATACTCCTTGCCATATTTAAATTTTGCAAGCCCTTCTGTATTGTTTCGGCCGGTTTTCTGAAAAGTCTCCATTGTAGAGCGAATGCTTTCAAATGCAGGTAAAACGAAGAAGAAAAGGCTTCTTTTAATTGACTTTTGTATTTTTCGGTTTTTTTCTGTATCTAATGACAATTGTTCTACACTGGTATTCATAGATGCCAGTATCGCACTGTTCTCTCCGGGCTGTAAAATACTGTCACAATATTCAATAATTGATTCTAAATCCAGCATTAACAGCCCATTTTCTTCTTGTTTCTTTGTATATTCCAATACACTTTCTACATAGGGTTTTGTGTCGTTTAACAAAGTGATTAAATCTTGTACATCTTTTTTCATTTCGTACTTGCCAGTCTGCAAAAATAGAGTGGGAAGTTGAAATTGAATTCCACTCATGCTTTCAAAATAGGAGCCGTAATAGTCGAATTTTTCGTTGCTCAGCTTTTGGGATAAAGAAGCCTGATATTCGTAAATATCATAGATATCTTTTTGTTCCTCAGTCAAAGCATTACGATGAAATTGTTGAAATGTGTTGTAAGCATTATCACTATCTTGAGCTGTTACTATTTCTCCGTCACTGTTTGGGCGAGCGCCTAAACTTACTTCTGTTTTACTTAAATCTATTCCAAACGATTCCGGATTTTGCATGTATATATGAGTCGCGACATAATCATTTTCCATAGTTTTTACAAATTCTTGCTGGATGAATTGGTCAAACTGTTTTTGTTCCTGAGAAGCATCTATTTGCTGACATCCAACAATAGAACATGCCAGGATGAATACGAAAGATAGTAAAGAAAATCTTTTTATCATTTTCATATCTTCTTGCTCCTTTATCTTTGTAACTTCATTATACTCACTTTCATAATGCGAAGCAATATTGTAAAAAGGATACCGTCAAATGTTCCAATGAATCTGGCACTCTGATAACACGTTATTCTTATTTTATTCTAACCTAACCTTACATTCCTTATGATTCATTTTTAGCGAAGATGCAAAAATACTACTAAAAGTATGATTTTGGGTTGATTTCCTACTTAAAGTGTGATATCTTGTTATTATCCTACTAAAAGTAGGGAGGAGGAATAGAGATGGCATATAGAAGAATCAATTATTATCGCATACTGAGTATGAATGTATCGGGCTATCGAAAATTAAGAGGTTGGAACCAATATGAATTGGCGGAAAAGCTTCATATCAGCCGGACGTATCTCAGTATCATTGAAGCTCCAAACATGAAAGTAAATATTTCATTGGAAATTTTAATTGCATTATCAGAGCAATTGGACGTACCATTACCAAAACTGTTTGAATGATGGTTATATCAAAGGATTGTTTTTAAAATTTGCTTGAAAACAAACTTGTTTCATAAGATAATAAGGTCAAGTAAAGAAGAGGAGAACACATATGTCGAATCAAACACCATTATATTCTGCTTTGGTGCAGCATCATCGTCTTGGAAGATCTGCTTTTCATACGCCGGGGCATTCAGGAAAGCCGATTTCTCAATTGAATCATTTACTGCAATTGGATGTAACTGAACTGCCGGATACAGACAGTCTGTTCGAGGCAGAGCACGCGATTTTACAAGCGGAACGTCATGCTGCACAAGTATTTGGGACAGCACGTACCTTATTTTTGCCGGAGGCTGCACTTTATGTATTCAGGCAATGCTGCGTCTTGTTTCGGCTGACAGCAATAAAAAAACAATTTTAACGGATCGTATCCTTCACCGCAGTGCTGTCAATGCTATGGCATTGCTTGACTTAAATCCTGTTCGGCTCCTGCCAAGAGCAGATGCAGGACTTGGTTTCCCCGGAAGGATTCATCCGGACGATGTAGAATCCCTTTTAAAACAATATCCGGATACTGCGGCGGTATATATTACCAGTCCCGATTACTTTGGTGTTTTGTCCGATATCAGAAGCATTTCAGAAGTATGTCACCGTTATCATGTGCCGTTATTGGTAGACAATGCACATGGTTGTCATTTGTTTTTAATGCCTGAACATTTACATCCGATTCATCTTGGGGCCGATATTACTGCTTGTTCTGCTCATAAAACTTTGCCTGTTTTGACAGGGAGGCGCTTTTTGAATATGGCGTCTGATACGTATGCAGCAAATGCAAAGACGCAATGGCGCTGTTTGGTTCTACAAGCCCTTCCTATCCTATTATGGCTTCTTTGGATTTATGTATGCAGTGGGCAGAAACAAAAGGGAAGAATGCTTATTTACAATTGCAGAAGCGTGTTGTAGATATTAAGAAAATAGCAGCTGCAAAAAGGAATTGCTGTGCCTTTAGGAGAAACGGACCCTGTACGTATCACTCTGCAAACTGCATCATTAGGGATTACGGGAGAAGAGGCTGCCGAAATTTTCCGAGCTCACTTTGTAGAACCTGAGTATGCAGATAATGCGAATCTTGTTTTAATCGCAACACCTTTCCATACTGAGCAAGATTTTTTACGGGTAGAGCAAGCAATTCAGGCACTGCCCAACAGAACGCCGTTAAAACTCAATGCAGTTCTTCCGTCATTGCCAAATTCCGTTATGTCAGTACGGCAGGCTGTATTTTCCGCGTGGGGAAGAAATCAATTTGGAAGACAGCATTGGCAGAATTGCTGCAACTACTGCTTGTCCGTGCCCTCCGGGTGTGCCCGTTGTTATGCCGGGAGAAATGATTACAGAAGAAATTGTGATGTTTTTAAAGAACTATAGATTTCTGACTATAAAAGTGGTAAAATAAATTATTACGGGTTATCCGTAATCATGCATAGAAAGGGAGGGCCTGATACATGCTGAATTTAGAACAATGTACTGTTTCCGAACCGGTCAAAAGAATGTTGGACACAATGTTTGTGCAAAAGCGTGTACCTCAGGCTCTCATCATTGAAGGAGATCATACCAAGACGACAGAACTGGCACGCGTACTTGCTTCCGGATTGGTTTGTCGGTCGCAAGACAATAAACCGTGCGGAACGTGCAGCAGTTGTATCAAAGCACGTGCCGGTTCTCACCCTGATATTTATTTGGCAGAAGGCGGCCTGACGCCGCGTTCATTTAAGGTTGAGGCTATACGCGCAATTCGCAGTGATGCGTATATACAATCTCAGGAAGGCGGATGTAAAGTATATTTGCTGTTTCGTGCGGAAAGTATGTCTGCGGAAGCACAAAATGCTTTGCTGAAAGTATTGGAAGAGCCTCCGGCCGACACTGTATTTATACTTACTTGTCTTACAGCAAACCGCTTGCTGCAAACCATTCGTTCACGTTCTCAGATAATTACTTTAGAAGATGATGCAGAGGAAAATCCGGAAGCCGTACGAATTGCAGGAGAGATTGCGCAGGCGTTAATTCATACGAAAGAAATAGAAATACTGCAGGCAACAGCGCCTCTTATTAAGGATAAAGATTTGCTAAAAGAGGTATTAAATCAGTTAACACTTATATTTCGTGATGCATGTATACAGCGTGCAGGTGGAAGCAGCTATTTATCGACTCAGACAGAGCAAGTAAACGCTTTTATGCCGCGCAATACCAAAAGCGAAATTATTTCAGCTGGGACAAGTAGTAACCGAAATACAAAATGCTATGGTCTTTAACGCAAATATGACAATTCTGGTAACGCTGCTATGCACAAAACTGCGTACAGCAGCAGGCAGATAATACAACATTTTACATGTATGGGAGGGTAAAATGGCACAAGTAATTGGTGTTAGATTTAAAGATGTAGGTAAAATATATTATTTTGACCCGTTGGATTTGGAAATTATAAAGGGCAGTCGAGTAATTGTAGAAACTGCTCGAGGAGTAGAATGCGGCGAAGTAGCTATGGAACGGAAGGAAGTATCTGATGAAGGTCTGGTACAACCATTAAAGCCTGTGATACGTGTTGCTACGAAAGAAGATTTAAAAAAGTAGAAGAAAATCATGAAAAAAAGAAAAACAAGCGTTCGACATTTGCTTAAAAAAAAAATTGCCGACCATAAATTGGACATGAAATTGGTAGAAGTTGAATATACATTTGACAACAGTAAGGTATTATTTTACTTTACAGCTGAAGGTAGGGTAGACTTCCGTGAATTGGTAAAAGATTTAGCTTCTGTATTCCGCACCCGCATTGAGCTGCGTCAAATAGGTGTACGTGATGAGGCAAAAATGCTGGGTGGGCTTGGTGTTTGCGGCAAGCCATTTTGCTGTTCCACATTTTTAAGCAGTTTCCAACCTGTTTCTATTAAAATGGCAAAAGAACAAGGATTATCTTTAAACCCGGTTAAAATTTCAGGTACTTGCGGCCGCCTAATGTGCTGTCTTAAATTTGAGCAGGATGCCTATTTGGATTTACTGCGTACAATTCCAAAAAGTAAATGCCCTTGTAATCACTCCGGAAGGAAAAGGTACCGTAATTGACCAAAACTTATTAACGGGTATTCTAACCATACGTTTGGATAAGGCTCCCGATGCAGCGCCTGCTACATTTCATGCCAAACAGGTAAAGGTAATTAAAGACGGTCAAATTAGGGTGAATAAAGAGGAACTAGAGCAATTAAAAGGCTTGGAAAAGAATTAAATTTATTATATTGTAACAAAAAATCTGCTTATTTTTTTACAAGATATCCATGGAATTCTATTGATTTTTTAAGATCTATGGTAAAATAAAGGTGAAAATTAGAGGGAGGTGCTTAAAAATGGCATATCATATTAACACAGATTGTATTTTTGTGGTGCTTGTGCAGCTGAATGTCCTGTAAGCGCTATTTCAGAGGGTGATAGCATTTACGTTATCGATGCTGATACATGTATCGACTGTGGTGCTTGCGCAGACGTTTGTCCGGTAGGTGCTCCACAACAAGCATAATTCGCCAGTAAACAAAAAAAGGGCGGTGCTGCATGCATCGCTCTTTTTCTATGATTAGATATTTTTGTATGGGAAAAGGAGATGAAATAGATGCTGTTAGATGGCGAACGCTGGGAACCTATTTCAAGTCAATATCAAATTATTGTGTCGAAACAGCACTGTTTTTAATACAGATACCATTCTATTGGCGCACTTTGCATCTCCCAGAAAAAAAAGATTTCTGTGCCGATTTTGGTACAGGTTGTGGTACCATTCCCCTTATCTGGAGCAGCAGGTATATGCCAAGACATATTTATGCAGTAGAATTGCAGGATAACGCATGCAGTATGGTACAAAGAACATTACAAAAAATAACTTAGAAGCCAATATTACATTGATTCATCAAGATTTAACTACATTAAAGCCGGGACTAACCCCTTTTACTCAGGAATTGGATTTAATTGCGTGCAATCCTCCTTATCAAGAGGCTGGTACGGGATTGGTAAATCCTGACGATAGTAAACGTATTGCCAGACATGAAGGTGCTTGTACACCTGATGATATTTGTCGTGTAGCTTCCAAATTGTTAAAATATGGTGGCAAGTTATGTATGTGCCAAAGGCCGCAAAGACTATTCGACATTATGGAATCTATGAAAAAGGTAGGTATTATGCCAAAGCGGTTACGCCTTGTCCAACAGAGATTATCTAAGGCGCCCAGCTTATTTTTATTGGAAGGGCGAAAAGGAGGAAATTCTGGTATGATAGTGGAACCTGTTTTGATGATAGAGGATGAAAACGGCGCATTTTCTGATGAGATGCTACAAATTTATGGCGACTATAAACAAGGAAAAAGGGGAGCAGTATGGCAGGAAAGTTAATCGTTGTAGGAACCCCAATCGGAAATTTGTCAGATTTTTCTCCAAGAGCGATAGAAACACTGCAAACATGTGATTTTATTGCGGCAGAGGATACGCGAGTTACAGTAAAGTTATTGAATCATTTTGGCATTAAAAAACCTATGGTAAGTTACTTTGAACATAACAAAATGGAGCGCGGGGACATTATCTGCAACCGTATGGAACAAGGGAGAGGTTTGTGTTCTGGTATCCGATGCAGGTATGCCGGCAATTTCCGACCCGGGAGAATTGTTGGTTGCACAATGTGTACAGCGGAATATCCCTGTATATGTAGTTCCGGGTCCAACGGCTGTTATTTCTGCATTGGCGGTTTCAGGACTTCCAACAGGAAGATTTACGTTTGAAGGTTTTTTAAGTATGAATAAAAAAAGCCGAAGGGAACATTTAGAGGAAGTAAAAAAAGAACGAAGAACAATGGTATTTTATGAGGCTCCACATAAATTGGCATCAACATTGCAAGATATGCTGGCAGCTTGGGGAGACAGAAGAATTGCTATTGTGCGCGAGGATTACCAAAATACACGAGGAAGTCATCCGTACCACATTAAAAGAAGCTGTACAACGTTATTCCAATGAAAATGCAAAAGGGGAATTGGTATTGGTGATAGAAGGTGCTGAGAAAGAAAAAGAGGCTCAAATTACCATAGAAGAAGCTGTACAAAAAGCAAAGACATATCTGCAAGATGGAATGTCCGCTTCAGAGGCATCAAAAAAGTCTGCACAGGAGACAGGTTATAAAAAAGGGGATATTTATCGTTTATTAAATATGAAATAAAAAATCGAGCAGTATGATGATTTAGAAAAATGATTGTAAAATATGCGTAAACGTATGGCATGAAAAGAAAAATACAGTTGTAATTATTGACTCAAAATGGTATGATTATCTTTGCAAAATAGATAGGATTATGTAGAATTCAGTTTAAAAAATGTGTTTATGGGATGGGATAATCTTGAGTCGAATTCAATCAAAAACCTGTATTGCGGTTACATGTTTCATAACAGTGCTCATGACGTGTGTCATTTCAGCTTTGGCATTTAGCGCCGATGCTGCGCAGTATACTTCAGTAGATATGATACAGCCATATGCAGCCACAGTAACAGGTTCTGCTTCTTCTGACGATGAATCAGAAATATTAAGTTCCCAAGACTGGGAAGCATTATTGAATGTATCTTCTGAAGAGAGTGAGCCTGTTTCTTCAGAAGCTACAGATACACTGCTGGGCTCGCCGTTAAAAAACGGTATAAGTGGGGATAGTTTCTTTTTATTTGGGGTTGTATTGCTGTTGGTCTGGGTGTTTTGGGAATTGCTTTCTTTATTTACTCCCAGTTTGTTTATAAACATATGAAAGCTGCATCTGATACAAAATCGGATTACCATGAGGAACAAACAGGAGCAGTAAAACCAAAACGCGGAGATTCCTTTAAAGAACAAATTTCCAAAGAAAACCACAAGAGAAACAAGATATGAACGAACATTCCGGGACATCGTCTGAAACACAATTGGATGATATTGATTGGGATAAATTTTTTGAGGAACATAAAAATAATCATGATAAATAAAAGGAGGATATGCAAACATTGCATATCCTCCTTTTTAGTTTTGAGGCGATTTCCATTTTGGCTGAGTTGCCTTTTTTAAACGAAGCGCTTGGAAAAACTCCTTTAATATATTACTGCATTCTTCTTCCATAATGCCACCGATTAATTCCGGTTTATGGTTATACGGCAATTCAAATAAATTAATAATAGAACCGCAGGAACCTGCTTTTTCATCTTTTGCCCCATAGAAAACTTTTGGAATGCGTGCATTGATAATTGCTCCTGCGCACATAGGGGGGCACGGTTCCAGTGTAACGTATAGCTCACATTGCCATAGCCGCCAACCACCAAGTCGTTTACAGGCATTGTCAATTGCCTCTATTTCTGCGTGGCATAGGGCATTTTTTCCTTGTTCACGCCGATTTCTTCCCGTTGCAATTACAATACCATCTTTTTACAACCACGGCGCCAACGGAACTTCTCCTTCATTTGCCGCTTCACGAGCCAATTGCAATGCTTGATTCATATATTCGTTCATCGTTAAAACACACCTAGTCTGGAGATAGATTGAATGATGCAAATACCTGTGAAAATTAATATGCCCGGATTTGCAAATAAATTGCCCATACTGCTACCTACGGATAACGCTCCCGGCCGAAATTCGGATAATTGTTTTTTTCTTTAGCAGCAGATATAATACAGAAAAACAAAGACATAAATATCATTGCTAAAATAATAATATAAAATACGGCAGCATAAGTAGTGGCGCTACAATGAAAACGAACAATATTTAATAAGACATAAAATCCATTTACAAACATATGAATGCCTACCGGAATCCATATATTATTTGTTCTAACCAAAGTAATTCCCAGTGCCGAACCACAGATAAATGCAAACACTATTTGCGAGAAATTGCGGTGTAATAAACCAAATAACAAGGCAGATGCAATAACGGCAAAGAAATCTCCGTATTTACGAAATTGACTTAAAATAACACCTCTAAATAAAAATTCTTCTACAAAAGGCGGAACTACTGTGGTTGCCAACGCATTCATAATGTAGGAAGGAATGGTAGGAACCACAGGTATAGACTGTGAGCTACCTTGGAACCCAAAAATTTTCCAATATAGCAGATATCCAATTGGAAGGAAAGTTGGCCAATAGACAAATAGTAGTGCCTATAAGAAAGAAAGAAATTCCAACGGCAGGTTTAACTTGTTTGGTTATAATGATGTTTGTGGGCTGTAGTTTAAAGATTACAATAAAAAATAACAGCGGGCAACAACATGCTTAATATACTGACAGAGCCATTTAACAGGTAATTTAAAATAGAAATTGTTTCGTTATACGTAGATTTTTGATAACCTATACCAATATAAAAACCATTGCAGAGCATAAGAAAATAAGTACATAGCGGCAATGGCAGCGCATAACAAAAAGCCTATTTTATTTGACTGCTTCCTTAGAGAGTAATCAGGTGCCTCGTACAAAAAAGGAATTATTTTGTTTTTGAAAAGGAAACACATGCTTCATAAGGCACCTCTTTTCTCTCATAACAAATGAACTAAAATGTTAAACTATATTATAACAAATTTTAAAGACAAAACAAAGTTGAATTTTATATTTATATTCTTTCTTATTAGAGATATGTATTTACGCACACGATAGCTTTATGCGGAACATCAATAAGATATGCTCCATATGAGAGGCATTTCTCCTGTCATTTAAGGCAAAAGAAGAGCGAAAACCTCTTGTTTTCGCTCTTCTTTTTAGGTGAAAGAATAACACACTTTACAAATAAATAACCATTTTGAGTTATAATTCAGTTATAGCTAGTATCAATCATTGGTTAAAAGTGTTTCAATACTAACATTTAGTACTTTGGAAAGCACGACCAGTTCTATATCTGTGACAAATCGTTGACCACTTTCAATTCTTTGAACGGCATTTTTATCTACATCTAAACCGGCAACTTGCAGTTTTTTGAGCCAGTGCACGCTGAGAGACTTTTGGTTTCATGCTTTTTCTTAAAGCTGCAACTTTTCTGCCGCAAACATTATTAAGACCATCTTTGGATTTATTGATAAACATATGCTACACCCACCTTGACATTCCGTTCTTGTCATTGCTTGTATTATATGTTAAAATGATTGATAATATGACATTCATAGAATGTTATTTTTAACATATAAAAATTATAAACGAATTTAATCAGAGAAATAAATGAACTGGATGAATTGTTCAAATTATTGTCTGTATAGCACATTTTTGTTTTTAATTTTGTCATGTTATATGTCTCTATTACAGAAGTTTTGCTAAGACATCACGTTATTTTATAAAATAACTGTTATTCACCTCGAACTGAAATATTGAAACCATATGAACAGGTACTTGATTTATACTTAATGGAGTTGATGAATATGTCTGTACAGTTTGGAAAACGTTGTAAAATCTTAAGGCAGGAAAGAGGGCTTACACAACAGCAAGTGGCAGATGCATTGGGTATATCCAGGTCTGCATATGCCTATTATGAAATCGGCGGCAGCGAGCCCTCGCTTTCTGTATTATGGGAATTGGCGCAGTATTTTCAAGTATCGGCAGACTCATTGTTAGACACTTCGTTATATAAAATAGCTGTATGCTATCATAATTTTTTGTCAGGACTGCATATTTTAAACTGCTATCAACATAAATAAAGCCGTTTATAATGAGTGAAATAAAAATATTTGAATAGAAATGTGAAAAAATATAGACGAAAATTTAGTTAATTTATTGTATTTTTAGTTAATATTTATGTTAAAAATTAAAAAAAATAGTAAGTATTCTTGTTTTAAAATATAAAGGCATTCAAATGATGAGATGATAAAATAAATAATTTCTATGCATATGATTGGTAATCACTTTTTGTTGGAAGGAAATCATTATGCAGTTGAAAATTGACAACAGAATATGCAATTCGTATCGCGTTATATTTGGCAGAACAAAATGGGGTTTGTACATCAAAGGAAATTGCGGAATATACGCAAATATCCCCTAATTACAGTATTAAAATATTACGTGTTTTAGCAAAAGCGAGTTTGGTACAAAATCATATTGGCGTTTATGGAGGATTTTCCCTTTACGCAAACATCGCGAGATATTACTTTGTTGGATATTGTGTCATCCACAGAATCCACAATTAAAATTAGCTATTGTTTGGAACAAAACACAGAAGAATCAAAAGAAGGATATCAAACGGTTCGTTCCATGTACAATTTTTATCATGATTTACAGGACGGAAATTGAGGAACGCCTTTCCCACAAAACATTGGAACAGTTACTGAGTGAAAGTTAGCCGTAGTGGGGAAAATTTAGCCTTATTTATAATAGAAAGCTCTGTTTTAAACGTTATTTTTTCAAGTTATTATAAAAAAATAGGAGCAGTACGAAATACACAGTACTGCTCCTATTTTCTATTCTTATTTATTTTTATTATTGTCAGGTTGTTAAAGTATTTGTAAAATGAATGACAACCATTTTCTTGTTTATTGCATAAAAATTCACTGCTTTTAAATAGTTAAAAAACAGCACAAAGAAAAATGTTATATTTTTAATTGAATTGATGATGATGGATAAAATAAATAGCTTCTGTTGCATTTTGGTTAAAAAAAAGTAGACTTTTTTCACATAACTTATA
>VOFI01002254.1_pt1 | contig 44174 bp, 63 predicted proteins | sample 5384131 | NCBI WGS metagenome assembly VOFI01 (sample SAMN12384728, study PRJNA508395) | human gut metagenome | isolation source: healthy gut H | host: Homo sapiens
ATGCCAACGGATATTTTCTTTTTGCAATTGTAAGTCTGCTTCTTTTCATATATTTGAGAATAGAAATAATAGTGTCAAGTTCTAGATAAAATCAGAATAGAAAAGTCAGAATATTTGAAAACTGTTTTTTCTTGCCCTCAATCTTACTCATGTCCAAAACATCATTAATAATCCCCAACAGATGCTGTGATGAAATATCTATTTTATCTGCATACTCCTATTACCTTGCCTTTATCTCCGGCATCATATCGGACAATGACGTAATACCAATGATTGCATTCATAGGAGTACGTATATCGTGAGACATATTGGCGAAAACTACTTTTGGATCTGTTCGCTTCCTCTGCCACCTGAAAAGCTTCCTCTGCCGCTTGTTTTGCCTGCCGTAATTCTGTATTTACTGTTTCAGTCTCGCATTATTTTCCGCTCCACACGAATCGCTACCTGTTTGGTTTCTACGCATAACAAAAGAAATTCCCAGCATAACGCAGACAGCTGCAACAACCGTAAGATAACGATAAATACCATAACAAAAATTCACAAGTTTTAATGTATTTGTAGCAACATACTCTGCCGGAACAGAAAGATAAGTGTCCATTCCGCATTTTCCAGTCTTTTTTAATGCATAAAAATATTCAGTACAGCCAGTATTTGCATTAGAGTAACTACAGCCTTTTTCTTCCAGTTCCGCTTTTGAACTTTACATCAAAGAAGAATTGTGAAGATGTTCTATTCTGTAGACCAAATACAGTACACTAATTAATTCCCACCTGATTGCTGTTAAGCAGTTTCGTCCATTATCATCAGTACATACACTGTTGTTTCCGTTATATGCATCACAGCTAAAATAAGGATTCAGCTTTGTTCCATATCCTGGGAAATTCCAAAATAAAGAGATTGTAGTTTTCTCTTCTCCATTTTGAAGTTCTATTGCTTCTGGCAAACGTTGCAAAAACACCATCTCTGACTGGTTACATCTGTCATAGAATCAAAAACAAAAACTGATCTGTTCGGGTTTGTCTTCAAAATGTCAGATAGAAAAAGTCCTATGTATCCAGATGGCTACAACATAATATCTGCCCTGTATGAATCCACTGCCCACCAACATGGTCTTTATGATCTGCATATGCTTTGATAATTCATATTTTCTTTTCATATGTCTGCAGAGTTTACAATCTGTGATATATGTTTGCATCTCTCAGATAATTACATTCTTCCGTCACCGGTCCCGAGTGGGAATCAATCATCCCTCCAGATTTTGGAAACATCTGACGGGTAATCTCTTCCATCTGGTTTAACCGTTCCTCATAGATAATACTATCCTGGATATAAGTCTGATGCAGGAAAAAATGCAAAAATCGCTATACCAGTTGCTTACAACACACAATATTAAATTCCATAACTCTTTTCTTCTGCATTCTTTCCCTCGATTATTTCCTTATTTCCATTCAGCGTCTGCTTCACTTAAAGTCTCAAATTGTCCAAAAAATTCTTTTTTGCCGCATCCATACCTACAATACCACTGTGTCTGTCACTTCTGTTCTGATGCCATTTTTTTTCACTGATTCCGAAATTTGCAGCCTGATAAAGTCTTCTCATCTTCCGGCTCCATCGGACTTCCACCAGCACATAAGGATAATTGTTTCCTGTACTGGCTGCATCGTATCCTTCTTTATATAAATCACGGTCTGTTTATATTAATCGGCCGTCTGGAGTTGTGCGCATTGTGTCGGAAGAATGGAGGTACCAGAATCATCATAGTCTAATATTCTTTACGCCGCAGTTTTCCGCTCTCGCCTGCATTGTTCTGGTTGGTGCCATTCCACTTTGATCCATGTTCCAAGGGACATAAAGAGCAGTAATAAAAAACACCCCAGGTCGCCTCGGCAAAAACATCTGCCCACCAGCTTTGCACAGCTTTCCTGTGAGATTTCCTCTGTGGCTATTTGTTGTGAACACTTCCGGCTGATTATTTACCACGCTGTCCTGATCCTCATCCAGCTGATCTGCTACATCCTTTATTGATACCTTATCTGCATGAATTCCAACTTTTGGTTCCGGTGATTTTCAATCTAATATTTTCCCATCCAGGAGCAAATAAACGGTATTAATTTACCTGCATTGGTAAAATCAGAATATCTGCATGGTGTCAAATCGCCTTTGCATCTTTAAAAGGAAGTAGTCCTGCTTTTAATATTGCTCTCCGGATACAGAACTTTGCACTGGTTCCTTCTACCGTAGACGACACCTTCATGGCTTTTAGTAAAAATCTTCAAGTTTCTCCGGATTATTTTCAACATTCAATCCGTAAAAACGGTTTACATTTAAAATAAATACATTCTGGCTTCCATCTTCAGACAGGTATGGCATCAGACCAAATTGTCCGTTGTATCTTCTGGGTCATAATGCCATTCTTGTGGTCCCAATAGAAACAGTGCGTTCCCTTTATAAAAGCTTTCTTGTTTTACTATCATCTATCAGGATCACTTCTTGTTGCTGTCAAACATACCGATGTCTTTCCATTTTTGATATATTCCATGCTGTCCATCATGCCTTCCGTGTCTGACATTTGCCTTTCCTGACAGGTAATCTTTCTGCCACTGCTTTCCAGACAAGGTACCAAAGGAATCCCGCATCCGCAATATTATATATACTGGAAGGCAGAACCGGATACTGAATCTGTGCCATACATAACGTAACTCCTGCTTCTTTTGCTTTGCGCCAAAGTTCTTCAAGCTCTGTAAAAGATGTTGGCAGCTTCCAGCCATGTTGTGTTCAAGCAGTGTTTTATTATAAGTGATTCCATAACAGTTGTACAAAGATGGAAGCATATAAAGTGCACCCTCATCGGATGCACCTCTTTCAGACGTGATTCATTATAATTATCTGTAAAATCGTATTAGAGAGATCAATCATCTTATCACTGACATCCACCATCTGGCTTTAAAAAGTCTGTGCAGATATCCGAAGATCATCTGCCTCTAACATATACCATGAATGGGTTTGTTGTTAGATGCGTGAACTTGAGATTAACCTCTGGATATGTTTTATGCACCTCTTCTATACAGACAGTGCCACTTCTGTGTTTTTCATGTTTCATCTGTTTTCCTTTTAACACCCAAGTCCTGGCTGCCATTTTACAGGCCCTCTCAAATAAAATTATTATTGTTACATCTTTTGCGTCACAGACATTTCATCTGTTTTGCGTGTGATTTCGTCTGTTTTATTATAGCTTTTAAAATTATGCAAAAAACCTATTTTATTATACTCCATCGCTCCACTTTACACAAGAAAAAACCTCACCGCTTTAACACTTAAAATAAAAAAGAACAGCCGATACATATACTCGAACTGTTCTCCTTCTTCCGAAGTCCACGCAGCATTGACATTACTGTTTCCAGACATGATCTGCTGAATTTATAAGGCATCCCAGATTCCTTTATTTTCAAAATTAAATGCCGCATTTCGTGCATCCTCTACAATTTCCTTTGTCATAACCTAACATATCCAAAAGCTGAATCGCATTTCGGGATGTGGCTCTTCCATTTTTCAGGACATAGGAAAATACCACCTCTTTTCCTGTACGTCTTCCTCAAAATGATAGTTTTCATACTGGGAATCCAAAATGTACGACAGTTCTATGTCATGAGTAGCTGCAAAAGGCAGCACCCATTTTTTGCCGAAGTGCATTTAAAATTCTGGATGAAGCAGCAATCCTCTCAACCGTATTTGTACCTCGAAGCACTTCATCAATAATACATAAAAGTGGCTCCCTTTTCTTACTTTCTTCCAATATTCGTTTCAGCGACTTGATTTCTACAATAAAATAGCTCTCTCCACTCTCTATATCATCCCGCAATGCCATAGATGTCATAACTTTCAAAAACGGTGCCTGGTAGGATGAACAAGTACAGGTAACAAGCGTCTGGGCAAGAATACTGTTCATTGCAACATTTTTTAGGAATGTAGATTTTCCGGATGCGTTAGAACCGGTTACCAAAGTTCCTCCGGCTACTTGAAAGCTATTGGCAACTGCCTCCTGAAGCAGTGGGTGATACAGATCTTCTACAGCCATTTCAATCTGCGTGACACCACTTTCCCAGCTTTTAAACTCAGGTTTGCACCAAAGCGTAAGAAGTTCCCGAAAAGACGCAATGGAAATACACGCGTCCAGTTCTCCAATATTATCAATAAGCTTCAAAATAGAGTCCGTTTTGTCCTGAATTTTTTTCAAAAGACCGTTATAAACCAGAATGTCTATATGAGTCAGCATTCTGATATAGTCCATAAGAATCTGTGCCGGATCTCCTCCATCTGTATTTTTACTGGTCAAAAAAATTGCTTTCCGGTTAAGACCCTTAAACACCGCTCTGGCTTCTGCAATAGCAGACATCTGCTTTCTTGTTTCTGACCATTGCACATTCTTTATTTTTTCTGCAACAGATAACATTCGAAGCAAGTGTGCATAACAATCCAGGTAAGCTTCGATTAATTTTCGGTCATTGCCTGCATAATAAATTGTAATATTTGTTATCATTAAGACCATGAAGCAAAAAAAGCCAACTACTGGCTTCACAGGTAAAAAGCACTGCAACATTCAACACCAGCAGTATCAACATAAACCAATGGATTCCTGTTTTTACCTCAGAAGAACTTTTAAGAGCCAATACCGTATCCGACAAAGAACCTAATCTCGTTTTTCCAATCTGCGACAGGAGCAGCTGCATATGCTCCCGTTCTTTTTCATGTTGGGAAAAAAAATCTATCAACTCATCTCTTTTGTCTATTTCAGCCTGAGAAAATACCGGTCTTCGCATCATATCATAAAGCACATCTTCCCCAGGAGAAGAAATCGTCTGATTTACCATCTTATAAAGGCGATCCATATCCAGATCATTCCAGGTAATATCGTCTATTGCAAAGCCTTCTTTTCTCTTCGTCTAAAATAATGGGAAATCTGCTCAATATCGCCAGGCTCATATTGCCTGGTATACGGCTTCCCCAGTTTTTTCGAATTTTAGTCAAGATACGCTTTTATTTTTATAATTTTCATATATAATCCATAAAACAAATAGCAAAAGACATACTGCTATTGTCAAGATTACTGATACATATGGATTCATTCCGCTTTCACCTCTTTTATGTAATCAATTCAATAAAATTGTATTTTTAGTTCTCTTGCCGCAGCTCCCATAGGATGCTGGCTGTCATACACCAGGCAGATCTGGCGCTCCGGGATTTCATCTTTTAATGGAATCTGTACGATCTCTTTTTTCAAAAGGGAAGGTACGGCCATTGGCTGGGGTAAAAATGCAAGCCCGAGCTCGCATTTTACCAGAGGCAGAATCTGGTCCGCAGTGGCAGCTTCCGTATCTGGGGAAAGATCCAGGCCATGAGATAAAAATACGCTGTTGTAAAATTTATAGGTCATAGTTTCCCGCCCAAGAGAAATCATCGGATAGTTCTTTACCTCCCGAAGGGAAAGCTCCTGGCTGCCAAGGGCGGTAAAAGTAGTGACACCAACCAGGATCTCCTGAAAGGGCATGAGCATGATCTGTTTCAATGGGGAATCCACCTCTGCCGGATGTGGAAACTGCAAAATCAATCCAATTCATGGCCCGGGTAATATTAGGGGTAAAGTTGTGGTATTTTTGCCACATAATAAAAGATCTTATAATACTCCCGAAGTTAACGTCCATAATATTTTTTCCTTTTCATTTTTGGCGTATCATATGTTTATTCCAGCTATATCAATTATAGTTTTTACTTATTTCTACGTCAAGCGTATTATGTACTGAAAAATCATATGGCGTTGTACTTGCCATATGTTTCCCTCTTAAGGTAGAAACTACCACCCCCCCCCTGTATATCGTTTAAGAGGAAAATACCCTTTAGGATGATTTCTACTCCTAAAGGGTATTTTTTATAAATAATTATTTATTTAATTTATGAAATAATATAAAACAATACTTAACCGCTCAGGTATTTTCCGGATAAATCCCAATAAACGTTAGAAGCGGAAGTACACGGAAATCATGTAAAACAATTTTCATTTCCCTGGCCTTTTTTCCCCTTAACAGGAATGATCTTCTGATAGCCAATTACCGTTCCTGTGTAAATACTGTTCCATATTTCCCCTTCTTTAACAAATACCTCATATTTTTCTACTCTCTGGCTATAGCAGACAGCCTCTTTTAATACCAGATACCCCAAATTGTATGAGTCGTCCAGGCAAATCGTTATCTCTACTGGCAGTTCGCTGCTTTCAGGCTGATACCATGCTTCCAAAGTATCCTCTGTCAAATTGAAGCCGGATGCGCTGGATCTTCATTTTCCGAAAAACATGTGCTGTACTCATTAAATTATGAGCAAAAAGATTTCTTTTTCCAACTTCCAAATTCTTCCAGACGTTTAACATCATTTTCATGAAGAAGCCCGTTTGGCATAGGTGGAATATTTAACAAAAAGGTTGCATTTCCTCCAACAGCCCCAATATAGATATGAACCAGCTCTTCCAGACTTTTCACCTGATCATCTTCTTCTGGATGATAAAACCATCCAGGTCTTATAGAAGTATTTACTTCTGCCGGATACCAGATCAGATTCGTTTCACCTTCAAGCGCTCTTCTGCTTCCAAGATCTTCCATGTCGCTGGTGATCCGGCGCATTCTAAATTCCTTATCATCGGTCTGCTGGCTTCTTTCCTGTACACTCTCTGCAAGGGCTGTACGTGCAGGAACTACACTCCACTCAGATTTTCTTACATCGCCGGCTTCATTTCCGCACCACCTGATATCCGGCCCACAGACACAGATACATGCGTCTGGCTGATATTTTCTGACACATTCGTAATAGCGATTCCAGTCGTAGACCTGTTTTTTCCCATTAGGTCCTTCCCCACATGCACCATCCAGCCAGACACTGAAGATTTCCCCGTATCTGGTAAGAAGCTCTGTAAGCTGGGACAGGTAGTAATCGTCATATTCTTTTTCCACTTCCATAACATGGCTGATTCCGGTCCCACGGAGACAGATAGACTCCAAACTTCAACCCATAACGACGGCATGCTTCAGACACTTCCCAGACCACATCTCCCCTTCCATTTTTCCATGGACTGGAGACAACGCTATGGCTGGTATATCTGGTCGGCCACAGGCAGAAACCATCATGGTGTTTACAGGTAAGGATTACCCCTTTCATACCTGCATTTTGTGCTGCAGACACCCACTGGTCTGCAATAAACTCTGTAGGATTAAAAATTTGTGGTGTTTCTGTTCCATCTCCCCACTCACGATTGGTATATGTATTCATTCCAAAATGAAAGAACGCATAAAACTCTGTTGCCTGATAGGCAAGCTGACGGCTGGAGGGAACTATTTTTATTAATTCCTGATCAGTTGGCATATGATTTCTCCTTTAATTTTCATATATTTTTCAGAAAGAAGATACTATGCAGACAGCTGCAAAAAAATAGTTTCATCCCTTCAATCCGCCTGCACCAATTCCCTGCAGCAGATATCTTTGCCCGATCAGATAAATGATCATGGTTGGAATCATAATAATCACAAGTCCCGCAAACAGTGCGCCCCAGTCCGTCGCATATTTCTGCACCTCAAACAAATTTGCCATACCGATGGGAAGGGTTTTCTTTGCATCTTCCGTAAGAAGAACAAGTGCCAGTGGATATTCATTCCAGAAGCCCATGGCACTTAACATGGTAATGGTAGCGATTCCGGGTTTTGCAAGAGGCACCATAACTCTTAATAACAGCTGGATATTAGTAGCACCGTCAATTCTTGCAGACTCCTCATAATCCCTTGGTACCGCAGACATAAATCCCTGCAAAGTAAAGATACAAAAAGGAAACTGCATAACTGCATAAACAAGGCATAGTACCGGCAGGTTATTTAATCCATTCACAGCCTGTAATTCCAGAAACAAAGGAATCATAATGTAGGTAGCCTGCAGAAAAATACATGCCATATAAATGGCAGAGATCAGTTTGCTGCCCGCAAAACGGTATCTTGCCAGTACATAAGAAATGGGAATAACAGAAGCAATAGCAATACAGTGGAAAACACAGTCACAAATATGGAATTTCCAAAATAAGCGGCGATATTTGCTTTCTGCCATGCTGCCACAAAATTATCCAAATTCAAAGCTGTGGGCAATGCATAGGGATCTGTCAAATATTCTGCATTTGTCTTAAACGCAGACATCAGGTTCCAGAAAAGCGGGTACAAAAAGATAACGGTAAACAGAATCATCAGGATTCTGATACACCAGGTTCTTACAGTTTTCATCAGTCTCCCTCCTATTCTTTTTCAGATGATACTTTTTTAGAAATCATTGCAAGCACAATTGCAAGAATCAGGGTAAACATGGCGATTGCCATGGCATATCCAAAATTAGCGTTTCGCATACCCTGCGTATACATATACTGTAAAAGCACACTGGAAGCACCATTTGGTCCTCCACCTGTCATAACGTTGGACAGAGTAAAACTTAAATTGATAGTACCAGACAGGGAAAGTATATAGGTCGTTCCAATGGATCTGCGAAGCAGCGGAATGGTAATCCTAAAGAACTTCTGCACTCCTGTTGCGCCGTCAATGGAAGCAGCTTCATAAACCTCCTGGGAAATCCCGTCAATGGAAGCCACATGCATAACCATATAATAACCAATAGCCTGCCACACCAGGGCTGCACCGATACACCAGAGAGCCGTTTTTCCCTCTCCAAGCCATGCGTGTTTCCAGGTGGAGAGATGGAACAGATCCAGTATATGATTCAGAATTCCTCTTGTGGGATTAAACACAAAAGACCACACAATACCAACTACAGTCATGGAAACAATACTTGGGAAAAAAGAATACGGTCCGGTAAAATGACTTTTCCTTGAGCTGTCCCTGAGTAAGGATAAATGCAAATACAAGACTTAGAAATATGGTCACAGCTGGGATTACCAGCATCAGCTTAAGAGTATTAAACAGTGCCTGAAGAAAATCCTTATCCTGGAACATATACTTGTAATTATCCAAAAATACAAATTTGCTGTTAAAGCCTACGCTAAGTGCAGTGGAACTGGTAAAAAGACAGATAAATGGCATTTACCATAGGCACAATCATAAAAACAATGGTTAAAATCAATGCAGGAAGCGTACACAGGGCTATAAATAATCTGGGCTTCTTTACCACGCTTGTTCACCTCTTTAAATTTAAATATTTAATAAATGTGGATGACATCACCGATTGGCGATATATCTGTTCAGGGTTACAAAAGGCTGCAGCATACACTGTGTAGCAGCCTTTCCATGCTTTTACCGTTTTTATCCGGCTGGTATATGAAGTTTAGTTGGCAGCTTCCATATCAGCACGAACCTGTGCGAAAGCAGCTTCTACGTTCTGTGCCCACTCTTCTACTGTCATTTCATCGTTCATAACAGAAGTGATCGGGTTGAAAATCTCATCTTTCGGGTTGATCTTGCAGTCAGCCGGAACTGCTGCGAAGCTCATAATCAGGGAGGAGGCATTTGCCTCTTCGTAGATTCCGTACATGTTGTAGATTGCTGTAGAAAGTTTGTCTTTTGCCACTTCACGGGCACTCTTTGTTGCGTAAAGGGCACCGGAAGCTTCTTCAAAAGCAGATACAGATTCATCGCTGTACAGGAAACGGAGGAATTCTTTTGCGAGTTCCTGATTCTTTGCAGCTGCCGGAATAGAGAACTGCTCGCAGCTGTCGAATACATAGTGAACATCATCTGCGTTCTCAGTCGGGATCGGGGCCATTGCAAATTCAAAGCCATCTTCTCTTGGCGCATCCTGCATCTCATTTTCCATCCAGGTTCCGTTTGTGATAAATGCAGCTTTTCCAAGCATCATCTCTGTCTGGGACTCTGTATGGTTCATACCTACAGTACCCTCTAACAGGTTGCCTTTCTCTGCAATTTCTTTGATATGGGTAAGAGCCTTTAACACACCTTCGTTGTTGAAGGAGCCTTCCTCATAATTGGCAATCTTGGTAAGGGCTTCCTCACCGCACTCGTTTGCAATTGCCGGCCAGAGCATTTCTTCCATGTATCCCGGATAAATTCCCTGATAGGTAGAAAAGCGCACGTCCGTCAATATCCTTTAAGGTATCGCCAAGTGGAAAAACTCGTCCCATGTTTTTGGAACTTCCAGATTGTTCTCATCGAAAAAGGTCTTGTTGTAGATCAGACCCTGCGGGCCACTGTTGAATGGTGCCAGATAAATTTCATCGTCTCCGTAAGGAGCACATTTTGTACTGGAAAGAATTCCGTCTGTAATGTCATCGCGAAGAGTACCGGTTCCAGCATAGTTTTCTCCGTCAAATACATCGTCCAGGTTCAGAAGCGCATGCTCTTTGATCAGGGAAAGGATTACGCCATCCTCAGCGCCATCATTAAGGCAGATAAAATCCGGTGCGTTTCCGGCTACGATCTGTGGGCGGATAATATCACCAATAGTCGGGCTAATAGTCATGTTTACTTTCACGCCCTCATGGCTTTCTTCGAAAAAGCTCCACCATCTGATTCCAGTAAGCATCCCCATATCCACCCTGGAAAATGGCAATGTTCAATTCCTGTTCTTCTGCCTCTGCAAATGCAGTAAGCAGGGGGGAAAGTACTGTTGCTGCGCTCATAGCAAGGATCATAGCAGAAGCTGCAAATCTTTTCTTCATAGGTTGTTTCCTCCTTCTTGTTGGCTTTTATTATGTTTGCCTGATGATATTAGTATAATGCAAAAATCTTTTGTGGTAAATTCACAAAACAATTCTTTATATGGAACATTTTCTTGTAAATAATATCTGATATGGATTTTCTTGCAGCATATATGTATTATTTTTTCATCTTTTGCTTTTTACATAGATTATTCTGTTTTTTTCCTGTATAATGAATGAAAATAATAATATTTTGACAGATACCCGTCAGTGGTCAGCAACAGGAGGAGCCTCCATGGAAAAAAAACATCATTTTCAGGGATTTCGTAAATTCAGCATCAAAACAAGACTTGTAATTGCCCTTCTGATGATTTCTATTATCCCATTAGCAGGAATCAGCGGCTATTCTTTTCATATATTTTCCGCGGCACTTCAGGAGAAGCTTTCTGCATCTATTTCCCAGACCCTGTCCATGATCAATCTGAATATGGTAAGCGAGATTGAAAAGTACCAGTATCTCTGCGGCTCCATCTGCATCAGTCAGGAAATCAAGGACGGTCTTCTGAAAAAGGGTATGACAGATACGGAAAAGAATCAGGCAATTATCGAAATCCAGAAGATGATCCGGAGCAAGATCATTTACCCTGCTCAGGCGAAAAAATATTACTGTTTATGATACAGATGGAAATATTTTTTATGATCTGGGCTATGACGGGTTCTATCAGGAAGATGTGGACCGGATCCTATCGCAGCTTGAGGAGCAGGAACAGGATGTGTGGGCTTATGCACATACTTACCGTGACAGAAATATTCTGGTTCTTGGAAGAAGGATTTACGAGCATTATTCCAAAAGCCGGGTAATCGGATACACTCTGATTTCTATTGAAGAAAAAATCTTTTCCAAGACGGTACTGGAGCCTGTGGGACTGTCAGATTCTTCCAATATTATGTATATGAATCTGGATGGAACGGTGCTCTCTTCCTGGAACCGAAGTATCGCCCTGGGGGAGAAAACTAATGAGGAGCTTCTGAAAAAAATCCAGGAAAGGCTTCCAAAGAAAACCGATTCCTTTAGTATTCAGGAGGATGGAGAGGAACAGCTGGTTACTTATATTTTCAATAAAAACCTGAATCAGCTGTTTGTATATACCATGCCTTACCACTATATCAATTCAGAGGTTTATGCCATGCTGAAACAGATTCTGTGGTGGTAGTGTTTCTGGTTTTACTATGCATCGTAATTGTAGCCATGGTATATCAGGGAATTATGTCTCCTATTAAAAGAATGCTGGAATTCTGCCGTGAGATTTCCGGAGGAAAATTATCTGTGCGTATTCAGGACAAGCATAAGGATGAACTTTCCCGGCTTTCCGGCAGCATGGATCATATGGCAGATACCATTGAACATCTGATGGATCAGCAGAAGACTCAGGAAAAGAAAAAAAAGAGAGCTGGAGCTGCAGATGCTTCAGTATCAGCTGAATCCTCATTTCCTTTTTCAATACTCTGAACAGTCTTCGGTTTGTGGCTGCCATGCATAAGGATCAGATTGTAAGCGACGGAATCCAGGCGCTAAGCAGTCTTTTACAAAATACCCTTACCAATAAGAATGAATATATTACGATTCAGGAGGAACTGGAAAATCTGGAAAATTATTTTTCCATTCTTAGGATCCGATATGCAGGAAGCTTTGAATATTCTTTTTCATGTAGAGGAGGATGAGCTGCTCTCCTGTCTGGTTCCAAAGCTTATTCTGCAGCCTCTGGCAGAAAACTCGGTGATGCACGGTTCGTCAGATAATGGCACGGTGATGGAGATTCAGATTACCTGCTGGCGGGAAGATGAGGATGTAATTATCGAACTGTCTGATGACGGTAAAGGCTTTGAGGTGACAGACGACGCCCTGGCGCCTCACCCGGAGCGGAAAAGGATTGGCGTCGCCAATGTAAATGACCGGATCCAGCTGAATTTCGGACGAAAATACGGGCTGAAAATTAACAGCCAGCCGGGAAAAAGGAACTACTTGTACCCTGACCCTGCCGGAGCTTTATGCGGACACGCTTTCATAAAATACACAACTAGAGCCTTTTTCAAACACGCTCTGGTCAGAAAGGACGATACATGTACAGTATACTGATTGTGGATGATGAGCCCATTGTAAAAATTGCGCTTCGTTCCATCCTACCCTGGGAGGAGCATGGCTTTTCTATTTGCGGAACGGCATCAAATGGACTTGAGGCTCTGCCTTTGATCGAACAGCATCATCCGGATGTGATCATCACAGACCTGAAAATGCCTGGGATGGACGGGCTTGAGCTGATTCGGACTTTAAAGGAAAAGAATTGTCCGGGAGAAATTCTGGTGCTTAGCAATTACGAGGATTTTGATTCTGTGCGAAGTGCACTGCTGCTTGGTGCGGCAGATTATCTGCTGAAAATTAAGATCCAGCCAGATACCCTTCTTGCCTGTCTGAATAAAACGGTAGAAAAATTAAAGGACAGAGCACCCAGGCATTGGGAAACTGAAAAAAGGGATCAGGAAGAGAATATATCAAAGCTGTTGCTGGAATTTTTCCAGAAGGATATAAAGCTTTCAGATTTTATGGGACAGCATGCTAAAACCCGACTTGCATTTATGGAAGCTTCCTGTGCCGTCTGCTATGTAACCTTTGAGAAGTATTTATCTAATGACGCATTCTCCATCTCCGGGAGTCTTCTGCGGATATGATCCTGGATGCGGTTCAGGGAGTGTTGCAGCCCTATATTCTGGTGCTGAACGATTATAGCGCACTGGTTATTTTTTTCCCAGACTGAGCTGTCCGGCAGTGAAATTAAGGTGGAACAGTTGGTAAAAAAAAAGCTATACAATCGTTTTACCATGTACCAGTCCTTTGCACCGGATATGCCCTATCAGGAGATGCTGAAAAATTACGAAGAAGCGCGAAGTGTGTTCCGGGAATTTTCCTCTAATGAGGGACACTATAAAACTGACGTTGCGAAGACCCTGGAGTACATGGAGGAAAATTACATGTACAGGCTGACCCTGTCTTCTATTTCTGCAAACGTAAATTTAAGCTCCAGTTATCTGTGCAGGATTTTTAAATCTGAGGTTGGCACAAGCATTACCAACTATCTGAATAATTTGCGGATACGCAAGGCCGCAACCCTGATCAAGGAAAATACCATGTCCATGAAAGAGATTTCTTCCATGGTAGGAATTGATGATCAGCTTTATTTCAGCAGGCTGTTTAAGAAATGCATGGGAATTTCGCCATCGGAATATGGAAAGAGGTATCATCAGTAGGCAAATCATAATGAAAGGAATAAATATATGGAATTGTATTATAAAAATCCGGCAAAATGCTGGCTGGAGGGATTTCCACTGGGAAATGGACGAATGGGAGCGGTTATTCACGGAGCTTTGGATCATGAAGTGTTACAGTTAAATGAGGATACCTTATGGTCAGGCTCCCCTTACAGCGGACAGACCGGACTTTCCCCTGAAGTAGTGAATCAGGCCAGGGAGCTTGCAAGGGCAGGGAAATATGAAGAAGCAAAACTGGTTATGGAAAAGAAGCTGGAAGAAGCTGAGGATGTACAGGTTTATCTGCCCTTTGGGGATCTGCATCTGGATTTTGTGGATGATAATTATGATGCTGATGGAGATACAGCTGCAGGTACTTCGCCGGATTCAGATACAGCTGTGACAGATTATGAGAGACATTTGAATTTAGACCGGGCTGTGGCTTCTGAGTGCTATGTGAGAAATGGCGCTAAGCTTACACGTACCTGCTTTATCAGCGCACCGGCTCAGGGACTTGTGTATCAGATTAAAAGCAGCCGGCCCTTTTCTATTTTGGTCCACTGTGACGGAGCCTTTATCCGTGAGAAAAATTATACGGAAAATCATTTCACGCTTACCGGAATCTGTCCGGGAAGAAGCGGACTGAAAGTTACTAAGGAAAATAAACCGGAAGAATTCCTTTTCCCGGACGAACCAGAGCTTCAGGGTGTACACTTTATAGGAGAAGGGTGCGTAACTGCAGAAGGTGGAAGAGCCACTGGATCTGCTGACGGAATTCTATTGGAGCATGTAACTGGGGTGGAAATCCGTATGGCAATCCGTACCAGCTTCCGGGGATTTGACAAAGCATATACTGAGCAATATTCCGATGCCCAAATTCATCATATGCTGGCTACCGATTTAGAAAAACTTTCAAAACCATTTGAAGAGCTGCTGAACGAGCACGTAGAGGAATACAGGTCTTTTTATGGGAGAACTTCATTGAGACTGTGGGATGATGTACCGAAGATTTCTGCTGAAACTTCTCAGTGTGATCTGCGGGAGCGTCTTGCAGCATTTCATGAGGGCGCATCTGACCCGGAGCTTTATGCAATCCTGTTTGCTTTCGGAAAATATTTGCTCATCTCATCTTCCAGACCAGGAACCCAGGCTGCCAATCTGCAGGGAATCTGGAGCAATGATATTATTCCACCATGGTTCAGTGATTTCACCGTAAATATCAATACCGAAATGAATTACTGGATGACAGGGCCTCTGAATCTTGCCAAAATGCAGGAACCACTGGTAAATCTTTGCAAAGCGCTGGTTAAAATGGACAGAAAACCGCCAGAGAACTGCTTAACTGTGAAGGAACTGCCTGCTTTCACAACACGGATATCTGGGGTAAAACCTCTCCTGCAACAGGAAAGGCGGTGTGGGCGTTCTGGCCATTTGGTGAGTCTTGGCTCTGCCGAAATCTGTTCGACCAGTACTTATTTACAGAAGATAAAGAGTATTTGAAAGAAATCATGCCTATACTTGAGGAAAATGTGCGATTCTGTCTGGCTCAGCTTCAGGAAACAGATCAGGGACTTGCTATCTGTCCCGCCACCTCACCGGAAAATCTATTTTATGAGGATTGTTCCGTGGCAGAATACAGCGAAAATACCCTGGCCATTGCAAGGAATCTGTTTCAGGATTATGTGAAAGGCTGTGAAGTGCTTGGCTTGCAGAATCAGATAATGTGTGATGTACTGGAAGCGCTGGAGCGCATGGTACCTACTGCTGTTGGAAGCAAGGGACAGATTCTGGAATGGAACCAGGAATTTCCAGAACAGGATGTGCATCATCGCCATGTTTCTCATCTTTATGAGCTTCATCCTGGCTGCGGCATTACTCCACAGACACCAGAATTATATAAAGCAGTGAGAAAGAGTCTTGAACTTCGGGGGATGAGGGAACCGGATGGAGTCTGGCTTGGAAGGTTCTGATGTGGGCCCGTATGGAAGATGGCGCTCATGTGGAGAAAAAATTATGAAAAACCTGTTTTATGTAGTAGATCCAATGGAAGAAATGGGAATACGAAGAGGTGGTATCTATCCCAATTTATTTTGTGCCCACCCACCCTTCCAGATTGACGGAAACTTAGGTTACAGTGCTGCGGTTGCCGAGATCCTGGTTCAAAGCCAGGGAGAAGAGCTTGTCCTTCTCCCTGCGCTCCCACCCTCCTGGAGAAATGGGGAAGCCACGGGGTTCATTGCCCGCGGAAACATCTGCGTGGATCTTAAATGGGAGGGGAAGAATGTCACCTACACCTTAACTCCTGCTCATGACACCACTATACGTCTCCGCGTTGGAAAAGGGGACGTGAGGGACTATTCACTGCGTGGGGGCGTGGCATACGAAGGAAATGGGATGCTAAGCTGAGGAAGAACTTTGTGAGAGCAGGCGGTTTTCCGCCCGTCTTATTCGCCTGTTTATTCGTTACTCTGGGAGGCGTCCTTCGTACATAATACTCAGTTCACCATACACCTGCGCCCAGTTGCGGATCGTACTGGTCCATTTCTTCGTAGCTTCAAATGTGGCAAGATACAGTGCCTTTAATAGAGCTGTATCGCTTGGAAATACGCTTCTCTGGCGATTCAGTTTCCGGTAGGTAGAATTCAGGGATTCAATGGTATTTGTAGTATAAATCACCATCCTGACCGTCGTCGAAAATTTAAAAATTGGAGAAATTCTATGCGTTGTTTTCTCATATTTGCAGATAACGCCAATCATCTAAACTAATTAAATATATTATAAGCAAGTGCATGTACCTAACATAAACCATGGATTGGCATGTAGCTTCTATACGAAAGCTTAATACCTATTTTTTATAGTTTCTTCAATCTAACTCATATATTTTTCCATATCAAGCTTCTTTTCTGATTTTGCAACAATTAGGGATGCTGTCACATCGCCCAGGCTGTTGCTCATTGCACGCATCATTCCAAGCAGGGAGTCCAGTCCCATGACCAGTCCGATTCCTGCAAGCGGAACATTCAACTGTGTCAGAAGTACAGACAGACATACAAGCCCCGCTCCTGGAACTCCTGGCGCACCTACAGAAAGAACAAACACGGAGAAAAACATAGACAGCATCATTCCACCGTTGATATCAACACCGAAAACTCTTGCCAGTGCCATGCCAAATATCACCAGATATATACAGGTTCCGTCCATATTTACCGTTGCCCCAAGGGGAATAGACAGGGAATAGATTTTCTTTGATATACCAAGTTTATTCTCGCAGGCATCCATGTTCACAATGATCGCCGCATTACTGGAAGCCATGCCGAACACCTGAAGCATTGTGGGACTGTATTTTTTCAAAAAGGGAATCGGATTCAAACGGCCGATTACTCCAAGTAATATACAATATACAGTGATCATCGCCACGATTCCTACTGCAAAAGTTCCCAGCATGGCCAGCATGGACAACAGCACATCCGGTCCTGTCTTTAATACAACCGATACAATGGAGCAAAAAGGTTGCAACAGGTATGAAGCGTACCAGCATCACTGTAATCTTCAGGAACAGGTCATTGCATGCTTCGAATATATCCTTTAATAATCTGGAATGCTCCCCGATCTTCTCTAATGCAATTCCAATCAGAACTGCCAAAAAAGATGAGCTGCATCATGTTGGAATCTAAAAACGGTTTTACAAAGTTTGCCGGAATGATTCCTACAATTGTATCCTTGATTGAAATACTTACATCCGAAACCGACACCGCAGCTGCATCTCCAGCCAGTTTTTGCCGCAAGCTCTGGATTACCTGGCTTCAATAATTCAAACACACCTGTTGCCGTAAGAATTGCCAGAACCGTGGTAAGCAGGTAAAAGCCCATGATTTTTCCACCAATACGTCCGGCTTCTTTCAGATCTCCAAATTGGGAAATGCAGCATGCTATGGAGAAAAAATACTACCGGGCCTACAATCATCTTCAAAGCATTCAGGAACATTGTGCTGATAGATGTAAAAATAGTATTGTTCAGTGCTTCGTTCACGCCTGAAGGTACAAACACTTTCATCAATACACCTATTACGATTGCAGCTATTAAAGCCAGCATTGTATGTAATACCATGGCATGAGGATTTTTCTGTACTGTAATTTCTACCAGGTTCATGTTGTTCTTGTTTTTATAGCGCAGTCTTTCTTCATTCGCCTTGAGAAGGACATCCCGGATTATTTTTTTTTTCTTTTTTTCCTGTGCGCTCTGAAGATCATCATTTTCCTGGTCCAGTACTTCTTCTATGGTATGACCATAAATAAACTGGAATTTCTCACCACGGAGTGACAGATTCACATATACCCTGCCAAACCTTTTATTCAAAATAATGCAGATATTTTCATCAGGGTCTTTGGCATGCTCCCCTTAATTTCACCAATACTTCCTCTACTAAAAGCATTGTCTTTATGGTCTGCTTTTTCTCTATGCCAAACTCTTCCAGACCTTCTTTGATAAACTCTATTCCCGCTTTTGTATGCTTCTGCTCTACCAGCAATCTTTTGCTCATAGTTCTATTAATCCCTCCTAACCCTAAAATCTTTTATTTACAGTTTTTGATTCCACTTGACGTCATATAAGTTCCTACCAATACCGATATAACTGCAATAATACCGGAAATCAAATCGGTGCGTGAAGTTCTCCCATTTCTGATAAAATCGTCCGGACCTGTTCAGCATTATGAACAGAGACCATTAAATCAATATCATGAAATTCTGAAATAATCCCTTTAAAATACAGCAGCATAGATGCGCCTAAAGCCCACTCTATATTTGCCTCATTAAATCGATGTGCAATTTTCTGTAGTAATTCAATTTTCTTCTGTATTTCAGACATAATACCTCCCACTTGTATACTTATCTGGACAAAATGTGTTTGTTACTGATTCCTACGGACCACTCTGCAAGGACTGCCTACAGCAATCACATTGTCGGGAATATTTTTTGTTACAACACTGCCTGCTCCAATTACAACATTATCTCCGATGGTAACGCCTGGTAAAATAATAGCTCCGCCACCAATCCATACATTATTTCCAATGATAACTGGTGCTGTTTGTGTTTTACAAAATTCAAATGAGCCGTCTTCTTTAGGTATCCCGAAGCGATCTATGGCATTTGCCGGATGGAATGCCGTATAAATCTGTACATTAGGCGCAATCAGTGCATTATCTCCGATACGGATGATATTATCATCCAGGAAGGTACAGTTCATATTTACTTCGCAGTTATTCCCGAAAAAAATATTGTTGCCATAGTCAACGTAAAAAGGTGCCGTGATCCATAAATTTTTACCTTTTCCACCAAGAAGTTCATTCAGAATTCGTTCTTTTTTTCATCAGCATCTGCAGAATTTGTCTGATTGTAATCTCTTGCCAGATCTTTTGCTTTATGCCACTGTGTTAAAAGTTCCTCGTCTCCGCAATCATACAATTCTCCAGCCAGCATTTTTTCTCTTTCAGTCATAGGTACCTCCATCTGATATCCAAACCACATTGTTTTTTTATAATATGTATTCCATCTGCCTTTCTTTTTGTCCGCATTCCCATTTTTTCATAAAATTTTTCTGCTGAAGTATTTCCTGCCCACACATTCAATGTCACTTCATAGCAGCCCAGCTGCTTTGCTTCGTTTTTTTTACATATTCAAACAGGCTTTCCCCAATATGCTGCCCTCGTGTCTCCTGATCGACACACAGGTCATCTATAAAAAGAGATTTAAACGGTACCATATTGTTTGAAAAAGGCTGCTCCTTTAATTGACAAAATGCATACCCCACACAAACATCAGCCTCATCCGCTGCAACATATACTGGCTTTTCTTCATTTTTCAAAAGCTCTGTCAATTCGTCTGTCGTATATTTTGTTGTGCCCGGAATAAAAATATCAGGTCTTATATCTGCATGAATTTGCAGCACCTGTTTTAATAACTCTAGAATTCTCGGAATGTTCTTTTTCTTTTGCGTCTCTGATCATCATTTTCGCTCTCCTTTTAACAGATTGATTTATCCGCATTTTCCTCGCCAATCACAATATTTCTATTTCCAAAATAAGGAGATACCATCAACAATGTTTTATCTGGCATCCTCTTACAAACTCAACTGCATTTTTAATATCTTCATCATCTGGATGCCCTTTTGCAATTCCACCAACCAGTTTAAATGGACCAAATGTGTCATAACCCTTGCATCCGAATTTTCCGATCACCTTAGAATGCTTCTTACTCAAAATCTGCTCTATGGATTTATAGTTTGCATTTCCACCATAAGTACAAATCAGAAATACCTTTTTGTTGTCTGGTAAGTTTTTCTCCGCAAATCCCAATAATGATTGATGAAATTTCGAAAAATAGATTCCCCGATGCAAAACCAATCATATCATAGCTGCTCAGATCTGCATTTGGCTGCTTTACAGCATCAATTAAACTGAACTGACACTCGTCTGCTATGCGCTTTACTAATTTTTCTGTATTTCCATGATGCACAGATGCATATACGATTGCTTTTCTCATTTGTTTTCCTTTCTGATAAAGTAAAGCGGACATTCCAGGTCCGCTTTGCTACTTGCTCATGAACGCAGTCGCTTCGTGACCTGTGTTCAAATTATCGAAGCTCCTATGTGTATGATGTCTTTATATTATCATATATAGCTTAACTATTCTATATTCTTCGGATCAAAATAACCTGTTTTTGCAGACATTTGAGTATGCAAATCAGAAAAGATCCCTTTGCAAAGCGAATGGCTAAAACGCCTCCACTTTACTGGGATCTTTTCATGCATACAATATCAATGTACCTTGACGGTTAATCAGATTTTCCTGTCAAGCGGACATTCCAGGTCCGCTTCGCTACTTGATTCGGTTAAATACCATATTCACCAACTATGCCATCAATATCCGGCATTGGATCATCCGACAGCTGGCAGCTGTCCTTCTGTACCTGGGATTTATTTACAATTATATATGCACTGGCAAACTTCTGAGTCACAAGCTGCAGCTGTTCATCAGTAGTATCCTCTGGCACCATGATAGTAACTGTGCTGTTCTGTAAGTTCACCCAGTCTGCTTCCATTACATCTGGATCAATCCCTTCCAGACAAATTGTTTCGATTCCTGCCAGCATTGCAAATGCTGTCATATTAAGATTTTCAACTCCGCTGCGAATGTGTATTTCTTTCAAATCTTCACATCCGGTAAATGCACAGCTGTCAATATTCTTCGCATTCACACAGAACTGCTCCAAACCTGTAGCTCCAAAACACTGTACCCCGATTCTGTTTACCTTTCCCTTCCACCATACGGTCTTCAAATTCTTACAGTAATTAAACAGGTAATTGTCCATCTCTCCAACCCCGTTCACAAAAAAATCACTGTTTTCAATCCCTTTACATTCCTCAAATAAGCCTTTATTCGTATTCTCCAGAGGTGCATAACAAATCACAGTTTCCAGATCATGGCAGTGAGTAAAAGCACTGTCCTCTATAGACTTCAATGTCTCCGGCAGAATCAGACAGCGCATTGGCAGCCACTCGCCTTCTTTCTGATTGGTTGCCATATCCGAATGCACATAATCTCTTGCACATTCAAAAGCATTATAGGAAATATTTTCTACCGGCACACCACCAATCGTACGCGGTATAATAACATCCACAGATGTTCCGATATACGCAGTAATCGTTCTGCTTGCTTCATCAAACTCAAACTCTTCTTCCGGTAATGCTTCATAAGGCATCTCTGTCAGGCACTCCACGGCTTCTTCCGGAACAGTTTCTTCTGCCCTTACCGGTACCGCAATTCCTGCCAGTATTGCGATTGCAATCACCACAGTCAATATCCTTTTCTTCATTCTGCTGCCCCTTTCCACAATCAATATTATGCAATCTTTACATTATCAGAATATAGTAAAAGAATTTCATTGTCACTATCATTACAGCCAGTAAAATTATGTTTAATCCAATAATTTTCCTTTACGATATGATCTGACCCAAAAGAATAGGTACACTGAAATTTACAGGACGAAGCAAAATTGCGGAAATAAGAAGCGTTTCTCGATTTCATTTCTGATTTCGAACAACGCTATTTAAATGGCGGGTTCTGAGGGTACCTTGCCATCATTTCTTACCGCAATCGTAATATCTTCCATCAGCGTTCCACTGTTTTGTGCCTAAACTGCATACAATGTAACATCTTTATCCTGAATCGGATATGAACTACCTGGCATATAAATTATTTGTGCGTAAGCATCTTCATTGGTGGCAGGATCCTTTGGCATCTATTTTTTTAAATTTGGTTCTAAAGAAATACGGAGAATTACCTCCAACCTATCAGGTTGTTGGTTTTGACGATTCACCGATTGCGTCAGAATACCTTATACCATTCAGCACGATACATCAGCAAATCGATGTTCTTACTAAAGAAGCCATGGATATCCTCGTCATGCAGATGAAAAACCGTAAAAAGCGTCGCCCAGCTATTATGGAGACCCCCATTCACAAAACAGTACTACCCACTCTAATTAAACGTGAGACAACCATTTTTAGTTTTTAGCCAAAAGTCCCGGAATCCACATTACTGGCATTCCGGGACTTTTAACACGACAGCTGTTGACTGCCGGAAATGGTTAATTTGCTTCGTTTTTACATATTTAAACTATTATTTGCGAATATCTACAAGTCCATTTTTTAGTATATTTTCAGAAAACTCATACGAGGCTCCATCACCGGTTACATTAAGATACAGATTTTCCAGGTCATTTTCATTTACGATCCAGGCCATGTTCAGCTGCACGCTTTCATCTGGCTTTATAGAGGAAATGTAGTTTCCGCCATTGCCATAATTTTCAGAGACATTATAATAAACCATTTCTCCGGTCTTTGCCATGCCATCCCAGGTGATGCGGTCATAGCCATCGCCGGACTGTTCCGTTGGAACGTAAATCTGTACTCTTCCATTTTCCTTAGTCAGGGTCAGCAAAGCACCAAGATAAAGCATATGGTCGATTTCCTCATCTGAATTGTTTGTATAGGTCACTGTAACATAAACCAGTTTCTGATTCACTTCCTCTGACTTCACAATCTCATCCAGGGAATTGATTCCATCACCAGATTTTACATAATTCAATGTATTTGCAGACAGTTTTCCATCAGCCCCAATTGCTTCTGTCCATTCCTCCGGTATTTTGTCAGGCTCAAGAAGCTGAAGGTCATCTGCGATCTGGATGGAATCCACCTTTGCAGAAATGGTTTTCGTCAGATACTCACCATTTGTGTCTTCCCCAGTCGCATTCAGATCAAAGGTGTCACCGATCTGGTAAACAGGCAGCTCCTTCTCATTTACAGAAGTGATTATTTCATCATCATCATTTTCTATCTTTTCAGCTATCATGTCTTCACTCCAGGTAGGCATCCCGGCAGTTTTTACCATAGTTGTGTTTCCCGTAATCACCAGATTCTCAGCCACCTTTATGGCATCCTCTTTTGATACGTCATCTCCTATGTAGATCATAATCACACGGTATAAATCCGGGCAGACAAGGTAAATTCTCTGGTTAAAAGTTCCACTTTTGGCGATGCTATTATACTTTAGGTATACTCCCTGATATTCTCCAAATGTACGCTCCTCGCTATCAATAACATTCTGATCCTGCACAACCTGTCCCAGATCATTTTTATCCAACAGAACAGATGCAAAGCTAAACCCGCCGGTCTGTTCATGTTCCGGATACTGAAGATGATACTCGTCATTCCAGCTCATGCCTTTTGGAATGTATCTGGCAAACAGATTTACCTCTGGAACCTCATCTGGAAGCATGGTTTCCTTTGCCATGCTATCGGCATCAATTTTAACCGCTACACCATAAGCGCCCTGCTTCTCCAGAAACCAGTGATACAGATTTACACCTGCATATGCTGCTGTGGAAACTGCCAGCGTACAAGCAGCTGCTACAGCTGCGATTTTGGGAATCGTCCATGTTTTTCTTCTTTGAAGATTCATCACCTTTGTATCCTGTATCTGCTTTGCCACCTCGTTTTGAATCATTTTATGGATAAAATCCGGTGTTTCGGGAATATCGCTTTTCATATCTTCTAATCTCATACCAGCACCTCCTGCAATTCCTGCCTTAATTTTCCCCTTGCCCTTGCAAGTCTCTTCTGAACAGCACCTTCCGATATTTCAAGGATCTGGGCGATTTCTTTTACACTGAAATCTTCTATATAGTATAGAATAACGGGTAAACGCAGTTCATCTTTTAAGGAATTTACGGCTGTATACAATTCACTGTAATTCTTTGTTTTTTCTGATTCCATTTCCAGTCTGTCCTCCAGATCTTCAAACGAAATAAACTTACTGGACTTACGTACGAGGTTGTAACATTCGTTGATCAAAATTCGGATCAACCAGGTACGGGCATATTTATCGTTTTTTTTAATGTGTCTATTTTGGAAAAAGCTTTTACAATTGTCTCCTGGATAGCATCTGCACAGTCCTGGTCACTGAATAAGATTGTTTTTGCAGTTGAGTATAATTGTCTTTCCGAATCCAGGATCAGATTTCCCAGTTGTTCTTTTGTCATTTAAATACCACCTCTTTTTTCATGCCGGCCAGCTTTTTCTTTACATCTATTAGACGCATAGAAAACAAAAATATCCCCCAATAATTCATTTTCGCATAAATAATTATGATAAGCTGACTATGCAAATGCTAAACTAACAGTCCAAAAAAAAAAACTAAACTAATTGTACTCTTGATACCTTCCTTATTTGCAAATTTACAGTAAAATATAGATATAAAGAAAAAGGGAGGTACCAAAGATGAAATTATCACTTTCTGCAAATATAAGCAAGTTGCGAAAAGAACACGCTATGACACAGGAGCAGTTAGCGGAAGCTTTAGGCGTTACCTTTGCATCTGTCTCAAAATGGGAACGGGGTGTGGCGACGCCGGAATTAAACCTGATTGCGGAGATGGCAGATCTGTTTGAGGTGTCTATCGATGCGCTTATCGGATACCAGTTTAGAAACAATAACAGAGAAACTGTAATTACAAGGCTGAAGCAGTATTCTCACGACAGAGATACTGAGGATGTTTTTTCTGATGTTGAAAAGGCATTACAGTGTTATCCGAATTGTTTTGATGTTGTTTATTACAGTGCCAGAATCTACCGTTTAAGAGGACTGACGCAAAAGAATGCTGCTTATTCAAAGAAGGCGCTTTCCCTTTGTGAACGTGCATGTATACTGATCGGACAAAACAAAGATCCGGAGATAAGTGATGTTTCTGTTCGCAGGGAAATGGCTGAAATCCATTTTGCGCTTGGGGAATATGACAAAGGAATTGCATTATTGAAAGAGAACAATCCATGTCGGCTGAACCACTCTTCGATTGGAATGGTGCTTGCGTCCTCTTGCAATGATCCGGAGGGAGCACTTCCCTTTTTATCGAGGGCATTATTAGATTTAACTGTGACGCACTTTGAAATTGTGGTGGGATATATGAATGTTTTCTGTAAGACAAAAAGATTATGCAAATGCTCTAGCTCTTGTGGATTGGGCTCTTGCCTTTTATCCCGGGCTAAAAGATCCCAAAAACAGGGATATATGGACAAAAGCGAAGCATTTCTTTGGGCACTGCGAGCGGATGTTCTGCTGTCGCTGTGTAAAAAGAAGAAGCAATCAACAGCCTTCGGCGAGCAAAGGATGTTGCATTGCACTTCGACGAATCACCAAATTACGATGTTTCAAGTATCCGATTTGTTTTCTGTAAGACTCCTGCAAGCGCTTTTGATGATTTTGGTGATACTGCCATGATTGGGGTTGATGAATTTATCAAAAGCCAGGAAAAAAAGCGAGCTGAGCAATTTATGGAAGTGTGTCAGGGATGAATAACAATTACAAAGCCAAATGAAAAACTATACTGTGCAGTTTTATAAAAGGGGGGCATGCTTTACGATTTTGCAATATACAACACACCTAATGTGCCAGGTCCACAATGACTTGATATAACACCACCTGCCCTGGTTTCCAATATCTCATCAAAAACGCCAAGCTCTTCCAGATAAGCCCGCACTTTCTCTACAGTTTCCTGTTTACAGCCAGAATGTGTTATGAATACACGTTCTGGTCTCGCATTTTTAAATCTTTTTCCATATCTTTAACATAGTCCATGATAACAGAATCAATTTTTCCCCGGTATTTCTTAGAAGCATTCATAGCGCCATTTTCTACTACAATCCTGGGGTGCAGTTTTAAAACACCGCCGGCCATAGCCGCTACTGCATTGCAGCGTCCACCACGGTATAAATAGGTAAGGGTATCTACCACAAAGCTTGCTCTCACATTTGGTTTTAACCGCTCTATCTCAGAAACAATCTGGGAAGCTGTCCGGTTATTCTTTGCCATAATTGCAGCCTCTATTACAAGAAGACCGATACCTGTAGAAAGATTTGCAGAATCGATTACCTTTATCCTGTCAGAAGCCCCCAGCTCTTCAGCAGCAAGGCGCATCACATTTCCAGAGGTGGACATACCTGCTGAAATAGAAAAGCAGACAATTTCTCTTCCAGCCTCTGCATATGGGCGGAAAAGTTCCATGGCATCTGCCAGGGCAGGAGCAGAAGTTTTAGGCGTTGTCTTATTTGCGTCAGACCAGGTATAAATCTGATCCGGGGTAATGTTTTTTTCCATCCCCATATTCTTTATCACCCAGAAGAATATGAAGCGGAAGAATGTCAATCTCGTATTTTCTCAATAATTCCTGCGAAAGGTCGCAGGTACTGTCTGAAATAATTTTTACCATATTCGTTTCTCCTCTGCCAACTCATTTTCTATCAGATTCCCGGCCTGCAAGAGCCAGAAATTTTTATCAGACTGTATTCCCTGTGTCAGAAACCTTCCATCTCTGAATAGCGCATACGTTGTCACCGGTGCCGGAACGTTCTGTGCAGCTTTTCTGCTTGTAACATGAATTACCTTTAAAGAAATATTGTGTTCTTTTGCCACTTCCACTACACGAGGCACCCAGTAACAGGTAAAAGGACATTGATCTGTATAATAGAGAACAAATCCTTCCTCTTCTACTTTCGGGTGTCTTGCACATTCTTTGAATTTTGACGGCTCAGTATCTGTGTCAAATGGTAAATACATAAGATTGATTCCGCAGTCCGAAGTATCTGCAACAGAAAATCCCTTAAATTTTAAATATTTCGGGTCTGCCAGAAATTCTTTTTTCGTCCTTCTGAAGACAGAATACAGACTCCTCTTTTTCTCTTGTTCTTTTTGCATCACGAATGCATTCATTCAGCAAATCATTGGAATAGCCGTGTCCTTTCATGGAACCGGAAACCCATAAGCAGTTAATGTATATATATCCGTCTGCATCAATGGGCACCCAGGCATTCTCAGCAGGAATATATTCAATAAAACACTTTCCGCGCTCTGCACTCCGATAAAAACCAATCCTTCTTCAAAACGCTGTTTTAACCACTCTTTTTTTACGATACTGTTTTTTCCCTGACATAGCACAGCAGATATGTTCCTTGTCAATGTTTTCTTTTGTAATTCTAATATAATGCATAATATCACCTTTCCCAGATATCATGATTGCTTAAATAACCTTGATCTAACACGCTTTCATAGCTTCCAGAGCCAGTTCATGACTCTCTGGCGTTACTCCTGCGCAACAGAGCGAATCTACAATGATTGGCACTTCCGGCAAAAATGGCTTCCAAAGGTAGTTTTATCAATGAGACCAGATTCCAGAAGCTCTGCAATCTCCTCCCTGATTTCCCAACCATAGGTACCGCGGATGCAATGCTCTACAGGAAGCCATATGAAATACGGCATGTTTTCTAAAAAGCCTATTTAAGCTAACTATATCACGTTATTGAGATTTCGTATACTGCAATAGGCTGATTTCAGCGTATATATTTTTGAAATTTTATATTTTCTATTGCATAAAAATAAGCCATTCAGTCAGAATTGCATCCAACCAAATGGCTACTTATATCAGTTTTCTCCTGCCATTTTTTTTTGACATACCCAAATAAAACACAGCGCAAAATACCAGAGCAAACACAACACCAAATACATTCTGAATCACCCTGAGACTGACTGCACCCTTTAATCCATAACTCTCTGCAGCGATAGCCAAAGCGCCAAATGTATTAAATACAGCCTGCCAGCCATATTTTGCGGAAAATCCAACACCGATTCCGCCAAGGATTCCTATATATGCATAGATGGATGACGGAAGCAGGAAATACAATGCTGTAAAACAAAGAACTCCTGCAATATTTCCCACAATTCTTTTCTTCACTCTGTACTGCATGTCTTCCATAAACGGTAAGATCGCTGACATAGCTGCAATACCTGCCCACATTGCACGTGGCATTTTAAAAGCTCTGCAATACAAAGTACAGCCGGTACGCACAGGATCTGACATAACTGCCATTTTGTCCTGGAAGAAGAGAGAGCAAATTCCTGCAGTACATCCTGTATCTTTCTTTTTTATAAACCCGGTTTCTGTGATTCCGATAAAATACCAGACAGGTAAGTACAGCTCCTGCTGCCATTCCCACCAGTCTCATCTCATAACTTTTCCCTGTTACATCATATCCATACAGCAACAGATATCCAAGAACAAGTGTGGACTGATTAAACATAAATGGATTATGACAGCCGAACAGAATCAACACTGCCAATGCAGCAATATTTAACAGCATTCCCGATACCGGGGAAAGCTGATTTGCCAGATGTGGACACACTGTCATAACTGCGAAAAACAAAGCCAGAAGCATGGTAGACTGTCCGGTATGGATTCCGAGATCGGCATTTCGAAATACCATAAGACATAATAAGACTACGACTCCTACAATACTGTTCTCATTTCCAAGCAGAATGCTGAAAATAGTAACAAATAAAAAAACAAAACGCCATTGTGACCGCTACCTTCGCCATATATACAAACAGATGATAGATTTTTTCTTTTGCGGTCTCACTTTTTTTCAGCAGGTCTTTTTTGAACCTGCCTGATTCAACTGAAGTTCCTGATAAAATGTCATATAGCACCTCCCGTTTTTATGCAAATAGGCGTTTTATCACAAACAGGAAGGTAATTCAAGAATGATTTTTAAGGAAATAATTACCTGGCCAGACTATTGCTTTCAATTCTGATCATACGATATCCGATTCAATATGCGTCTGGATGTATTGCACACCATTTTTTCTGGTTCCAGTTTTTTCGAAGTGTTGCCATAAAAACCCTGAGAGAAGCAACATCATTTTCAGAACACTGTCCCCAGATCTGCTGGGTAATAAATGTATGTGTCAATACTTTTCCCACATTACGGGATAAAAGGCAGAGCAGCTTATACTCAATAGGAGTCAGATGTAATTCTTCACCCTTCAGATATGCACAGCCAGCCGAATAATCGATCTCTAATTCACCATTTTTAAAAACAGAGGTTTCCTGCTGTTCTCCGGTCTGCGTTATTGCAAGTCTCCTTTGCGTAACACGGATACGCGCAAGTAGTTCTTCTACTGAAAATGGTTTTGTGATATAATCATCTGCACCCGCATCCAGTGCTGACCAGGTACGGATTTTTTTTATCACTTCTACCCCTTCCATATCAGGAAGCCCCAGATCCAGAAGAACAATATCCGGATTGTGGGACGAAGCTTCCAGAATGGCCGAAGAACCATTTCTGCAGCCAGATATTTATAGTCATGTGTTTTTAATGTAGTAACGATCAGATTGCGTATGGGTCTGTCATCCTCAACCACAAGTATTAATGCTTTATTCATTCAATGTCACCTCACTTAATGGTAATGTAAAAAGTAAAATTGCACCCATGGGGATCATGGTCCGTCAGAATCAGGGTTCCGTCATGGGCTTCTATAATAGAGTGACAAAGCGCCAGTCCAAGTCCCAGACTTCGGTGACTATCCGCAACTGTCGTTTTCCCTGTATAAAACATCTCAAAAATATGTGACTTCATTTCTTCCGGAATTCCCGGGCCATTATCTTCCACACTTATCTGCGCTTTCCCATCTGCTTTTAGTTCCCCGGATGCAGATTACAGTACCTGGCGGCGTATATTTTATTGCATTATCAATTAAATTTACCAGAACCTGCATAATAAGACGTACATCCATACGTGCAAGAACAAGTTCTTCGCAGTCTGTCACAATTTTATAATCATCATGTTTCCGGCCGATATGTCGGAGGGATTCTGCAATTACCTCATCAAAAGCTGATCCGTAAATTTGAACTTCAATCTTCCGTCATTCAGTCTGGTAATGGAAAGCAGATTTTCCACAACTCCGATCAGCCATTCAGAATCCTCATAGATATCGCTGTAAATCTGATACCTTGTAGCTTCGTCCAACGGTCGCTATTACCAAGCAGCATATCTGCATTACCGGAAATAGAACAAAGCGGCGTCGAAGATCATGGAAATCGCCCGAAGAAGATCGCCACGCAACTGTTCATTTTTGGCCATCACTGCATTTTTTTCTTTTTCTAATGCATTTTTCGCATTTTCCATTGCAAGCGCACATTCATTTATTACAGACAAGCAGGATACTGTATTCAAAAGTGTCCAGTGTTTCTTTCTGCAGCGGTATTCCTATTACGCCATAAACATTATTCCCGCTTCGAATTGCCAGATATAAGCATTTTGCCTGAGAGAAATACTGTGTGGACGCGCCGGCATGCTGTCTGTTTTCATAAGGTCCATCTGGCCGCCTGTCTGTTCTTCAGGTGTTCAAAAAATCTTCCGCGTCCTCTCTTTTTCCCCGGAAAAAAGCTTCCCTTCTGATAATGTTCCATTTTCTACTACATATGCTGTGATATTACGGTTTAGCAGGCGAAGGAGCTGTGTACAGGTAACATCAAGAATCTCTATCTCGCCTTTAGCCTTTTGCAGCAGACGATCCGTATCAAACAGAACCTGTGTGCGAAAGGCAATCTGTGAAGACAGCTTTGCATGCATTTTCAGCTTTGCTGCAAGGGTTCCCGTAAGTACGGATGAAATAAGCATTATGAAAAATGTCACCGGATATCCCACCGCATATGTTTCGAAAGACATCCTTGGCTCCGTCAGAAAAAACAAAATAAGAATACACTTAAAAAGGAGCCTGCTACACTGCAAAGATAACCATCTGTCACGATGGAAGTGATCAACACACCCAGAATGTATATCGTTACAATATTCGTATCTGTAAAATCCAGCTTCTGAAACAGCAGGCCAATCAAAGTGCATACTGCAAATATAAAAACCGTCAGCAAGTAATCTTTTGCAGACGGTTTTTCCACAGACCATGCAAATGACCGTTTCTGGTAGTTTCCTGTTTTGACCGTATCCGAATAATATGGATATCAATATCTGGTAAATTTCAATCAGTTTTTCTGTCAGAGTCACTTTACTGAAAAATGATTTCGTCGGGCATTACTTTGTCCAATCACAATTTTAGTAACATTTGATAGTCTGGCATACTCTGCGATCTGTACCGGTATGTTTTCCCGTGAGTCATTACGATTTCTGCACCCAGATTTTCTGCATACCGAATATGTTCTTCCAGTTTTTTCTTTATCTAAGTCTTCTGATTTTGTGCCACAAGGCTGTAAAACGTGCCTGCAACGCATTCGCCATTTTTGCCGCTGTATCTATTATTTTCTTATTGGAGGGTGCTGCTGACAGACAAACAAGGATATGTTCATCTGTTTTTTTTATTATCCTCTTCAATTGACTCATCCTCCAGTCCCCTTTTCTGCCGTTTTTCAATTATATCATGCGACTGTATTATGGTCAAAATCCTTTTTTTCATCGGACTGTCCATCTATAATTTCAGCTTCCTTATATTCAATTTTACACTCATGAATCTTTAACAATTCTTCATGGAATTCCAAAAAACAATATCGATGACTGCTGTTTTTCTTCCGTATTTTCCAATTTTCGCCCCCAAAACTGATCTGCTTTATTTGGTCAAACATACATTTTTCTTCATGTCTTCAATGAGCTATAACAAATGACTATATTATATTCGGAAGCATTTCTGAAGGGCTCTGTATTCCCCTAATACCAGTAATTTATCATTTTCTGTAAAATATGTTTCCGGTGAAATTGCAATACTGAATTCCTCTTCATTTTTACTGCCAGAATATTAATATTGTAGCGTTTTCTGATGTCAAGTCCACCCACTGTTTTTCCAACCCATTCTTCCGGCACTTCCACTTCAAAAATTGCATGGGAAGCATCCACCTCCATATAATCCAGGATATGATCATCTGTATAACGGATGGAGGCCCATTTTTGCCACCTGCTTTTCCGGATAAACTACCTTATCGGCACCATTGCGTAAAAAGAAATTTTTCCTGAACATCACGTTCAGCTCTGGATATCACCAATTTTGCACCCAGTTCTTTTAGAAGGGATGTTGTTTCAAGAGAATTTTGAAAGCTATCTCCAATGGTCACAAAACAAATGTCGTAGTTTCCAATTCAAGGGACTGTAAAAATTCAGCATTGGTGCTGTCACCAATCTGAGCATTCGTCACAAATGGCAACACTTTATTCACCCTTTCTTCATTCCAGTCAACCGCCATAATTTCATGTCCCAGCTGATTGAGCTGCATGGCAATATGTCTTCCAAACCTTCCAAGTCCAATAAGCAATACATTTTTCATAATATTATTTTTCTCCTTCTTATCCAACTGTGATTTTTTCCAGAGGGAGCTTTGCATTTCCCTTATTTCTTCCGGAAAATACCGCATAGATCAGGGTCAGGCCGCCTACACGTCCCAGATACATCAGTATGATCAGCACAACTTGTGAAAAAACATGAAGTCCCGGTGTGACTCCCAAGGTCAGACCTACCGTACCCACAGCTGAAGCTGCTTCATACAGACAATTTAAAAGCGGAAGGCCTTCGTACACACTGATCGCTATTCCGCCGCCAAAGAACAAGGCAAAATATAACATGGCTATTGTCGCTGCATTTTTTATCGCATGATATTCCAGTCTCCGTCCAAAAGCCCCTGCATTTTCCTGGCTTCGAAATGTAGCTATTGCATTTAAAAGCAGTACTGATAAAAGTTGTCGTTTTCATTCCTCCTGCTGTAGAACCCGGCGAACCGCCGATCAACATCAGCAGTATCATAACCGCACTTGATGCCTCGCTCATCTCTGAAATATCTATGGTATTAAAACCTGCAGTTCTTGTAGTTACCGATTGAAACGCTGCTGCTAACAGGCGTTTTTCCATGGGTAAATTTGTCAGGTCACAGATATAGAAAAAAACTGTCGGAAATAAGATCAGACATGCGGTAGTCATGAGAATAATCTTGCTTTGCATGCGGTAACGTTTAAAATTCAGTTTATTTGTATAAATATCATCCCATGTGAGAAAACCGATTCCCCTGTAATGATCAACAGCATAATTACCAGATTTATAAGTATATTTCCGGAATACCCAGTCAGCGATGGAAACATACTGGAATCTGTCCCCAGAATATCAAAGCCGGCATTACAAAAAGCAGAGATTGAATGAAAAACTGACATCCAGATTCCCTTTTTTCCATAATCTCCCATAAAAAAACCGGCAGCAGCAACACCGTCCCTGCAGCTTCGATCAAAAAAATGTTCCCCTCAAAATAAACCTTGTTAGTCTGACGATTCCTCCGACTTTTGGAGCTGAAATTGCATCCTGCATGGTGCTTCTTTGCATGAGGGATATTTTCTTTCCGGAAAGAATGGAAACAGACGCAGCCACAGTCACTACTCCAAGCCCACCTATTTGTATGAGTGTGCAAGAATGATCGTCTGGCCTGCCAGGGACCAGTAGCTTCCAGTGTCCTTTACCACAAGACCTGTAACACATACCGCTGAAGTTGATGTAAAAAGTGCCTCATGAAATGGTGTGATCACCTTCTCCGCAGAAGAAAATGGAAGCATCAGCAGAACGGTTCCCAAAAAGGATCACTCCTGCAAACCCCATGATAATCAGCTGAAAAGATGTCATATGTTTTTTCTTATATGATTTTTCCGGCATAAATGATCAGAACTCCTTATCAATACTTTTAACAGTGCTATCCTCGTAATGCATTTTATTATATATAACTACTTTCAAAGATAGTATAAAAAGTCTCTGCTTCCGTATTAAGATTTTATAAAGATATGATATTGAATTGAGAATTATTTTAACCGAATCAAGGAAATTCCCTGCTTCGATGATCCTAAGCATTACCTTAATACTACAGTTTTTTAATTGTAAACTCATTTTATATTTGCAGTTGACATTCAATATTTCTATGTGATAAAGTGATACCCGTACAAAAAAAACTCAAAAAGGAAGGTATTGACATGAACACTGCATCATGCGAAAAAAAAAGCTCCATCGCTTTCCAGAGATGAAGCCATTGCAATTTTAGATACTCCGGACGAAGAACTTGAGGCACTGATTGACCGTGCCAGCAGTTTACGTTACAAATATAAAGGGGAAACCGGGTAAGCATCCACATCCTTACCAATGCCCGCAGTGGTAACTGTTCCCAGGATTGTGCCTACTGTGCCCAGTCATGTCGTTCCACTGCCGATATTGATAAATACAAATGGGTAGATGAAGACAAATTATATCAGGACAATGATTTCGTAAATGATTATCATTTATCCAGACATTGTATCGGACTGAGTGGTATGAAATTTACAGATAAAGAGATTGAAGAGCTGGCCCGCAGGATACGCAAAATGAAAGAACAGGGAACTCATCTCTGCTGCTCCATAGGCTTTCTGACAGAGCACCAGGCAAAAGTGCTCAAAGAAGCCGGTCTTGACCGGATCAACCATAACCTGAACAGCAGCCGTTCCTTTTATCATAATATCTGCAGTACACATACCTTTGACCAGCGTGTCCGGAATATCCATATGCTTCAGGGGTCTTGGTTTTGAGATTTGCAGCGGCGGTATCATTGGCATGGGGGAAAGCAAAGCAGATGTTGTTGACATGCTTCTGGAATTACGTGAGATCCAGCCGGAGCACTGCCGATCAACTTTCTTCTTCCGATCAAGGCACACTGCTTGGGGATGCAGATATTTCCCAGTCTGACAACAGAATACTGTATGAAGGTCCTCTGCCTGGCAAGACTTCTTGTACCTAAAGCAGATATCCGATGTGCTGCCGGAAGAGAAGTTTACTTTAAAGGCGAGAAAAAAAACTGCTCAGTGTTGTAGACTCTATTTTTTGCTTCCGGTTATCTTACAGAAGGTGGTCAGGGAATCGAAGACACTCTCAAAACCATTACGGATGCAGGATTCACCTATGAGATTGAATCTGCGTAAGCATCCTTATGGACATATGACCTGTCATACACACTTACAGCATTTCATTGCTTACCCAAACCAGTAAATATATTACCTTTTTTCAAAGGAGGCTCTTTCAATATGAACCAGACAAATACTGTCTCTGCACCACGTAAAAAAACCTACGAGATCACCATGACCACCGCTCTTATGGCAGCTGTCACCTGTATTCTTGCGCCGCTGTCCATTCCGGATCGGTCCGGTTCCGATCTCATTTACCAATCTTGCCATCTACCTGTCCCCTTTTATCTTCTCGGATGGAAAAAGGAACCATCAGCTATCTGATCTATCTGTTGCCGGACTTGTAGGTCTTCCGGTATTTTCCGGATTTACCGGCGGCCCTGCAAAGCTAGCCGGTCCTACAGGCGGATACATCATCGGTTTTATCGTTATGGCTGTTATTGCCGGACTGGTAATTGACAACTGCCATAAGCCTCTGATCCAGCTCGTTGGTATGATCGCAGGAACAATTGTATGCTATCTTTTCGAACTGTATGGTTCTGCATCGTTGCAGATTCCACTTTTAAAGCAGCTCTTGAATCTGTGTAATTCCGTTTATCCCGGCAGATCTCATAAAAATGATCATCGCCATGATCATCGGACCAATGATAAAGAAAAGAATCCGATAAACTGAAACTCTGATATTCTAAAGAGGCAGCAAAATTTCCAGCATTTCCTGCTGCCTCTTTTATCGCATTTTATTTTTCTTATCTGGAGTTTTTTCTTCAGTTCCTGGATCAGTTCAAAAATAATCTCTGTGTTTCATCTCCGGGAAAGCCTTTAATGATTCTTCCCTGGCCGAATACAGTGTGTTTTGTGATAGAACCGGACAGCTCATCAAACTGTGCCTGAAGCTCCACTTTCTTCATCCGAAGCATTTCAGCAGATTTTCTCTCTGAGCCACAGTCGCATCTCTGAGCTCTGCCTTAGCAAGAGCAACCTGAACTTTCCCTCTCCCACCTTCTGTGCTGTATCAATGGTAGTTGTTGCCAGAGTATCACTGAGCTTATCGCTCACGATCCGCAGATCTGCACGTACCTTATCCAGTCGGATAAGCTTCTTATTCAGTCCGCGGATCACCGCTACCGTCACAATAAAATCTGTCAGATACACCGCATACAAAATTGCCATAACAACCCATTCCAGTGTGGAAGGTGTATGAGAAGCCTGACGCTCCACATACTTCTGAAAAACTTTTACAACCATCACGATGGCAAGTCCCCAGATCAGCGAAAACTCCAGACAGATATATCCGTGAAAATTCAGCGGCTTATTTGAATAATCCCACCATCTTGCGTGGAAACACACATCCAGCAGCCAGCCTGCAACCAACTCCACCGCAGTTGCCAGAACAATTCCAAACACAAAAATCATTCCATCACTCATCTGATGTCCTCCGCTCTGAAGCGTATTAAGCAGTGCAAACACGGAAAGTACACCAAATCCGTACACCGGGCATACCGGACCGTTGAGAAATCCCCCGGTTTATAACCTTTCCTAAAAGGTTACTGCATGGAAAGATAACTTCAACGACCCATCCTCAAAAAGAATAAAACAAAAAATACAGGCATATCTGAAAATACGTCATTCCACAAATCATCCTGTACTCCTCCTTTACAGCTGTCAAGATTCCGGCAGCTATTTCAGGGGTCAGTACCATCACCTCTGCCGGGGTGATTCTGATTATATCATATCACCCCCTCATTTACATCCCTTTATCCGGTCATTCTTCCGAAACAATTTCTTTTTTCACACGGGTAAAGTACAGAAAGAATCCAATGTTCAGAATGATTCCCACTGTGGTAGATACCGGTGCTGCAAGACCGATCTTTGTCAGGCTGGCATCCGGCTGGATACTCATAAAGTACGCCATTGGAAGTCGTACCAGAAGCGTCTGGATCAGGCCCTGGACCATAACCCATATGGTCTGGTTGTTTTCCGTTGAAATAGCCTATCATACTGAACAGAACAGCCGTTACCAGTGTCTCCGGAGCAAACCCCTTCAGATAATCAAAAGCCCTTTTTGGATAACGCCGGCATCTGTTGAAAAGAATCCTGCCAATACATCACCCTTCAGCAGGATCAGGATAAATACCAGGCATCCCACAGACAGGCCAACTCCAATTCCCGTAAGCATGGATTTTCTCGCACGTTTCGGCTTTTCCTGCTCCTACGTTCTGTGAAACAAAGGAGGCCATGGACTGCATCAGGGAGCTTGGAACCAGCATGGCAAAGTTTACGATTTTACATGCAACTCCGTAACCTGAAGATGCTTCCAGCCAGACGATTGACAAACGCACATAATGCCAGAAATGAAACCTGTGTCAGAAATTCCTGAAGTGCCAGCGGCAGTCGATCTTAAGAAAACGTCTGCACTGAGGATTCAGCCGGAAATCTTTTTTTGTAATGGTAAACGGAAGCTTCTTCTTTATCAGCAGAACTACTGCAAATACAACACTTAAGGCCTGAGCAGAAACCAGTAGCAATAGCTGCTCCTGCTGCATCCATATGTAAGCCGGCTACCAGTACCAGGTCTCCGATCACATTTACAATACATGCCACCAGCACAAACAGAAGCGGCGATTTACTGTCACCCAGTCCACGGAAAAATTGCAGACAGCAGGTTGTAAGCTACAATAAAAGAAAATACCGCCGCCACAGATCCGTACATAAGATGCAGTCAGCGCTACCGCTTCTTCCGGTGCCTGCATCAGCATGGAGATCGGTGTGCAAAGCCTACCATAACAATAAACAGCACGATAGAGATCATGGTAAAGACGATCGCAGCCCCACCGATAACGGAGCCGATCTGCTCGGTCTTTTTTCTCCAAGATAACGTGCGATCAGAACTGTGATACCCCATAGCAAACTGGATCACTACAAAGGTAACCAGATTCAGTACCTGACTTCCGGTGGAAACCGCTGACAGTCCGGATGTGGAACCGAATCTTCCAACTACAAGAAGATCGACCGCACCATAGGCAGCCTGCAGGATCAGCGCACCGAGTACCGGCATCATAAATGCAACCAGCTTCTTCAGGATATTTCCCTGGGTAAAATCTGCCTTATCATTTGTCATAATGTTCCCTCCTGTCACACATGATCTGATAAAAATTTCCCGATGGTCCGGATCATATTGTCTGCTTCTTCTTCGAAATCTCTGAAAGATAGGGCGCCAGACTGCTGAAATAATCCTGATCATACTTCCTGGAAAGCCTCTCTCCTTTTTCTGTTATGGAAATGTAAGTAACGCGCCCGTCATCCGGAGACATGAGCTTCTGAAGATATCCCTTTGCCTCCATTTCTTTCACTGTTCTGGTAACACCCGGACGCGGAAGGTTCATGGCATCACTGATATCAGAGAGCCGGATATCCTTTTTTTTTTTCTCTCTGCAGAGAATGGATCACATCCAGATACTGTATGTAGGATGGCATCACCCCCTGTGGCAGTGGCGGAAGCATATCCCGGATCCGCTTTGCCTGATAAAACGCATCAAACATCCGCTTGATCTTTTTCATTTGTCATAAAAAACTCCTCATATAATTATCTTAGTTAATTACCATTGATAATTATACGAGGAATTTATGGTTTGTCAAGCATGTTTTATTTTTCTGTTACAGAGTAACTTTCTATTACAGAGTAACTTTCTATTAATCTATGCTTCTAATGCCTCTTTCAGAGAAGCTTCAAAGATCTCAAGTCCTTTCTCCATCTGCTCATCGGTCATGGTAAGCGGTGCAAGGTTCAGATATCTGGCCTGTGCCATCACACGCTCTCAGCTTAAATGTTCTGCATCCAGAATAGAGGAAGACAGCTGCTCTGCGGCGTTTCTGTCCTTTTCCTCCAGTACGAGTTTCCGGCTGTCGTTGGTGACACTGGGATTTGTCAGAACTACGAATTCTCCTCCATAGATATAGTTATTCAATCCTGTATTCACTTTTTGATGCACTGCAGGCAGTCTGCAAAAAATAGCCCCATCATGTGTACAGACTACTCCAGACCGTTTTGCCCCTGCTTTCAGCTTCAGAACTTCTGTAAGCTCCGGGATCTGCATCATATTTCTACAATTCATAAAACACTACTCCTCCCACTGATACTGCTTCATATCTACACATCCATTTGCCTTAAACTCCACACCCTCGTCTTCTGCAGAAATCTTCAGGTTACGAACAGTTACTTCAAAGCCTGTCGGAGCACCAAGCTTTGTCTGGTCGTCTGTTAAGCTGTACTCAAGCTCTTCAAGCTGTTTTGCCTGTTTCTGAGCATTTGCTGTCAGGACAACTCTCTTACCACCGTATACTTTCTGTACGATCTGGTTCAGCTTGTCTTCGATAGAACCTTCCAGTTCATAGGAATATGTGAAGTCGTTTGGCTCTTCAACAAGACGGATTACTTCCTCAGCTAATTTAATACCGCCTTCGCCGCCTTTTGCCCATACTTCAGAAAGAGCAACATTAACGCCCAGTTCTTTACATTTTTCTTCTACAAGATCAAGTTCTGCTTTGGTATCTGTCGGGAATGCATTGATAGCAACCACACATGGAAGTTTGTATACATTCTTGATATTGCTTACGTGCTTCAGAAGGTTCGGGAGACCTTTCTCAAGAGCCTCAAGGTTCTCATTGTTAAGATCCGCCTTCTGCAACGCCACCGTTGTATTTCAGTGCACGTACAGTAGCAACGATAACAACTGCGTTTGGTTTCAGACCTGCCATACGGCACTTGATATCCAGGAATTTCTCAGCACCTAAGTCAGCACCGAATCCGGCTTCTGTAATTGTGTAATCAGCCAGTTTCATACACATTTTTGTAGCTGTTACAGAGTTACATCCATGAGCAATGTTTGCGAATGGTCCACCATGTACGATTGCCGGAGCATGCTCCAGTGTCTGTACAAGGTTCGGTTTCAGGGCATCTTTCAGAAGTGCAGTCATTGCACCTTCTGCATGAAGATCGCCAGCTGTTACCGGTTTCTGTTCGGAAACTTTACCATATGTATATCCGATGATGATCTTGGAAAGTCTTTCTTTCAGGTCTTTGATGTCGCTTGCGAGGCAAAGGACTGCCATGATCTCGGATGCAACTGTGATATCGTATCCGTCTTCACGAGGCATACCGTTTGTTTTTCCGCCAAGTCCATCTACTACGTTACGAAGCTGACGGTCGTTCATATCTACACATCTTCTCCATGTGATCTTACGTGGGTCCGCACCGATGTTTAATGCATTGCCCTGGAAGATATGGTTATCGATCATAGCTGCCAGTAAGTTGTTAGCTGCGCCAATGGCATGGAAGTCACCTGTGAAGTGAAGGTTAATATCTTCCATAGGAACAACCTGTGCATATCCGCCGCCTGCTGCACCGCCTTTTACACCGAATACCGGTCGAAATTATCAGAGTCCGATTACCCAGCCAATCAGAATACTGGTCAGAAGTGAGATGAATGGCATAAGGAAACTGTTGCTGATATAGTCCATCACATCGAGCAGCTGTCCAACAGATCCATTTGGAAGTTTCAGTTCGAAATAAAGTTTATTATATCCAAGACAGATCAATACTGCAGTAACTGCTGTAACAGGGAATAAATCCCAACTGCACCACACATTTTTTACGTGGCTTATGATATAATTCCATACAGTTTGCAACCAGCGTCTCCATGACAGACACGCAGGAAGTCAGTGCCGCAAATCCCATCATCAGGAAAAATGCAATTGCCACCGGACGGCCAAGATTCCCATGGCATCAAAAACCTTTGGCAGTGAGATGAAATATCAGGCTTGGGCCGGAAGCCATTCCATCCTTTCCGAGAAATACAAAAACAGCCGGTATGATCATCATTCCTGCAAGAAACGCAACGCCGGTATCAAAGATCTCAATCTGATTTGTTGCTTTATTTAAATTAACTTCATTTTTCACATAAGAACCATATGTGATCATGATTCCCATAGATACACTTAAGGAAAAGAATAACTGACTCATCGCATCCAGAAGAATTTCCAGAAAACGTTTTACGGTTAATCCGTGAAAGTCTGGTTTTAAATAAACAGACAGACCTTGCATACCTGTACGAACAGTACCATCTGCCGCTGTGTGAGACAGTGTCAGACAGAAAATGGAAATGATCACGATTAAAAGAATCAATCCAGGCATAATGATCTTGGAAAATTTTTCAATTCCCTTTTCTACACCGCGAAATACGATCCAGGCAGTCAGCGCAAGGAAAATCAAATACAATTGGTGCAATATCAGATGTGATGAAAGATGTAAAATATCCATCTGCTGCTGCTTCAGTTCCGTCAGAAACAAGATAGACGAAAAGGTATTTTGAAATCCATCCGCCGATGACAGAATAATAAGTCATGATCAATACCGGAACGAGGAAAGTTAAACGTCCCAGAAATTTCCATTTTGGATTAAGCTCTTCAAAAGCTCTCAGTGCATTTTTCTTTGTTTTTCGTCCGATCGCAACATCTGTTGTCAGTAATACAAACCCAAAAGTTAATACCAGTACCAGGTATACCAGAAGGAACAGACCGCCTCCGTCCTTTGCACATAAGTACGGAAACCTCCAGATATTTCCAACACCTACGGCGCTTCCGGCTGCGGCTAAGACAAAGCCTATTGAACCGGAAAAGCTACTTCCTTTTTCTTTCATTTCAATTTCCCCTCTCAATAAAGTTAATAAAAAGGCTGTAGAAGTTCAGCCCAATAGCTATATTTTACGAAATAAATATAAAATCAAGTGAAAGAAGTTTCCTTTAAAGAAACTTTATGGAAGAAAAAGTTTCGTAAAACTTTACAAATCAACTGCTTTTCAGATATAATTATAAAAGAAAGAAATTAATGAAAAGAATGGATAGTATGAGGAAACAAAATGAGTAATTTTACCTGTTATGTAGGTGAACAAATAAGAAAATACCGAAAAGCCGGGAAGATGACAATGCAGGAACTGGCAGATGCCATCCACAAGAGCAGAGCTACGATATGTAAATATGAAAGTGGAGAAATTTCGGTTGATATTGAAACATTATATGAGATCAGCCAGGTGCTTCAGGTGTCGATCTCTCAGCTTACCACATACCTTCCGGAATCGGTCAATGAACCGGTCAGTTTTCCGGGATGGGGAAAAAGAGCACGTTCTTTCAGGCGAGGAGATTATATTTATATTTTTATGACGGACGCTATCAGAGAACAAAAGATGGTGTTATCGATATTTATGAAAAAAGAAGGGAGAACCTGGAAAGTACGAGGCAACTCTGACAATCTGTTCTGTTTCTGGTAACGAAAAACGGAAACTTTATTAAATACCGAATAAAAAGCTCCCAGCGGACAGATATACTTACAGAATGGCCGGTATATCATAATTGATAAGATAATGGTGATCACCAGGATTGTATTTTTTCCACATGTACAGCCAGCCTACTGCACTTCGCATGGATTTGTTCAGCAGCACCAGCGGGATACCTCCCTCCAGCGTTCCTGCCGGACAAATCAGTTTGCAGAAATACGGCGCTCCCTGTCCCATGATATCTACCACAAACATGGGAAGTATGATCACAAATACAAGAAAGATCACATATTTCAGTTTTCGCAGAAGCTTATCTCCCCGAAACGTCCGGATCTTCTTTGGAAACGGAATTTTATTCAACAAGTCCTGAATCAGGCCAAAGGGCAAAGAAATCCACAGACCAGTCTGCCAAGCAATGCCCCGACAAAAATCAGAAATCCAGCTACATAATATGCCATCTTGAAGTTCCAGCTTCCGGATCACAGCCTGAAGGGAACCAATGGGACAGGCCCCTCTTGCCCCGGGGCAGGAATAACAGTTCAGCCCGGAACACAGACATTTTTCAGTTTTTCCGGTATAGATCTTTCCAGTCACAAAGCCTGATATGTGACTGTTTGTAGAGCCGCCCACAATGCCTGGATCCCATGCCGCGGCCATTCATTTATTTTCATCTTCTTATTATCAATGCCAATACACTCCATACAGATGTTGATCGCTTTTGTAAAACTACAGACGCCTCGCCCCTGCAGATTCCCAGTATCATCAGTAAAATCCCCAAAAACGCCAGAGCTGGTCCGATCCACCTGGATTCTGTTATTTTCGAATCATTTTTCCACTCTCCATAATGATCATCTTTTTACTTTGAAACGTTTTTTTAAGCTCTTTTTCCACGATTTCCTTCCATTCGTCCAGTGTATGGCTTCCTGTATAGGTATCGCCTACAATGTTTCCATCTTTGTCAACAAAAATGTTTCAGGAAAGGAAATCCCCTGCAGACGGCCGTTCATCATAGTAGTATCCGGTATCAGGAACGGATATTCTGCTTTTGTTTTTTCCTGAAGAATGCCTGCTTTTTTACTGCCTCCTCGTCCTGATTTCCCTTTTCATCTGTAGTATCAAGCACCACGCCACCTGCTACTCCGACGCCTTTTATCTTTCATTTCTTTATAAAGCTCCTGAAGTTCCGAATTTCTTTTTACACATGGTGAACACCAGGTTGTAAAAATATTTACCAGCGTAAGGTCATAGTCACTGAATACTTTTTCTGTATATGTTTTTCCATCTATTCCTGTTGTTTCAAATTTTCCTACAGATTTTACATTCTCCGGGTTGACGCTGGTATCCTGTGGCTGCTCAAACACGGAAATATTCTGATACGGTGTCATTTCCGTAATGTTGGTTTTTGATCTTTTCCAGCTCCTTTGTCAGCTTTTCATCTGCATCTTTGTTTGTGCTCAGATAATATTTGTATTTCCCGTCACTGCTGCTTCCAAGCTCTTTATGCTCTGTACAGCCTGTGA
>VOFI01002910.1_pt1 | contig 44061 bp, 51 predicted proteins | sample 5384131 | NCBI WGS metagenome assembly VOFI01 (sample SAMN12384728, study PRJNA508395) | human gut metagenome | isolation source: healthy gut H | host: Homo sapiens
AAAGGATGGTATCACACGGCGGCAGGATCAACACGGCAGTTTGCAAAAGAATACATGTATAAGCCCCGTCTTGATGAAGATACGCTTGCGGGAGATTTTATTGCTATGGCAATGGGAAGCGCGGCGGATCTGTGCATCGTTCCGATGCAGGATTATCTGGGACTTGGAAGCGATGCACGAATTAATACGCCGTCCACACTTGGCGGGAATTGGGAATGGCGTATGAAACCGGGAGAGCCGGATGAAGGGACAGTTCGGGAGATGGAGCGAATGACAAAAATATACGGACGGCTGCGTTTTACTTAAATAAAGTTCCGAACCAGTAGATCAGTCCCAGTCCCCAGCTTGTGAAAATACCGTACAGGATAACAGGACCGGCGATCGTAAAAATTTTACATCCGATGCCGAATACCTGACCTTCTTTTTTGTATTCGATGGCAGGGGCAGCTACTGAATTTGCGAATCCGGTGATCGGCACGAGCGCTCCGGCGCCTCCCCAGGCTGCAAGTTTCTGGTAAATTCCGGTTCCGGTGAACAAAACGCTTAAAAGGATGAGCGACAGAGACATCCAGCGGCTGCACTCATCGGGAGAAAGATTTCGTAATTCAAAATAATGATAAATAACTTGTCCGAGCAGGCAGATCAGCCCGCCGAGGAAAAACGCTTTGCACATATTCAGAAAAAGATTATGTCGGGGCGTTTTTTCTTTTACATATTGTTCATATTGTTTTTCTTGTTTCAGTTTTTGTATTTTATCCATAGATGAAACACACTCCTTGCATTTCGCGCAACACGCGCGTTTTTAATTTCTTTTCTGTTAGTATCTGAAATAATTTTCCGAATATGTATATAAATTCATAATAATTTTTCGCAAATATGCCGACAATAAAAATAATAAAAATAAAACTGTAACAGTTCAGCCCACGCCATGTGTAAAACGCAATGCGTGCGTAACGTGGCTGATGGAAGACGGAGTCAGGGAAAGGAAGGATTATGGATCAGATAAAAGGGGCGCAAAGCATTATGTTTCGGGAAGCGCCGTATCTTATCAGCGCTGCGTCTGTCGCAGGCAGCAAAGAGGCGGATGGACCAATCGGGAAATTATTTGACGTGACAGATAAAGACGACCTGTTCGGAGCACAGACATGGGAAGAAGCGGAGAGTAACATGCAGAAAGAAGCGTGTGTTCTTGCGGCAGGAAAGGCACATGTGGACTTGAAAAAGATCCGATATCTTTTTGGAGGGGATCTTTTGCGGCAGGGAATAGCAACTTCAATGGGGGTAGAGGCTTTGCAGATTCCGATGTTCGGCCTCTACGGAGCATGTTCTACATCAGGAGAAGCGCTTGCGCTTGCATCTATGAGCGCTGCCGCAGGATACGGAGGAACGATGATCGCCGTCACATCAAGTCATTTCGGAAGTGCGGAAAAAGAGTTTCGCTTTCCGTTAGGATATGCGAATCAGAGACCTCTTTCTTCACATTGGACAGTGACGGGAAGCGGCGCGTTTCTTGTGCAGTCGGCAGAGGAATACAGAAAACAAAATACAAAGTCGTACTTTTCTAATATTCGCATTACAGGAGTAACTGTCGGAAAGATCGTAGATTATGGCTTGAAGGATTCTCAAAATATGGGCGCGTGTATGGCTCCGGCGGCCATGGATACGATTGTACAGAACTTTCAGGATATGGAAAGAAAAGAAAAAGATTACGACAGGATTATTACAGGAGATTTAGGAAGCATCGGAAGAACGATTTTATTCGATCTTATCAGAGAAAAAGGGTACGATATATGCGAAAAACATATGGATTGCGGAATGACGATTTTTGATAAAGAACGGCAGGATACGCATGCCGGTGGAAGCGGATGCGGCTGCGCCGCCGTAACGCTGGCATCGTATGTACTTCCTAAATTAGAAAAAGGAGAATGGAAGCGGGTGTTATTTGTTCCTACAGGGGCGCTTATGTCTACCGTCAGTTTCAACGAGGGGGCGAGCGTACCGGGGATCGCTCACGGAATTGTTCTGGAAAGCGATGCATAGCATAAGGAAATTAAAAAGCAAGAAGATAGAAGGCAAAATGATAAAAGCAAGAAGAATGAGCAGAGTAGAAAAGAGAAAGGGTGAAACAAAATGGATTATGTAAAAGCGTTTATCGTAGGAGGTCTTATATGCGCGGCTGTGCAGATTTTATTAGACAGGACAAAGCTGATGCCGGGAAGGGTTATGGTGCTTTTAGTATGTGGCGGAGCTTTGCTTGGATTTTGCGGACTGTACGATCCGTTTCAGAAACTTGCCGGGGCAGGGGCAGGCGTTCCCCTTCCGGGATTCGGCAATGTGCTTTGGCAGGGCGTGAAAGAAGCTGTTGACAAATATGGATTTATGGGTGTGTTCATGGGTGGATTTCAGGCGAGTGCCGTCGGTATTTCCGCAGCGCTGATCTTCGGTTATATTGCGTCCTTTATCTTTGAACCGAAAATGAAAAAATAGATTTTTATGAAAATGTGTACAGAAATCAAGAAAAATAAAATAAAGAAGATTTCTGTACACACTGTGTCTGCAGAGAATTATAATTGTTTTTCTCTATATAAGTCGCTTCGGTTATTGGGGTATTCCAAGATGAAACTGTTCGATCAGGCGTCCGATATTTTCTTCCGTATCTTCAAGCTCGTCTGCAATCTGGGAAAGAGTTTTTCCTTTCTCGAGTTTTTTCTGAATGAGATTGCAAGTTTTCCCTTTTTCGCCCTTCCGAATACCTTCTTTAAGTCCTTCCTTTTTTCCGTCTTCCCAGGCGTAACTGCGTTCCAGCCGGATATGTTCTTCTTCGTCATATTCGTAAATGCACACGTTTTTCACCTCCGCTCGATTTTTCTCAAGAAATGATTTTAAAATCCCTTCGTGGATACATTCTGTGATGGCATGTTCAACCGCATCTTCAAGCGACATTGTTTTTGTGTACCGACGAACCCGGTCTGTATACTCTGCGTATTGATGCAGCATCGTACATGCATTCATTAAGGCTGGATTATGTCCGAGATTAATGTTGAGCATGACAGCTTCTAATTCTAATTTGCAGTGTTGATCCCGTATGGAATATAAATCGGATAATCGTAAGATCCGGCGGTCCGGCTGATCCTGGATCCCATTATAAAAGATGACGAATTCCGGCGGAATCAAAATTTTTCGTGAACCGTATAATTTGTTTTTGTCGATCATACCCGAGTATAAGTCCGAAATATAAAACAGATATCTCAGCGGTAAATTAGGATTAAAAGTTGACTGATGTTCGTATAAAGACAGCCGAAGTCCGATCATGAATGAAACATCGTTCTGCATTGCCATATAGATCGCGTTTTCTAAGGTGTTGATTTCCAACAGTTCGGGATCGGTATAATGCTTTATCGACATCATAGCATGAAAGTGTAGAAAACGCCAGTTTTTTATGTGTATATTACATCCACAAAACGTCTGTGAAAATTGCGCTAAGAAAATGCAAAGATTTTGTTGTTTTTTGACGCTGATAATGGTATCGTAAGAATGCAGGGTTGCACACTTTTGCAGCTCTGCATAAATTATGTGAAAAAAGTGAATGAAAAAACTCTTATAGCTACGGAGGAAAGAGTAGAATTATGAACTATGCATCTATTATCATCCCGTTTGTGGGTGGCTTGGGAATGTTTATCTACGGAATGCAGATCATGGCGCAAGGTTTGGAGAATGCCGCGGGCAGCAGGATGAAGTCTCTATTGGAAGCGCTGACGAAAAATAAACTTTTTGGAGTGATGCTCGGCGCATTTATTACGGCAGTGATCCAGAGTTCGTCGGCAACGACAGTTATGGTCGTAGGGTTTGTAAACGCAGGTATCATGAATCTGTCTCAGGCGATGGGCGTCATCATGGGAGCAAATATCGGAACGACGGTAACGGGCTGGCTCGTGTCGAGTGTGGAATGGGCGAAGTTTTTAAGTCCTGCCAATCTCGCGCCGATTGCGATTATTATCGGTGTGATCATCATGCTGACGGGCAAGAGACGTTCATCAAAAGATATTTCCAGCATTATCGTAGGGTTCGGTATCCTTTTCGTCGGAATTACAACGATGTCGTCGGCGGTTGCGCCGCTTCAGGAATCAGAAGCATTCTGCAGCATTTTCGTGAAGCTTGGACACAATCCGTTCCTTGGTATTCTTGCAGGTGCGCTTGTGACGGCGATCATCCAGAGTTCGTCTGCATCGGTCGGCATCTTGCAGAGTCTCGCGGCAAAGAGGACTTGTACCGTTTAATGCGGCGGTATATATTATCATGGGGCAGAATATCGGAACATGTGTGACGGCGATCATGTCAAGTATCGGAGCGAAAAAGACAGCAAAGACAGCGGCGATCATGCATCTTTTGTTCAATGTGATCGGAACAATCATATTCAGTGTTGCGGCGATCTTTTTCTTCAAAGTGCTCAACCCGGGTATGGGCGCGGGTATGATTACGCAGACAGAGATCAGTACGGTACATACAATTTTCAACATCGGAACGACACTGCTGCTCTTCCCGGTATCCGACTGGATCATCAAACTGGCAAGAAAACTCCAGAAAGAGGAAGACGGAGTAGTAGATGAAAGCCGTGTGCTCCTTGATGAAAGGATGTTAGAGACTCCGAGTATTGCGATTCAGTCTGTTGTAAGCGAAGTATGCCGGATGGGATATATTGTAAAAGGAACGATGGACAAGACTCGCCGAGTATTATTTACTCAGGATGAAGAGACGATGAACGAGATTCGAGAGGAAGAAAGTATCGCGGACCGGCTCTGCAAGGGAATTACAGATTATCTGATACGGATCAGCTCTCTGGCGATTAATGAAAAAGAGCATCAGCACGTGGCAAGCCTTCTTCAGATTGTTTCAGACATCGAAAGAATCAGCGACTATTGTGAAAATATTTCCGAGTATGCAGAAAACCTTGCGAACCAGAAAAAGAAGTTCTCGGGTGTCGGGGCAGCAGAAATGAAAGAGATGCTGGAAGTCTGTTCAGACAGTTTCACTTATGCGGTTGAAGCATTTGAAGAGAACAGTGCGGAGAAGGCGCTGAAAGTGATTGAAAAAGAAAGAAGCGCCGATGATCTGGAGATCCGCCTTCGGGCAGATCATATGCAGCGTCTTGCAAATAAGCAGTGCGATACGGAGGCGGGAATCGTATTTCTTGACGCGCTTGTCGGCTTAGAGAGGATTTCCGATCACTCAAGAAATATTGCGGAAGAAGTGCTTTCGGCAAGTAATAAATAAAAACTTATTCCGGCTGCATGGCAGTGAAAGCTGCGGTGCAGCCGTATTCTTTATCGTATACTGACATTAGAGTGCAGATCCTTGTAATAAAATATCATTGTTCCTGATTTGTAAATATGTTATGATAAATCCACTCACAGAAATTCTTTCTGTGAAAAGCGCCGGCAGTCTCGTCTGTCCGCGGAGAATGCTGACAGTATCGTCAGTCCGAGGAATTCCCTCAAAGTTACCCGATTAACAAAATTATTTTTGCATGGAGAGTCTTGTAGAGCGCCGCTTTTTTTTTCGTATACTGATTCTTAAGAAAGAAAATAAAGTTTATTGTGAAAACTTTTCTCTTAGTTCATAGGACTCGTTCATGCGCATGAAAGGAGAAGCCTATGACAGGAAAAGAAAACAGAGAAATCAAAAACAGCGTCTTCGTAGATCTGTTCTATGAAGACGAATCAGCAGAAGCAAATGAAATCGCGCTCTTTAACGCCATCCACGACGAGCCCCTCCCGGAAGGAACGAAGATCCGGAAATTCCGCGTAGACAATACGATCTATATGAATTTTCAAAACGACATTTCTTTCGATGCAGGTGGGAAAGTGATCGTATTCGGCGAGCATCAGTCTACGATCAACGAAAACATGCCCCTTCGCAGTCTGTTGTACATCGGACGGGCATATGAAAGGCTCGTGCCGCCGAGAAGCCGATATAAAAAGAAACTCGTCCCCCTTCCGATGCCGGAATTTTACACATTTTATAACGGAAAAGAAAAATGGGAGAAGGAAAAAGAGCTCCGTCTGTCAGACGCCTATATTGTAAAAGACGGTGAACCGAGTCTGGAATTAAAAGTAAAGGTCATCAATATCCGCCCGGAAGAGCATCATGAGATCCTGGAGAAATGTCAGGTGCTGAAAGAATACAGCCAGTTTATGGAAACGGTACAGAACTATCAGATCTCCGGTGTGGAAGAACCGTATAAAGAGGCGATCAAAGAGTGCATTGAGAAAGGAATTCTTGCTGATTATTTAATGCGAAAAGGAAGCGAGGTTGTCAATATGCTGTTGGATGAATATGATTATGAAACAGATATCGAAGTGCAGAGAGAAGAAGCAAGAGAGCAAGGGCGAGCAGAAGGCAGAGAGGAAGGACGAGAACAAGGACGAGCAGAGGGAAGAGAGCAAGGGAAGGAAGAAGGCAGAGAAGAAGGTCGAAAAGAAGAAAAAAGAGCTCTCGTTCAGAAAAAACTTGAAAAGGGGAAAACAATTTCTCAAATCGCAGATGATCTTGAAGATACAGAAGAAAATATTGCTCACCTGATCGAAGAGTTTCATCTTCGGGTGTAGAGCGGCGGCAGTTTATCAAGAGATCGGATAGCGCCCATATGCAGACAGATTTTCCCGAAACAGCAAAAGAAATAAAAACAAAAGCAAAAAAAATAAAAAAATTCGTTTGTTCTATTGACATTTCATAAAAAGTGGTGGTACTATTATGCACAAAATTTTTATGTATAAATACAGGCATCAAAGGAGGATGTGGAACAATGTGTGGAATTGTAGGATTCATCGGAGAACAGCCGGCAGCGCCGATTCTTTTGGAAGGGCTTTCAAAGCTGGAGTACAGAGGGTATGATTCGGCGGGAATCGCGGTTCGTAATGAAAAGACGGATAAGATCGCGATAGTAAAGGCAAAGGGGCGTTTGAAGATCCTTGCAGAAAAAACAGATAACGGGAAAAGTGTGCGAGGCACATGCGGGATCGGTCATACACGATGGGCCACTCACGGCGAACCTTCCGAGAATAATGCACATCCTCACTGCACGGATGATAAATCCGTTGTTCTTGTGCATAACGGGATTATCGAAAACTATCAAGAATTAAAGACAAAGCTTCAGAAAACGGGATATACGTTTTATTCACAGACAGACACGGAAATCGCGGTAAAACTGATAGATTATTATTATAAGAAGACCGGAACACCTCTTGAGGCGCTTACAAGGGCTATGCTTAGAATAAGAGGATCATATGCTTTCGGAGTGATGTTCCGCGATTGTCCGGGCAGATTGTTTGCGGCCAGAAAAGACAGCCCGCTTATTATCGGAAAGAGTAAAAAAGGCTGCCTGATCGCGTCAGACGTTCCGGCGATTCTGGATCGTACAAGAAACGTATATTATATAGGCAATCTTGAAATAGCGGAGATGACTTCGGAGGAAGTGCATTTTTATAATATTGACCGGGAAGAGATACAAAAAGAAATGACAGAGATCAAGTGGGATGCCGAGTCAGCCGAAAAAGGCGGGTATGAACACTTTATGTTAAAAGAGATACATGAGCAGCCGAAAGCCGTTCAGGATACGCTGGGCGCTTATATAAAAGACAGTGCGATTGACTTTTCGGAAGCAGGTCTGACAGACGAGCAACTAAAAAGCATTGAGAGGATCTATGTTGCGGCATGCGGATCGGCGTATCATGTCGGAGTTGTCGGAAAATATGTGACGGAAAGTCTGGCAGGTATTCCGGTAGAAGTGGATCTCGCATCTGAATTCCGTTATCGCAACCCGATTCTTGCGCCGAATTCGGCGTTGATCGTCGTATCACAGTCAGGAGAGACGGCAGACAGTCTTGCCGCCTTGCGTCTTGCAAAAGAGAAAGGAATTCCGGTTATCGGGATCGTCAATGTAGTCGGCTCAAGCATTGCAAGAGAAAGCGATCATGTCTTATACACATATGCAGGCCCCGAGATCTCGGTTGCGACGACAAAGGCGTACAGCGCACAGTTGGCGGCAATGTACCTTCTCGCCGTACAGATGGCAAAAGTAAAAGGCAGAATAGATGAGAAACGGCATGGAGAATTGCTCGAGGAACTGTGCAGAATTCCCGATAAGATTCAGAAAGCGCTTGACGATAAAGAGCGGATACAGTGGTTTGCAAGTAAATATGCGAATGCAAAAGATGTATTTTTTATCGGGCGCGGCATCGATTATGCAATCAGTCTGGAAGGAAGCCTCAAGATGAAGGAGATCAGTTATATCCATTCAGAAGCATATGCGGCAGGAGAGCTGAAGCATGGAACAATCAGTCTCATCGAAGACGGAATTCTTGTCGTGGGAGTCTTAACTCAGAACGATCTGTTTGAGAAAACATTGAGCAATATGGTCGAGGTAAAAAGCAGAGGCGCATATTTGATGGGACTTACGACATATGGAAACTACAGCGTGGAAGATACGGCGGACTTTTCCGTTTATGTGCCGAAAACAGAAGAATATTTTTCCGCAAGTCTTGCGATCGTGCCGCTTCAGCTTATGGGATATTACGTCAGTGTCGCAAAAGGTTTGGATGTTGACAAACCGCGGAATCTGGCAAAATCCGTAACAGTAGAATAATTTTTACATCGTGTGAAGAAATTATACTTTTAATATCTGAATAAAAATGCATATTCTCTCTTTTTAATATATTTATAAGAGAAAATATGCATTTTGTATTTGAAAATATACATTTTGGAGAGTTGACAAGGAACAGATGTTAGCCTATTATTAAAAATGTATCGTGAAAATTATGATAAAAGTAATGTTTGTTTATAGTGAATTTAAACAGCGGTCTATAAAAGGCAGCATATCTATCTAATGTGTTTTATTGAAAGTTGATAAATGACATAGGGATATGCTGTTTTGGCGTGTCATGAAAAAACTTAAACACATTAATGCGTTATCGCAATGATAGAATGAAGCGCCGTGAAAATGTTGAAACTAGGTATTGGAATTCAAAGTTAAGGAGCGGCGCACAAAATGGCAAAAATAATTGATACACACAGTCATATATTACCCGGGATCGATGACGGGGCTGGTTCATGGAAAGAAGCGCTTTGCATGTTGAAAACAGCGCAGGCTCAGGGAATCAGAAGAGTGATCGCAACTCCTCACTGGGGAGGACCTTTCGGTTATACCGATCCGGTGCAGATCAGAGAACTCTGTTTTACATTACAGGAAAAAGCAAGACGTCACAATATCAGTGTGAAAATTTATCAGGGGCAGGAAGTGATGTACACCGAGGAAGCGGCGGACAGGATTGCAAACGGCGAGATCCTTACATTGGCGGACAGCCGGTATGTACTGGCTGAATTTTATCAGGGAATCGGGTATTCGGGAATTTTTCGGGCAGTACAGCGCTTTACACAGTCGGGATACAGTCCGATCATCGCTCATGCAGAGAGATATGAAGCGCTGAAAGATATCGGGCGTCTGGAAGAACTACGAAAGCAGGGAGCATATATACAGTTGAATTTCAGGGCGATCGGGGGAAAGTGGCATGATTTTACAACACGTTGGTGCAGGAAAGCTCTGAAAGAAGGATTTGTTCATTTTGTCGGAACGGATATGCATAATATGAGAACGAGAAAACCGGAGACAGAATCCGCAGTAGTGTGGATGGAGAAGCATCTGGAGCCGGATTATGTAAAAAAACTGTTTTTAAAAAATCCCGAGAAGATTTTAAGAAACGAGCGTTTGTAAGAAAAACATTGTAAAACATAGTCAATTTATGTAAAAAAGACGCATTGTAAAATGAGAAACAGGGAAAAAGTGAAGAAAATACTGGTAAATGGAATTAATTTATTTCCTTATAGAAAAATATGATATATAATTAGAAGGATTAATATATTACGAACAGAGAGACGGATAATAGAGGAAGTGATAAAATATGGAAAAAACACATGATGAAGAAATGGCAATCGACCTGTGGGAGTTAATTTCCGCACTGAAAAAGCGGGCGCTGATTATTTTGGCGGCGTGTCTGCTTGGCGGTGTTGTGGCAGGTGTATATACAAAACTTTGCATCACCCCGATGTATACGGCGACATCATCGATGCTTGTGACAACACAGGAAACAACGCTTACGTCTATTGCGGACCTTCAGCTTGGAAGCGCTCTTACGGGAGATTACAGTATTCTTGCGACAAGCCGGAGCGTTCTTGAAGAGGTGATCGAAGATCTGGGTCTGAACATGAATCATCACCAACTGAGAGGAAGTATTACGATCACCAATCCGGAAGGAACGCATATTATGGAAGTGACGGCCAGAAGTTCCGATCCCGAGACCGCAAAAAAGATTGCGGACACTATGGCGGTTGTTTCAGCGCAGTATATAAAAGAAAAAATGGAGGTGGCTCCTCCTAAGATCATCGAAGAGGCGGAAGTTCCGTCATCCCCGGTCAGCCCGAGTATGAATAAAAACGTTATGATGGGCGCGCTGGCAGGATTTGCTCTTGCGGCGGCGATCGTGATTTTGTTTGCGATCATGAATGATTCGATCAAAACAGAGGATGATATCGAAAGAGCGCTCGGCATTCCGACACTTGCCGTGATTCCGGACAGAAAAGATTATATAGATGATCATGGCGGCAGTAAAAAGAAGAAAGGCAAAAGAAGGAGGCAGAGTAAATGGCGGAACAAAAGGTGATAATGACAGATCCGAGACAAGAGGATTATTTTTATCAGGAAGCAATTAAGACGCTGCGAACGAATATCCAGTTTGCCGGGATGGATGTAAAGACAATTCTGTTTACAAGCTGCTATCCGAACGAAGGAAAGAGCGATATTACGTTCCAACTTTCGCAGGAGATCGGAAAATTAGGGAAAAAGGTACTTCTTCTCGACGCCGATATCCGCAAGTCGATACTCGCATCCCGGTACGGAGTGGGAAAACAGGTTCAGGGATTATCAAATTACTTGAGCGGTCAGGCTTCTATCGCGGAGATTATTTATCGTACGAACTATGAGAATATGGATATCATTTTTTCAGGTTCATTTGCGCCGAATCCGTCAGAACTGCTTGGGCAGGAAGCGTTTGGAACGCTTTTGGGAGCGGTGAGAGAACATTATGATTATATCATTGTAGATACGCCGCCGATCGGAAGTATTATCGATGCGGCGATCGTCGCAAAACAGTGCGACGGGGCGGTGCTCGTATTTGAAAGCGAACTTGTGAGCAGTAAGGAGGCGGCTCGAGTCAAAGAACAGCTTCTGATGACAGGGTGCAGACTGATCGGAGCCGTGCTTAATAAGGTAGATGTAAAGAAGAATAAATACTATCACAGATATGACTATTACTATCATGGATATCAGGAAAAAAAGGAAGTTACAAAGAAAAATAAAGAAAAATAAAACGGTACTCAGATAATGGGAGGGGATCGGAAAGAAACAGATGAAAAAGAAAAAATATTTGAAATGGTGGATCGCGGCGGTATCAGCGGTTTTCATTGTAGGAGCGGGAATATTTGTATATACGCAGTATAAGGCGGCACAGACGTCGGGAGACGTCGCCACGAAAGACGGAACATCCGCCTCGGCATCGGATATTACATGGAACGGCAAGACATACAGTTACAATGAACATTTGAGTAACTTTTTGTTCCTCGGTATTGATACAAAAGAAAAGGCAGAGACAAAAACAGGTCAGGCAGACGCCGGGCAGGCGGACGCGTTGTATCTTCTGTCATGGAATCGGCTGGAAGGAGATATTACAGTGATCAGCATTCCGAGAGATACGATGACTCAGATCGAAACGTTCGGTCCGGGCGGAAAAAGTCTCGGAAAGAGCAAAGATCATATCAGTTTATCTTATGCATACGGTGACGGCGGATATGAAAGCTGTGAGCTGGCGGAAAATGCAGTTTCCGAATTGCTTTACGGACTGCCGATAGACGGGTACTGTGCTTTGAATATGGATGGACTTCCTGTTTTGACAGACAGCGTCGGAGGCGTAACAGTAACCGTGCCGAACGACAGTCTGGCGGAAGTTGACCCCGGATATGCAAAAGGAGCGGTGGTCACTTTGAAAGGTGAAGATACAGAACAGTTTGTTCGATACAGAAATACGGAGATCAGCCAGAGCGCGATCGCACGTATGGAGCGCCAGCAGGAATATATCAGAGCATTCGGCGAAGCTTTAAAAAAGGCATCTGCAGATAAAGCGCTTGTTACCGATCTGTACAAGGCGATTGAACCGTATATGGTAACGAATATGGGGAAAAGTCGTTTTGTTGATCTGACGGAAAGTGTATCAGAAGGCAAAAAGGTGAACCGATGGACGATTCCGGGAGAAGGAATTCAAGGTAAAGAATATGATGAATACGTCGTAGATGATGATGCTTTGTATGAAAAGACAGTTGAGACATTTTATGTAGAGAAAAAATAAAGTGCAGAAAGAACAGAGACGGCATATGAAAAAGATATCTAAGATAATAGGAAGCGTTCTTATCACAGCCGCAGCAGTTTGCCTTGGCATCGGAGTTTATCAATTTACGAAAGAACAAAACGCCGGAAAAGGGTATCAGGATCTTTCGGAAGAAGTGAAAAAAGAACCGGAAGATGAAGGTTCAAAATCAAAAGTTGATATCCCGATCGATTTTGCGGCGCTAAAGGAAAAGAATCCCGATGTGTATGCGTGGATCAGTATACCGGGAACGGCGATAGACTATCCGGTTCTCCAAAGGGAGAATGACAACACATACTATTTGGATCACACGATCGATCATGAAGAAAAGACCGAAGGAGCGATTTTTACGGAGAATTACAACAATACTGATTTTGAAGATCCGAATACGGTCATTTACGGGCATGACATGAGAAACGGTTCGATGTTTAAAGGACTGCTCGACTATCGGGATAAAACATTTTTTGATCAAAACAAAGAAGTGCTGATCTATACGCCGGATGCAATACGACATTATAAAATATTCGCTGCGTATCCGTATGACAGCAGACATTTGCTTAGAAGTTTTGACTTTACAGATAAAGAAGTGTATCAGCAGTATTTATACCGTATCTTTGCAATCCGCGATATGAATGCGAGCATTGATACAACAGCGCAGGTGGGGACGGACGATAAGATCCTGACCTTATCAACATGCTATGCAAACCAGCCGGATATGAGGTTTCTTGTTCAGGCAGTGTTGGTTTCCATAGAACAATAAGGCAAAAAGAAAATCATTTATCAGAGAAAGGAAGAGTGAACAATATGAAAAAAGAAAATCATGGGTGTAATTTTGGCGGCAACGCTTATCGTATCACAGGCAGTAACGGCGTTTGCAGGAAGTAAAACGTCAGAAGTTGTGCTTCCGAATGATTTTGCGGCTTATTATACCGTAACGGAAGGAACAAGAGAGGCATTTGCAGAGGCAGAGGCAGTTTCCCCACAGACAGTTGACGCGATCATAGAAGTAAATAACGGAAGCATGACTCTTGCACAGCTTGTTGCAGATATGAAAGAACTGCTCAAAGCAGAAGGCGCAGCAGGACTGAAGATGACAGAAGAACAGGTCGACGCTCTGGCGGCAGATCTGGGTTCCAGAACGTTTGTCACAAAGTTTTTTGACCTTGAGCCTGTAAACGGCGGGATTAAAGATGACAACGGAGACTACCTTGTAACATTAAGCGTGCCGGCAATTTCCACAGCTATGACAGAAGTAGCGTTTCTTCACTTCAGCACAGACCGCGCGGCATGGGAAGTTGTGGAAGCGTCAGACGTAGATTATACAAACAAAGAGATCACTGCGTCCTTTAAAGATCTTTCGCCGGTTGCCGTGATCGCAAAAGTAGATACGTCCGCAGACAATGCGATCGGAACGTCTCCGCAGACAGGAAGATTCCCTGTTTCCGTACTTTGGATCGGTGCAGCAGTAATCCTTGGTGCGACAGGCGTTATTGTGTTAAGAAAACGCAAAGAAAAATAAATATTGAATGTGCCTTGAAAGGCTGACGGTAAGGAATGGCTCGATGATAAGAAATATTTTCGGGCTATTTTCTTGCAAAAATCAGGGGAAAAACGGCTATTTTCCGGTAATGTATAGTAACAAAAGAACCGGATACGCAAAAGACAAAAATTTACGAAACAGTAAAAAGAAAAAGAAAGAAATAGCAGTTAAAGAAGTATGAAAGATAAACTAGAGGGACAGCAGTTAAAAACATCAAAACATGAAAGATGGATTTGGAGAGATAACAGAGGAAATTACAGATGAGAGGAAAGACTACATTTCATATAAGATGGAAATTATTTTTTTACGATGTGATCGTATTTGCAGTGACGTCTGTATTTCTGCTTGTATTATATGAAGGACCGGTAAAATTGACGCAGAGAGGGGAATTGCAGCAGATGCTTCTTGCATTTGTATGCGTATTTGCCTGCCGGCTGGTCGGAAAGATATATGGGCAGATATGGAGATACGGGGGAAATTCAATGCTACATGCGTTTAGTTTGTACGGATTGTGTGGCATTTTTAATATATGTGATTTTGGAATCTGTTCTTCCGGTCGCTCATATCTCATTTCCGCGCCTTCTGGTGTTGAGTACGGTAAACACCATGGGAGCGCTGATCATGAGAATGTCTTACCGTTATGCGTATAAGTGCAGCAACCTGGAAACTTTTTCAGGTAAAATTTTAGCCGCACTGCTGAAAATATTTGCCGGAATTGAAGTGGGGGAAACAAGAGACGATCAGAAGATCAAAGTGGCGATCATAGGGGCAGGAAATGTCGGAGTTACTCTGGCAGGGGAACTGTTGGCAAACAAGATGGCATCCTATGTGCCGAAATGTTTTGTGGATATCGATAAATCAAAAGGCGGACGAGAGATACAGGGACTTCCCGTATTATCTGAAAACGAGGCGACGTTTCAGAAACTGAAAAAATACGGAATACAGGAAATTATCTTTGCGCTGCCGTCTATGGCGGATGAAAGAAGAACAGAGCGATATCTTTATTATAAAAATGCCGGATATAAAGTGAAGATGTACGATTATCCTAAGATGCAGATGGCAGGCGGAAAGAGATCGCTTCGAGAATTTGATATAGAAGAACTGCTATTTAGAGCTCCGAGAAAGCTTACGAACGAAAAGACAGATGCTTATTATAATGATAAAGTAATCCTCGTCACAGGAGGAGGCGGGTCGATCGGATCGGAACTGTGCAGACAGATTGTAAAAATGGGACCGGAGAAACTGATCATTCTGGATATCTACGAGAACGGAGCTTATGATCTTCTGCAGGAATTAAGGATCGCGTATGGCAATGAACCGGGACTCAGCGTAGAGATTGCTTCTATTACAGATTCAAGAGCGATGGAGAGGGTATTCCAAAAATATCATCCGCAGATCGTGATCAATGCGGCAGCACATAAACATGTGCCTCTTATGGAGAACAACTGTATCGAAGCAATTAAGAACAATGTATTCGGAACAGCAGTTGTTGTTGAAATGTGTGAGAAATACGGCGCAGAACGCTTTATGATGGTTTCGACAGATAAAGCGGTCAATCCGACTAACGTGATGGGCGCAACGAAGAGAATGTGCGAAATGATCGTGCAAAGCGCCAGCATTAACGGAAAAGTAAAATACAGCGCAACAAGATTCGGAAATGTATTAGGAAGCGCAGGAAGCGTGATTCCTCTGTTTAAACGTCAGATCCAAAACGGCGGACCGATTACAATTACAGATAAGAGGATTATCCGCTACTTTATGACAATTCCGGAGGCATCTCAGCTCGTATTAGAGAGCGGTGTGCTTGCCCATAATGGAGAACTGCTTGTTCTCGACATGGGAAAACCGATCAAGATACTGGATCTTGCAGAAAATATGATCCATCTGTCAGGAGCAAATAATATTAAGATCGTAGAGACAGGACTCCGTCCGGGAGAAAAGCTGTATGAAGAACTTCTTGTTAAGACAGAAGAGCTTGATAAGACGGAAAATGACCTTATCTTCAGAGAAAAAGACAGACCGCTGTCTGTAGAACAGATCCGTGAAAAATTAAGAATGCTCAAAGACGTCTGTGAAAACGGAGACGATGAGCAGGCAAGAGAAATGCTGCGCAAAGTTGTGCCGACATTTAAAAGACCGGAAGAAGTGAATAAAGAAGTAGGAGCGGAAGTAGAGCCGGAAGATAACAGTTTGCCTGCAGCGCAGGGTAAGAGCCTGAGAATTTGGATAAAAAGACAAAGGGTCAACAGATGTCATCAGACAAAATATGCGGCGCAAGTACTCAAAAAGAAGATGTGATAATAAACATAAGTAAAAAGAAGAATCTACAGGAGAGAGAAGATGAAGAGGAAAGCTTATGACGGGATTTATAATCAATACATTAAGCGGGGAATTGATTTTTGTCTTGCATTGGTCGGTCTGATCATTGCAGCAATTCCGATGGCAATCGTTGCAGTTGCTATTAAAGCAGAATCAAAAGGTCCTGTGATCTTTAAACAGGATCGTATCGGCTATAAAGGAAAAGTATATAAAATGTATAAATTCCGGAGCATGTGCGTAGGAGCTGAAAAGGGTGGTGTTTATTCGGATAATAAAGACAGCCGCGTGACAAAAGTCGGAAAATTCATACGCGCGACAAGCATTGATGAACTTCCTCAGCTTGTGAATGTTTTGAAAGGCGATATGGCGCTGATTGGTTTCCGTAGTCCGCTTACATATCATCCGTGGCCATGGAGTGAATATACAGAGGAACAGAAGAAGATGTTTAACGTACGTCCGGGAATTACAGGCTGGGCGCAGGTGAACGGAAGGAAAACAGTTGAATGGAATAAACGTATTGAATTGAACGGCTGGTATGCAGAGCATGTTTCCTTTTGGCTGGATGTAAAGATTTTATTTATGACAGTATTTAAAGTACTTACAAATGCCGACAACGAAAACGTCGGAGAAACAGTGAAACAAAAATAGAAACAGATATTGCTATAGAAAATGACGGAAGATCAAATAAAACGATCAAAAGAAAAGCAGACAAAACAGAGGGGATGATCAGATGCCATTAAAATTGATGTATATTACAAATTCAGAAGATGTCGCTCATATCGCAGAAGAAGCAGGAGTTGACCGTATTTTTGTCGATATGGAATATATCGGCAAAACCGACCGGCAGGGCGGGATGGACACAGTGCAGTCCAGACATACGGCGGATGATGTGAGGAGGCTTGCGCAGTGCTTAAATAAAGCAGAACTATTTGTAAGAGTGAACCCGATTCATGAAAAAACAGATAAATATAGTTCGTCAAAAGAAGAAATCAATGAAGTGATCGAAGCAGGTGCAGATCTTTTAATGCTGCCTTACTTTAAAACGGCAGAGGAAGTTCAGACATTTGTAAAATATGTAAATGGCAGAGCAAAAACAGTTCTTTTGGTTGAAACACCCGAAGCGGCGGCTATTGCAGAGGATCTGGTACAAATTCCGGGGATTGATGAGATGTTTATCGGATTGAATGATTTATCACTAGGTTACGGTAAAAATTTTATGTTTGAACTGCTGCTTGACGGTACGGTTGAAGAACTCTGTCTGAAATTCAGAAAAGGCGGAATCCCTTATGGATTTGGCGGAATTGCTTCATTAGGGAAAGGAATGCTTCCTTCGGAATATGTGATCAAAGAACATTATCGTCTTGGTTCTGCATGTGCGATTTTGTCACGGAGTTTCTGCAGGACAGGTCAAGTGACAGACTTAAAAGAGATTCAGAAGATTTTTGAAATTGAATTGCCGAAAATACGGGAACTTGAAGAAGAATGCAGAGTACATAGTGAATATTTTTGGAAAAACAGACAACAGGTTGAGACAAAAATAAGACAAATCTGCGAATGTGAGGATGCGAAATGAATTTATTAGTAACAGGAGCATGGCAAGGAGCAAAAGACGGGATTGAACAATTAAAAACGCTGGGGCATCAGGTAGAATTTTGCAATTTGAAAAAGATGAGCTTCCGTGTTCATATGAATGGGTTGAAGGAGTTATATGCAACGGACTATTTCTTTCGCATCCGATCGAGCGATTTACTCATTTAAAATATATTCAACTGACAAGCGCCGGATTTGACAGAGTTGATATGCAGTATGTAAAAAAACATAATATTGAGATACATAATGCAAGAGGGGTATATAGTATCCCAATGGCAGAGTTCGCAATATTCGGAGTATTAGAACTGTATAAACAAGGCAAATTCTTTCAGCAGAATCAGGCGGAAAAACGGTGGGAAAAACAAAGAAATCTGTCAGAATTGTTCGGAAAGCAAGTATGCATTGCAGGCTGCGGTAATGTCGGAACAGAATGTGCAAAACGCTTCTCCGCTTTCGGATGCAGAATAACGGGCGTAGATCTGTATCCGAGAGAAGATGAAAACTATGGGAAAATGGTTGGAATCGAGAACCTGTCCGAAGTTTTCTCCAAAAGTGATATTGTCATATTGACTTTGCCGCTGACTAAGGAGACAAGGCATTTGATGAACGAAGAAAAATTCAGCCAAATGAAAGACGGGGCGATTCTTGTAAATATTGCAAGAGGCGCTGTCGTAGATACAGAAGCGTTGATGCGGGAGATGCCAAGACTTGGCGGAGCGGTGCTGGATGTGTTTGAAAAGAGAATTCTTCTTTGTGTTGGCGAACTTTTACCGAATAAAAATCAAAAGATGGCTATTCGGGCAATGAAAACTATTGTACAGAAATTCCCTGAAACTGTTTTGCTATTGGCTGGAAATGGTCCAGAGAAAGAAAATCTTGAAAAAGAAATCGTTCAGTGCGGTATGCAAGAGCATATTAAAATGCTAGGCTACTGTAATTATTTAGAAAAATATCAAAGAATTGCGGACGTATCACTTGCGTGTAGTTACCGAGAAGGGTTGCCACTAAATTTGGTTGAGGCAATGCTTACTCAAAATTCGGTAGTAGCATCTGTCAATCGGGGACACAAAGAGTTAATTCAAAATGGAAAAAATGGCTATTTGGTATTAAATGAACAGGACATGGCTGATCGAGTATGTGATTTGTTGAAAGATAGGATGCTTAGTGTTCGAATAGGTGTCGCTGCAAGGGCTTATGCGGTGAGTTACGGTTTTGCGAATGTGAAGAAAGAACTGAATGAAATTTATATGAATGATAGGGAAAGGTAATGGAAAAAAGAATATTAGTTTCGACGATAGAATGTTGGAGTTCCTTTAATAGTGCTACTACAGCGAGCACGTTCATGAGTTTATTTAATAATTGGGATATTGAAAATCTTGCGAGTATTTATTTTCGAGATGATATACCGTCTAGTAAACAATGTTGTTATTATTTTGAATTATCAGAAAATGCAATTATAAAGAGTCATTTTAATCCAATGATAAAGACTGGGACATTATACGATAATTCTAATATAGTGATTTCAGAAAAAAATCAGAAACAAATAAATGAATCGAAAAAGGTATATCAGAAATTTAGTGTAAAAAGAAATTATTTGATGCTATGGATTAGAGAACTTTTATGGTTTACTGGAAAATGGAGAAGTAAGGAATTAGATGAATTTTTTAGATATGTATAAACCTGAAATTATTATTTTTTGGAATGGAAGGTTATAGGTACTTCAATCGGGTAAATAGATATATTATAAGAAGGACGGGGGCTAGGGCAATAGGTTTTTTTTGGGACGATAATTTCACCTATCTGCAAAGGAAGAAAACACCAGGATTTCTTATTAATAGATATTTGCAAAGAAAAAGTTTGAAAAAAACTGCATCATTGTGTGACGCTTTTTTTGCAATCTCCCCAAAGACAAAAAAGGAAGCAGATAATTTTTTTGGAATTAATTGTGAAATTATCACAAAACCTGTTGATTGTGAGTCTTTAGGAAGTTGTGAAATAGAAACTAATGATCCAATTAGTGTTGTTTATACTGGGAATCTTAAAATTGGAAGACTAGATGCACTTCGAGTAATTTCTGATGTTTTGATAAATAATCCTGAATTAGAGAAAAAATTTGAGTTCAAAATATATTCATCTACGGTTATACCAGAAAATACAATAAATCACTTTTCGAAGTCAATTCATTTCTGCGGTTCGGTTCCAGCCTATGAAGTTTCATATATTCAAGAAAAGGCAAATGTTTTGTTATTACTGGAGGATATTACAGGAGACAATCAAAAGATTGCTAGACTTTCTTTTTCTACAAAGATTACGGATTACTTAGCTAAAGGAAAATGTATAATCGCAGTTGCAAATGAGACTGTTGCTAGTACAGAATACTTAAAGCAAAATAATTGTGCGTTATGTGTTAGTACTTCCGATGAAATAAAAGCATGTTTTAGGAGTCTTTTGGAAGATAAAGATTTAATGAAAAGAATGGGGACGGCAGCACTGTCTGTTGCTAAAAAGAATCATTCCCGCGAAGTTATTGAAAATAGATTATATGAAGTATTAGAGAGATTGTAGTATGAAAATAGTAATGATTAATGCCGTATGTGAATCAGGCAGTACAGGTGCAATTTGTAAGGAATTGGTGGATAGTTTTTCTAAAAATGGAAATAAATGTGTTATATATTATGGAAATAGGTCCAGTAATTATGCTTTCGCACAAAAAATAGCAAATAAATTTGAGGTAAGAATAAATTCTTTGCTTGCGCGTTTTACAGGGTTACAAGGATATTTTGCATATTGGGCAACTTTTAGATGCATTCAACATCTGAAAAAGTTTTCTCCAGATATCGTTCATATTCACAATGTGCATGGTAATTATATTAATGTACCAATATTATTGTCTTATTTAAAGCAACATCATATTCGGACTGTAATTACATTACATGATTGTTGGTTTTATACTGGAAAATGTACACATTATACAGAAGTATCCTGTTATAAATGGAAAAGAGAATGTGGGAACTGCCCACAATTAAAAGCAGACATTCCTTCTATTTTGTTTGATTGTACCAGAAAAATGTTGAAAGATAAGGAAAGAATGTATATAAATTTTCCGGAATTATCTGTGATTGCGGTATCAAATTGGATATGTAATCAAGCTAAACAATCCATTATGAAACATTTAAAAATTGAAACAATATATAATTGGGTTGATTTAGATGTTTTTTATCCGAGACAAATTAAAAGCAAGAAAAAATTTATTATTTTAGGTGTCAGCGCAAAGTGGACTAAAGATAGTCCTAAGTATCAAGATTTTCTAAAATTATCAAAATTAATAGGTGCTGATGAAGAAATATGGCTCGTGGGTGAGCATGAGGAGAAATGTTTACCTGATAATATTGTAAGCATTCCATATGTAGAAGGTAAAGAAAAATTGGCAGAAATTTATAATTTAGCCGATGTATATGTTCATCTTGCTCGAGAGGATAGTTTTGGAAAAGTAATCATCGAGGCATTAGCTTGTGGGACTCCTGCTGTGGCGTATAATACCACGGCGTATCCAGAAATTATAAGTAAAGGGGCAGGATTTATAGCAGAGGTAGGAAATCTTGAACAAGTGTACGAAAATATATCTATGATCAAATATAAAGGAAAAGTAGCATATTCTGAAGCTTGTGTTGTCTGTGCATCAAAATACGAGAAACAAAGGATAATAGAGAAAACATTTAGGCATTATATTCAAAGTGCGACATAGTGGAGAGGATAGCAATGACAGTTTACTTAGTAAATATTATATTCTTATTCTTAGGATATTATATTTTAATGAATCAAAAAAAAAATTAACGGAAGAGCATGGTTTTGTGCTCAAGCTTCTATGCAGTGGATTCTTATTTCGGGATTAAGAAGTACTGTTGTAGGAGCAGATACGTGGAGATATGAAGTGATTTTTAATCAAGTTAATGAGATGGAATGGGAATATATTTGGAGTCTTGTAAAAAAGAGTTGGACTTTGAATGCTGAAATTAAGGACAGCGGATATTATTTGTTTCAAAAAGTTTTTCAGGTTTTTAGTACAAATTACAATGTTTATCTTACCTTTGTAGCTGTTCTCTTTTTTGTTCCAATGGCAATTTGGATTTATAAATATTCTGAAGACGTATTGCTAAGTTATATTACTTTTTCGTGTTTGTTTTATAGCTTTTTTGCTATTACAGGAACGAGGCAAACAATTGTTACGGGAATTGCTGTGTTTATTGGATCAGAATTGTTACATAGAAAAAGATATTTTTTGTATTATTTAATGATTTTCTTTCTGTTTCCTATACATAAATCTATAATAACATTAGCTATATTTCCGATGGTGTATCGGTTGAAATTGACGAACAAAAAGCTGGTAGGATGGATAGCATTGATTGGGGCTTGCTGGGTATTTCGTGGTCGATTAATGACATTTTTGTCTATGTTAGTTGGCTATGATCAATATGATCAAATTATTGAAGGAGCAGGTGCAACTACATTTGTTCCGTTGTTTATGATTATATTAGTGATGGGGATTTATATAAAGAACTACATATTAGAAAGGTATGATATTTCTGTAGAAGTATATAATGCTATGTTAATTGCAGCCTGCCTTTTACCATTAACATCTATTAATCAATCAGCGATGCGTGTAGTTCAGTATTTTTCCATTTATTTAGTTTTGTTTTTACCATGGGTTGTAAAAATCGTTCGAAAAAAAAAACAGCAATTTATTGTTACAATAGTAGGAGAATTATTGATGATTTATTTGTTGATAAGAAATAATCCAGTTTATACATTTTTTTGGGAGAGTATTTTATAGGAGAATTTGATGAAATGAAGATCATTTTTTTATCCAATTATTTGACGCATCATCAAACTGAGCTTTGTAATTGTCTATATAGAAAAAGCAACCATGAATTTTGTTTTGTTCAGACAGAAAAAATGTCAGATGAGAGAAAAGAACTAGGGTGGGAGTTTGATTTAAAGCAGTTCAAATATGTTTTCGATTATTCAACAAGTACAGAAAATGAATTAATTAAAAAAATTGTTGAATCTGATGTAATAATAATAGGTGATACCAATATTGATATAACAAGATATCATATTAAAAAAGATGCATTAATTTTCTTTTATAGAGAACGCTTGTTTAAAGTAAAAAAACCGTTGCAATTATTGCGAAGAATGAGGTTGTGGGGTAGGTATACGTGGAAATATAGACAATATAAAACCTTTGTTTTATGTGCAAGTGCATATTCAAGTAAAGATTGTGCTGAAATATGGAGTTTTAAAAATAAATGTTACAAATGGGGATATTTTCCGAAATGTGTTACCTATGAAATTGATGAGCTAATGCGGAGAAAACAATCAAATAGTAAAATCAAATTGTTGTGGACAGGAAGGTTTATTCACTGGAAACGAATCTTTGATGCTTTAGAGCTTGCAAAAAAAAATTAAAAGAATTAAAGATTGCATATCAATTAGATATTCTTGGAGGGGGCATTTTACAAGAAGAGATAGAGACGTATATTCAAGACAATGATTTATGGGATACTGTAAGTATTGTAGGGAATGTCCCATTTGAAAAAGTTCGAGAATATATGGAGAACGCAAATATATATATTATGACAAGTAATCAGGAAGAGGGATGGGGAGTTGTTGTAAATGAAGCAATGAATAGTGGATGTGCTGTAATAGGAAGTAATTTGGCAGGATCGGTGCCGTATTTAATAAAAGATGGCGAAAATGGATTGATTTATAACTGTGGTGATTTACAGGATTTATTAAATAAAGTTATGGATTTGATTTCAAATCCTTTAAAAAGGGAAACAATTGGTAAAAATGCATATTTTCACATTCATAATTTATGGAATGCAGATATTGCATCTGCGAGATTTTTAAAGTTAGTAGAAATTCTTAATAAGGGTGAGACGCTCATATTTAATGATGGACCTTGTAGCATTGCCAAAGTTGTTATGGAGAGGAAATGAGAAAATGTCTGAAAGTATAAAAGTATCCATAATTGTACCAGTTTACAATGTCAAGGATTATATAGATGAATGTGTAAATTCGCTTTTAAATCAAGATATAGATATTTATGAAATTATTTTAATAAATGATGGTTCGACTGATGGAAGTGATAAAATCTGTTTGGAATATGCAGAAGCTCATTCAAAAATAAAGTATCTCACACAGAAAAAAACTGCGGACAAAGTCTTCGCCAGAAATTATGGGATGACAATTGCAAGGGGCGAATATATTTTATTTGTTGATTCAGATGACTACATTTGCCCGGAGGCATGTCGAACGCTTTATAATGCGACTAAAAACTATGATGCAGATATAGTTGTGGGAGATATTCTAAATGAAAAGGAAAATGTTGAAAATAATCCCCAATTTAGATGGTGTTCAGCAGAGAATAGTTGTGTTTCTACATTGGACTTTGCAAAGGACGCACTTATATACGGAGTTTATGATATTGTGCCATGGATTCGATTAGTGAGAAAAGAATTTCTGATTTCAAACAGCATTAATTTTTTAGAAGGGTGTTATTATGAAGATCAAGAGTATACATTAAGGTTATTAACAGTTGCTAAGGGATCTGTGGTTAAGATTCGTTTTCCTTTTTATTATTATAGAATGGATCGTGTTGGAAGCACTACAAATTATGCATCTAAGAAAAAAAGGAATTGACTTTATTAATGTTATTACGCATATGCAGGAACTTGTAGATTTAAGTGATAAGTTTAGAGCAGATATTCAGTGTAAAATTATTGGGATGGCATACTTTCATTTTATAAATTTATGGCTTAGAATTGAAACAAAAAATCAAAATGATTTGTATGTTCAGTTTATGCAGATTGTGAAATCATGGGAAGGATATGAGAAAACTTTAGAACTAATGCCTAAATCTATGAATAAAAAAGTAGTAAAATTTGTAAAAATAAAGTGGATGCTCAAGATGGAATATGAGATAAAAAGAAGACTAAAAAAATTGTTAAAATAGTAGTAGGAGATAAATGTGAGGAAAAATATACTCTTTATAACAGAATCATATCACTATGCCCCATCACCAAATGGGAATTGCGTAGAAAAAGTCGCAAGAGAACTGGTACATCAGGGAGATAATGTAACGGTATTAACATTAAAAAATCAGGAAACAAAAAATAATTTTGAATGTATAGATGGGGTTAAAGTGTTTCGAGTAAATACATACGCCGAGTGGAAAGTTTTATTTGGTTATTTTGGTATTAATATGATATCTCGAAGTGTATCTAAAATTTTTAAGTTATTAAAAAACATATTTATTCCACTTCATCCGTTTCGATCTCCTGGAGTATTGCTTAACTTATATATTTTAGGAAAAAGAATTATCATTGACGAGCAGATAGATACTATTATTGCAGTTTATAGAGATTTTGAAACTGCAATGAGTGGGGCATTATTAGCAAAGAAATATCCAAGAGTTTGGACTATGCTGTATTCATTAGATGCAATATCAGGTGGTGTTTGTAGTAATCAATTTGTATCTGAAAAGACACATATAAAGAAATGTCAAAAGTGGGAAAAATATTTTATGGATACATTTGATGTATTTTGTCCGATGAAATCTCATAGAGCTGTTTATGATACTACTCTATATAATAAATATAGAAATAAAATAAAATATCTTGATATTCCGAATCTACTTTCAGACGACTATAATTATAGTATTAATCAGGATTCAACGGTAAATTTTGTTTTTACTGGAATGCTTACAGAAAGTAACGCAGACTGCTGTTTTTTTTCTAAAAATTTTAAAAAATACATTGAGACAGAAAATGCTATTTTCAATATATATGGGAGCATATCTAATGGTATTAAAAATACAATAAAGGAAATGAATCTTTGGAATAGAACTGTTTTTTTTTCATGGGAGGATTGCTCAGGAAGAACTTATAAATGTTAGAAATCAAGCGACAGTTTTTTTTTGAATTTTGGTAATGAACATTCTTGTGGAATACCTTGCAAAATATTTGAGTATATGTCAACTGGAAAGATGATTCTCAGCTTCTCTAAAATTAAAGAAGATGCCAGTACCCCTTATTTAGAGAAATATGGGAATGCTTTTTAATTCTTATGGAGGATGATCAGCAGATCGAACAATATGTAAAAAGAATAAATGAATTCATCTCGCAAAATAAAGAGTGTCAAATAAGTAAAAAAGATATAAATAAAATGTTTTATGCAAATACACCAAAGGCATTTAGCGATGTGATTCATATGGATAATTAGAGAGAAATTATGGCAATAGAAATAGTAAGTGTTATGATACCAGTATACAATGAAAAAGAGCATTGGTGTGTTATATAGAAAGTGCTCTGAAGTAGTTATGTTAAACGTTAGATGTTATAGATAAAATATAAGGGTGGTAATATTTGTGATAGAGATAAAAGTTAGTATCATTATTCCAGTTTATAATGCAGAAAAATACATAGAAGATAGTATAAATAGTGTGCTGTGTCAAACATATTCAAATATAGAAATTATTGTTGTTAATGACGGTTCTACTGATAAAAGTCAGGAAATTTGTGATAAGTTGATGCAGAAAGATGATAGAATAGTTTTGGTGAATAAGATCAATGAAGGTGCAGGAAAAGCTAGACTTACTGGTATCAAAAGAGCAAGAGGAAATTATATATGTTTCCTAGATGCGGATGATATAATGGAACCTTATTTTGTGGAAAGAATGTTTGCTGCTTTGGAACATAACGACGCCGATTTGGTAGAGTGTGGTTATTGTATTTTTTCTAAGGATACATTAAAAAAACATAAGGTTTTTTGAGAAAAGTCAAATATATGGTAGAGAACAGTTTAGAAAAAAAAATAATTGCTAATACGATTATAGATGGGAATGAAGCAGTTGTTTTATGGAATAAAATTTATCGAAAAAAGATTGATTGATCAGTATGTTGAAATTTATCTTTGCTAATATATTAGAAGACTATCTATTTAATATGCAGTATTATTTAGGAGTGGAAAAATATGTATATTTAAATGAAGAATTGATAAGATATAGAGTTACAGAAGATAGCCTTTCTCGTAAGTATAATCCGGAACTTGCTAATGAGTTAAAAAAAAATAATGCCGTTGAAAGAACAGTATATGAAAAAATATTGTATGAATGACAGCAAGTATCAAAAAAAAAACATGCGACATGGTATTTGAATTATATATATAATTATTTAAAGGCAGGAATTATGTGCCATGGATTTGTTCAAAGAGCAAAAAATGTTATTAAAGATCCAATAACGATATCTGCCGCTTATATAGTACCGGAACACTTTTTGGCTAAGAATATAAATATGAATCGATTTAATAGTTGCATTGTTAGAATTTATTTTGCTGGAATAATATTTTGGATTAAACGAAAACTATATCGAATTAGAAAGTGGTAAATTTTCTATAAATGAGAGAAATGTGGAGGAAAATAAAGATGGAGAAAATCTCCAAAAATAAAAGTAGTAGTTGGCAAATTAAAGCAGGTGCTATAATGTCATATGTTGGAATTATAGTTAATATGATTGCCGGTATGATTTATACACCATGGATTATTCGAAATATTGGACAAAGTGGATATGGATTATTTACATTAGCATCTTCGCTTATCAGCATGTTTATGGTTGATTTTGGGATAAGTGCAGCTGTTTCAAAATTTCTAGCTCAGTACATAACAAAGGGAGAAAATGAAAAAATTGGAAATTTTCTTGGTATAGTATATAAATTGTATTTGGTTTTAGACATTGTGATTTTAGCAATTTTTTTCAGTTGTATATTTTAATGTAGATGTTATATATGCAAATCTCTCTGTAGATGAAATGGCTACATTTAAAGTGATTTTTATAATAATTGCGGTGTACAATTTAATTGCATTTCCTTTTGTAACACTTAGTGGAATTTTGACTGCATATGAAAAATTCTTCCAGCTTAAACTGTGTAATATAATCAATAAGATAGGAACAGTAATAAGTACAATTATAGCATTATTATTGGGTGGTGGCTTGTCTGCACCTGTATTTATTAATGTTTTTTGGAACCTTATAACGATATGTATTAAATTATGGATAGTTTTAAAAGACACAAGTGCGAAAGTCAATTTTTCGTATTGGAATAAAAAAAGAATTGAAAGATCTATTTTCGTTTTCTGTATGGGCGACTGTAATTAGCATTATGTCTCGACTAGTATTTAATATTATGCCTTCAATTTTAGCAGCAGTATCAGGAGCTAAAAGCGCAGCATTATTTGGCATTGCATCAACTTTAGAAGGATATGTGTTTACCTTTTCAGATGCCGTTAACGGTATGTTTCTACCAAAAACAGTGAGGGCATCATATTCAAATGAACGTGAAAAAAATTTGCTTGGACTAATGATACGAGTTGGAAGAATAAATTTGTCAATAGTTGGACTTATAGTAATTGGATTCGGAGTTGCGGGTATTGAATTTATTCGCCTGTGGCTTGGTGGAGGATATACGGTGGTGTATATATGCACAATGTTAATGATTTTACCAGATTTGATCTATTGTCCACAACAAATTGGACGTACAACACTTATTGCGGAGAATAAGATAAATTATCAAGCGTATATTTATATTTTTGTGTGTATTATGAATATAGCTGTTGCGCTTTTTATTATGTCCTAAACTAGGAGTTTTAGGCGCTGGGATTGCAATTGGAATAACATATACACTCAGACTTGTTTTAATGACATTTGTATTTGACAAAGTGTTAAAGTTAAATATGAAAAGATTTTTTTATGAGTGTCATTTTAAGATGCTCATACCTTTGGCGGGAACGACTGCTATTGGTGCATTTTTTATTTTTATTCAGTTCTTCCAAAGGATGGATATGGTTTTTTTGTAAATGCGGTATAGTTGTAATTATATATGCTGTTTTAATGTGGTTTATGGCATGGAATAAAGATGAAAAAACAACTTGTATTAGGAACCGTGAAATCTTTACAACGTAAAATAATGAAATAGATGCACAGGAGATGTCTCAATGAAAATTGTTTTTATATCAGACGGAAATCCCGTCGATAATAGTCTATGGTCTGGTACGATTAAACAGATGTATACAAAATTAAAAATGGAACATGAAGTAATAGTTGTTGATGTGCGTAATTGCTCAAAACTTTTGATGACATTTAACAAGTGTTTAACCAGAATGGTTAAGATTGTTTCAAAAAAAATACAATGCAACATACAGTATTATTAATGCAAAAAGAGAATCGAAAAAAGTTAAAAAAGAAGTCTGTAAATTGGAAAATGTTGATGTTATTTTCTGCCCAGCTAAGAGTAGTAGCATTGCATATACAGAGCTTGATATTCCAATTATTTACTTAACCGATGCAACTTTTCCGCAAATGGTTAATTATTATGAACATTTAACAAATTTGTGTAAATTTTCTATTTATGAAGGTGAAAAAATCGAACAGAAAGCTATAAGAAAGAGTTCTTTTATAATATGTGCATCTGCATGGGTTCAAGAAGCGGTAATAAAAAATTACAAAAAGATGAAATCGAAACACAGGTAATTCCGTTTGGTGCAAATATTGATGAACTAGTTCCTAGGGAAAAGAAGATAAATGCGCAAATAAATCTTTTTTTGTGGTGTTGACTGGAAACGAAAAGGTGGTACAACAGCAGTAGAAACAGTGAGAGAACTACAACGTAGAAATATAAATGTTCATTTGTATCTTGTGGGGTGTAAAACGCCGGAAGAATTTACAGAGCCATTTATTCATTCTGTTGGGTTTCTGAATAAAAATGATGTGAAAGAAAGAAATCAATTAAAAGAAATTTATAGCAATATGAATTTTTTACTATTACCCACTATTGCAGAGTGTGCGGGTATTGTATTTGCAGAGGCAAGTGGGTATGGTATTCCATCCATCACCTATGATACTGGAGGTGTAGGGACATATGTAATAGACGGAATTAACGGGTTTAAATTACCTATAGAAGCAAACTATGTGGATTTTGCCGACTGTATTGAAAGGTGTATCAATGATGAAAAAGCATATGAGAAGCTTTGTATAAAGGCAAAGGAATATTATGAAATATTGTTAATTGGGAAACGTGGAAAAAATCGTTTAACGATGTACTTAAAGAGGTTATAAAATGAAAGAATATAAAATATGTAATACTCCGTTAAGTGAAATACATAAATATCTTTTTGAAATTCTGCAAGAATTAGATAGAATTTGCAGAAAATATCATATTAAGTATAGCTTGGAAGGTGGAACACTTTTAGGTCTTTGCTAAATATGGTGATTTTGTACCATGGGATGATGACTTAGATGTTGTTATGTTACGCCCAGAATATGAACGGTTTCTTGAGGTTTGTGAAAATGAATTGAATGAAAAGTTTTTTTACAAAATTCGGAGACAGAAAAAAACTTTCCTTTAAATTATACAAAACTCAGATATAAAGAAAGTAAATATGTGCAAAAAACTATGAATTTCTAGACATAAATCAGGGATTATTCCTTGACTTATATCCTTTAGATTATGTGGATGAAAAAAAGATATCGTATGAGTATGCATTTTATTGGATTGTTAAATGGTGCAAAGAATGTAAAATTAGAGATTCTTCTATCTCCATTACATAAAAAGTCCTTCAATTTCAAAAACGAAATCTGTTGCATATAAGTTAGTGAGTAAATTACCATTACCATGTTTAAACAGTGCACTTAAAAGTACGATGGTTTCTTCGAATAGAGAAAGGGCTGTATTAAATTTATGCAATCCTACATATACCGATAAACCTATTAATGTACAAAGATTTCAGGAATATACAGAGATAACTTTTAGAAATCAAAAGTTTAGTGTTATTAAAGATTATGATAATTGGTTAAAAGAAGCATTTGGAAATTATATGGATGTTGAACCAGATGAGGAAACACGAGGTCCAAGCCATGCTATAGTTGAATGTGAATTGCCAAGGAAAGTAGAAAAAATAGGAATTATTACATTTCATAGAGCAGATAATTACGGAGCGGTATTACAAACTTATGGTTTGACACATGCGATACGTAATCTTATTCAAGAACGAGAATATGATTACAAATGTGAAGTGATAGATTATGCAAACAAAGCAATCGACAATCGATACCATGTAAGAACACTAAGAGAAATACCTCGTTTAAAAACTAAAATTAAGCATGTTACTATTCAAAAATTTTTAATTAGAAATCAAAATAATTTTAATGTATTTAGAAAAACTTTTTACCGATTAGTTGTAAAAAATATGATCAAACAAATATTAATGAAGCTGGTAAAGATTATGAAATTCTTATTACTGGAAGTGATCAAGTTTGGAATGGTTTATTGACAAACAATGATGATGCATATTTTTTGAATTTTGGTAGTGATACAAATAAAAAAATATCTTATGCGGCTAGTGTTGGTTCAGAAAAAATTTTTTCACTAAATTTTGAAAAATACAAGTCGTTATTTGATTCATTTTCGAATATTTCGGTTAGAGAAACCCCTTTATTGGATTTGATGATTAACCGTGGTTATAAGAAAACGAAAATTGTACTTGATCCAGTATTTTTGCTTGAACAAGATGATTATGAGTTAATTGAAAGTAATCAGAATTTGGTTCAAGGAGAGTACATTCTTGTTTATGTTATAGCGTTCGAAAAAGAGTTATATAAATTTGCTAAGAGATTATCTAAAAAAACGGGTTTGAAAATAGTTTATATTAATGTCGATAAGCCTAGAGAAGTAGGAGTTATAAATCTTCGAGATGTTTCAGTACCGCATTTTTTAACTTTGATAAAAAATGCAAGCTATGTTGTAACGTCTTCTTTTCATGGACTGGCATTTTCTATTATATATAATCGTGAAGTATATTATTAGTTATCTAAAAACGTAGATAATTTTAACTCGAGAATTGAAACATTGGTTAATACAGTGGAGATACAAAATAGAAATATTGCGAATCTTATTGAAATAGATAATAATCTGATAGACTGGAAAAAGAGTGAATGTAACGATTAATAAAATGAGAGAAGAATCCATATCTTTTTTAGAAAGGAGTGTGTTCTCTTTAGATGAATGATAAGATTTGCCTAAATGGTCATACAATTAGAGAAAATGAGACATGGTATGCAGTCAAACATATAAATGAGAATATCCGATTAGATTCGAGGTCTGGGGGGGTGTTTACTGCAATTTCTGATTATGTTTTAGACGCTGGTGGACGAATTTATGGATGTAAAACTACAGATGATTTTTCTGCTATTCATACTTATGCAGACACAAAAGAAGAACGAGATTGCTTTAGAGGTTCCAAGTATATACAAAGTGATATGGGAGATGTGTTGAAAAATGTTTTAAAAGATCTAAAAAGCGGACGGATAGTTCTTTTTTCAGGAACTCCTTGCCAGGTTCTTTGCATTAAAGAAATATGTAATTATCAGCTGTCCTGATTTTCAGAAAAATTTAATTTTATTAGATATTGTTTGTCATGGAGTCCCAACTCCAAAAGTATGGAAAAGTTATTTGGGGTGGATAGAAGAAAAAAAAAGAATAAAAAATAAGTGCCATAGAATTTAGAAATAAAAAAATTTTTGGTTGGGCAGATCATGTAGAATCTATTTACTTTAAGGACGGTTCTGTATTTCATAGTACATATTTTAGATATTTGTTTTACCGACATTCAATTTTGCGTCCATCATGCTATAAATGCCCGTATAAGGGGGAATATTATAGCGATATTACGATAGCAGATTGCTGGGGAATAGAGAAGATGGATAATGCGTTCAATGATAATCAGGGAGTTTCGTTGGTGATTATTAATTCAGAAGTAGGAAAAAATAATTTTTGAAAAATTAAAAGTAATTTAGAAATAATGGAATGTAAGGCAAAAGATATGTTGCAAGAGCCACTATGTAAACCATGTAAGGAGCCAGAAGATCGTCAAAAGTTTTGGAATGACTTTAATAGCTTAAAATTTGAAAAAATAATAAAGAAATATGCTAGGGATAGTTTTAGAGTGAGAACAAAACGTATGGCAAAAAAGATTGTTACATAAAGGTGGGGTATATGATAAATTCAAAGTTAACAGGTAAAGAATTTCCAGTTTTTTTACAGATAAAAATGAATGTTGTGGTTGTACAGCATGTTATGCTATATGTACTAAAGGAGCAATTCGGATGGAGGTAGATAATGAGGGGTTCTTATATCCTGAGCTTATACCGGAAAAATGTATTAAGTGTTATTTGTGTTTAGAGGTTTGCGCATTTAAATATAAATAAAATACAGTATTACTTGCAATCTATAGTGGAACTGTGTATTGCAAAGATGGAGGATATAGTTATGCTTGACAAAGCAATAAAGACTAAGTTTGTTGCACCAATTGTGATTTACATTATAACGTTAGTTTTTTTATGGCATTTGATCAGATAAGATGGAGATGCAAACAAAAGGATAACGGAACTGAGCCACTATATTATAAATGAAATATCTAATCCCTTAGCCATGCTGGGGAGAATAGCGTAAGTGGAAATAGTGAGGATTTCAATAGAAAACCTCCTATGCTATTATAGAGTGTGGTGTTGCAAGTCAAACTCAAACATAGGAGGTGGTCCAAATGATCAATAGAAGTATGTCACATACAAAATGGAACAAATACCATCCTATAGAAATAGAAAAGGTGGGGATAGGGGCTGTAAATTTAAGAGCGACCTAAATTGTACAGAAAATGAAGCTCAATTTATTGCTCCTATGTCATTAAACCCACATAAAATTTTATACCTATTTATTTATGGTAAAATCCAAATAATTTAGATGTTGGTGAATATGAATTAATGTTTTCAACATAAATTTTAAAAGCACAAACAATTTTTTGGTGGGGGGGGAGGCTGCCCCATTTAAAAAACAGTAATTGATTATAGAAATATCAAAAAAAGTAGGAAGGGAAGAAAAGATGAGTATTTTTAAAGATAAAACACTTTTGATCACTGGAGGTACAGGTTCTTTCGGTAATGCGGTTTTAAACCGTTTTCTTGATACAGATATCAAAGGAGATTCGTATTTTCTCACGTGATGAGAAGAAGCAGGATGATATGCGTCATGATTACCAGGCGCAGTATCCTGAAATGAGCAACAAAATTAAATTTTATATAGGGGATGTCCGTGACATTCAATCTGTTCGCAATGCTATGCACAACGTTGATTACATATTTCATGCGGCAGCTCTAAAGCAGGTGCCGTCCTGTGAGTTTTTCCCGATTGAGGCTGTGAAGACCAATGTTCTTGGTACTGAAAATGTTTTAACGGCGCGATTGAGGCGGGCGTGAAGAAGATTATTTGTTTGTCGACAGACAAAGCGGCGTATCCGGTAAATGCAATGGGAACAAGTAAAGCGATGATGGAGAAGGTTATTGTGGCGAAGTCTAGAACTGTATCTCCTGATAAGACAAGCATTTGCTGTACTAGATATGGTAATGTGCTTTGTTCCCGTGGCTCTGTTGTTCCACTTTGGATTGAGCAGATGAAGGCGGGCAATCCGATTACCATTACAGAACCGTCCATGACGCGATTTGTAATGAGTCTGGAAGAGGCGGTAGAGCTTGTGGTGTTCGCATTCCAGAATGCGGAGTCAGGAGACATCATGGTGCAGAAGGCTCCGGCATGTACCATTGAAGTTCTTGCTCAGGCAGTGAAGGAGTTATTTCATTCAGAAGATGATATTAAAGTGATCGGAATCCGCCACGGAGAGAAAATGTATGAAACGCTTCTTACGAATGAAGAATGTGCGAATGCTATTGATATGGGACATTTCTACCGTGTACCATGTGATAAACGAGATTTGAATTATGATAAGTATTTCAAAGATGGAGATGTAGAGCGAAATAAATTGACTGAGTTTAACTCCAGTAATACGGAGCTTTGGAGCGTAGAGCAGGTGAAAGAAAAGTTAATGGAATTAAGTTATATACGCGAAGAATTAGAATCATGGGAAAATAGATAATATGGTTATTATATATTTGAGCTATAAATAGCATATACTGAACTCTGGAAGATGCTTATGTTATATTGAGGATGGGCAAAAGAAATGGTTATGTTATATTTGTACCATGTGAAAACCCCAGAGTGGTAGCTCTGGGGTTTTCTTTTTGGCTAGTAAAAAGAAGGAGAAATATATATATATGAATATATTAGTGACTGGTTCGGCTGGGTTTGTTGGACAAAATTTGATAGAATCATTAAAAAAATATACAGCAAAATAGAGATCGGACTCGCCCTAAATTGAAGATAGATACGATATTTGAATATGATATTAAGACGAATCCGGCATTGTTGGATGATTATTGTAAAAGTGCAGATTTTGTATTCAATCTTGCAGGAGTGAATCGACCGGAAAATAATGATGAATTTATGGCAGGGAATTTTGGATTTGCAAGTACTTTGTTGAATACATTGAGAAAATATAAGAATAATTGTCCGGTGATGCTATCTTCATCCATACAAGCAACATTACTCGGAAGATATGCAGAGTCTGATTATGGAAAGTCTAAATTGGCAGGAGAAGAATTGTTTTTTGAGTATGGAAAAGAAACAGGGGCGAAAATTTTAGTTTATCGTTTTCCGAATCTTTTTTGGAAAATGGTGTCGTCCGAATTATAATTCGGCTGTGGCAACATTTTGCAATAATTATGCCAATGATTTGCCGATTCAAGTAAATGATCCTAAAGTGGAACTGGAACTTCTCTATATCGACGATCTTTTAGAAGAGATGTTAGATGCGTTAGAGGATAAAGAACATCATTGTGAGTTTGATGGTGTGGATACTGTGGCGAAAGAAGATGGCCGTTATTGCTATGCGCCTGTAACACATAAGGCTACACTTGGTGAGATTGTAGATTTATTGGAATCTTTTAAGAATCAGCCGGAAACTTTGGTAATACCTGAAATTCCGAATAATTCGTTTGTAAAAAAATTATATTCTACATATTTATCGTATCTTCCGAAAGAAAAGGTTAAATTTCCATTGAAGATGAATTGAGATGAGAGGTAGTTTTACAGAATTATTAAAGACAGTTAATTGTGGACAGTTTTCGGTTAATATCAGTAAACCCGGTATTATAAAAAAGGAGAGCATTGGCATCATACGAAGTGGGAGTTTTTATTGTAGTATCCGGTCATGGTTTGATCCAGGAACGGAAAATCGGTGTGGATGAGAATGGGAGCCTTATCCGGTACGCAATTATGAGGTATCAGGAGATAAGATTGAAGCGATACATATGCTTCCGGGCTATACTCATAATATTATTAATCTTTCTGATACGGAAAATTTAGTTACGGTGATGTGGGCTAACGAGCAGTTTGATCCAAAACATCCAGATACATTTTATGAAAAGGTAGAGAAAGAATGAGATTGATAATTTTAGGCATGGGTGGTTATGGGAGAACGATTGCAGATGTGGCAGAGCAGACGGGGATGTATGAAGAAATTATATTTTTAGATGATCAGGCAGATCAGGCAATGGATACTTGTGCTTCATATTGGAAGTATGCTGATAGAGATGTGCAGATGTATCCGGCTTTTGGTAACAATAAATTGCGGACTGAATGGGTAGAGAAGTTGAAAAAAGAGGGTATTTCCGTACCGATGATTGTACATCCTTTTGCATATGTTAGTCCGAAGGCAAAATTGTCTGAAGGTTGTGTAGTGCTTCCGTATGCGATTATTAATACAGAATGTCATATAGCAGAAGCGTGTATTGTGAACTGCGGAGCAATTATCGATCACGGATGTATTTTAGAAAAAGGAGTTCATGTGGCGCCAGGAGGGATTGTAAAAGCAGAAAACAGAATTCCGGCGTATATGAAAGTGGATTCAGGAGAAGTGATACAGAATCGGAGTTATCAGCCATGATTAGAAGAAAAGGAAAAATAAGATGGAGAAGAGAAAACTTTTTAAAGATAATGGGAAACTGAAGTTGTTGATTATTGTTGGAACGAGACCGGAGATTATTCGACTTTCAGCAGTGATTAAAAAGTGCCGAAAATATTTTGATACTGTTTTGGCACATACAGGACAAAATTATGATTATAATTTAAATGGAGTGTTTTTTAGAGATTTGGAGTTGGATGATCCGGAAGTATATTTGAATGCAGTAGGTGCAGATCTCGGAGAGACCATGGGAAATATTATTTCCGAATCTTATAAACTGATGGCAGAAATTAAACCGGATGCAGTATTAGTTTTAGGAGATACAAATAGCTGTCTTAGCGTAATTGGAGCAAAAAGATTGCATATTCCGATTTTTCATATGGAGGCGGGAAATCGCTGTAAAGATGAATGTCTGCCGGAAGAAACAAATAGACGCATTGTAGACATTATATCGGATGTGAATTTGGCATATTCGGAGCATGCACGGCGATATTTGGCGGATTGTGGTCTCCCTAAAGAACGTACTTATGTGACGGGATCTCCTATGGCTGAAGTTTTGCATGATAATTTAGAAAAAATCGAAGCATCTGACATACATGATAGATTAGGATTAGAAAAAGGAAAATATATTCTTCTTTCTGCACATAGAGAAGAAAATATAGATACGGAAAAGAATTTCTTGTCATTATTTAATGCAATCAATCAGATCGCAGAGCGATATGATATGCCTATATTGTATTCCTGCCATCCTCGTTCAAAAAAAACCAATATTCAGGAGGAGATGATTTGATTAACAAGAAAAATAAGACGTACTTTTTTGTTGTGATTTCATTCGTATGCATTGCTTTTATTGTGGGTTTTCATATTTTAGACGGCAGAAATATTACATTATTTGATCCGATCATAGAATATATTAAACAATATCATATCAAAGATGTTGTAAATATCGTTGCTATTTTATCAGGGAATTTCCGCTATCAGAATATCTAATCTTGGCGCGGTAAAGGAGTATTTTCAGCAAGGGGATAATAAAGAGTATACAACTGCCAGACATAATTTGTATAAGAAATTTGAGAAGGTGTATCGATTGATCCTAATGATGCGGATGCCAGTAATACAGTTTCATTTTTTTCACTTTTGGGGATTAATGGTAAAGAAAAAATATTTGCCTTTTTGGGTTTTTAAAAGTGCATCCGGATATGCAGTCATAAGATTGAATATTTTATGAGGGACTTCAGGGCTTTAAAAATGATAGAAAAAATAAGGAGAGCTTTTTTGATAATCCGGTTTTTAAAAATATGCTGAATATTTTGATGGTGGATATATAGAAAATGTCGGAAAGTTTTTAAAATGTTCAGGACAAGCAACAAATATGTGAGCGTGGGAACAGGAAGTACAATTTTGCCAGGCGTTAAATTAGAAGAAGGAGCAGCCGTAGGAGCAATGAGTTTTGTGAAGCATACACTTGAAGGATGGAAGATTTATGTGGGAGCTCCTTGCAGATATGTAAAAGACAGAAATCAAAATATGAAAGCATTTTGCGGGCTGCATTGCAGAATTCAGATGCATATGAAGAAAGCAGGTGAAAGGATGAAACCTAGAATCTTTATTGGTTCTTCTAAAGAAAGCGTAAAGATCGCGGAAAAAGTAAAAAGTCTTTTAGACGGTGAGTATGTCTGCCAGTTATGGTGCGATAATTTTTTTGATTTGGGGCAGTGTACTTATCATGAACTGCTTAAGAAATCGCTTAGTTTTGATTATGCGATTTTTATTGGCGGGAAAGATGATTATGTAAGAAGAGAATCAGATAGAACCCACAAATATGCCGCTCGTGATAATGTTTATTTGGAGTTTGGGTTATATGCGGGAATTCTTACATATGCGAGATGTTTTTTCCTAATTCAAGAAGGCTGTCAAATAGCATCCGATCTGCTGGGGGTCAATGTTGTCTTTTTTGACAAGATGCAGGATTTGAGTAAAAAGATTTTAACGATTACAGAAAAAATACAGAAAGAACAGAAAGTTGCTCGAATCAGTCTGTTACCATCTACTAGCTTGGCAGTTGGATATTTTGAAAATTTTTTAAAGCCGGTATCTCAAGCAATACAGAAATTGGATGAAGTTTGCATTGCCGGAAAAAAGTATGATGTGAAAAACAGTGATAAAAGACTAGAAGTAGCTATTCCTGCTAAAGTATCTGAAGATTTACGCATGTGGAGCGAATATGTTTATGAAAATCATGCAGTAGAAAAGGTGACAGTAGACAGTAGTATTAGAAAAATAGGTGTTAATATTGATTATGGAAAATTGGAGAACACAGGTGATCTTACGGTTATTGATGTTCCGTTGACATTATCGGCTGCATATAGATCAGTTGAATTGGCGTTGGGAGTAGATTATATCGGCATTGAAGAGATTAAGGAACTTGCGAAAGAAAAAAGAATTGAATAACTTTATAAAAACTGTGAATAATCTGATCTTAGAAAATAATAAATCGGAATATTATACCGGAGGAGAAACGAAAATGATATCAGAAAGTTATATTAAAGACCTTCTCTTATCAATGGGTTACATAAAGAAAAATCATATTTATGAAAAATTTTTCCCATCTGTCGATTGTTATATTAAAGTGGATTTGAAAAACAGAACAATAATCTATCCTGAAGATCGGGGAATGACGATTTCTAATAGAACGACGTGCAATTTTTCCGCTCCTGAAAATTTTGTCGTATTGGAATGTGTGACAAGGCTGTTTGACAAGGGGTATCGCCCGGAGCATTTAAATTTAGAAAAAGAGTGGACGCTGGGGCATGAGTCGAAAGGCGGACGGGCTGATATTTGCGTATCTGATCAGGAAGGGAATACGCTGTTTATTGTTGAGTGTAAAACTTACGGCAGAGAATATGAAAAGGAATATAAAAATATAGTAAATGATGGTGGCCAGTTATTCTCATATTGGCAGCAGGAAAGAAGCTGTAAGTTTCTCGTTCTTTATGCGTCGAAATATGAAGGCAAGCAGATAAAATGGGATACGGAAAGTATTGATTGTTCTGACGATGCGAATATTGTTGCTTTATCCCAAAAAGATGACTCTATTAAATTATTTAAAAATGCACATACAGTTTCGGAATTATATTCGGTGTGGGATGAAACGTATGAAAAGCGATTTTCGGGAGATGTAATTTTCAGAGATGATTCAAGCGCATATCAAATCGGGGTAAAACCGCTTAGAAAAGCGGATCTGAAAGATTTTGCGGACAATAATAAAATTGTAAATAAGTTTGAAGAGATTTTACGTCATAATAATGTTTCGGATAAGGAAAATGCATTTAACCGTTTAGTGGCTCTGTTTATTTGTAAATTAGTCGATGAGATTCAAAAAGATATGGAGGAGATCGTAGATTTTCAGTACAAAGTCGGCACGGATACTTACGAAAGTTTGCAGGACAGGCTTCAGCGTCTACATAAAGAAGGCATGGAAAAATTTATGAAAGAAGAAATTTTTTATGTGCCTGATGACTATGCCGAAAATTTAGTTCGTCAATATACCGGACAAGAGAGAAAAAATATGATCGCTCATCTGAAACATACGCTGCGTATATTGAAATTTTATACCAACAATGATTTTGCGTTCAAAGACGTTCACAACGAACAATTATTTTTACAAAACGGTAAAATATTAGTAGAAGTTGTTCAGTTGTTTGAAAAATTCAGAATAATAGGATCTGAAAATCTTCAGATGTTAGGAGATTTGTTTGAACAACTGCTCAGCAAAGGCTTTAAGCAGAATGAAGGTCAGTTTTTTTACTCCTGTTCCGATCACAAGATTTATATGGAACAGTCTGCCCGTCGAGAAAATACTTAAAACCGAAGAAGGTGCGGGCTTGCCGAAGATCATCGATTATGCCTGCGGAGCCGGACATTTTTTGACGGAAGGGTTTGAAGCTGTCTCAGCATGTGTTAAGGCAAATGATGGTTTAAGAGAGCTTGACCGGTCTTTTGCCGAGAACAATATTTTCGGGATTGAGAAAGATTACAGATTAGCCCGCGTATCTAAGATCTCGCTGTTTATGCATGGTGCAGGTGAGGGAAATATTATATTCGGAGACGGTCTGGAAAACTATCCTGACAAAAATATAAAACCGAATACATTTGACATTTTAGTAGCGAATCCTCCGTATTCTGTATCTGCGTTTAAGCCCCATTTAAAGCTTAAAAATAATTCGTTTTCTATATTAGATACTATTTCAAATAACGGATCTGAAATAGAAACATTATTTGTCGAGAGGATTTCCCAGCTTTTGAAACCGAACGCAGTGGCGGCGGTTATTTTGCCGAGCAGTATATTGAATAAGGAAAATGAAAGTTTTATCTGCGCAAGGGAATCTATATTAAAGAATTTCAAGATAAGGGCGATCGTTCTTATGGGAAATAAGACGTTTGGCGCGACAGGAACGAATACGGTTGTGTTGTTTCTGGAAAAATATAATGAACCGCCGAAAAAAGCCGATTTGATCGAAGACAGCATCGACGCTGTTTTTAACGGATGTAATTTGGACGGATGGGAAGACAAAGCGATATTGGAACAGTATTTGAAAAAGATCGACGTAAGTTCTGAAGTCTATGAACGGTTCTTATCAGAAGCGGTTGATATCGGCGATATAGAAGATAAATATTTTTTAAAGTATAAAGAAGCTTTTTTGGCATTATCAAAAACGAAAGAAAAGCAGAAACAAAAGACGTTCGGTAAATTATCAGAAAAAGAGCAGAAAAAACTGCTGACAAAGCAGTATTATCAATATGTAAAAAAGATAGAACGGGAAAAAATGAAATATTTCTCTTTTGTTTATGATCAAAGGACATTGATCGTGGCAGCTCCGGATGATAACAAAGGTCAGGAGAAGTTTTTAGGTTATAAATGGAGCAATCGAAAGGGGCAGGAAGGAATACAGATCATAGATGAAGGCGGGATGCTGTATGATGCGGAAAACAGGATGTCTGATCGTACGATTGCAAGTCTGATCCGAAAAATGTTTAACGGAGAGGAAGTGTCTTTAGATGATCTGGAAGAGTATTATTATTATCTTCATACGAAAGATATGATCAGTTTTAGCGAGGTGTATTTTAACAAAGCTATAAAAACTACGAAGACGCGGCTTCTGAAAGATGATCCGGGCCTGACGGCATATTCCCTTTCTGATGAAAAGACGTTTGATATAACGATCGGAGACCGGGTTTTGTCGGAAGAGATCGTTTCCGGAGGAAGAGTGCCTGTTTACAGCGCGAATGTGTATGAAGAGTTTGGCAGGATCGACAAAGAAAATATGAAAGATTACAGCCGTCCTTCGGTGATATGGGGAATCGACGGTGATTGGATGGTGAATATCATTCCGGCCGGTGTGCCTTTTTATCCTACGGATCATTGCGGCGTGTTAAGGATCAAAACCGAAAAAATCCTTCCCGAATATATGATGTATGCGCTTCAGGCTGAAGGTGAATATGAAAGGTTTTCCAGAAACAACAGAGCTTCCGCACAAAGGATCAGATCGTTGGTTGTTCAGGCGCCGGAAACAAAGATCCAGAAGAATATAATCGATGAGCTTAAAGCGTTAGATGATAAGATAAACGGACAAAATGCTGAAATTGAAAAATACGAGAATAGTATCAGGACAAAATTTGATCAAATATTTCATTTGGAGGAGTTTATTTCCGATGGAGTATTTTCAAAGTATGAAGGGTATTCCGTAGAGGATTTATGTATTGACGGAAGAGGCAGAGTGATCAATCAGCAGTATATAGAAAATCATAAAGGTCCATATCCGGTATATTCTTCTCAGACAACAAACGACGGTATATTCGGATCTATTGATACGTTTGATTTTGACGGAGAGTATATTACGTGGACGACTGACGGCGCGAAAGCAGGAACTGTTTTTTACAGAAACGGAAAATTCAACTGTACAAATGTATGTGGAACACTGAAAGCAAAAAACGATAAGGTAAATATGAGATATCTGGCATATTTGTTGAATCGGATCGCTTATAAGTTTGTAAGTCGTGTGGGAAATAATAAGCTGATGAATGACGCTATGAAGAAAATCGTAGTACCTGTTCCGAAAAGACAACTGCAGGACGAGTTTGCTGATTTTGTGCAGTCCGTTGAGAAATCGAAGTTTGAATGTATCGGTAAAAAGGAAAAGTTTGAAATTGAAAAGGATACTTTTGTCCATAAATATTTCAGGTGAATATATTTTTGACTGCCGCAAAGGAGATTGTTTTGAAGAAAGAAGAAAAAAAAGATTAATTGAAATCATCAGAGATGTACTGGCGGGGAAAAACAAGTCCGAGTGGTCGATGCAGATTTCAAAAGAGGAAATCGAACGTGTGATAAAGTGTGCAAGAGTACACGGAGTCTTACCGTTTTTGCAGGAATGTCCTGTATTTATGGAGGAACCGTATCGGGAAAAACTGTTTTTTTATTTGAAAGATTATGCATACGAAGACGCGCAGCAGGCGTATGCGGCAGAGACGTTGTTTGAGTTGTTTGAAAAAAACGGGATTTATTGTATGCCATTGAAAGGAATACGGACAAAGCAGTTTTATCCGTACCCGGAATTTCGTACGATGGGAGATCTGGATATTTTATATAAAGAAGATCAGACAAAGAAATTAAAACAGGTTATGCAGGATGCCGGATACAAGTTCGGGGGATATAACATCAAGCATGACGAATATGAAAAAGACGGCGTAACGATTGAAATGCACAGAGATGTTCTGTTCAGACTGACCAATGCATACGACTATTTTGCTGATATTTGGGAGCGGGCAATTCATGCAAAAGGGAAACAGTATATATATGAAATGAGTTTGGAAGATCATTACTTGCATTCGGTGTGCCATCTTGCCGAGCATTTTGTGAGAGGCGGCATCGGAATCCGAATGGTTCTTGATATTTATATTTTGTCGGAAACGCCACGAATGGATAAAGCATATGTGCAGCGGCAGCTCAAAGCTTTGAAACTTCAGAAGTTTGAGGAGAATATCAGGTCTTTGGCACAGCTTTGGTTTTCGGATGATGAGAAAACTGTGAGAACGGAAGTATCGGATGAACTGGAAAACTATGCTTTGTCAGGCGGTATTTTCGGCAGCAGGGAAACAGCGCGCAGGAACGGAACTGTGCTGTA
>VOFI01000315.1_pt1 | contig 44001 bp, 49 predicted proteins | sample 5384131 | NCBI WGS metagenome assembly VOFI01 (sample SAMN12384728, study PRJNA508395) | human gut metagenome | isolation source: healthy gut H | host: Homo sapiens
GCTGGTAACTTTCAAAGGGCCTCGGGTCGCTTCGCCAACTTGACGCCATGCTTGCTTTCAGCTTTTCGATCTGATCCGGCGACAGCAGCGCACAGCCGTCCAGCTTGCCATGCTTGCGGTAATAGGCGTTGACCTCCCCATGCCGGTACTGCGTATCTTATCCAACAGCCCTTGAATATACCGCCATTCCTTCATTTCCCTCGGCGTAGTTTCCTTGCCGAAATACTTGCTCATGCCCCAATAAAGACGCCACGATGGCCTCCAGCTTTTCGGTGAAGATGTCCAGCCGGCGTAAATACGGTCCTCCAGACGGATCAGGCGGCACACGGTTCTATCGGCCAGACGATGCCCCTGTGCCGTCAGGGAGACACAGGTGTGCCGTCCACTGCCGGGGGACAGGGTCAGTATGCCCTCCCGCTCCAGCTTCTTCAAAGCGGAATTGACGGTAGAGCGGCCCATGCCCGTGGCCTCCCGCAAGGCGGACTGAAGATAGCCAGGCGCAATGACGGCCAGCGTGTACAGGATGCGGAACTCGCTGTCCGACAGCCCCATTTTCAGCGCTGCTGCATGATACAGACTGCTGATACGGCCGTCGATCTGATTGAACTCCTGAATGGTGGTCATATCCTCACCCCCTTACGCATATTCTTCCGCTTGCCCACGAGGCACGCCGCCGACAGGAGCAGCGCCAGTGTTTCGGCGGCCACCACGGGTCGATGTCCCAGAGCGTGGGCAGCACGATAACGGGGCTGCCGCCGTCAGCATCACGCTCATGACGGTAATGATGCGGACAGGCCCGGTTCCCGGCACCGTAGTGATAGCCCACGATGGGGGCGCTGCCCATGGAATAGCCCAGAAAGATGGCGATGAAGATGAAGTTGACGTACATGATGACACCGTACACCGCCACGCCGCCGGAGCCCATGAGTCGCATCAGCTGCCAGTTGTAGAGCATATTCACCACCGACATGGAGATGTTGGTCATGAACTCCGAGGAGCCGTTGGCGCAGGCCTTCAGCAGTGCCCGCCCATGGAAGGCGGTGCGGCCCAGCCGCAGCTTGCTGCTGTTGGGCCGGAGGAAGTACACCAGCGGAATGACGCCGCCTACGAACTGGCTGAGAATGGTGGCCAGAGCGGCGCCCTCGACACCCCATTGCAGCACCGCCACGAACAGAGCGTCCAGCACGATGTTGGTGACGCCGGCGGCAATGGTGACGTACAGGCCCAGCTGAGGCCGTTCCGCCGTCACCAGAAAGCTCTGGAAGGTGTTTTGCAGCATATAGGGGATCAGGCCCAGCAGGACGATACGTCCGTAGCTGACGCACACCGGCAGCATGGTCTCGTCGGCGCCCAGCAGCCGGGACATAGGCGTGAGAAGGGCGATACCGCCGATGGTGAACACAGCACCCAGACCGATCAGCACATAGATCAGCAGGGAGAAGATCTCGTTGGCACGCTTTTCGTTGCCGGCCCCCAGGGTGTATGCCACCAGCGCACTGCCGCCGGTACCCAGCATGAAGCCCACGGCACCCAATACCATGAGAAATGGCATAATGAGGTTCACGGCGGCAAAGGCATCGGAGCCCACGAAATTGGACACGAAAACACCGTCCACCACGCCGTAGATGGAGGTACAAACCATCATGATGACAGACGGCAGAGTAAAGCGCAGCAGTTTTCGATAGGTGAAGTGCTCGGATAGTTGGATACGCATGAAGAGAAAGTCCTCCGTAAAAATAATGTCCGAAACCGGACAAATGTATTTTAGTACGATTTCGGACATAGGTCAAGAAAATCTTTCGACGGCCCTCTGCATTTTCCTTGCATTTCCATATGGGATAGGATATAATATCTTCTGATAGATACGGACAGAGGCAATGCGCTGCAAAGGCCCCGTGGGGTCAGGTGCAAAGCTGAACAAGGGAACGGGGACGAGCCCCACGTTGACCAACACCGTGTGCATCGAGGTGTCTATCCCGCCGACGAAAGTCAGCCATTGGAAGCGTGCTTCTGAGAAGGCAGGGGAGACCGCCGCTTGAGATGCGAGCCGGGAGACCTACTGTTGCCGTTAGAATGATCCCAGGAATGGTTATGGTGTTATTCTGCCACGCAGGATGACACCATATTTTTTGCGCCTGCTCCCGTGCACTGCGGGAGTCGGCGGCACGGAGAATGAGGAGTATATGAAGAAGATTCGACCCTATCTATGGCGGGGCGGAGCGCTGGTGCTGGCCGCCCCAGGAGGAACCCGATGCCCCGGAGCAGCCGGAGAATCCCACAGACAATCCGGAGCAGCCGGAGCAGCCCGGCGATAATCCGCAGCCCGGTGATAACCCCGGCAAAGGGGATAACGACGGGCCCGGCCCGGTAAAACCGGAGCCAGGCCCTTCTGACGATACCAGCACCCGTATCATCACGGATCTCAGCAACTGTGAGATCACCTATAATCAGCTGACAGACGACACGCTGCCCTTCTACGCCTATCTCATCAATCCCAACGGCGAGACGCTGAAGGTGAAGCTGCAAAACAGCGATACCCCCATGAACGGCCGGTATCTCACCAGCGCCGACGGCAAGAACTATACCGCCCAGCTGGTGCGGAATGAGACAAACCATATCACCCTCTACCGCAAGAAGGGGAACACCACGGTGGAGGAGGTCCGCTTCTCCATCCGGTATGTAGCACAGAAGGCCGATGAGGATCATCCCACCATCGGTGAGCATCCCCCCACCATCGTCACCAATCTGGACGGCGTGACGGAGACCAGCAACCGCAACTTCACCCTGACGGTGAAGGCCACGGCCTACACAGGCTCTCCCCTCTACGCCAGCCAGATCGAGGTACAGATGGACGGAAAGCGCATCACAGGCCCCACCGGCGGCCCGGTGTACGAGTATCAGCTCTACTTCCCGGATCCCATCGTGGGCGATACGGTGGAGCACACCATTACCGTCCGGGCCTGGGACGGGGAGGGCAACTCCGCCTTCGTGTCCTATCGCATTCTCTACCGCTTCGTGGATACCGGCGACGTCATCGGCACGGCCTATATCGTCATCGACGCCACCACCGTGGGACTGGATGTGATGGAGGAGCCGTATACCTACAAAATTCGCCAGAATACCCCGGCCTCCTATGCCGTTATCGAGGCGCTGGAGGAGTGGGGCTACGAGTACGAATACTCCGGCTCCATGGACGTGGGCTTCTATCTGCGGCGCATCAGCCGGGGCGGCATGATGGACTATCCCGCCATCCCGGAGAACCGCCCGCTTCGCCGTGCCGGAGGATGCCGTCTACACCAGAGCCGCTATTTTGCAGGCGCTGGTGGCAGCGCAGGAGCCGGAGGGCGGCTTCGGCCTGACGGTAGGGAACTCGGACGTGGATCTGACAGCCATGACCCTGCAGGCGCTGGCGCCCTATCAGAACAGCACAGTGACGTATACCGGAACCTCCGGGGAGTCTGTGACCATCCGGGAGGTGGTGCGCCGGGCGCTGGCGTGGCTGTCTGACCAGCAGACGGCGGAGGGCGATTTCATCAGCTGGGACGCCGCCAATCTGGAGAGCACGGCGCAGGTCATCATCGCCCTGTGCAGCTTGGGAGTGGACCCGGCCACGGACGCCCGGTTCGTGAAAAACGGCATCAGCGCCGTGGACGGGCTGATGCGCTACCGGCTGGACGACGGCACCTTCCGCCATATTCTGACGGACGGCTCCGATGTCATGGCCACGGAGCAGGCCCTTCTGGCGCAGGAGGCCATGGAGCGGCTGTCCGCCGCCCGCCGGAGCCTGTATGACTTCCGGGAGGAGATGCCGGAGGATGTAAAGACGCAGGTGACGGCCCTGAACGAGGCACTGACGGATGTGGCGGTGGCCACGCCGGAGGAGGTGCAGGCTCTGTATACCCGGTATCTGGCCATCCCCGCCGCCGAGCGCAGCTATGTGTTCGCTGCCGGGGCGCTGCTGGATCGGATGCAGGAGCTTTTCCTGGAGATCACGCCGGAGGATCCGGCGCAGGCATATGAACTGCGGGTTGCGGCGGAGGTGACCACCTCCGGTTCCGGCGCCGTAGTATGGATCGCCGCAGGCGTCGCCGTGGTAGTGGTGGCCGCAGGCATGGTGATTTGGAGCAAGCGGAGGAAAATATGTACGAAGTAACGGAGAAAATTCTGCGGGAAGTGCGGAAGGTCATCGTCGGCAAGGACGATGTGGTGGAGAAGGTCTGGATCTCCATTCTGGCCCAGGGCCATGTGCTGCTGGAGGACGTGCCGGGGGTGGGTAAGACCACCATGGCGCTGGCCTTTTCCAAGGCGCTGGGGCTGGAAACCAAGCGTGTGCAGTTCACACCGGACACCATGCCCTCGGATATCATCGGCTTTTCCCTGCCGGAACAGGGGCGGATGGTGTATCAGCCCGGTGCGGTGATGACCAATCTGCTGCTGGCAGACGAGATCAACCGTACCTCCAGCAAAACCCAGTCGGCGCTGTTGGAGGCCATGGAGGAGGGTCATGTCACCGTAGACGGCGTGACCCACGATCTGCCGGCCCCCTTTGTGGTGCTGGCCACTCAGAACCCCATCGGCTCTGCCGGTACACAGAATTTGCCCAACTCCCAGCTGGATCGCTTCCTCATGAAGCTGAGCATGGGCTATCCCGATGTGGACAGTCAGGTGCGTATCCTGAGAGAGCGCAGCCAGCAGGAGCCTCTGGAGCAGGTGGAGCCGGTGATGCGCCGGGAGGAGCTGATCGCCGCCATTTCCAGGGTGCGTCAGGTCCATGTGGACGACCAGATCTATGATTACATCGCCCGGCTGGCGGAGGTGACACGCACCCATCCGCTGCTGAAGCTGGGTATCAGCCCCCGTGGCGCTCTGGCCCTGTGCCGCACGGCTAAGGCCAGAGCCTTCGCAGAGGGCCGGGATTTCGTGGTGCCGGAGGATGTGACGCAGATGGCGGAGTATGTGTTTGCCCACCGTCTGATGCTTTCCTCCAAGGCCCGACTCAACGAGTATACGCCGGAGGCCATCGTGGCGGAGGTGCTGGCGCAGACCCGGCCGCCGGTGCTGTCGGAGCGGCGGGCATGAGCACGTTGCTGTGGCTTTTGACGGAGGCCGGACTGGTGCTGTGCTGGCTGGTGACGCCTTGGGCGCCTGCCCCGTGGCTGGCCCTGTGCTGGCTGATGGCGCCGCTGGCGGGCTGGCTTGCACTGCTGCTGACAAGGAAGCGGTCGCAGGTACGGCTCACCTGCCCCGTGACGGCGGAGAAGGGTAAGCCCTTTTCCGTGACGGCGGAGGTGCGGCAGGGTGTCCCCTTCGGCCGGGGCAGGCTCACGGTATCGGTGGAGAACACCGTTACCGGAGAGACGCACCGGGAGAAGCTGACCCTGCATCAGGGCCGGGGAGCGTGGCAGGTGCAGAGTGCCTGCTGCGGCTGTCTGGTGATGCAGGCGGCGGAGCTTGTGCTATGGGATCTGCTGGGCGTGCTGCCGGTGAGGATCCCCTGCACGGTACAGGGACGCACCTGCGTCATGCCGGATACCTTCCCCATCGAGGCAGACCCGGTGTCGGCCGTGAGCCGCCAAACGGACTGCGAGGAGTACGCCCCGGACGTCCGAGGCAGCGACCCTACGGAGACCTTTCAGATCCGGGAATACGTCCCCGGCGACAGTCTGCGTCAGATCCACTGGAAGCTCTCCGCCAAGGCGGGACGCTATATGGTGCGGGATGCGGCCAAGCCGGTGGATCACCGATTGACCATCTATGTGGAGCGCCGCACGGCCCCGCCCCGTCTGGCGGACGGCCTGATGGAGGCGGCGGTGTCACTGTGTCAGGCCTATGTGGATCAGCCCTTTCGACTCATGTGGAGCGGGGAGACCGCCTCTGTCCGGGAGATCACCGGGGAGGAGCAGCTGCCCGAAGCAGTGACGGCGCTGCTGAAAAGCGAGGCTCAGGAGGATCCGCAGCCGCCGGAGCTGCGTCCGGAGGGGAAGCTGCTGTACTGCTGTACCCAGCTTCCGGCGGACGGGCAGCTGCCGGAGGATGCCATCGTGCTGCTGTGCAGCGATGAACCCTGCGCCGGGGAGGGCGTGTGCCGCTTCACCCCGGAGGATATGCAGGAAATACTGGGAAAATGGATGTGGAATTAGGAGCTTTTGGTGAAAAAACAGACTGTTTCATTCCAATTTGATACGGTACCGGCCCACTCCCGGCCTTTGCGCCCCACGGATGCGGCGGCGGGCGTGCTGCTGCTGGCAGGCATATGGGGCCTGCTGTGGCAGTGTCTGCGCCCGGAATCGGTGCCGGGCCTGCTGGGGCTGGGCGCTCTGGCGGCGCTGGGCCTTGCGGCGGGACTGCTGCTGCGGTGGGATCGGAAATGGCAGCGGGCTGCCCTCTGCGGAGCGCTGCTGGTGCTGTTGGCGGCGGGAGTGCTGCTGCGGGGCCATATCAGTGCTGCTCTGGCGGGGCTGGGAGACTTGTGGGGTCAGTGGCGCTTTCAGCAGACCGGACGGTACACGCCGCCCTATGTGGGGGCGGGCAGCGTCTGGTGGCTGCTGCTGCCTACGGGGGCCGTAACAGGCCTTGCCGCGGGCCTTGTGCTGCGGCAGCGCTGGCGGATATGGCCGACGGCCGTCTGCGCAGCAGGACTGCTGGCGCTGCGTCTGGCGGGCCTTGTGCCGGGGGGCTGGTGGTTTACCTGCTTCCTGCTGGGGGTGCTGCTGTGCTTTGTGCAGGGCAGTGCCATAGGCCGCCGGGCCAAGGCCCTCACAGCGGGAGCGCTGGCGCTGGTGCTGCTGATCGGACTGCTGCCGGAGGGCCTCTCCGGCGGCGCATCCCCCACGGCGCTGGGACGGCGGCTGGGCAAGGCCCTGCACCGCTGGCGCTATGAGGATGCCGCCGATCCCCTGCCGGAGGGAGACATCTCCGGCTCCGGAGCCTTTTCCCCCGGACAGGAGCCGGCGCTGCGGCTGACCATGGATCACTGGACGCCCCTGTATCTGCGGGGCTATGTGGCGGGGGAGTACACCGGCACCGGCTGGCAGCAGCTGGCGGCCCGCCGCTTGACGGAGGAGGCCCCGACGCTGTATAGCCTGCAAAGCGGCTATTTCTTCCCGGCCCAGCAGCTGGCAAAGGCCAACGGCGAGGCCGAGAGCGAGAACCATGTGACCATTCAGGTGCTGGGCGCCTGCCGCTCCGTGGCCTATACCCCCTATGGCGGGGGCGACGGGCTGGAGAGCGCACTGGATGCCCGTGACCTCACCGGCGAGGGCATGACCGACCCCACCCAGCGCAGCTATGAGGCGGCGCTGTACCCGGTGGAGGAGAGCTACCTGTACCCGGTGGAGGAGAGCTACCTGCTCCAGCAGCAGCTGGCGCAGGCGGAGACGGACAGCGACTACCGGACGGGGGAGAGCGTCTATCGCCAGTGGGTCTATGACCACTATCTCACGGTGCCGCAGGACACCTACGACGCCCTGACGGCGAAGTTCACCCCCGGTCAGGGCTGGAACACCACTCAGGCCAAGACGGAGATCAGCCGCTTTCTGGCGGCCAACCTGACCCTCCGGGAGGGGACGGTCACCCCGGCCACCGGCGACGTGGCGGCGTGGCTGCTGACCGGCGCCCGACAGGGGTACAGTGTCCACTATGCCACGCTGACGACGCTGCTGCTGCGCTGCTGCGGCATCCCGGCCCGGTATGTGGAGGGCTATGTGGTGACCCGGCAGCAGGCGGAGGCCCTGTCGGACGGGGCGCAGCTGACCCTGACCCAGCGGGCCGCCCATGCTTGGGCGGAGTACTACCTGGACGGCGTGGGCTGGATCCCCTTCGACACCGTCCCCGGCTACGAGGAGAACATCGTCTACCAGCTGCCGGAGGACGGCGACCCGGCGGAAAATGAAAACGGAACGACCTACACGGGGCAGGATCAAACGCCCCAACAGAACCAGACCGACATCTCTCAGGAGCCCCAGGATGACCACAGCCAGCGCATTTTCGTCCAGAGTGTACTGCTGGCCTTGGCGGCACTGGTGCTGGTGTGTCTGGCAGCCATGGTGCTGCGGACGGTGCTGCTGCGGCGAAGGCTGAAGCAGCAGCGCAGGCGCTTTGAGGACCCCGACGGACGGGTGGCCTGTCAGGCCATGCTCAGCGCCCTGCACCGGCAGCTGACGGCCTTGCAGACGGGAGCGTGGAGCGAGGCATCCCCCCAGCGGCAGGAGGCCCTGACGGCCCTGCTGGGCGACGAGACGGCCCGGCAGCTGACGGCGCTGGAGCAGGAGGTCTGGTTCAGCGACCACCCCATCGAGGAGCCCCAACGCCAACAGGCGCAGAAGCTGCTGGAGGGGACGGAGCGTCTGTGGCGGGAGCGTGTCCCGGCGGCCAGACGCTGGAAACAGAGATTCCTCACCTGTCAGGTGATTTGAATCATAAAAGAACAGAAAGGAGTATGAAAGATGAAAGAGAAGACACATCTCGGAAACCGCCTTCTGTCGGTTCTGCTGACGTTCCTGATGCTGCTGTCGCTGCTGCCTTCGGCGGCGCTGGCGGCGGACACCCAGCAGATCGCCCTGATGGCGGTGACGCAGAACGGATTCCTCATCGAACCGGAGTATGTCACCTATCACTCCGGCGACACGGTGAAGGATGTGCTGAAAAAAAGCAGCCACACCTTCAGCGGCATCGACAGCGGATACATTACCGCTGTCGATGGCACCACCGACAACTTCAGCATCCATTACGACGAGGATGGATACAAGCTGGATCAGTCGGCGGATGGCCTGACGGCCATCTGGTTCACCACCAACTCGAGCCAGAGCCATGGAGCAAACCTCCAGAAGCTGGCGGCCAACATGGCGGTCTACAACACCGCTACCAACGGCCTGAGGGATTACAAGGCCGCTCAGGAGGCCTATGATGCCGCCGTGAAGGGCTTCTATGCCGCCACGGACACCACGGCCAAGACCCTGAACGATGCGCTGTTCAGCGCCATCGACAAGCACGCCAAGTTCCTGGAGGGCAAGACCACGCCGCTGACCATCAGCGCCACCATGGGCGGCGAGGCCATCACCCCCGGCGAGGCGGTGTTCACCAGTGAGTTCGGCACCGTTGTCACGGTGAAGAACACCAACACCGTGGACCTGATCCCTGCCACCTACACCTTCGACCTGTCCGACGGCGAGTTCCGCCATGTCCGTGGCACGCTGGAGGTGAAGGAGGGTACCACCCTCACCGCCCAGCTGCCTGCCGGCCAGTGGATCAAGTCCGTAGGCATTGGTATCGACAATTACTGGAAAACCTACGGCGAGATGCCCAAGCAGGACGTTACCGCCTCCGAGGGTACCTATCTGATCCCGGACCATGCGTACAACTCGCTCTATCCCTATTTTGAGCCGGGTGACGGCGTGGATACCACCAACATCCGTGTCTACAAGGCGGGCGACCCCAACGGCAACAAGGCCCGCAGCTGGAAGAGCAAGGCAACTGCCCTGACGGATAGTGTCGAGTCCAACAGCCTGAAAAATGCGGACGTGGTGTGCGAGGCCCGTCTGAAGGGCGGTACCTATGAGCAGTATCAGACCTACACGCTCCACCTGATCCGCACTCCCAGCCTCAGCGGTCTGGCGGCTGCGGACTCCGTGTCCGGACTGACCCTGAATCCGACCTATGATAGGGCCACCGATACCTACAACGTGGTCACGTCGCAGGATCAGGTGAAGATCACCCCCACGGCTCTGTGCAGCGGCACTGCCATCACCGTGGCCGGGAAGTCCACCCAGAGTGGTTCCCCCGTGACGGTGAATCTGGCGGACTGTGAGCAGGATTCCGGCAAGAAATACCTGATCCCCGTGGTGCTGACGGCCAACGGCCAGAGCGTCACCTATACGGTGAAGGTGCAGAAGCAGGCTACCGTCTCCGTGACACTGAATCACGAGGAGGGGCTGGATGTAAAGGTGTACAGTCAGACCGGCGACGTCATCGCCCCCACCTCCTCCACCGGTACGGCGGACATCTATACGCTGACGCTGGGGCTGGGGTATACCTATCTGGCCACCAAGGACGTGTATTACCACGCAGAATGTGCCTTTCAGGCCGTCCCCAACAGATCCTACGATGTTCCCACCCCTGTCACCGGGGACTGGCTGACGGGTCTGAGCGCCAGAACCGGCAACAATGCACCGTTGTGTGATATGTCCCCGGCGTTTACGGAGGGTACCCATGAGTACACCTTTACGGTGGAATCCAACGCTTCCATCTTCCAGCTCCAGCGTGTCAGAGCGGATAGCACTTATCAGACTACGATATACTACTACGGCCATTCAAACACCAATTTCTCTGCGAACAGCTACGAGAAAGCGGTGACTACTGCCGACACACGCTTCTATTCACCGCCGCAGTTCATGGCCGTGGGCGGCTATGGCAACACTGCCCGCCTGAAGGTAGCCCAGTCCAAAACGGTCAACGGCGCTACCCTGTATCAGGACTACTTCATCCATGTCAACCGCACCATGACGCTGGAGTCCCTGTCCGCCAAGGACCAGAACGACGTTGTGGTTCCCCTGAATCAGGGCGGCGACACCACCAAGGCCACCTTTACCAAGCTGGTGTATGACTACACCGCCGATGTCAGCGAAAAAACCTCTGAGCTGCGCCTGACCCTGCGGCCCCTGTCCTCCTACCGGATGGATGCAGATATGACCGTAACGGTGGCCTGCGGCGACTGGAGCCAGAGCATCACCTATGATAAGGACCACAGCCCTGCTGACCGCCAGACCGTGGCGGTCCCCCTGAAGGCGGGCTCTGCGGCGGCGGAGACCATCACGGTCACCGTCTCCCACAAGGAGACCGGCAGCATCGCCGGGACCTATACCATCAAGGTCAATAAGCAGGCCGCCATCGAGACCACCATCACCACGACCCCCGGTGATGCCACGGTGTTCCTCACCAGCGACGTCACCGGCGACCGCATCCTGCCGGGTGACAAGGGCATCTATACCCTCGACAGCGGCAGCAGCTACACCGCAGTGGTGACCCGCTACGGCTATGTGGGCCAGAAAAAGACCTTCACCGCCGGCGAGGCCAACAAGACCGTCCAGATCAAGCTGGAGAAGGCCCCCGACAGCACCCTGAAGGATATCGAACTGCCCACCGACTGGCCCCTGTTCCGCAAGAACGACGAAAACAACGGCGTGGTGGATGTGCGCACCCCTATCACCGCTGAGGACACCGTTCTGGTGTGGGCCAACAAGCTGGGCGAGGGCTACAGCGGCAGCGCTGTGGGCAGCCCCATCATCGTGGGTGGCTACCTCTATACCTATTCCGGTACCACCATCATGAAGGTGGATAAGGAGACCGGCCTGATCCTCAAGACCGGCACCATGGTAGGCGGCTCCTCCTTTGCCATCAACTCCGCCACCTATGCCGAGGGCATGATCTTTATCGGTCTTGCCAATGGCCGGGTGCAGGCCTTCAATGCCGAGACGCTGGAGTCCCTCTGGGTCTATCAGGATGCGCTGGGCGGCCAGCCCAACTGCCCCATCGCCTATGCAGACGGCTATATCTACACGGGCTTCTGGAACAGCGAGACCAAGCAGGCCAACTTCGCCTGCCTCTCTGTCACCGATGAGGATGCCACCAAGACCAACGAGGCCAAGCTCCCCACCTGGACCTATACCCACAACGGCTTCTATTGGGCCGGTGCTTACGTCAACAGCGACTTCGTGCTGGTGACCACCGATGACGGAGAGGGTGGCTATACCACGGGCTACGGCTCCATTCTATCCCTGAACCCCAAGACCGGCAAGCTCATTGACAGCCTGCAGGCCACCAACGTGGGCGACCTCCGCAGCAGCGTCTGCTACGATGAGGAGACCGAGGCCTATTACTTCACCTCCAAGGGCGGCGACCTGTATCAGGTGAAGGTCAACGCCGACGGCACTTTTACCAAGGGTTCTCTGCGTCGCCTGCATCTGGATAATGGCGCCGACAGTGCCTCTGCGCCTCCCATGAGTACCTCCACCCCCGTGATCGCCAACGGGCGTGCTTACATCGGCGTGTCCGGTACCAGCCAGTTCACTGCCTATTCCGGCCACAACATCACGGTGGTGGACCTGTCCACCTTCTCCATCGCCTACTCCGTGCCCACCATGGGCTATCCTCAGACCAGCGGTCTGCTGACCACGGCCTATCAGGACGAGGACGGCTATAACTACGTCTATTTCTTCGATAACTTCACCCCCGGTAAGCTGCGGGTCATCCGGGATAAGCCCGGCATGACGGAGGTGGATCACGACTACACCACCATGGAGACCTACAGTAAAGACGGCGAGGAGTACACCATCGAGACGGCCTATGTGCTCTTTACCCCTAACGGTGCGCAGGCGCAGTACGCCATTTGCAGCCCCGTTGTGGACGAAGAGGGCAACATCTATTTCAAGAACGACTCCGCCCAGCTGATGCGGCTGAGCAGCCGTATCACGGAGCTGGAGGTCACCCAGCAGCCGGACCGCACCACCTACAGCAAGGACGATACCTTTGATGCCAAGGGCCTGAAGGTCACCGCCCATTATGCCAACGGTGCCACCAAGGACGTGTCCGACTACCTCAAGTACACCACGGATCCCCTGGGGCTGGATGATACCGAGATCACCATCAGCATCAACCTGGAGCAGCTGGTGAAGGACAAGCTGGAGAACCTGCCCGAAAATCTGAAGAATCAGACCGCCAAGTGGCAGCAGTATCAGGATAAGGACGGCAAGGCCGGCGTGGAGTGGGAGATGCCCACCACCACTGTGACCATCACCGTGGAGGAGCACCACAACTATGGCGAGCCCACCTGGAGCTGGAACAATGACTTCACCGCCTCCGCCGTCTTTACCTGCACGGATGACGACGGCCATACCCAGACGGTGCCTGCCACCGTCACCGACGAAGTGACCACCGAGCCCACCTGTGATAAGGAGGGCCTGCGTACCTATACCGCTAAGGTCACCTTTGAGGGCAAGGACTACACCGATACCAAGACGGAGCCTATCCCCGCGCCACCTTCACCTGCACCAACGATACCACCCATGTGAAAAACGTCACGGCAGAGGTGACCAGCGCTGTCACCACGCCCGCCGCTTGCGAGACCACCGGCGTCCGCACCTATACCGCCAAGGTCACCTTCGAGGGCAAGGAGTACACCGATACCAAGACGGAGGTCATCCCCGCCACCGGCCACGCCTACGGTGAGCCTGTGTGGAAGTGGACGGATGGTTTTGAGGCCACTGCCACCTTCACCTGCGCCAACAACGCCGCTCATGTGAAGAACGTGACGGCTACCGTCACCAACGCCGTGACCACCGAGGCCACCTGCGAGTCGACCGGCACCCGCACCTACACCGCCAAGGTCACCTTTGATGGTAAGGACTACACCGATACCAAGACGGAGACCCTGCCCGCCACCAGTCACGCCTACGGTGAGCCTGTGTGGAAGTGGAGGTGAACGCTGCTGTTACCAACGAGGTGACCACTGCGGCCACCTGCGAGGCCGACGGCGTTCGCACCTACACCGCCAAGGTCACCTTCGAGGGCAAGGAGTACACCGACACCAAGACGGAGGTCATCCCCGCCACCGGCCATGCCTATGGCACCCCGGTGTGGAAGTGGACGGATGATTTCACCGCTTCTGCCACCTTTACTTGCGGCAATGATACCTCCCATGTGAAGACGGTGAACGCAACCGTCACCAATGAGGTGACCACCGAGGCCACCTGCGAGTCGACCGGCGTTCGCACCTACACCGCCAAGGTCACCTTCGATGGTAAGGACTACACCGATACCAAGACGGAGGTCATCCCCGCTCTGGGCCACGACTACAAGGATGGCAAGTGCAGCCGCTGCGGCGCTGAGGAGCCTACCACTCCCGTGGAGCCCGGCAAGCCCGGCGATTCCGGCAAGCCTACCACGCCGGAGAAGCCCGCTGAGCCGTCTCAGCCCACCACGCCGGATACCCCCGCCACCGGCGACAGCAGCAACATGATGCAGCTCCTGTTCCGTCGGCGGAGTGAACAGCCCGACGGCAGTAAAGTAAATGCCCACCTTCACCTTTTTTGTTTTCTTGTCCTTGCTGTGGACCTCGATACGCCGTATCAGCGCATTGACAATCTCCGGGGTAAGCTGCCGGATGTCCGTGTAATCTCGAAGTGCTTTCATCAACAGCTTTAAATCCACCTTGCTTTGCTCGGCGGCCTGTAGTTTTTCGTTACCGTCAGCCACAAGCTCCAGCAGATCCTTCTGTTCTTTCTCGTAATTGTCCGTCATCTTTACAAAACGCTCATCGGTGATCTTGCCGGAGATATTTGCCTCAAACAGTTCTTCAATCGCCTTGTCGATCACCTTGATTCGCTGCTCACCGGTTGCTATGGTTTGCCTCAGCTTTTCGCTTCGGACTGCCTTGCGGCGGTGTTGTTTTTTGCCAGCAGATATAGGAAAACGGACTCATAACACCGCACAAAATCCGCAAGATTGCCCACCGCTTCTGCCACGATTTGCTCCAGCGCCACATTGCGGATGTAGTGGATGCCGCAAGTCCCACGCCCGGAATTATAGTTGGCACAGCGGTAAAACTCCTGATTGGGTTTTAGGCTTTTGGCGGCGCAGAAGTGCAGCTTTGCACCGCAGTCGGGGCAGTACAGCAGTCCTGCAAACAGGATCTTTCGTCCCGTTCTCGTGTTCCTGCGCTTGTGGCAGCGTAGCTCCTGTACCCGGTCGAACAGCTCTTCGGAGATGATCGGCTCCTGCATATTCGGAATGATTTGCTGCTCCTCTACGGGGTTGTAGATCTTCTTGTGAACCTTGAAGCTGACCGTTGTGCTTTTGAAGTTCACGGCGCAGCCTGTGTACTGCCTGTTTTCAAGGATATGCTTCACTGCATCGCTCGCCCACAGATACGGATTAGTCGGGACAGGATTTCGGGTAACTCTGCCGGTGCTGGCGTAATATGCTGTTGGGGTCATTATTTTCTCATTTTCAAGGTCACGGGCGATTTGTGACGGGCCACGCCCTGCAAGGCAGAGATTGAAAATCTTCCGCACCACCTCCGCCGCAGGCTCGTCTATGAGCCACTTTTCTCTGTCATCCGGCGATTTTTTGTAGCCATAGGGAACGGTTGGCGAAATTCGTTTTCCGTGTTCCGCCTTGCTTTTCCAAACTGCACGGATTTTCTTGCTGGTCTGTTCGGCGTACCACTCGTTAAAAATGTTGTAAAACGGCATCATCTCAAGCCCTGTTTTGGTTGCGGTGTTCACATTTTCCTGAATGGAGATAAAGGTCACACCGAGGGACGGATAGACGATCTGCGTCAGCCGACCCATCTCCACCTGCTCACGACCAAAACGGCTAAGATCCTTCACAATAAGTCACGGAACTGCTGCAAAACGCTTTGCTTGCCGTTCTCACTGAAATGGGTGGATATCTCGTAGACTGTGCCGCCGATTTTCATTGTAAAGTCTGACTTCGCTACGGCTTCAAACACATCATCGGTTAACAGGTTCTTTCTTTGTTTCATCTTCACACGCTCCTTATCTTTCATTCTCTCGCTATCTGCGCAGATATTTGCGGTAATACTCGCAGGCTTTGAGGATGAAGTCCTCAAGCTGCTGTGGATTAGCGCCCGGCGCAAATTTCCGCAGTTTTTCGGTGGGTATCTTCACGGTTTCCCGTTGATTTGCCTTTTCTTCCGACATAATGCTTCGAATCATATCCGCCGTCAGCGCAAAGTTGCTAAATGCCTTGCGCATACGAACAGCCTGTGCGTAGGACGGCGTGCAGTCGTTGATTTCGCACTGTTCCAACACATTCCGCTGACTTTGCTCGTCGAGGAAGGAAAGCTCCACACCGACGGACAGCGCCATTTTACCTTCATCCATAAATTCAAGAAGTTCGGGAATAAGGTTTGTTAGGCGAATATAGCGGTGGATTTGCCGTTCGCTCTCATTTGAAGATTCGCTTATTTGTGATACGCTCCACTTCTCGCCAAGTTGGCGAGAAGTTCCCTGATGTGACAGAGCCTCCATTTTCAACTTGTAAGCAAATGCCTTTTCGGATGGCAGGATATGCTCACGATGCAAATTGCTGTCCACCACGGCGATGGCGGCAGCATCCCGGTCAAGGGCATAAATCAAGGCAGGGACCTCGGTGATCCCTGCCTTTTGTGCGGCGTATAAGCGGCGGTGACCGCTTATGACTTCATATTCATCTGTATTTTCAATAGGTCGGACGATCAGCGGTGAGAGAATACCTTGCGTCTGTATGCTTTCGATCAGCGTATTCATCTCGGCATCGTCCTTGACCTTAAACGGGTGTCCGGCAAAGGGGCGCAATTTTTCTACCGGAATTGCCACCGGCTTTTTCATCGTATTCTTCATTTTATCTACCTCTTTCCTTGTATCTTGCACGGGCTTTTTTCTCCAGCTCGTGCTCTTGTTTTAACAGTTCATACAGGTGCGGGGATTTCTCTAAAATCGCTCCGCACAGCGCAGGCGCTCCCGTATGGGTTTCATCTGCTTGGATACCACTTTGCGGCGCTCTTTGTTTTGTATTTGTTCTTCAGGCGATTTTGGGCGTCGTATGCGGTTGCTGATGCCGCTGCGCTCACGCTCCAAGGCGGAAAGTTCTGCTTTGGATTGCTCAATATTTGCTTGGAGGTCGGCAGCCGTATGGATACCGTGCTCCTGCAAGAAGTGATAGTCGGCAACCAGCTCCTTCAAATCCTTTTCAGCCGCCCGCAGATCCGGCGACAGCAGCATTACATCGGCAAGCTCGGATACGATTTGGATTACCGTTATGACAAGATAAAACACCGCATCCACAAAAACGGTGGCGGTGTCGTAGCTGTGTTCAATGGAGAAACCCAGCTTTCGCAGCTCGTCCTCCAGCGGGAATTTCTTCGGCTTGTACGGTGGTCGGTATTCCAAGGTGAATAGCCGATACCGATTTTCAGCGTTCTGTCGCAGCTGTGCGTTGACACGATCTTTGGAAAAGCCGATGCTGCTCAGCCGCACGGCACGCTCCCAATGCTTCGCTTTGACCGAAAATCGCACAGGGTCAAGGGTGTATCCAAGCGCATAAAGCTGACTTTCAAACTCTCTTGGGCTGGTCGCAAAGGACAGGCAGTATTCCACATCCTCCCGCAGATAGTCTCGGTGTGTTTTCTTGCCGGCTTTGTGAACCCAATACTCCTTTTTCTTGCCCTTGGAGTAGAAATCGCTGTTTTCCAGCACAGACAACTCGTGCTCCCGGCAGATCTCATCGGAGATTTTCCGCAGCTCTTTGTGGTCGCCGATTTTGCTTTTGAATTTTGTACCATCCTTGAAGGACACGGGATTCACAACAAAATGGCAATGCACATTGTCGGTGTTCAGGTGGACGGTGACCAGCACTTGATACCGGTCGCCCCACATCCTTCGGGCGGTTTCCTTGCCGATGGCGAATGCTTGCTCCGGCGTGACCTCACCCTCACGGAAGCTCTGGATGCCGTGGTAGCCCACCACTTTTCCCCGCAGACCGAACCGCCGCTGCACAGCGATCATCTCGGCGTAGGCGTTCTGCGCCGAGCAGTTGATGCCGCCGGCAAACATCTTGAGGTCGGTCTTGTCATCGTTCTCTGCGTAGCGCAGGGCGGCGTACAAATCCTCGTCGAGATATTCCGGCAGCGTGGTCTTGTCGGGGTTATCGGCGTAGTCCAGCGTTGCTTTCAGATTCCGATACACCGGCCAGAAGCCTGTTACAGCCACATCGCATCACCCCTTTCCCGGCAGCAGGAATGCTGCTGTGATTTGCTTCAGCACCGTATAAATTCCTCGTCAAGTTCCGATGAACTGGCTTTATCCGCAAGCTCGCCCAGCTTTTCAAGGCACGCAAAAAGAGCGTCAGGCGGAACCGTTCTCGGTTCGTACCTCAACGCTCTTTGCTTCACATATTCGGTTATTGAAAGCCCGCATTTGCGGGCCTTGGCTTGAATTTTATCTTTTTCTTTTGCTGTAACTCTTACGGCAATTCGTACATCTTTCCCCATACATATCTCTCCTTTCGGGGGGTTGGGGGCTGTGCCCCCAAAGAGTCAGCCGATTTCGGCTGTGATTGGGACTTTTGTGGCACACAAAGTCCCTGCTTGTTATACTGTGAGACGCACCCCATAGGCCATAAAGAAAAGCGGCTGCCAGATACAGAAAACCGCTTTTTACCCATTGGGGTGCATCCTGTCTTTGTGCCAAAGTGGCTCTGCTTCTGCTGCAAATACCGCAATTTGAGCCACATATCGGTGTTTTGGCTCAGCCGAACATTTCAAGGTCATCCAGCACGCTCTTTTCATTTTCAGCTTGCTGCTCCTCGGTCAGTTCGAGTTGTACCTGCTCAAAAACAGGAGGTGCCGCAGCAAACGACACCTCCTGCAATTCCTCCCGTATGACCTGCCGAATATCCCCCAGCAAAACCCCATTTGTGGATGTCTGTCGCTGCATTTCATTTAGGACCGCCGTTACCATAAAAGCGTTGCGGGATTTATCCAGCGACTGTAAATACTGTGCGGCTTTCGCCTCTTTTGGCTTGTCCAAATCAAACCGCACATTGATCCGATACTTGCTCTTCCCTTCGCCTCAGCTTTCATCTGTGCCTCTGCCAGATATTCATATCCCTTTGCGGCGGCGCAGATGTCCTCAACGAATTTCACCCGGTCGGCGCTGAACTTATAAAAATTCTTTACAAGGCAGCCGCCTCCACCGGTCACATACAAGGTCATTGTATTCTCATCATAGCCGTGCTCACGAAGTCTGCGGAAGATGTCCCGCACATACTCGGCAGCGACGCCCTTGATGATTTTCAGGTCAGCAGGTACAATATTCGCCCGTAGCCCTGCGGATAGATGCGCACATCGTCGATATAGATGTGGTAAGCGGTCTTTTTGTAGACAAATTCCACCTCGGCGTTCTTCATCAGATATGCTCTAAAATCTGCCTTTTGCCCGCTTGTCCAGGTCAGCGGTAGACCGGCGGCAATCACAATGTGCGCCTCGGTAAGATTTTCGGCTTTCAGCTCCTTGGCGATTGCCGCAAGGGTCAGCACATAGTAGTCCTCATCCTTGATCTTGTCCGGCGCAAATTCCTTGTGTCCCTCGCCGATGAGATAATACCTGCCGTTGTAGATCAGCATATCTGCTGTAAACAGCGGTTCGTGGTCATAGGCGGTGATGCCGGTAGGAAAACAGAAATTGGCCGTTTTCATATTCCCGTACCCGTGGTCAATGCCGATGATTTTTGTGTTGTGGATCGTTTTCATCATAAGTCCTTTCCTGCGCATTGCGCATTTCAAAATATTTCGGATAACTTATTTTCAGGCAGTTATCCAAGTCCGTTTTGCTGTAAGATTTCCGCATACAGTTCTTTTTCGGCCGGCAACACCGCTTTCAAAAAATAATTGCAGTAGATACCGTGCCGGGAAATGAGCTGCACACATTGGGTTTCTTCGCCGTCGTCCAGCAGCAGGCAATTTCCTTTGTGGCAGTTACAGCAAGTCCTGCGCACAAGGGAGTTGATTTTTACCCGCTGCTTTGGTGTGATTTTCAGCACCATTCTTTCGCCTCCTTTCCGTTTTTCGGGCAGCAAAAAAGCCGCCGGGGATGACCCCAACGGCTCAATGACTACCTTCTGTATATATAATAACGGAAATCGGCGTTTTTCTATGAAGCATCGCAACAGGTGAAAAAAAGAAAACGCAACAGACTAAAGCCATTGAAAACAAGTGCGTTTTGCGGTATGATATAATTAGGATGATAAGAACGAAAACAATTTTTATTCAAAGAATTTTCGGCAAGTCCGTTTTATGGGGCAGTTCCTATGATAGAATGAAGCAAAGGAGCAAAAACAGATGATTTCCTCGTTTTTTACAGTCGATTACAGGGATGGTCGAGTGCTGTTCTCCGGCAAAAACTATCCTGCCGGAGTATTTGCCATTCACCTGCTTAATCAATTTTATATTAACGACACCGCCGCACGGATCGCCGTATTTCGGGACGAGCTGAACTTTCATATTCTGCGGCAGCTGCGGGACGGCTACTTGAACATCACGGAATTTGTGAAAACCGGCACGAATACGCTGGAAGCCCTAAAAGCGCTGCCCAAGCTACGTCCCTTTGACGGGGTAAATACGGAAGAAATCCGCAATGCGATTGCGGCACTTTTCACCGAAAATGTCGGGCAGGAAATTTGCAATTACTTTGCTGCAAAAGCAAAGCTCAGTCTGCTGCCACAGGAGGAGATCGCCGCAGGCACGGCGGAGCGAATAAAAGCCGCAGCAGACTTTTCCTACGCCGAACAGAAAATCGAGGACATCCGATCTGTTCTTCGTTTCTTTGATAGCCTTGCGGATGATTTAATTCTTGCGCATGGTAAGCTCACACGATTCTGTAATCATGCGGATGAGGCAGAACGGTTGGATGAAGCCCATTTACTACCGTTGGCGTTGGAGATTTTCGTGGAACACTTCACACAAAACGGCAGATATATTTCTGTCAAAAAGAATGTCAAAAGCAAAAGCGCAACACTCGCCAAGCGGCTTGTGTTCGACAGCTATTACAGCTTCATCCTGACCGACTTTTTTGAAGGCTTGCACTACGGACACTATCCCCGCAGGTGCGAGATCTGCGGCAGGTATTTCTTAATGCAAAGCGCCCGACGGCAGAAATACTGCCCTTACGGTATTGCGCCGGAGTTGTATCGGGGCAGGAAGATCACCTGCCGGAAATATGCCGCTGTTCTGAACAGAAAAGAGAAAGCGGAAAATGATCCTATCGTATCACTATATAACCGCCGCTGCGCTGCCATCCGCACCGAGTGCGGCAGAGGGACGATCACGAAGGACTTTGCAGAAGCCGCCAAACAGCTTGCCAAGGAACACAAGCAGGAAGCCTTGCATAACGACCAATACGCCAAAGAAGAATACCGAAAGGCTATGAGCCGAGCGGCACTATACGCCGAAGCGGACAGAAAAACAAAATGAGAAAGAAGGTGTGCCGGTGAAAAATACCCGTTGGACGGACGATCTCTATCTATACCGTATGAAACCGGCACCGCCGAAGAAAGAGGATTTTCAAGATTATATTGCTCTTTACTGCGCTGAAAAGGACGAGAAATATCTCGGTTGGTTCTTTCATTATTACGAGCCGAGACTGAACACGATTATTATGCAGACGGTGCAGGAAACCGCTATGCAGGGGCATTTTGCCGACTTGAAGCAGGCGTATATTTTCGGCATTTACAAGGCGCTGCAAAAGTACGATATTTCCACCGGCGTTCCGTTCCTCATTTTCAAAGAATTCCATGTCAAAAATGAGATTGACGCATACATCAGCACCATGCGGCAGGGGTACTCAGTGCATAGTGTGGACGAGTACCGTAGCCTCAAAAAGACCATGGCACTGTATGGCAAATACGAGTGCAAATTTGATGAAGAAACGCTGACCAAGATTGCCACAGAGATTGGAAAAAGCATCAAGGACACCAAGGAAATGATCCGCTCCGGCATCGACAGTACCCACTATACCGACTTTTACCGCCGTTATGCCGATGAGGACGGCGAAAGCACGGCGGAGGATGTGACCGCTGATGACACTTCTAACCCCGAAAGGCTGTTCTTCAAGCATTGGCAGACGGAGGCGTTGTTTGACGCTTACGAAAGCCTTGACTACCGGGATCGCACGATGGTTGCCGATCACCTCGGCTTTTGCCCGGAATGCTACGGTATTTATGAGCTTGGTAGGGACGAAACCGGAAATCCCGTCAAGCTGCTCCGCAAGGGAAAGGCCTATATCGACCTTGCCGCTGAGCACACCCTGTCCTCGCCCGACACCGCCTTCCGCACCGTGAACGGCGCATACGAGAAAATGCGCCGGGAACTGACCGAAAAAGGGATATATTAAAACGCAAAAAGCCCCGATGAGTACAGGTGAAAACCTAAACTCATCGGGGCTGTCTTTCTGTCCACACATTCGTTTTTTGCCACCGTTTTTTCTACAATGAACGGTGACAATTTTTATTTTCATACTTTTCGAGTAGAATATCAGAAAAACTCGGAGGTAAATACGATGAAAGGACGATTGATTACGGCAAAAATGATTGCTGGCTTCAAAGAGCATCTGATTTTAGAGGAACGGAGTGCGGCAACCATTCAAAAGTACATTCGGGATGTCAAGGCATTTGCGGAGTACGCCCGTCTTTGCCAAGCGGCGCAGCGTAGGCACAACGAGCGGCTGAATCTCATCTTACAGACCATCTGCGGCACCGGCATCCGAGTCAGCGAACTGCAATTCATCACCGTGGAAGCGGCCAAATGCGGCGAGGCGGTGGTGCGTTGCAAAGGGAAAACCCGCACGGTGTTTCTCGTAAAGGCGTTGAGGCAAAAATTGCTCCGCTATGCTGCGAAGCAGAATATTCAAAGTGGAATGTTTTTGTGACCCGCACGGGCAAGCCCATCAGCCGCACAAATATATGGCGGGAGATGAAGGCGTTGTGCGTCGAGGCAGATGTCAACCCGCAAAAGGTGTTCCCGCATAACCTGCGCCACCTGTTCGCAAGAGTGTTTTACGGCATTGAAAAAGATATTGCCAAGCTTGCCGATATTCTCGGTCACTCAAGCATCAACACCACAAGAATATATAATCTCCACCGGCACGGAACACCGCCAGCGTATGGAGAATATGCACCTGATCCTATGAAAAAAAGCCACCCATTCGGCGGCGGGTACATAATTTACATTATGTTGCACTCGGTTAGCTCGCAGGAGATTTTTCTTACGATGTGCTACGTTGCTAACCCGCAAAACGGCGCAAAAATCCAAGTCTTTTCAATTTTTGCCTTGAAAAGCCTCTCTTTTGCTGTGTTCAGATAGACAATTTTCGGCAGAATCATACTTTTCTCTGTTAATCATATTGCACTACGCTAAAATAGGTGATAGAATACTGGTGGGTTGCCGAGTAACTATAGAGAGAATTTGCCTAACTGCAACATAATGTGAATTATGCTGCAAGCATAACCCGGCTACTGTATCAAGCGCTTAAAGAGAACAAATTGCAATATGGGGAAATTAAAATGTGGCTTTTGACAGAACTGAAGAAGCGGAAAAAAGAGGATAAGCCGGCGGTTATATGCAGAGAGCGCTGCTTAACTTATCGGCAGCTTTGGGAGCAATCGGAGCAAATCGCACAGAAAATGCTTGGGGATTTGCAAACGAAAGCGCCGATTTTGATTTACGGAAACAAGAATAATGAAATCATCCCGGTGATGGTGGCGGCGCTGAAGACCGGGCGAGCCTATGTTCCTGTGGATGTGACATTTCCTGTGGAGCGTTTGAGCCGAATTCAGAAAATTACCGAGGCCGAGATGGTGTTTAATTTCTCCCATGCGGATTTGGGTGAACTTTCAAAGGACTGCCTTGTTATACAAGAAAACGATTATGCGGAAATCATTGCCGACACTGTCTCTGGTGAGGTGCCGGAGGATCAGTGGGTGCAGGGGGAAGATAACTGTTACATTCTCTTCACCTCCGGCAGCACGGGGGATCCCAAGGGGGTTCAAATCACCAAAAATAACATTCTGAACTTTGTAGGCTGGTTCTCTGGCTATGCGGCAGTGCCGGAGGGTGCCGCTGTGCTGAATCAGGTGTCTTACTCCTTTGATGTTTCGGTCATTCAGCTTTACATTTACCTTGCTTCCGGAGCAACGCTGTTCAGCATCGACAAGGGGATGATTGAGGATTTCGGCGAACTATTCCATTATCTTGTGGAAAGCGATATTTCCGCATGGGTGTCTACGCCGGCATTTATCGAAATGTGCGCAGTATACAATTCCTTTGACAGTGGACTGCTGCCGAACCTGCAAAAGATCATTTTAGCAGGAGAGGTGCTTACCAAGAAGCTGACAAGGGCGTTGTGGGATAAGTTCCCCGGCGTACAGGTCATCAATGGATACGGCCCCACAGAGGGCACCGTCCTGCTGACCTGCTGCGAGATCACCGAGAAAATGGTGGAGGATATGGAAAACGAGCTGCCCATAGGACGGATTCTGGATGGCGGAATCTGCTGGCTGGAGGACAGTGAGCATCGCCCAATGGAAATGGAATCGGGAAAGGGCGAGTTGGTGGTTTGCAGCGACAGCATAAGCAAGGGATATTTCAAGAACCCGGAAATTACGGAGAAGCATTTTTACAACAGCGAGTCGGGTTGGGCTTATCGCACCGGTGATATGGTCTATGCCATTGGGAAAAATATCTACTATTGCGGGCGGATCGATTTTCAAATCAAGCTGAACGGTTACCGCATTGAGCTGGATGACATTTCGGCCAATTTGAACAAGGTGCCGCTGGTTGTGAACAATGTGGTGCTGCCGGTTTATCGGGACGGCCGGGTGGCCTACATTGCCGCATTTGTTGTTCTCGGTCAGGAATCTGCGGAGTCCACTGTGAAAATGGGCATCAAGATTCGAAAGGCGCTGTCAGAGCGCATCCCCTCTTATATGGTGCCCAAAAAGGTGATCGTTCTCCCGGAATTCCCCCTGAATACCAACGGGAAAATTGACCGAAAAAAATTAACGGAGATGTACTTATGATGAGTTCGCTGGCGCAATACGACAGCTTTTTATCCATTTATATTTGCCTATTGGCCACCATTCCCTGCGTGATTCTCGGCTTGCTGGGTAAGCGGTCAAAGGTAGTCAATCTGGTGGTCAGCGCAGTGATGGTGATAACGATTCTTGGCCTGCAGACCTTTCAGATGCTTCAATTCCTCCTGTTTCTGATTTGGGAGCTTTTGCTGATTTATCTGTATTACGGCTTTAGAAAAAGATGCAGCAGTGATCTGATGTACTATATTGTTTTGGCGCTGTCTATTCTCCCGATTTTCATAATCAGAATGGCGGGAGCTCTCCATTTTTACGATTTGTATCTCGGATTTGTGGGCCTGTCCTACATCTGCTTCAAGATTTGGCAGATTCTGCTGGAGATACACGACGGGTCCATCGAGAAGCTGTCTTTCGGGGATGTGCTGGGAAATTTCCTGTTTTTCCCGTCTTACAGCTCCGGGCCGATCATGCGCTATCAGGAGTTCCAAAATGAATGCCAAAAAGCTCTGGACCGAAGGATCTATGTTGCAGAGTATTTGCTTCCCGGCGCAAAAAAAATCATTTTGGGGCTATTTTACAAATATGCCATAGCGTTTTTTATCAATACCTACTTTCTGGAAAAACTGCCGGAAGGGGCGGCGGTGGGGACGGTGATCCTGTATGTCCGATCCAAGCTGTATCGAAAGGTCAAGAAGAAAAAGTGGTTCGACTGGGTGAGCCGTGTGATTTGTTTCCAGTTCATTGCACTGGGTATGCTGATCTTCTCCGGACACTTTTGGGCGAAATAATTTTTTAACAATAAGGAGATAGTACAATGGATAAGTATGAGCAGATGGCGCGGGATATTTTGGAAAGCACCTGCGAGACGGACGAAATTTTCGAAGATTCCGATATGGATCTTTTGGACGCTGGGTATTTGGATTCCTTCTCCCTGCTGAATATTATCGTGGAGATCGAGGACAAGCCTGGAAAGGATGGACCTATGTTACAGAGAATATCGTCAATCATTTCGCAAAATAGCTGTGCGCATTTTGTGATTTATCTAATTAGAGATTTGACAATTCTGCTGCTTTTAATTTATGCGATGCTACTGGCATCCGGACAGGAGATCAGTTTTATCTATGCAAATTTCTGATTACGACTATATACATAGGGTGCAATATTATGAAACAGATGCCATGGGTATTGCGCATCATTCGAACTACATCCGATGGGCGGAGGAGGCGCGCTGCCACTTTCTGTATGCAACCGGATTTGACTGGAAGGATGTTGCCCAACGAACCGGCATTATGATACCTGTGTTAGCCCAATCCGTCGAGCATAAAAAGGCATTTGCGTTTGGAGATATTGTACGCATTCAGACAAAACTCATCCGCTTTAACGGAGTAAAAATGGATTTTGAATATGCGTTTTACTCTGCAGAGGGTGTGCTTTATGCCTATGCATCCACAAAGCACGGCTTTGTGGATCGGGATTTTCGCCCTGTCATGCTGCAAAATGCACTGGAAAGAGAATATAGTAATATCATGAGCTATATTTCAAAGCAAGTGTAATCTACAAGCCCTGTTTCTAAGAATCGATTCTTGACGAATTATACACAAATAACGGCCGGGGCACTGCAACGCAGTGCTCCGGCCGTTGTTACATGGCATATTTTCTTGCAAACACTCGCACTTTATTCACTTTGAACGATGGCGGTGTAAACTGCTTAGAGCGGGCTACCAAATAGGCAGTCCGCTCCATTTACGCATATATCAGTTCGCTGTTTGTTATTTCTGCTGCTCTATTGCGAATGCCATTCATCTTCCGCACCCACTCCATCGAATTGGCTGCTTTCAGCTGTTCGGTCACGCCCTCACGCTCCGCCATCTGCTTTACAAGCCGCTCAAACATTTCCTCAGCCTGCTGGTCAATGTCCGCAAGATAGCTGTTCAGCTTGCTGCTGGTCAGCAGGTTGGCATAGAGTACACGGTGATGTTCCTTGAGATACCGCCGATGCCGCTGCTCCCATATCCCGATATGCACCTGTTCTTCCTCCGGCAGTTTCAGACACGGCAAGTAATAATCGCCTTGCAACTCGTACCACAGTCCGTTTCTATCATCAAACTTGTATTTCTCCATATTCATATCCTCCGTTCTGTAATCTTGAATTTCTTGGCTTTTTTCTATAACCATTGTATCGGGAAAATTTTTAGAAATCGAATGTGCGAATAAAAAGAAAAACATCAAGTAAAGTCTAATGACTTGTACTCGATGTTTTCTCTCGCCTTTGCCATCCCGATTACTTTGCCAAATACTTCGTTATGGGTCGGCGTCCCCTATGGCCCGGACAAACTGGGCGTGTTGGCCTATACCCCGGCGGAGGATCGCTTCTTTGAATACGGCAGCCGCCGCATTGACGCCCATTTCCCCGGCACGGGGGATCTCTTCTCCTCCGCCTGCGTAGGTGCTCTGATGCGGGGTAAGCCGCTGGAGGAGGCCCTGCGTTTGGCGGTGGATTTCACGCTGCTGTGCATCCAAGTCACCTGCCGGGATGAAAACGCCCCATGGTACGGGGTGGAGTTTGAAAAAGCACTACGGTATCTCCCAGAGCTGCTGGAGCGATAAAAACAGGAGGGAAAAGCCATGTTTCGAGATATCCGGAAGAAGAAAAATCAGATCAGCACGGAGGCAGCAGAGCAGCTCCTACGGGAGGCCCGCCGGGGCGTTCTGGCCGTAAACGGCCGGGAGGGCTACCCCTACGCCATCCCCATCAACTACTATTACGACCGGGAGGCGCAGAAGATTTACTTCCACGGCGCCCGTGCCGGTCACAAGGCGGAAGCCATCCGGGCCTGCGACAAGGTGTGCTTCACCGTCTACGGCGGCGAGACGATCCGGGAGGAGGCGTGGGCGCCGTACCTCCGGAGCGTCGTGGTGTTCGGCCGGTGTCGCCTGCTGGAGCAGAGCCCGGAGACCATGGCGCTGCTGAAGCGCTTCGCCATGAAGTATTACCCGGAGGAGCGGCTGGCGGACGAGGAGATCCGGCAGGACGGCACCGCCGCCCAGCTCTTCGAGATTGCCTCCCTCGCCCTTGCCCAGCTTCAGATAGGAGCCCAAGTCGAGACTCTGGGCCACCTCGTGCAGACTCTCCTCGCAGACCAGTGCGGCCCGGATGCGGGTCAAGTCCCCCTCCGGGATGTGCTGGAAACTCTCAGATAGTCCGCCGTCACCAGACCCAGCACGGCGTCCCCCAGAAACTCCAGCCGCTCATTGCTATGAATGCCCAAGCTGCGGTGCTCATTGGCGTAGGAGCTGTGATATAAAGCGCCCTCCAGCCGCTTCCGATCCCGGAAGGTATAGCCCAGACGCTCCTCTAAAGTACGCATTGCATAACTCCTTTCCGTCCGGAAAAGAAAGCCCCGTGGACAAACTCCAACGGGGCGTTCTTTCTTCACGGTCGTGTCAGCTCATCTTATTGTACAGATAACGAACGCAGTCACCGACGGTTTTCAGCCCGGTCAGGTCGTCCTCGTCGATCTCACCGACGTTGAATTCTTCTTCCATGGCCATTACCAGCTCCACCAGATCCACAGAGTCAGCGCCCAGATCGTCCACAAAGGAGCTGTCCATGCTGATCTCGTCAGCATCAATGGCAAACTGTTCAGCGATCAAATCCTGCATCGTCTTGAAGATGTCTTCCATCGTCATAAGATGATTCCCCTCCTTTCGGGTATCGCTCTGAAAGATAATACGGCAATTACCGCCGTGTGTCAACACCTTTTCTGTGAATATTTTCTCGAAGTGGAGTTTATTCCCGTTCCACCTTCATCAGGGCCACATTTTCCTCGATATCCCTGATGATGCCGCTGCGGGCCACCTGCACCGCCTGCCCCATGGCGTTTTCGATGGCCTCGGCGTTGGAGGAGCCGTGGGCCTTGATGACCGGCCGGGAGATACCGATGAAGGCGGTACCGCCCACCTTATTGGGGTCCAGCTTGGCCTTGAAGGCGTTGAGCCCCGGCATGACGCACAGGGCCGCCAGCTTGGTCAGCAGGTTCTTCTTGAACATGGCTTTCAGGGCGCTTCCGGCGAAAGAGCCTACGCCCTCCATGGTTTTCAGCAGCACATTGCCGGAGAAGCCGTCGCAGACGATGACGTCGCACCCGCCCTTGATGGCCTCCTTGGCCTCAATGTTGCCGATGAAGTTCAGGTGTCCCGCCGTGTGGGCCTCCCGCAGCCAGCGCAGGGTCTCCTTCTGGAGATCGGTGCCCTTGCTGTCCTCGGTGCCGATGTTCAGCAGTCCCACACGGGGCCGCTCTACCCCAAGCACCCGGTGGGCGTAGTAGCTGCCCAGATAGGCGAACTGTACCAGATATTCCGGGGTACACTCGGCGTTGGCGCCGCAGTCGATGAGTACCGCCTGACCGGTGGTGGTGGGAATTACCGGGGCCATGGCCGCCCGACGGATGCCTCGGATGCGCTTGACGATGAGGGTGGCGCCGGTGAGCAGAGCGCCGGTGCTGCCGGCGGAGACCATGGCGTCGGCTCTGCCGTCCCGCAGCATGGTCAGTCCCACACCCATGGAGGTGTCCTTCTTCCGGCGGAACACCGTGGCGGGGTCGTCACACATCTCCACCGTCTCAGTGGTGTGGACGATCTCCATGCCCTGGGGCAGCGTCTTTTCGCCGCAGGCCTCCAGCGCCTGCAAAATAGCGGTGGTGTCGCCGGTGAGGGTGACGTCCACGCCCCAGCGCTTCTGACCGGATAGCGCACCCTTGACGATTTCCAGCGGGGCATTGTCGCCGCCCATGGCGTCGATGATGAGCTTCATGACAGGATCTCCTCCTTCTGGGCTTCGATGATGGCCAGCGAGCGCTGGCTCAGCTCGGCATTCTTGTTGCGCTTGCCCTTGACCCGGTGGTCCAGCGGCGGGATGATGCCGAAGTTGATGTTCATGGGCTGGAATACCCCCACGGTCTGATTGCTGACATACAACCCCAGAGCGCCGATGGCCGTCTCCTGCGGGAAGTCGATGGGAGCCTGCCCCTTCAGGCGGCGGGCCGTCTCCACTCCCACCAGAAAGCCGCTGGCGCAGGACTCCACATAGCCCTCTACGCCGGTCATCTGTCCGGCAAAAGCGATACGGGATTGGGACTTCAGCCGGTAATACCGATCCAACAGCCGGGGGGAGTCCAGATAGGTGTTGCGGTGCATAACGCCGTAGCGCAGGAACTGAGCGTCCTTCAGAGCGGGGATCATGGTGAATACCCGCTTCTGCTCCGGCCACCGCAGGTGGGTCTGGAAGCCCACCAGATTGTAAATGGTGCCGTCGGCGTTGTCCCGCCGCAGCTGTACCACGGCGTAAGGCTCCTTCCCGGTCTTGGGGTCCGGCAGGCCACGGGGCTTCAGCGGCCCGAAGCGCAGGGTGTCCTCACCCCGGCGGGCCATGACCTCCACCGGCATACAGCCCTCAAAGACCTGCCCGTCCTCGAAGCCGTGGACCTCCGCCTCCTGGGCGGTGGTCAGCTCCTGCCAGAAGGACAGGTACTCCTCCTTGGACAGGGGGCAGTTGATGTAGTCCGGGGTGCCCTTATCATAGCGGGAGGCGAAGTAGGCGCTGTCCATATCCACGCTGTCAAAGCTCACCAGCGGAGCGGCAGCGTCGAAGAAGTTCAGGGTGGTTTGCTGTCCGTCTCCCAGCAGAGCCAGCAGGCGGTTCGCCAGAGCGTCGGAGGTCAGCGGCCCGGAGGCCACCACCACTTGCCCCTCCGGCAGCTCCGTTACCTCGCCGGGGACCACGGTGATGAGGGGGTGATTCCGGATCTCCTCCGTCACCATCCGGGCAAAGCCCTCCCGGTCCACCGCCAAAAGCGCCTCCGGCGGGGACGGCGGTGGCATCGGCACAGCGGAGGATCAGGCTGTCCAGTCGCCGCAGCTCCTCCTTCAGCAGGCCCACGGCATTCTCCAGCCCCGCTCCCCGCAGGGAGTTGGAGCAGCAAAGCTCGGCAAACCATGGGGTCACATGGGCGGGGGTCATCTTCTCTGGCTTCATCTCCCGCAGGGTCACGGGGATGCCCCGCCGGGCCAGCTGCCAAGCACATTCGGAGCCGGCCAGACCGGCGCCGATCACAGTTACAGGCTCCATTTATTCCTCCGTTTCAGCGTCAGCCTTCTTGGCGGCAGACGTGGTAGCTTTCTTAGTAGCGGCCTTTTTGGCCGTAGTGGTTTTCTTGGTAGTTGCGGCTTTCTTGGTGGTAGTTCTCTCGGCCGCCGCCTTTCTGGAAGCCGTCGCTTTTTTGGCTGCGGCCTTCTCCACTGCCGTGGATGCTTCGGCAGCCTCCTCCGTAGAGGGCTGTTCCGCAGCGGCCTTCGTCACGGCGGAGGCAGGCTTTTTGCTCGCCGTCTTGGCCGTGGATTTTTTGGCGGCGGTTTTGGCCGTGCCGGTTTTCTTAGAGGTGCTTTTCTTTGCCGCAGTTTTCTTAGCTGTGGCGGTTTTCTTGGCTGAGGTGGTTTTCTTGGCTGCGGGCTTGGCAGATGCCTCCGTTTGGACAGTTTCGGACGTCGGCTGACCGTCCGCTGCGGTACCATTTGTCCCGCTTTCCGTCCCATCGGACGCAGCAGTCCGCTTGGGATAGCCTCGCTGATCCTCCGGCAGGAAATTTTCGCACGCCGGGTTGATGCAGAAGGGACGCTTGAACCCCCGGCCGGATTTCTTGAACATGGTGTGGCCGCAGACAGGGCAGTCGTCCTTCACAGGCACGTCGAAGGTGACGAAGGAGCAGGCGGGGAACTTTTCGCAGCAGTAATAGTTATACTGCTTGCCGGATTTCTTGCTGACACCGGTGCGCTTCATGAGCCGACCGCCGCACACAGGGCAGCGGCCCGGCATCTCCACCACCAGCGGCTTGGTGAACTTGCACTCCGGGTAGCCGGGACAGGCCAGGAACCGGCCGAACCGGCCGGACTTGATGACCATGTTCCTGCCGCAGAGGTCACACTTCTCCTCGGTGACCTCGTCGGGAACCTTCAGATAAACACCCTCCATGTCCTTCTCCACCTGATGGAGATTGGACTCGAAGCTGCCGTAGAACTGGTGCAGCAGCTGCTTCCACGGCAGCTTGCCGGACTCCACCTCATCCAGCTCCTCCTCCATGTGGGCGGTGAACTTCACGTCCACGATGTCCTTGAAGCGGTCGCACATAAGGCCGTTGACCACGTCGCCCAGCGGCGTCATTTTCAGGTACTTGCCGTCCTTGATGACGTACTCCCGGTCCAGAATGGTGGACACCGTGGGCGCATAGGTGGAGGGGCGGCCGATGCCGTTTTCCTCCATGGCCCGGATGAGAGAGGCGTCAGTGAACCGGGCGGGGGGCTGGGTGAAGTGCTGGGCCGGGTCAAAGCCCGTCAGCGTCACCACCTCGCCCTGTGCCAGCGGGGGCAGGGCGGGGGCCTTCTCCTCCTTCTCGTCGTCCCGGCTCTCCTCGTATACGGCGGTATAGCCGGCGAACTTCAGGCTGCTGGCGCTGGCCCGGAAGCTGTGGGCTCCGGCGCCCAGCTCTACGCTGACGCTGTCATAGATGGCGTTGGACATCTGGCTGGCCAGAAAACGGCTCCAGATCAGGCGGTACAGCCGATACTGCTCGCTGGTAAGATCGCTCTTGACCCGCTCCGGGGTCAGATTCACGTCGCTGGGGCGGATGGCCTCGTGGGCGTCCTGCGCCCCGGCCTTGGTCTTATACTGCCGGGGGGCGGCGGGACAGTAGCCTGCGCCGTAGCGCCCGGTGACGAAGCTGCGGGCCGCCGCCTGCGCCTCGTCGGAGATCCGCAGGGAGTCGGTACGCATATAGGTGATCAGACCCACGGTACCCTCGCCGGTGATGTCCACGCCCTCATACAGCTGCTGGGCAATGGCCATGGTGCGCCGGGGAGTCATGTTCAGCTTCCGGGAGGCATCCTGCTGCATGGTGGAGGTGGTGAAGGGCGGGGCGGGGGAGCGCTGCTTATCCGTGCGCTTCACGCTCTTGACGGCGAAGGGCAGATCCTGCACCTCCGCCTGAATGGCGCTGATCTCCTCCTGAGAGACGGGCTCATATTTCTTGCCGTCCTTGCCGTAATATCTGGCCCGGAAGGGGACGCCGCCGTCGTTTTTCAGCAGGGCGTCCAGCGTCCAGTACTCCTGGGGGGACGAAGTCCTTGATCTCCTTCTCCCGGTCTGCCACCAGACGCATGGCCACCGACTGCACCCGGCCTGCCGACAGGCCCCGCCGGATCTTTTTCCACAGCAGGGGGGACAGCTCATAGCCCACGATGCGGTCCAGAATACGCCGGGCCTGCTGGGCGTCCACCAAGATCCTGATCGATCTCACGGGGGTGGTGGATGCTCTCGGTGACCACCTTGCGGGTGATCTCGTTGAAGGTGACTCGCTTGGCTTTTTCGTCGCTGAGGTCCAGCAGGTTCTTCAGGTGCCAGCTGATGGCCTCACCCTCACGGTCCGGGTCGGTGGCCAGATATACGGTGTCGCTGGCCTTGGAGAGTTTTTTCAGCTCATTGATAAGCTCCTCCTTACCCCGGATGGGGCGGTAGTTGGGCTCGAAGTCGTGCTCGACATCCACGCCCAGCTTGCTTTTGGGCAGGTCACGCAGATGTCCCATACTGGCCCTGACCTCGTAATCCGGGCCCAGATACTTGCCGATGGTCTTGGCCTTGGCAGGGGACTCCACGATCACCAGATTTCGGGCTGCTTTTTTTGCCATGTTCTTATCCTTCCTTTTTACAACCGGATCTCCACCGTGCGGACGAAGCGCCGTGCTCCGTGCTGCGTGGCATATCCGTCGATCTCTAATACCGTCAGGGCTGACAGCACCCGCCGAATGGGCAGGTCGGCCCGCTCCGCCACGTCGTCGGTGAGCAGAGGGGCATCGGTGGTCAGCACCTGTAGGATGCGGATCTGATCGTCCGTCAGACCCGCCGTATCCGCCGTCAGGTCCAGTACCGGCAGGGCGGGGGGAGTTTCCTTCTTCTCCGGCTTCGCCGTGGACGCTTCCTCCGCCCTTTGAGCGGGGAGACTGTCCTGCTCCGGCACCGGAGGAAGATTCTCCGACGAGGGGCGCAGCTGGTGGGGGAACCGGCTCCGGTACCCCTCCAGAATGTCCCATCCGCAGGTCACAAGTCCTGCGCCGTCCCGGATGAGGCGGTTGCTGCCCCGGCTGTTGGGGGCGTCGATGGGGCCGGGGACGGCGAACACGTCCCGTCCCTGCTCCAGCGCCGTATTGGCGGTGATGAGAGCGCCGCTGCGCTCCGGGGCCTCCACCACCAGCACCGCCAGACTCAGGCCGCTGAGGATGCGGTTGCGGACGGGGAAGTGGCTGCCCATAGGCTCCGTTCCCGGCGGGTACTCGCTCAGCAGCACGCCGGTGGCGGCGATGTCCTCGTAGAGCCGCCGGTTCTCCGCCGGATAGACCACGTCCACGCCGCCGCCCAGAACGGCCGCCGTAAAGCCGCCGGCCCGCAGAGCGCCCCGGTGGGAGGCACCGTCGATGCCCTTGGCAAGACCCGACACCACCACGGCACCCTCCTTCGCCAGCTGGTAGCCCAGTTCCCCGGCGGCGGAGATGCCATAGGGGGTACACGTCCGGGTACCCACCACGGAGACGGCGGCCTCCTCATCGAACAGGGGCATCCGGCCCCGTCCGTACAGCAGCACCGGCGGGTCATAGATGTTCCGCAGCCGGTCCGGGTAGAGGGCGTCCTGCATGGTCAGCAGGAAGATATCCCCCTTGGCGCAGCGGGTCAGCACGTCCTCGGCCCGGTCTGTGGACTTGTCCGACAGCAGCGCCGCCTGAGAGGAGGACAGCCCCTCCACCGGAGGGAGATCCTCCGGCTGGGCGTAGTATATGTCCTCCGGCGAGGGGAAATGCTCCAGAAGCAGAAGCTTGCTGCGGTTGGTCAGCCCCGGCAGGGTGGTGAGCCATACCCAGTATTTCAGAGCAGCCATGTGAGATCCCTCCTTATCGCCAGCTCTCCCACAGCAGCACCGCTGCGGCAATGGCCGCATTCAGGGATTCGCAGCGGTCCGACATGGGGATGCGGATGGTTTGGCCGCACAGGTCCAGCACCTCCCGGCTCAGGCCACGGCCCTCACTGCCGATGGCCAGCACGCAGCGGGTGTAGTCCGCCTGCCGGGCGTCCACGGTGTCCTCCCGCAGGGCGGCCCCGTACAGGGGCAGGCCGCTGCGGTGCAGCAGGGCCGCCAGTTCCTCCGGTGTGCCGGAATAGATGGGGCGGCGGAACACGGCCCCCATGGAGGAGCGCACCGCCTTCCAGCCGTAGGGGTCGGCGCAGCCGCCGGTGAGCAGCAGGCCGTCTGCGTCGAAGGCGTCCAGCGTCCGCAGGATGGTGCCTACGTTGCCGGGGTCCTGCACCCCGTCCAGCAGCACATACCGCCGGCCGGTGAGATCAAGCCCTTTCTGGCAGAAGTGCGGAGGTGGTTGCCGACAATGTCTATTTCGGTGACAGCAGACCCGGCGGTGCCGGTGGGAATAACGGCGGTTATTCTCAGGCTCCCGCCTACGGTGCTCCCGCCGGAGGGTATTCCGCCCCAGTGGGCGGCCCGTCCGATTTTGCCGAGATCGACGAGGAGGACGGCGACCTGCCGTTCTGATGTGCCAAGGCACATGAAATCTTTATAAGGAGGAATTTTCCATGGCTATGGAACGTGAAAATAGAGCGCCCCGTGGCAACGGCCGTAAGCGCCGCAAGGTTTGCCAGTTCTGCGTGGATAAGTGCGAGCATATCGATTATAAGGATGCCGCCAAGCTGCGCCGCTTCATCAGCGAGCGCTCCAAGATCCTGCCCCGCCGTACCACCGGTACCTGCGCTATGCATCAGCGTCAGCTGACCGAGGCCATCAAGCGTGCCCGTCAGATCGCTCTGCTGCCCTTCGTTACCGAGTAAGTTGGTCATCAAAAAGAGCCTGCCAGTTTGGCAGGCTCTTTTTTGTTCCAAAGCCGAAGGCTTTGGAACAGAGGGGGTGATTTGCCCCGATGGGAGATCAGGACAGCAGTACCTGAATTTCGGGGAGATTTTGGGCGAAGTGGATGCCCCGCTGGCGCTCCGGGGAGGAGAGACCGGAGGCGATCATATGGTCCAGAAGGGCCTTCAGGTGGCGATAGTAGCCGTCCAGATCGTAGAGGATGCAGGGGGCGGACAGCTGGCCCAGCGATACCTGCGACATGACCTCCGTGATCTCCTCCAGTGTGCCGGTGCCGCCGGGGAAGGCGATGAAGGCGTCCCCCAGCTGGATCATTTTGGCCTTGCGCTCCGCCATGCTTCGGGTGACGATGAGTTGGGTCAGACCGTCGTATTGCAGCTCCTGCGCCATGAAGCACTCCGGCTCCACGCCGATGACGCTGCCGCCCTGATCCAGTGCGCTCTGGGCCAGCAGTCCCATGAGGCCGGTTTTGGAGCCGCCGTAGACCAGCGTGTGGCCTGCGGCACCGATCCATGCTCCCAGTTCCCGGACGGCCTGCGCCAGATGGGGGTCGGTGCCGCAGTTGGCGCCCAGATATACGGTGATGTGCATAGGCGATACCTCCGTGGGTGATTTGTGTCAGTATAGCACGATATGGAGAGAAAAACAAGGACAGGCGGGAGCCTGTCCTTGTGTGAAGTGCGGGGATATCAGCCCCAGAGGGCGGTGAGCATGGGGATGATCTGCTTTTTCCGGCTCATGACCTTGGGCAGGAACAGGCTGTTGTCTTTGGGCTCGGCGGAGAAGGCGTTGCGGATGACGTCGTCGCTGCCCACATACAGCAGCTGCGTACCCTCCATCAGCACGTCCGTCAGCATCAGGATCACCATGTCGTAGTGGTGCTCCGTCTGATCGTGGCGCATGGCCTCCAGAAACTCCTCCCGGCGCTGGAGCATATCCTCGGAATCCAGACAGGTGATCTGGCCCACGCCCAGATTCTGCTCGGCAATGTGGAACTCCTTGAAGTCGCTGTGCAGCAGCTCCTCGGCGGATTTACCGTCAAAGCTGCCATCGAAGAGAAGCTTGCCCAGCTCGTTGAGGGAGACGTTGGCAATGCGGGCCATGCGCTCGGCCATGGCCACATCCCGCTTGGTGCAGGTGGGGGATTTGAACATGACAGTATCGGATAGAATGGCTGCTGCCATCAGGCCCGCCATAGCCGGGGAGGGCATGACGCCGTGCTCCTGATACATTCCGGTGATGATGGTATTGGTGCTGCCCACCGGCTCATTGCGGACCCGGATGGGCTGGGTGGTCTGGATATCCGCCAGACGGTGGTGGTCGATGATCTCCAGAATCTCCGCCTGATCCAGACCCTGTACGGCCTGCGCCCGCTCATTGTGGTCCACCAGCACCACACGCTTGCGCCGGGGGCGCAGCAGGTGATACCGGGACAGGGTGCCGACGACCTTTTCGTTCTGGTCCAGCACCGGGTAGCAGCGGTAGCGGCTCTTCAGCACCACCTCCCGCACGTCGTCAATATAGTCCGACAGATGGAAGCAGACGATGTCGTCAGTGTGGCAGGGGCGGGAGATGGGGATGGCCTGATAGATGAGACGGGCCACCCGGCTGGCATCGTAGGGGCTGGAAATGATGCAGGTATTTTGAGCGTCTGCCAGCAGCGTTTGATCTACCTCCGTCTGGCACAGGATCAGGCAGCCTACATTGGTCTCCAGCGCCCGGCGAATCATGTCCGGCTGGTCGCCGCACAGGACGATATGCTCCCGACCGTTCCACAGCAGATTCTCGCAGCTCTGGGGCAGGGCAATGACCACGTCGCCGGTAACAGAGTCCACCAGATCACCGGTGTCGTTGAGGACGCGGCCCTCGATGACGCTCAGAAGATTGAACAGGGGCAGTGCCTCCACGCGTGGCTCACTGATGGTGTTCATGCTGTATGTGGCGATGTCGCCGGCGGAGAGGGTCCCATACAAGGTGCCGTCCTCGTTGACCACGGGGATGGCGGAGATGCGCTGTTCCCGCATGATGTGCCATGCTCGGTCCATGGTGACGGTGGCGTTCAGGGCAGGCGGCGTATCATAATCCAGATCCGCCACCTGTGTGCGGACATTTTGGATCAGCTGGGGTGGCTGGAGACCGAAGCGATCCAGCAGACGCTGGGTCTCGTCGCTGACGTGGCCCAGATAGGCTGCCACGTAGTCCCGGTCGCCCAGAGCATTCCGCAGGGCGGCATAGGACATGGCAGCCACGATGGAATCCGTGTCGGGGTTCCGATGCCCGACCACATAGATCTCGTTCATACAATAGCTCCTTTTTTGTTCCGTGGGAGTGATTTATGTACTAATTATAATTATTATACGGCGTAAGGGAAATTTGTCAATGCGGGGATATGCCGGAAAAGAGGATAAAATAGGGGTTCAAATCCGGCAAAGCGGCGAAAACGTGGGAAAAGCGGCACTGTGCGTCGGTTGTATACAATGTGCGGGGATGTGTTGCTGTCTCTTGACCTTTTGAAAAAGCGGCGGTATAATAAACGGACTGTAAAGAAATTTTATCCAAAGGAGAGGGGTGCCGAATTGAAGAGCAAAAACCAGAGCATGGACATGACGCAGGGCGTCATTTGGAAGCAACTGGCGTATTTTGCCCTGCCGCTGTTTTTAGGCAATCTCTGTCAGCAGCTGTATAACACGGCGGACAGCATCATTGTAGGAAAATTTGTGGGCAAGGACGCCCTGGCGGCGGTGTCCAGCAGCGGGAACCTCATCTTTATGATGACGGGCTTTTTTATGGGCCTGTTTGTGGGGGCCGGCGTTATCATCAGCCGCTATTTCGGCGCCAAGTGCTATGATCGGCTGGAGGCGGCGGTGCATACCGATCTGGCCTTCGCCATGGTCTGCGGCGTTTTGCTGATGCTGGTGGGCATCTTCCTGACCCCCCAGATCCTGGTGTGGATGCGGACGCCGGAGGACGTGCTGCCCCAGTCCATCCAATATTTCCGATTGTACTTCATGGGCAGCCTCTTTATGATCGTCTACAACGCCTGTATGGGCATTTTGCAGGCGGTGGGCGACAGCCGCAGTCCCCTGCGCTACCTCATCATCTCCTCCATCACCAATGTGACGTTGGATCTGATCTTCGTGGGAGCGCTGAAATGGGGTGTCAACGGCGCCGCCATCGCCACGGTGGTGAGCCAGATGGTCAGTGCCGTGCTGTGCTTCCGGAAGCTGATGCAGGCGGACGGCCCCTATCGGCTGGTTCCCAAGCGCATCCGCTTCGAGCTGCCGATGCTCAAGCAGATCACGGCGCAGGGCATCCCCTCCGGTGTGCAGAACTCCATCATCGCCATCGCCAACGTGGTGGTGCAGTCCAACATCAACACCTTCGGCTCCGATGCCATGGCGGGCTGCGGCTCCTACGCCAAGGTGGAGGGCTTTGTGTTCCTGCCCATCACCTCCTTTGCCATGGCGCTGACCACCTTCACGGGGCAGAATCTGGGCGCAGGGCAGTATGACCGGGCCAAGAGGGGCGCACGGGTGGGCTTCACCTGCTCCATGCTGCTGGCGGAGCTTATCGGATTGACGCTGCTGCTGGTGGCCCCCTATGCCATCGCCCTCTTTAACGATGACCCGGCGGTCATCGCCATCGGCGTACGGCAGACCCGGACGGAGGCGCTGTTCTACTTTGCACTGGCCTTCGCCCACAGCCACCTTATCCGCAGGCAGCAGCTCACTGTGTACCTCGTCCACGCACAGTTCTCCGGCCACGTGGTCGGCCACCCGCCGGATATCGCCGGTGAGCATGACGGTCTTTTCCACGCCCGCCTGCTTCAGGGCGGCAATGGCCTCCTTGGCGTGGGGCTTCACCACGTCGGAAATGACGATGTGGCCGGCGTACTGACCGTCGATGGCCAGATGGATGATGGTGCCGACGCTATGGCAGTCGTGCCACGCAATGCCCAGCCGGTCCATGAGCTTGCTGTTGCCCACGGCTACGTCGGTGCCGTCCACCTTGGCGGTGATGCCATTGCCGCTGATCTCCTGTACGTCCGTGACACGGTGGCGGTCGATCTCGCCGCCGTAGGCCCGCTGGAGGCTCTTGCTGATGGGATGGGAGGAGGCGCACTCCGCCAGAGCGGCGTACTCCAGAACCTTCTTCTGGGGCATGATGTTGTGGTGAACGCCGGTGACGTCAAAGACGCCCTGGGTCAGGGTGCCGGTCTTGTCAAAGACCACCACACGGGTTTTGGAGAGGGTCTCCAGATAGTTGGAGCCCTTCACCAGCACGCCGGCCCGGCTGGCACCGCCCAGTCCGGCGAAGAAGCTCAGGGGGATGCTGATGACCAGCGCACAGGGGCAGCTGATGACCAGGAAGGTCAGGGCGCGGTAGACCCAAGTGCCCCAGTCGCCGCTGAGGCCCATGACCAGCCGCACCACCGGCGGCAGCACCGCCAGCACCAGAGCGCCGATGCAGACGGCGGGGGTGTAGATGCGGGCAAATTTGGAGATGAAGTTCTCGGAGCGGGATTTGTGGGAGCTGGAGTTCTCCACCAGCTCCAGAATTTTGGAGACGGTAGATTCACCGAAGGCCTTGGTGGTGCGGATCTTCAGCACGCCCGTCATATTGACGCAGCCGCTGATGACCTCGTCGCCGACGGCGGCATCACGGGGCAGACTCTCGCCGGTGAGGGCGGCGGTATTCAGGGTAGAGCTGCCCTCCGTCACTACGCCGTCCAGCGGGATCTTCTCGCCGGGCTGCACCACGATGATGCTGCCCACAGACACGTCATCCGGGTCCACCTGCACCAGCTTGCCGTCCTGCTCAATGTTGGCATAGTCCGGGCGGATATCCATCAGGGCGGTGATGCTGCGGCGGCTCTTGCCCACGGCGTAGCTCTGGAACAGCTCGCCGATCTGATAGAACAGCATCACGGCCACGGCCTCCAGATAGTCGCCGCTTTTCTCGTAGACGGCCAGTGCAATGGCACCCACGGTGGCCACCGCCATCAGGAAGTTCTCGTCGAACACCTGACCCTTGATGATGCCCCGGAAGGCCTTGCGGAGAATATCATAGCCGATGATGAGATAGGCAGCCAAATACAGCACCGTCCCGGCCACGCCGCCGATGGAGAAGAGCTTCACCACGGCCACCAGCACCGCTGTGGCAATGATGCGCCAGAGGACCTTCTTCTGCTTCTTTGTCATGTTGGTCACTTCCTTCCGTAAAACGTGCCGGAGGACCTCCGGCACGTTTCGCTTCTTACAGATAGATCTCGCAGTCGTCCTCGACCTTTTTGCAGTTTTTCAGTACCGCCTTCATGACGGTCTTGGGGTCGCTGCCCTCAGAGAACTCCACGATCATCTTCTGGGTCATGAAGTTCACCACGGCGTCCTGTACGCCCTCGGTCTTTTTGGTGGCCTCCTCCATGAGGCCGGGTGGGGAAGGAGGTCTACTACCGGGCAGCGGATACGGAGGTGGCCCAGCTGCTGCACCAGATCATCGAGCGCACGGTGGAGGTGACGTGCCCCCAGTCGGACAGTCAGCTGGTGTCCGGTGCGCCCCATCTGCCACCGCTGGATCAGCACGACTACTGCGGCAGCTGTCCGGCGGAGCAGCTGGAGGTCATCCGGCAGGTCCATCGGTTCCTGACGGAGCATCTGGACAGCCGCATCACCATCGAGCAGCTGTCCCGGCAGTTTCTCATGAACCCCTCCACCATGAAGGAACTGTTCAAGGAGGTGTACGGCAGCTCCATCGCCGCCCATATCCGCCAGCACCGCATGGAGCGGGCCTCCGCTCTGCTGCTGGAGAGCGACGACAGCGTGGCTCAGATCGCCCGGACCGTGGGCTATGAGAGCCAGAGCAAGTTCACCTCGGAATTCAAGAAGGCATTTTCCATGCTGCCCACGGAGTATCGAAGGCTCCATAAGCAGGCGTAAAAAAGATGCGGAAGTCATATGGCTTCCGCATCTTTTTTATAGGGATCATCTCTTTTTGGCACGGGCCAGAGAGAAACCGAACACGATGCCGCAGAGACCGCCCACGATGTGGGTCATCTGGGAGATGTTGTCGCTCTCGGAGAGACCGTCCACCACCTCGTTGCCCAGATACAGGGCCACCACCAGCAGCATGGTCAGGGGGATGCCGCCCCGGCGCATCTCGGTGAAGGAGTTCAGCACGATCATCATGAACACCACACCGCTGGCTCCCAGCAGCGCCGTACCGGGGAAGAAGATGAACTGCACCAGTCCCGTCACCAGAGCCGTTACCAGAATGGTCATCAGCAGGTTGCGGCTGCCGTACTTTTCCTCCAAACCCGGCCCCACCAGCAATAGCAGCAGCATATTGTTCATGTAGTGGCTGTAACCGGAGTGGCCCAGCACATGGCCGAAGAAGCGCACATAGGTCAGCGGGTCCGCCAGCGACGATCGGTATACACAGAAGAACCGGGTGGTGCTGACGCCGCCTGTCCAGCCGTCCAGCAGCAGGACCAGCAGGCTCAGCAGGGCAAACAGCAGCACCACCGGGGCATTGAATCGGATCACCAGTTTTTTCACGCATCATACCTCTTTCCAAATGGGAATGTTTCGATTATAATAGATTTATCCAAATTTGTAAACCGAGGGTTCCCTGAAAATTATTGCAATTAGGTGTTGACAAATGCGGGCTTTTGTATTATACTGGCCAAGTCAGCTGCGGTGAGCAAGCGACGCAAGTGAATATGGGGGTATAGCTCAGCTGGGAGAGCGCTTGAATGGCATTCAAGAGGTCAGCGGTTCGATCCCGCTTATCTCCACCAACAACAGACCGTAAGGCCAACGCCTTACGGTCTTGTTCTATCTGCGGTTCAGATACACCTCCCCGCTTCCCACAACAATTAAATCAAGTACACAATTGGCGCCCATTTTCAATGCGAAGATGGGCACTTTTTTATTTTATCAACGAAGGAGAAAACAGATATGAACAACCACAGTAAAGATTTACAAACTCGCTACCTCAGAGAAGCAGCAATCGTCCTTGCCAAGGAGGGTTTCCAGTTGGACGAAGTTCACACTGACAGGCTGTGTATCCTGCTTGACGGTTCCAAGGACAAGGTGTATGAGATTGTCAGGACCACAGCGGAGTATATGCGGCAGATGGAGATGGCACCCGTTTTGAAAGCCGATGGTTTAGAGGACGGCTACAAGGTGCTGGCCGATTTCAATGGCACTGTGCTGGCTGGGCTGATTCAAAAGGAACGGCTTTTCACCCCAGAGCAGATGACAATATTTCGAAGAACTCACGGGAGAGCAGGAAAAAAATTGTTCAAGCAGCCGGAGAGGGCTTGCTGTCAGACAATGAATTGCAGGCGGCAAGACCCCCTTTAGTTTTGCTGTCTTGCAGGCGGCAAGATCCTGCGGTTGTTGTAGTAATCCAGATATTCGATCAGTTCCCGTTTGAAGTGTTCCATGGATTGAAATTCTTGCAGATATAACAGCTCACTTTTGAGCAGTCCGAAGAAATTCTCATATCACAGCGTTGTCCAGACAGTTTCCCTTGCGGCTCATGCTCTGGCGAACACCTTTCTCTCGGAGCATCTGTTGATTTTGCAAACCAAGCCCAATTCCTTCATAAGCCGCTGGACCGTCTTGTGATTTAAGGGCAGTTTGGTAAATTGCCGTGATTTCTTGTTTTTCTGACTCATACTTATCCACCCGCTTCATCCGTTTCAGATGATAGTAGAAGGTCGCACAGGGCAGTTGAGCGATTGAGAGCAGAATACTGAGTGCGTGTTTTTGCCTTAGCTTCTGAACTACCAGCGTTTTTTGCGCTGGCGTCGCTCGTCTTCCAAAACCAAGGCTTGCAAGTTTTTTAGGTATTCTACCTCTGCACGCAGCCGCTGAACTTCTGCCAGCAGATCTTCTTCTACCTCCTTTGGCAGCTGCTTTGGCGGACGGCCCTTGCTGCTGCGGCCACGCCGTTCGATGGCGAACCCTTCCGGACCTTCGGTCAGATAGATTCGTTCCCAATCCTGAATCCGGCGATGACTATTTACCTCAAATCTTCGCACGGTTTCGCTATAGCTCAGTTGCTCCTGCTGCGCTCACGGCATACGAGAGCCTTTGGCGCAGGATGGTCTGGAAATGCGGGAATGACGGCTTTGACTTCCAAAGCGTCCGGCTCGGAGGAATCGAGCCGGAGCTATACAGCGTCTACCAGGCGGCGAAGGCCATTGCGGTCGGCTGCTGTAATATCACTCTCGCAGACCTTGCGTCTCCGGAATTGGTCACAGATGAGGCGTTCCACCTGATCACTGGCGCACTACTGATGGCCAAATACGGAGATGCGGTTTTGAGGTATCGGAGGCGCATACCTGTGAAGAAAGTCTTGAAGATTACTTCAAGCGTGTGACA